>Ga0190361_1000771_pt1 | contig 12566 bp, 11 predicted proteins | sample 48721845_MG_FD_161273 | JGI IMG/M metagenome (GOLD analysis project Ga0190361, IMG submission 161273) | Hydrothermal vent microbial mat bacterial communities from Southern Trench, Guaymas Basin, Mexico - 4872-18-4-5_MG | ecosystem: Environmental > Aquatic > Marine > Hydrothermal vents >...
GCTAAGAATAAACCAGAATCTTGGATACGATATTGCGGTTGATGGTGGTGTAAATCTCAGTACTGCACCCGAGATCGTTAAAGCAGGTGCCAACGTATTGATAGCCGGTACGGCCATATATGGAGCTGAGAATATTGGAGAGGTGATCAAAAAATTCCTGAGCCTCGAAACCCTTCAAATAGGATAGTTCTCAATCATTTAAATTGCACTGAAAATTATTCGCCAAAAAGAAAGCCGTCAACTTAACAGGCCAATAACAATCTCTTAGCATCTTTATCCCAAAAAAGATAGAGTCCCAGAATAGAAACAGTCTAGTAATACTCTGGAAGATCAAGCAGAGTCTTTTTTATCTTACAGCCAATCCAATCTAAAAGTTCCCAATAAATAGCAGGTCAATAAATACCTCAAATACCAGCCTGCAACTCTTCCTCCTCACTTAATCTTCTCCAGACAACCCTGTTAATCGTTCTGATGCCTTCAAGAAGCCAGGTCCTCTCATCGGTTTTAAAGTAAAGTTTGAATGAGAACATTATGCCGGTAGGCGTAAACGGAATAGATACTTTATTCTCGATTACTGTTCCTCCAGGTACAACCTCAACCTTCACAAGTTTGAGCTCAGGAGGAATACTTCCGGGTTTCAAAAATCTATCATTTACTTTTCCCTCCGGATTTCCCTCCTCAGAAACAATAAAGCTGAAAACCCCTTCTTCACCATCGAGCCTGAAGATATAAACCTTTTTCTCAAGAACTGATTTTTCAATTAAGTAGTTCAGTTTTTTCTCAAGCCCTCTTATAAAGCCCGCCGGTGTTTCAAGGCCTCCCCTGAGAGAAAACCTAGGGACTGCAATAAACAGGAATATAGACAGAATACTTATCACAATTAGAAGCTCAATAAGAGTATATCCTCTTGTTTTTCCTACTCTTGCGGTTTTGTTGATGGATTTAGTCATTATTTTCATTAACAGTGAATTCCCACAACTAACTCAATTAAAAAGTATTCCCGATAGGCTCTTGATGGATTCTTACAGAAAATGTTAAGGCATTAGAGCAGGGTTATTCCCAATTCGTGATATCGGCATCGTAGCCCTCGCCACCCTCCTTACCATCTCTTCCAAGGGAGTATAAATCATAATCCTCATTATGAATTCCAGGCGAGATATACACATACGGTCTCCCCCATGGATCAACAGGAATCTTTTTTTTAGCAAGATATCCACCTTCTTTCCAGTTTGGAGGAATTGGATCTATCTGGGGTTTTTCAATAAGTGCTCTAAGGCCCTGTTCGGTTGTAGGATACATACCATTGTCTAGATAATAGAGCTCAAGTGCCTGCTCAAGGGTAGAAATTTCAACCTTTGCCTTTGTAACCCTGGCTTCCTCAGGTCTCTTGGTTATTCTCGGGATTATGAATCCTGCCAGTATTCCAAGGATAACGATTACTACCATTAACTCAATCAATGTAAAACCAGAAAAGCGATTTCTAAACTTACCCCCAACACGGATACCAGTATCAAACAGTTCCAATAATAACTTCACTACTATATTTTTTTTAGTTTTTATCATCATATCCTCCTGACAGCTGACTTCAAAAAGTATTCTTTAAATTATATACTAAAAAATATCCTCGCACCCAGTATTGCATCAATATCAAAGGAGGTGGCCGGAATAAGCGTTATTCCCGGTTCAAGTTCAAATAATAGATCTACCAGCGGTCTACTGAATACATGAAATACTCCTATAATCCCCCTTATACCAAGCTGAGTTATATCCCCGAGAACCATCTTTGCACCAGCTCCATAGTGAAAACTGATCGGTAGATCATAATTTTTTTGCAAATAAGCATTGTTACTCCAGATATAAGACCCATTGATCTGGAGATACTCATTCTTTCTAACAGACCATGCAAGCCCAACATCAATCCCATTTGTTTCATTTAAAACATACCTGAAGGAAATGCCTGTGGGAGATCCAACTATTATCCCAACTCCAAATGGCTTTTCCTTTGAATAGGAGTTCTCAGCAAAAACTGACGAACTTAAAAGCAAAGTGAATACAATACTCAGCATAAGAACCAGAAACATTCTTCTTGAATATGGTTTTCTGTAACCGCTCACCATTACCCCCATTCTCATTTTCTATCTATATATTAATACAATTCCAAAGATTTTAAAATAATAAAGGAGTAACTGTAATTCACTAAATGTATTATCTTAATACCAATCAAATTTTCAATAAATGGACTGGGGGAATGAGAAAACATTTTGATCATTACTCCAAAAAGGCAAAAGATGAGAATTACCCGGCAAGATCTGTATATAAATTACGAGAAATTCAAAATAAGTACAGAATTATAAAACCAGGTTTCAGAGTTCTGGATGTTGGATGCTGTCCTGGCTCCTGGAGCAAACTGGCACTTAAAGAACTCAAAGCCTCGGTGGTGATCGGGTTAGACATAGAAAACCAGCTAAAGATCAATCATCCAAACTTTGCATTCATTAAAAGGGATGTATATCAGATTACAGAAAATGAACTTCTCAATAAATTAAAATCAATCCTTTTAGAACGAACCAAAACAATCCCAGAAGACAGTCAGAGAAAATTAATTCAATTTGACGTGGTTATAAGTGATGCAGCGCCAAAAACCACAGGCGATCCTTTTTCTGATTCGCAGAAATCACTTGCACTTACAAGAAGAGTATTTGAGCTTTCAGATAAGTTGCTGAAGAAAAAAGGATCTGTCGTTGCAAAGGTTTTTCAATGCGAAGACCTTAAACCTTTCACTCAGGAGTTAAAATCCCGGTATGAAGAGATCCATCTATTTAAACCCCATTCGTCAAGAAAAGAAAGCAGGGAAATTTACATTATAGCCCTCAGAAAAATAAGCTAACCAAATATCAAATAATTATTTTTGTTTTAATTAATTTTTTTGTATATTTTATATTCCTCTCAAAATTCCTCTGAGGGAGTATAAAAGGTGATAAAAAGCAAACTCGTTGCAACCATTTCTGCATTTATTTCGATGTTTTTCCTCGGTATTGGTGCAACAATTGTGGGAGCGGCCGCAAGAAATATAGGGCTGGAAGCCTATCAGATAGGGTTACTACTGGGGCTTCAGAATATTGGATTCATGATAGCAGTGGCAACCTCAGGCGCACTCTCAGACACGTGGAAAAAGCCAACTCTTCTTTTCATTGGAAGTATTGTTCTCGGGGCGGGTTTTCTCACCTTCTACATGTACCCGAATTTCGTTCTTAATATGATTGTAATGCTATTTATAGGAATGGGGATGGGCACATATGAGGGTACTTCAGATGCAATGCTTCTCGATCTCCATGAATCAAGGCAGAACATGTATGTTAATGTGAATCATTTTTTTGTAACATTTGGTTCACTGATGATTACCACATATTTGATTTTTCTCCAGATGAACTGGCGGCGATCCATGGTTCAATCAGCAGCAGGAGTATGTGCTCTTGCCATCATATTTATCCTCTTAAAAATAAAAGAAAAACCAGTTCATCCCGAACCACTTGCCAGGAGATTAAGATTCCTTCTGAAGGAAAGAAGGGTCTTGATTCTCTTCGTGGCTTCGGCTATTGCAGTTGGACTCGAGGGAGGTTCCATTGGAATACTCACCACATATATGATGGAAAGTGGGACTTTTACCCAGATTACTTCAAAAATCATTTTACTCCTATTCCTCGTCGGAATTGCCATTGGCAGGCTGATGGTTGGCATCATGACTGAGGAAAGACAGATGTACAGAAATATTTTAATACTGGGGGGGAGTGGTGCAGTACTATTCTCACTGCTCTATTCGATAAAACCATCCCAGGTTTCCTATCCCATTGTCCTTCTTGCCGGTATTACCCTCTCAGCAATGCTTCCCCTTATTATAACAATGGCCGGACTACTATATAGTGACATGACCGGTACAGTTATAGGAATAGTAAAGGTAGCGATTCCAATCGGCGGGATCTTAATACCATTTATTCTGTCTGGTTTAACCAGATACCTCCCACTGAATATAGCTGTTAAACTATTCCCTTTGTTATCAATACTGCAATTTATATTATTCTTAAGCTCAAGGAAATCTTTCAGCAAGGATATAAAAAATCTTTAATAAACTAATTCTTTACAAACCAGATTTCAAAATGAAAAACGCTAAAAACCATTTATGTAATCATCTGATAATAATGCTCAAACCATAAGGTGTAATTGGCTATGATACAGGAAAAAGAAATAAAAAATAGAGGACAAATTGTTTTTATCTCATGTATGGGTATCCTTCTCTTCGCAATTGCGATCGTATCAACGGAGCGCTTAATTCCACGATTCAAAACAGAGTTTCTGCTTACCCATTCTCAGGCTGGTGCAATACTCTCAGCTAACATGCTCGGATTTCTTATATCAATACTTCTTGGAGGCATTATCTCTGATTACTCCTCCAAAAAGAGATTGATCCTCGCAGGATTTCTACTGTCGGGTACAGGAGGTATACTGATCTTCCTTGCAAAAAGTTATTTTATGCTTTTACTGGGCGGACTGTTTATTGGTATTTCGGGTGGATTGCTTGAGGGAATCCTCAGCATCGTTATAATGCTTGTCTTTAAAGAAAAACCAGGGATGGCTATGAACCTTACACAGATTTTCTTTGGAATTGGAGCCGGCATCGCTCCATTCTTTGCCACACTTTTCAGAGAATGGAGATTTGCATATTCTTTGATAGCTATCCTCTCCTTTCTTTTACTGTTTGTAACAATCCCTTCAACAATTCCTGAAACACGATCCAATGAAAAACTAAAAGAGATTACAAATTTATTCACCAATCCATTATTCTTGCTCGCGGCCATGGGAATGTTCTTCTACAGCTGTACCGAAACGGGAATAGTTGGGTGGATCAGTTCACTTTTCATAGAAGAACTTGAGACAAGCAAACTTTGGGGTACCCTTTCGCTATCCGCATACTGGTTTGCGCAATTTGTCGGAAGGGCAACAGTAGGACTGAAGGTTGATAGATTCACACCAGAAAAGATCATATCCATATTATTCTTTATTTCAGGTTTAACTCTTTCGGGAGCTCTGACCCTACATATAACAAATCTTTCATTTATCTTTTTTTCACTAACCGGATTTGTAATGGCTCCAATATGGCCTACCATCATAGCAGATGCCAGAATGAGGTTTAGCAAGACCCCGGGTGCTGCAGTAGGTGGAATTGCAGCAATTGGATCGCTGGCGGGAATGATAATTGCTCCGTTGATAGGTAAAATAGCAGATTTATATACCATCTCACGCGGTCTATATCTAACTGTAGCTACTTCCATTGCAGGATGCCTGATTTATATCGCAATAATATTGATTATAAAAGCTTCAGGTACCAGAAATTACAGATAAAAAATGTTAAAAAAATTGGGACTCCCATTCAGCAAATAAAAGAGAGCCGGTTTTATTAAAACTCTATGACAAATTGTTAAACAATGTATATTTTTTAAAATAAATATAAGCGGCTTTGTCACATGTCAGATCATAGAAATACATACTATCTGGTAATAGATGCTGGAACTACGAGATTTAAGGTAGCCCTTATAACGCCAGAGGGAAAGGCCCACAAAAAAGCCAACCGCTATTATTCTCAAAAACCAAGTAATTTTCATATCTATACTCCTGGAGATTTCATCGAGAGTCTTAAACATACTTTTGGAATTATCCTGAAAGATATTAACCATCCGCAAATACGTGGTATCGGGGTAACTGGACATGGCCCCACCCTGATACCGGTTTCCAAAGATGGAAAACCACTCTACACTGCCATTGGATATCTGGACGAAAGAGTCAGCCAGTACGTAAAACGCCTTAAATCCATGTTTGGGGATAACCTGACTTCATCGATGTACATACCAATTGCTCTCTACTTTAAAGAAGAACATCCTGACACATATCAAAAAACATACAGGTTTCTTCAATCGTTTGATTATATCAATTATCTCCTGACGGGAAATTTCTGCTCCACAAGCTCCGACCTTGGTATCAGCCCATGGACCAATTCAACACTTGAGTCTGCCGGACTTGACCCGGATAAGTTTTCCAGAATATACGGTATGGGAGTTACAATCGGCGAAACCTCCCAAAATGCCTTTGAACTTTTTGGAATACCACCCGGTATTCCGGTACACTCGGTAGGAATAGACTTTGCGGCTGCAATACTAGGCACAGGAGCATTAGATCGTGGTAAAAGCTGCGAAAGGGCGGGAAGCAGCGGAGGAATCAATCTCTGCTGGGACAAACCTGTGGATGACCCGAGGCTTTTATGTTACTCACACTTCAAAAAAACCTTATACAATATTGCTGCAATCACAAGTACAAGTGGCAGGGCTCTCCAATGGATAGGCAAAATCTGCGGTTCATTTAAAGTTTCCCCGCCTAAAAGCTTAACAGAACTAAAAAAAATCATTTTTCTCCCATATCTCAAGGGTGAGAGAACCCCACTATGGAATCCTAAGGCATCCGGTCTGTTCTTTGGATTGAGGGATGAACACACAAGAAGGGATATTATCCTATCAGTTTACACTGGAATATGTCTCAGTGTAAGAGATTGCATCGAAATAATTGAGGAAAATGGATGCGAGTTTACCGATCCCGTGGCCATAACTGGATGGGGAGCAAAAATCGAATGGTTTGTAAAACTTAAAGCAGCAGTTACCGGGAAAAGATACATGCTTCTCCAAACAGAGGATGGCGAACTCCTGGGTTGCATGATAGTCTGTGCTGTAAATGATAGGTTTTATAACACAATTGAGGAAGCAGTGTCATCTGTGTTGAAAGTAAAAAAAATAGTAGAACCCGATCCAAATGAATATGAATACTTTGCAGATTTTTACGAGAAATATAAAAGGCTGAGAAAAATACTGTATGAAGAATAATGGTATTATTTAAACATCGAGTTTAGTTTCATCTGCATATCTTGTAATTTCTTCCATTTCATCTTCGCTTAACTCGATCTCCAGAGCTGAAAAATTTTCCTCTGCCTGGGATGGGTTTCTTGTGCCTGCAAGAGCAGCTGTAATACCAGGCCTCCTTACAGTCCATGCAAGAACAAGTTGGGCTAATGTTGCATTATGATCTTCTGCGATTGGTCTAATTTTCTCCAGAAGCTCAAGCACCTTTATCCTGTTCTCTTTAGTGAAGAATGGATTGTCCTTTCTGTGATCATCACCCTTAAACTGATATTCCGGGGTTATTTTCCCCGTCAGGAGGCCCCTCTGGAGCGGGCTATACGCCAGGATTCCTACATCGTTCTTTATACAATACGGAACCATGTCAGCCTCTATACCTCTATTTACCATACTATACGGAACCTGATTTGAAATTATATCTATTACACTTCTCGCTTTATCCAGTTGCTGGACAGAATAGTTACTTACCCCAGCAGCCCTTATTTTACCTTCTTTCAGCAATTTATCAAGAGCCTCCATAGTCTCTTCTATGGTTGTGGTACTATCCGGCCAGTGTACCTGGTAGAGGTCAATATAATCGGTTTTTAGACGTTTCAAACTTTCTTCACATTCAAAAATAATTCCCTCTTTACCAGAATACCTGTAAATACGAACGGTTCTCCCATTTTCATCGCGAGTCTCGTAAAAGAACTCGCCCTTTTCCAGATCCCATCTTAAACCGCATTTTGTAAAAACATATACTTTATCACGAATCCCATTAATTGCTTCTCCTACAATTTCCTCACTTAAACCAAATCCATAAATAGGAGCTGTATCTATCCCGTTTATCCCCATATCTATGGCTTTTTTTATTGCAGCAACAGCGGCTTCTCTATCCGTTCCACCCCATTTAAAACCTCCAATTGCCCAGGCACCAAATATAAGTGGTGTTATTTTTATCTCACTATCCCCAAGTTTTCTCAACTCCATACAGGTACCTCCCACTTAGAATTATATTACCCACCTACCAATACAATCCCGCAAAAGCGACAATCTAAAGAATAAAAAATTAACACATTTTTGGAAAGTAAAAATTGGTTCATAAAAATTAGCAAAACCAAAACAATTGACTCCATATTACTTTTATTTTAAATTAACTCATTAATTCCTCACTAATAAAACATCAGAAATACGAAAGAGGTTAAATATGAAAAACTTCAAAATGGTGGTACTGGCAAAACAGGTACCTGATACAAGTAATATTACCGGTCAGGCAATGAAAGAGGATGGCACTGTAAACCGTGCTGCTCTCCCTGCTATCTTCAATCCAGAGGATTTAAATGCACTTGAAATGGCCCTTCAGATAAAAGAAACCTACGGGGGAACCGTAACCGTTATCACAATGGGACCACCCTCGGCAATTGAGGTTTTAAAAGAATCTCTCTACCGGGGTGTTGACCAGGTATATCTACTGAGTGACAGAAGACTTGCCGGCTCAGATACACTTGCAACATCATATGCCCTGAAACAGGCAATACTCACAAAAGTTCCAGATTTTGATATAGTATTTTGTGGCAGACAGGCCATCGACGGTGATACCGCCCAGGTTGGACCTCAAACAGCTGAAAAACTCGACGTTCCCCAGATAACTTACGTTGAAAGAATCGAAGAACTTTCTGAAAAAAGCATCAAAGTAAAAAGACTAATAGACAACGGAGCAGAAATAATAGAAACATCACTGCCAGTGCTCCTTACCATTACCAATACAGCAAACGAACCCAGGCCATTTCAGGCAAAAAATCTTTTAAAATACAGAAAGGCAGCATGTGATTTTGACATTCCAAATATTCTGCAGAAAAATCCAAGGTTTAAATCACCAGATGAACTCAGAGAATACCTGAAGAAAAAGGGACTGTACATACCCATCCTGAGTATAGAAGATATAAATGCAAAGCCAGAAGAAGTAGGATTTGCGGGCTCGCCAACCATGGTAAAGAAAATCGAAAGTATCACACTCACCGGCAAGGGATTCAAAAAAATTGAACCAACTGATGATGGTATCAGAGAGTTTGTAGCAGAGTTGATTGAAGATCACACATTTTAATATTGATTAATTAATAATGTATATAAAAATATCAAACGAGGAGAAATGAGGAGAGATTGATGAATAAGCATGGTGAAGTTTGGGTTTATGCCGAACAGGATTGGGGTAAACTCGAAGACATAGGAATTGAACTTCTTTCAAAGGGAAGAGAACTTGCCGATCAGCTTGGTGTAAGCCTGGCCTCTGTTGTTATTGGACACAACGTGAAGGGACATGCCCAGAAACTGATAGGGCATGGAGCAGACAAGGTATATGTGTGCGATAATCCTCTTCTTGAAAGTTACGACACGGTAAGATATGCAAAAACTATGGAAGACCTTATAACACGGTACAAACCAGAAATAGTCCTTTTTGGGGCTTCTGCAAGAGGAAGAGACCTTGCTCCCAGGATAGCCTCAAAACTGAGAGTTGGGCTAACAGCTGACTGTACTGATCTTCAAATTGGTGACTACAATGATCCAAAAGAAAAGAAGATATATAAAGATTTACTCTATCAGATAAGACCTGCTTTTGGGGGAAATATTATAGCAACCATTGTTAATCCAATAACCAGACCCCAAATGGCAACGGTAAGAGAAGGGGTTATGCCAATGCCCCCCTATGAGGATGGAAGAAAGGGTGAAATAATATTTGAAAATCCAAACCTGAACGGATTGAAAAACCTTACACGGATCCTCAAAAGAGAAAAAACTGAGAAGAAGGTAAATCTAAAAAGTGCCAGGATAATTGTTTCAGGCGGATATGGGGTTGGCTCAAGGGAAAACTTCAAGCTTATATGGGAGCTTGCCAGAGTGCTGGGAGCGGAAGTGGGAGCAAGCAGGGCAGCTGTAGATGCCGGATTTATAGAAAAAGATCATCAGGTAGGTCAAACAGGAACAACAGTAAGGCCAAAACTCTACATCGCATGTGGAATTTCCGGCTCAGTACAGCACAGGGCTGGAATGGAGCAATCTTCTAAGATCGTAGCAATAAACACCGATCCTGAGGCTCCAATTTTCAGCATTGCCCATTACGGGATAATTGGAGACCTCAATGAGGTTATTCCAAAAATAATAGAAGATATTAAAAAAAGGCGGGTGGATTAAAATGGAAAACTTTTTTACAGACAATCCGGATATACAATTTTTATTTAACAACATGGATCTAAAGGAAATAGCTGACCTTAAAGAGGGTGATTACAGCGACGCAGAAAAATACGATCATGCATTTACCGATGCCGAGGATGCAAAAGAAGGGTATAGAGAGGTACTAACGCTTGTAGGAGACATTACAGCAAGAATAATTGCCCCACTTGCACCGGAGATTGATGAAGAGGGTTGCCACTTTGAAAATGGAAAGGTAACCTATCCAAAAGGTATCCAGAAAGCACTCGACATCCTCAATAAATCCAATTTGATGGGTTTTACACTACCCAGGAAATACGGAGGACTCAATCTACCAACTTTTGCATACTCAATAGCCATTGAAATGGTATCACAGGCAGATGCAAGCCTGATGAATATTTTTGGGCTCCAGGATATAGCTGAAACTATCAATGAGTTTGCAGACGAAGAACTAAAAGCAAAGTATCTTCCACTATTTGCAAGTGGGAAGGTAACGGGAGCCATGGCTCTGACAGAGCCAGACGCTGGATCAGATCTCCAGGCAGTACAGCTCAAAGCAACATACGACGAAACAACCGGTATGTGGCAGTTAAAAGGCGTTAAAAGATTCATCACAAATGGATGCGGGGATGTTCTGCTTGTTCTTGCAAGGAGCGAACCCGGTACAAAAGACGGACGGGGTCTTTCTATGTTCCTCTGTGAAAGGGATGAATCCCTTGTGGTGAGAAGGATCGAAAATAAACTCGGTATTCATGGTTCACCTACATGTGAACTTCAGTTTAATAACACAAAGGCATACCTCGTCGGCAAGAGAAAACTTGGGCTTATAAGGTACGTAATGTCACTGATGAATGGAGCCAGACTCGGCATCGCAGCTCAGGGCCTCGGTATTGCCCAGGCAGCATACCTTGAAGGATTGGAATACGCAAAAGCACGTGAACAATTTGGAACGGCTATTATCCACATCCCACTGGTTTATGACATGCTTGTAAATGCCCTTGTAAATATTGAAGCTGCAAGACTTCTGACCTATGAGACAGCAAGGGTGGTTGATCTCAAAAAGGGTTACGAGAAAAAGCTGGAAAGAATGGAAAAACCTGATCCAGAAACAAGACAGAAAGCCAGGTATTACAATGCACTTGCTAACCTACTCACACCGATGGCAAAATACCTGGCAACAGAATATGCAAATAAGGTTGCATACGACATGCTTCAGGTCCATGGTGGTACAGGATACATGAAAGATTTTAATATCGAGAGACATTACAGAGATGCGAGAATAACAAATATATATGAGGGTACAACACAGCTTCAGTATGTTGCAGCAATGGGTGGAGTGGTCACAAGAGTAATGGAGCCAGAGTTTGATAAAATTGAAGCAGAGGCAACTGATTCATTCCAGAAAATGCTTCTCAGCGAACTAAAGGAAAAAAGAAATATGCTTAACGATGTACTTAATTATTTGAAAGAAAAAGATGACCACTTCTATCAGTCCTACCACTCTGGCAGGGTTGTGGATATGGCAACAAAGCTTTTTACAAGCTATCTTTTTGTAAAGTATGCACCTCTTTCGGAACACAAACAAAAGATAGCAGAAATTTTTGTCGATAGAGAGATGCCAGAAATAGAGAAAAATTACAGGCTTGTAAGAAGTGGGAAAGACCTGGTGGTAAAGGAGTACGAAAAGGTACTCCTTGAAGAAGAAGCAGAAAAAGCAGCTACTGGGGGATAATTAATATACCTGTCTACCTGGTCTGTATTTATCTATCTCCCGACAATAAACCTATCCGTATAACAATCCTCCGGAGATATATCTTTTTTAATCATCTTTAATTCTTTCAATGCTTTAATTGCCTGAAGCCAATCTTCTCTCGAAGAATAACCAATCCCGTACTTCTCTGTTTCTTCATCTTCCCACAGATCAAAAGAAGCAAAAAGTACCTTTCTGTTAATCTCTAGATTTGATCCTGAAAGGGTTGGTATGTAATCCTTAATCAAATCCATAACCCCGTTCTTATTTTCAAGGGCATAGTAGCTGGCGTTTGATACCGCCCGTATAAATCTCTCAACAAGGTCAGGATTCTTTTCAATTAGGGTATCTGAAGTAATGATTGCAGCTGAAACCATCGGAGTAATCTGATATACAGGAATGATATTTATATCAATTCCCATGTCCTTAAGCACAAATGGCTCATTATTTACGAAAACCGTAACTGCATCCACTTTACCGGAGACCAGGCTTTCAACCTGTGTATATCCTATTACCTGAATATTAACATCGCTTATCTCAAGACCCACACTAGCAAGAAGAAGCCTGAGTCCTATATAGTTTGAGCCATACGGAGCCGGAACCCCAATTGTCTTTCCTATTAACATGGCGGGTGTGGTTATTCCTTTTTCTTTCTTTGAAACAACTGCAATGGG
>Ga0190361_1000772_pt1 | contig 12533 bp, 13 predicted proteins | sample 48721845_MG_FD_161273 | JGI IMG/M metagenome (GOLD analysis project Ga0190361, IMG submission 161273) | Hydrothermal vent microbial mat bacterial communities from Southern Trench, Guaymas Basin, Mexico - 4872-18-4-5_MG | ecosystem: Environmental > Aquatic > Marine > Hydrothermal vents >...
TACTCATCCAAAAGTTAAGCAGAGGCCAAAAGCCAGCCCCCTTTCTTCTATGTAAACCCCAAAACATCCATCCATCATACTCATCATGTTCATATCTATAAACTCCAAAATTTTTTACCAGTTTCTCTTTTATCAATTTAATAGTATTCCTAGCAAGTAAAGACTGCGGTTTAACAATCTCAAAGGGCCAGATAAGACCGAGCATGCTTGCATCTATCCTTTCATCATTTAATTTCCCAAAAGACCTAAAGAAATATCCTTTCTTTTTTGCACTTTTTAGCAAGCTCTTTTTCATCTGTTCAGCTGTTTTTAAGTATCTTTTATCTGGAAATAATCGATTTGCACACCGCAAGCCTTTAATACAGGCTGCAAGCGAATAAGTGAAATTTTCTTTTAAATCTGGAAAAGTCAATCTTTCTTCCCATAAATCGTTTGTAACTAAGCAAAAATGATCTCTTTCCCATACACTACATATGCCATTAGCAGAGTGAACAACCAGCTCTTTAAAATTCGAAGGGTTTTTTCCGGTACATTTAAGATGATGCCAGACGGCAAGTAGAATAGTAGCTGTCTGGTCCGGTTGAAATCTACCTGCGGCTTGTAATCCATTCGGATAGTATTTTTCGTAAAACAAGCCAGTTTCTTTCCAACCTTCAGCTCTATTAACCAGCCAGTCAAAAAATTTCTCCGGTATATTTTTTATTCCCAGAATATCTAAGGCAATACAAGCAAAGCCTGCATCTCTTGGCCAAACATAAAAGTAATTTTTGGCTTCATTAGAATAATAGGACTTGGTAGAATTAGCGGCAACAATAGCACCATTTTCCAAACCACAATCCAAAATCACTTCTCTACTCTTTTCAATTAGCTGTTTAACTTTAGATTGGCGCTTCATAAAATATTTTTAGCAGCTTTAATTAATCTTCTTTGAGCTTCTACTTTTTCCTTAATGGAAATTCTGCTTTTTTTAATTCCTTTCTCAATTATTTCCAGGGTTTTATCATAAACTACTCTATCTACTGGAAAAGGAGTTCCATCTTTACCTCCAGTTGAAAACGAATATCTAGCTGGATCCTCATAAGAAGGTTTTGCTCCATAGATTATTTCCGAAACTAAAGATAAAGCACGAATTGTTTTGGGACCCACCCCTTCTAAAGATAAGAGATGTTCAAAATCTTTTGGCTTCTGAAAGTGAGCAAAAAATATAGTTTTTTCTAGTCGCTTTAGGTCAAACTTTTCATCTAAAACAGGATGCCAGTAAAATTCAGTATCATTTAATTCCATTTCAGTAAAATCAGAAAATCGTTTCCATTCAACTAAATTATTTCTTTTTTCAGAAATTAGTTGAATATCTTTTAAAAATGTTTTTGGACTTCTAGAAACCAATTCAACCGAAATCTTTTTATTTTGGCCACTTTCTTTAGCAGTTAAATTTAAAGGTCTGATTTTTAAATCAGAAATAATTCCGGAATGAGGTTCAGTAGTAAAATCACTAACATTTGAAGAAAACCAGTGATATCTTCGTGCCTTCTTAGTATTGGTATTCATACCCTGCTGGATAACCACCCATTTTCCAGTTTTGGAAAAAATTAAATTATGAGCATAAATCTGAAATCCATCCTGAATTAAGCAAGAATCCACTTTTGCTGCCATCCTGGAAGCGTAAATCAGCCTGGGAAAGAAAGGAAATCCCCTGGAAACTCCATAACTTTCTATCTCCTGAGATGTTTTTCTTGATGCTTTCTTCCCGCCACAGATATAAATTCCTAACTCATCTTGAATATCAAAAAGTCCTGCTTTTATAGCTCCTAGGGTGGTAGTAGTGAGTCCACTGCTGTTCCAATCAAAACCAATCACACAGCCAAGTGATTGAAACCAGATGGGATCACTTAATCGCTTTAAAATTTCATCAGGACCAAATTCCTCCCGAATAGCTAGAAATATACTTCTGGAAAGGTGTTTCATTCGTTCAAAAAGCCATCTTGGACATCTACCATAATCTAATGGAATTTTGGCAATTCCTGTTCTCATTCTCTAATCCAATTTTTTATTCCAGTAAATTTTTATAATTTTTCTTTTGTTATTAAAAGTAAAATGATGTATTGCAATTTTCTTTTTACTTGCAGAATTGCTTATTGCTTTGTTGTTTCCTATATAGAATCCAATGTGATAATGTCTGTTTGGTTTGTTCCTGATTCCAAAATTTTTTTGTTCCCACAATAAAATGCCGCCTATTTTTGGTTTTTTAATGGAAATCCAACCTGATTCTAAAAGGTCATTTACAGTACCTTTTACTGTAAGATGAATATCGGAAATTAAGTTAAAAATTTTCAAAATAGAAGAAACAAAATAAGCGCAGGAAAGTTCTCCATTTTTAGTTATATTTTTCTTCTTTTTGTTTACCCTTGCGTAAAAATCGGTAAACATTCTGCTATTTTTACTATTTTTAATCATTGCTATATAAGATTCTTTTAATAATGGTGTTACTTTCTTCATGTTTTGATTTTATAATCGTTATTATCTCTTGACAAGATACTGTAATAAGATGAGTATATTTTTGACAGCTGAAAATTGCAGGCTATCTCATCTTTTGCAGTGAAATCATCAACGAATTTACGAATAGAAGTTAGAAGTTGGAAGTTGATAGATGGCAAATATCTAAAAACTTATTAACAAATCTCACGATCGAAAGTGTTAATAAGAAAAATTTGGATATAAATAATTGAATTTAAAAATTGAAAATTGAACTGATTAAGTTTTTTGAACTATGGTAGTTTGAACTATGGGAGTGAACTATGGAAGTTCAACTCCCATAGGAAGTTCAACTTTCATAGATAGGTAGAAATCTAATTATTAAGGTTCTAATTATCGAGGTTCAACCTCGATAATTGTAGATAATTTTCAATTAAAATTTATTACGTAATTTTTTGAACTCTTTTAAAAAATATAAGGACTTCGCAGGTCCTTACCCTTATATCCAGTAAATTCAAAATGAAAAATTGCGATTTAAAATTCAAAATGATTTAATGTTAAAATTTATAAATTGGTAATTGAAAATTCAATGAAAATTAGAAATTGAAAATTGAAAATTGATAGAGCCTTCGTTTAATATCTGGCATCCTGGAAGTGTCAAAAATGTATCTCATCTTTTGTAAACCTTTATTTATCAAATTAAAAATCCTTTTTAAGTTGCAATGAAACTTACTCTCCCGGTTTTAAAATCGTAAATTAATAAGTCAACAAATTTATCAAATTGGTTAGCCTTTAAAAATAGTTCCCACAAAAACAGATAGTCAAGCCAGTATCTATGTTCTCCCTTAACAGAGCTAATTTCTAAAGTTTTCCTTTCTCCAAAAAGCTTCTTGCAAACAGAAAAGGTTATAAGATCAACCAACAATTCCTCCAAAGCATACCTTTTACTTTCTGAAAGATTGATTTTCTTTCTTAGATTACTGAGATTAATGTGAACAATTTCATGAATTAAAACTTCTGCAGCAAAAAAGTGACTTCTTTCAAGAACTATTCCACCATAAAAACATTCAAATGCATCATAAATAGGTAAAGTTAAATAAAATTTAAAATATTTCTGCTTGAATTTTTGATTGGTAATAGACTCTATGGTTCTCAATGCTTTCTTTTCATACTTACTCCAAAATTTTTCAAAGTTTTCTTTAAATTTTTTCAGCTTCTTTAAATGTTCTGGCCAAATCTTTTCAAAACTACCTTTAGACCTATTTTCAGCCTTTTCTAATAGTTTTTTCTCCTTAATCTTTCTTTTTGCCTTTTCAAAGTTTTTACAAAAATAAAGTTTCTTCCACTGTTTTTTAGAAACCTTTTTAAAAGAGTTAATAACTTCTTCTGGAATAAATTTTTTATATTTTTTTCGGTACTCCTCACTCGAATATCCTTTCCTGGGATAACAAATAGTAAGAACATGAAAGTAGAAATTAGTCTGTTTATCTATCAAGAGATTAACTTTCATATTAATACTCCCTAACTATAAGCTAGATTTTAAGTGGACCTGATGGGAATCGAACCCATGTCTCTGCTATGCGAAAGCAGCTCTCTACCACTGAGATACAGGCCCTTTAAATTTTTAATTAATTTTACAGTGATACCTTAGTGCTGGGATATTTTTTATCCAACTTTTCAGCTACTTCCCTTCTAATTTTCTCCATTTCTTCCGGATCAGGTCTTTTAAGATTAGGATTATCATTAAACAAATGTTCAATTAATCTTTCCAATATCTCTATCCTAAACTCATTTTCTACAATTTGAGATAGCTTTATTTCTTCTTCGGGCTGTTCTTCTATTCCTTCTACTTTTTCTGGTTCAGTTTGATTATTCATAATTCACAAATTAAATATCGACCTTTTTTAATATGTTTGATTATAACAAAAATCTGCTACGTATTAAAGTAAAACTTAGCTAACTGTAGCTTCTTAATCTACAATCAGATAATCTATTTTTCATCCTTTCTAAATTCTGTCCAAGTAGATATCTTCTCTTAATTTCTTCATAAATTGAAATACAAAGTAAAGATTATGATAAGTCAGAAGTTTTAATCCGGTTAATTCTTTAGCTCTTATAAGATGGGAAATATAGCCTCTAAAATAGTTCTTACACACAAAACATTTACAATTTTTGTCCAGAGGATTTTTATCTTTTAAAAACTTTGACTTAGTTAGATTTATCTCTCCTTTAGAAGTTATAGCTACCCCATGCCTAGCATATCTGGCCGGATACACACAATCAAACAGGTCAACTCCCCGTTTAACTGCCTCAATCATATCTTCAAGATATCCTATTCCTAAAAGATGCCTGGGCTTTCCTTCGTCTAAGTAAGGAATAGCCCAGTTAAGAATTTCAAACATTCTTTTTTTGGTTTTTCCTAAAGAGCCACCAATTCCAAACCCATCAAAATCCAAGGAATTTATAAACTTGGCACTTTTTATTCTTAAATCTTTAAACTCTCCTCCTTGAACAATTCCAAATAAAGCTGACCTGGAAACTTTATTCAAACATCTTTTAGCCCATCGATGAGTTCTATTCATAGCTTCTTCTACATAAGAATAAGAATCCACTGGAGAAGTACATTCATCAAAAGCAAAAATTATATCTGCACCTAAATCTTCTTGAATTTGAATAGATTTTTCTGGGGAAAGAAAATACTGCTTTCCATCAATATGAGACTTAAAATATACTCCTCTCTCAGTTATTTTAACTAAGCTCTTTTTCTTTAACTTAGGAACTTGAGCTTCAGGAAAGGTTTTAATCAGTTTTCCTACACCATCTTCTAACCCCTTTCCTAGGCTAAAAACCTGAAATCCTCCACTATCAGTAAAAATTATTCCTTTAAAGTTCATAAATTTGTGCAATCCTCCAAATTTTTTAATCAATTTCTCTCCGGGTCTTAGATGAAGATGGTAAGTATTGCATAAAACTGCTTCATAGCCAATTTCTTGGATTTCTTCTGAAGTTAAAGTCCTAACTGTAGCTAAACTAGCCACTGGCAGGAAAGCTGGAGTATGCAAAACCTTATCGTTTATTTTTATTAAACCAATTCTAGCTTTTGATTTTTTACTTCTCTTTAAAATTTTAAATTTCATAATGGGTACAACTCACTGGGACTTTAGTAAGATAAATCATTTTAAGTTTTAGTAGTATATTGTTCTGGTTCGATGATGTGGAATTTTTAATTTTACCTTTTTACTCATATTCCATAAAATCCAGTCAATTTCAAAAGAATTAATTTTTCTTCCTAATTTTATCAATTCTTCCTTTAAATATTCCACTGTCCATATAGTATTTGCTCTTATTTCAATTTCTTGAATGGAACAATGTTTTATTTCATTCTTTGATTTTATCAATGAGTGCAGTCTATCTGCATACTTTATTACTCCAAAGGTATATAGAAGCTGAGGTAATCTATAATCAGCAAAGGCAGTTAGTTTATCTATATCTTTAAAATAACCCCAGGTTTTTCCATCAAAATACCTGAATAAATCAGCGACAAAAAGCTGAGCTTTTTTTAAAAAATAAACCTTTCTACCTTTGTACTCACAAATATCTCTAAAGCAAGGAAAATTTTTAACTAAAATTTCTATTAAACTTTCTGCACTATGATTTGCTTTTTTTAACAAATTTATTACCTGAGAATCAAATTTTTCAATCAGTATTCTTCCAACTTCATTTAAAATTCTCTTTCTTTCTTTAATTAAAGTAATTTTTCCATAACCATTAAAGATTTTTTCAAGTTCTTTTTCGCTTACATTCTTCAAATAATATGAGTTCAAGATATAATCTAAGTATTTCTTTAAGGATAAAACCAGCCCAAATGAGCCAGAAATTTTTTTGCTGCTAAAACTTACTTTCCATTTCTTTTTTCTTTTATCTGGAAAAAAAGAAAAATTTAAAGAATCAACAATAAATAAAAACTGAATAGTATCAATTGGATTCTCAGGATAATATTCCTTTTTAAATTTTGGAATTCTTACTTTTTTTAATTTTCTAGCAAAATCCTTTAGTTTTTTTCTATCAATTCTTACCAAACTACTTCTTTTTACTACTCTTTTAGTTGAACTTAACACTCTTTCAAGCATATTACTACTAAATTTTTCTGTTTCCCTTTTTTCAAAATAAAACTTCTTTTAATTTTAAATCCAGCAGCTTTTAGTTCTCTTATTAATCTTCCTGCAGTAAACAAGTGAACATATCTTCTTTTATCCTTTCCCCAAGGAACTTCAATATCTAAAAAACCAAGACAAGTTTTAGTAAAAATTTTTTTGAAGAGATTTTTCAAAATCAATTTATAAGTAAAAAACTTATGCCAGAGATACCAAACCGATATCAAAAACTTTCCACCAGGCTTTAAAATTTTTTTAACCTGAATGAAAAGCTTTTCTCTAATTGGCTTTGGAAGATGATGGAAAACTGCAATAGAAAAAACCAAATCAAATGAATTTTCAGAAAAAGGAAGATTCAAGCCATCATAAACTATAAATTTTTTGTCTGGGTATTTTTTTCTGGCAACCTCAACCAAGTTTTCTGAAATATCAATGCCAACATACTGTTTCTGGTTAAATAATTCCGAAAATCTTCCATTTCCACAGCCCAAATCTAAAACTTTCTGATTACTATCAACTAAATCTTTAATAAACCTAAATTCCTTCCAGATAAACTTCCTTGAACCAGAAAATTCTTTAGTAGTTTCATTATAAAACTTTCTTACTTGTTGAAGAATTCTTTGAGCTTCCTTAAATTTCATAAAATTGATTATACAATCTGCCAAACAAAAAAACTAGAATTTAAAAACCCTACCTAGCAATTTAGGTAGGGTTAAAATTAGTTTAACTTTCTATTTTTGATACTCGGATATATCTACTCCAACATCAACTGGACCGAAAGCTAAGGGAAGAAGCTCAGAAATTGTGGTTACAATAATTTTATCCTTTTTAGTGGTAGAAAGTATTACCATTAAATCGTTTCCTGAAATACAAGAAAGCTCATACAATACCTGCCTACAGCTTCCACAGGGGGCGGTCACTTCCGTAGTATCAAAATCCTTTCCTCTGGCAATAATAGCAATGCCCTTGAACTTTCGGATTCCCATAGCATTTGCTCTTAATACAGCTGCACGTTCGGCACAAATAGTTAAACCATAGGAAGAATTCTCAAAATTTGTTCCAGTAATTATTGTCCCATCTTCAGTAAATAAAGCAGCTCCAACATAAAAATGAGAGTAAGGATTATAAGCATTTTCCAATACTTTTTCAGCCTCATCAAGAGCTTTTCTAGACAGATCATCTAATTGCTCATAGGTAATACTTTTCATTACACCTCCTTTTTTATCCCTTGCTTAATTTTTAAAGTTCACTATAATATGGCTAGCCTAGTTGTATCACACAACACATTTTTTGTCAATATGATTGATTATATCATAAATCAGGCAATTTTAAGAAAAATAACTTCTCCAAAACAGTTTTACCAACTAGAAAGAGAAGCAGCTTTAAGATTTAAAAGTCCTTTAGTCAGTCATTACCAACTTTTAGCTCACTATCAGGATCTGGTAAAAAACAAAAAGATTCGGCCATACAAACCATTAGAAGTTCTTTTAACCACTAAAAAAGCTAGAGGTTTGTCCGGGATAAATGTTGTTACTGTACTAACTAAGCCCTACAAATGCCCTGGAAAATGCATTTATTGCCCGAATGAAACAGATATTCCAAAAAGTTATTTAAAGATGGAGCCAGCTGTACAAAGGGCAGTAAGATGTAACTTCGATCCAAAAATTCAAGTTCAAGACAGAATAAAAGCACTTGAATCCTGTGGGCATCAGGTTTCCAAAATTGATTTAATTATTCTTGGAGGAACTTTTTCAGCTTATCCTCAAGAATATCAACAAAACTTTATTAAAGGATGCTTTGATGGAGCTAACTTTGTTGATTCAAAAAATCTAGAACAGGCAAAAAAGATAAATCAGACCGCCAGATACCGAATTATTGGAATAACCATTGAAACTAGACCTGACTATATCGATATTCAGGAAATCAAGAAACTAAGAAAGTTTGGAGTAACCAGAGTAGAATTAGGAGTCCAAACTGTATTTGACAAAATTTTAAAACTAAATCAAAGAGGACATTCCGTAAGAGAAATTATTGAAGCTACCAAGCTCCTAAAAGATGCTGGAATTAAGGTAAACTATCATTTAATGCCCAATTTGTATGGCTCAAGCTATCAAAAAGATTTAAAACTTTTTACCGAAGTATTTACCAATTCCGATTTTAAGCCTGATTACTTAAAAATTTATCCCTGTGTAGTTTTAAAATCTGCTAAATTGTATCAATTATATCAGCAGAAAAAATTTAAGCCTTACCCATTGAAAACTCTGGTAAGATTACTGGTAAAAATAAAACAAAAAGTTCCTTACTATGTAAGAATTCAACGACTATTTAGAGATATTCCAAGCTTTTACATTCAAGCTGGAGTTAAATTCACCAACTTAAGACAAATTGTTCAAGCCGAAATGAAAAAACAAGACTTAAAATGTAGATGTATTAGATGCAGACAGGCAAAAACCCTAGATAATCAGAAAAAGTACTTATACCGACAAGATTATTCCGCTTCTGGAGGAAAGGAAATATTCTTATCTATAGAAGATAAAAATCGAGAAAAGCTATATTCCTTCTTAAGATTAAGAATACCTTCTTACTATTTTTATGGGAAAAAGCACTTTCTCGAGGTACTAAACGGAAGTTCAATTGTTAGAGAACTCCACACTTATGGAAAAGTATTAAAAATAGGAGAGACTGAAAATCAACAAATTCAGCATCAAGGACTAGGTAAAATTTTACTAAATCAAGCTGAAAAAATCACCAAAACTGAATTTAAATTAAACAAAATTGCGGTTATTTCTGGAGTAGGAGTAAGAGAATATTATCGAAAGTTAGGCTACCGATTAGAAGATGAATATATGGTTAAAAACTTTAGTTCTGTTTTATAAATGGTCTAATAAACTCATCCAGATCACCTTCCAGAACTTCCTCTACCTTGGTAGTCTTTACTCCGGTTCGATGATCCTTTACCATCTTGTAAGGATAAAGAACATAGGAGCGAATTCGATGACCCCACTCCGGGCTTACTTTTACTTTTAAGTTTTCTATTTTTTCTTCTTGTTTTTGTTTCATTAGCTGATAAAGCTTGGTTTTTAATAGTTCTAAGGCTTTTTCTCGATTCTGAAGCTGTGATCTTTCCATTTGAGAGGAAGCAGAAAGTCCAGTAGGTAAGTGAGTAATTCTTACTGCAGTTTCTCTTCGATTAACATTTTGCCCACCTGGGCCTGAAGATCGATAAAATTCTATTTTTAAATCTTTCTCCGGGATAGATATTTTTTCAATTTCTGTCAAACTTAGCTCGGGAAGAACTTCAACCAGAGCAAAAGAAGTATGTCTGATTTTCTTGACATCAAATGGAGAAATTCTAACCAGCCGGTGAACTCCCGATTCATGTTTAAGTAACTCATAACTTTTTTCTCCTTTTATCTCTAAAGTATTTTCACTAATTGGTCTGACCATCCAGTTTTTTTTCTTAGCATACCTAACATACATTTGATAAAGCATCTTTGCCCAATCTTTGGCATCTTCTCCACCAGCACCAGGAATTATAGTAATGGTAACTTTTTGCATATGTGTAATTATATACATTTTAGCTGCAGTATCCAAGTTTCCTATTGGAAAATTCTTAGTAGTCATGATAAAATTTAAAAAAATGAAGAATCACAATTTACTTTCTTCTTTTCAATCAGCTTTTAGAGGCTTAAAAGAAGTTTTAATCAAGGAATCTGGATTTAAGTACATTTTCATTATTGCTGTTTTAGTAGTAATTTTAGCTTTCTTGCTTTCATTTTCAAATACTGAAAAGCTCATTTTAATTGCAACCTGCTTTACAGTATTGCTACTTGATTTAATTAATTCAGCAATAGAAAGGTTTTTAGATTATCTTCAACCAAAATATAATACAAAGATAAAAGAAATAAAAGATATTTTATCTACTATAGTACTAATAGGTTGTATTTTTGCCGTGATTATAGGAATAGTTATTCTTGGACCCTATATCACAAAACTTTAAATAACATATATGAAGAAGACAAAATACATCTGGCTGGATGGAAAGTTTCTTTTATGGAACAAGGCTAAGGTTCACTTTTTAACTCATTCCCTACACTATGGAAGTGGAGTATTTGAAGGAATAAGATTTTACAAAACTAAACAAGGCCCAGCAATATTTAGATTAAAGGACCATCTAGATAGATTGCTTAATTCAGCTAAAATCTTTAGCATAAAAATTCAATATACCAAAGACTACTTGGAGAAAGTAATTAAGCAATTAATTAAGAAAAATAGACTAGAAAGTGGATACATTAGACCTCTAGCATTTTTGGGATGAAAAATGGGTTTATCCCCAATAAACTGTTCATCTCATCTGGGAATAGCCACCTGGCCCTGGGGAAAGTACCTGGGAGAAAAGCCCATAAAAGTTAAAATTTCTAAAATTATCAGGTTGCACCCAAAATCCTGCGTAATGAAAGCTAAAGCTTCGGGATATTATGCTAATTCAATTCTGGCTACTTTAGATGCCAAAACTAATGGATTTGATGAAGCAATTTTACTTGATTATAGAGGTTACATTGCTGAAGGTCCAGGAGAAAATATATTCATGGTCAAAGATAATGTTCTTTATACTCCAAAAAAAGATTCAATCTTACCAGGAATAACCAGAGATACTATTATTAAACTAGTAAAAGATTTAAAAATAAAGATAAAAGAAAAGAATATAACTAAAAAGCAAATAAAGCAGGCAGATGAAGTATTTTTTGTTGGAACTGCTGCAGAAATTACCCCAATAGGACAAATTGACAAAAAGAAAATAAACCATGGTAAAATTGGGCCAATTACAAGAAAACTACAGGATACTTTTCAAAAAGTAGTAACCGGAGAAATTAAAAGATACAGAAACTGGTTAAGTTACATAAACTAAAATTCTTTAAACTGGTTTTATTTGAGCCGCTTTCTGGAATCGAACCAGAATCTACTGTTTACGAAACAGTTGCTCTACCATTGAGCTAAAGCGGCAAGTATAGATTATAATCTTTTTTTAAAGCTGTTCAATATGAATGGTTCCGTTCTCACCCTCATAACCAGAATAACCCCGACCATCAGCTCTAATATCTAAATCAAAAAGATCACCACTGGCATAATATATAGCTATTCTTCCTCCGGCACCTCCTCCATGATATTGAACTGAGTCTCCTCCATTAGCCCAGATGTATCCCGGACCAGTAATTTGCTGAGCATTAATCCAGATTGAGCCTCCAGAACCACTACCACCGCTACTAGAATTTCCATCTTCTCCATTAGCAGTAATGTAACCTGTGTGAAAAGTTAAGGTTCCTCCCACATAAAGTTTCAAAGCACCTCCTCCAGAAGTACCATTTTTAGATATACTAGTTCCATATCCTCCGCCAGAACCTAACTCAGTTGGTTGTAAAGAATTGCCGTAAGCTGAACCAGAATTTTCTCCTCCTCCATTTCCTCCGTGGCCTGCTCCGCCACCATAATTACTAGCTCCTCCTCCTCCAGGACCATAACCATCAGGATGTTCTGAGGTTCCTCCAGAGTAACCTTTTCCATCCAGGTTAATTCTTCCAAAATCAATAGTGCAATCGTTAGTAATATCTAAATTAAGAGTATGTATCTCATCAGGAGTATAATTTTGAGGATGAGATAAACTACCGTCACTTTCAATAGTAAGACTGTTTAAAGTAAGAGAAGTATCTGGATTAAGATTAGAAATAATATAATTGGCATTATGGGTAATAGTTAAACTAATGTCGTTATAATTCATTCCTGAGATATGCGGAGTAACTCCAGGATAACCATTATTATCTACAATCAATTCTTTGGTTTTATCAATGTAAATAGTTCCTGCACCTCCATAGTTATTTGAGGAACCATAGCCACCACCATGAGCTTCAA
>Ga0190361_1000773_pt1 | contig 12529 bp, 22 predicted proteins | sample 48721845_MG_FD_161273 | JGI IMG/M metagenome (GOLD analysis project Ga0190361, IMG submission 161273) | Hydrothermal vent microbial mat bacterial communities from Southern Trench, Guaymas Basin, Mexico - 4872-18-4-5_MG | ecosystem: Environmental > Aquatic > Marine > Hydrothermal vents >...
TAGGCTTTTCTTGAAGTTGTCGAAGTTAATTTCTGTTTTGGCGACTATTTCTTTTACGAAGTCGCTTTCATAGAGTTCGTCTAGGTCAAGCTCGTTAAGTTGCTTCCTGATTAAATGTCCGTTTTGGTGTAGATAGGTTATGAAGTATTCCTTCAGCATGGTTTTTCCCTCAATATAAGAAAAAGGGTTTTGCTTATGGTCTAGCGTGAATCAGCTCTCTGGCTTTAGAGTAGTAAGGGCATATTCCTTTTAGTGGGCATGGAGGGTTTTGTTCTCTCCATTTCATAGCCTTGAAAATGAACCATTTAGCCTCGTTGATTTCAGAGTTAATCTGCTCTTTAGGATAGTTGCGATTCAGCATTTCTTGAACATCGCTTAGAATAGAGGCTGAATGCATAAGCACATCGTTTATGGTTTTCAGCCTTTCAATATCAAACATACAGACTTGATGGTTTATCTCTGGAATTAACACTATTGTTTTAAGGCTTTTCTTAATGAAGCTGGATACTTCTTCCATTACGACTTCCCTCATAAAAAAGGTGTGGTTTTTGCCTAAAAGAGCTAAAAGTTTTTCAAATACTTCTGTTCCTTCTAATTCTTCAGTTATAATTTCTATTGCTTGGTAAAGTTCTTCCCTAGTTTTGTTTTTAAGAATCATTAAAAGTTTCCGTCTAACTTCCCAATCTTGACATTCTTCAAACGCCTCAAGCATAATTGTTTCCTCCAAGTAAGTAAAAAAGGGGGATTTAGAGGGCTAGGTGGCTGGTGCATACTGCTATTCCATGTTTCCTTATCCATTCTTGAAGTTCTTCTGGAAGTTCACGGAAATAAGTATAGACTAGATGGACATCTTTTGATATTGTTGTTTCCTGATATGAAGCGTCTGCAACTATTCTCGGCAAGGGATTTCCGCATATTGCACATTTGCCTTGTTGATTTCGCTGTTTCCATAGTTTAACTTTCTCTATAATATGCTCAATTTTAGACATAGGTTTTTCCCTCACTATACATAGTTTTACAGTTTCCCTCGATTTCTTCAATATTTTCTCCGAAATTTTCGAGTATAGCATCAACGACGCTTTCGCTAAAAATGTCCAATAGATGGTTTATTGCTTGTTCCCTTGCTTCAATTTCATCTTTTGCTTCTACATCAACAGAAAAGGCATAAACAACTCTATACTTAGGCATTTCTTTTTCCTCATTATATATGGTTGAGTTTTGCTTTAGCCTTCATGGTATCTAAACTCGCAATATGAACCGCAAAAGCCGTTTTCCATTAGGGTTTTTTGTTCTTCTAGGGTTTCTAGCCGTTTTTTGAGGTTTTCTATTTCCTTAACTAACGCCGTGTATTCATGCGTGAAGTCTGCTCCGCAATTTTTACAGATTCTAGGCTTCTCCATTTTTGAGGCTCTCCTTTATTATCTGAAGCATCTTTTCTAGCAGGGGTTTAGGCATATTTTCTCTGTGAAGAATGTTTGGCTGTCTTGGAGTTAGAGGGTTAAGTTCTACAACTGCAACTAGAGGAATAACTTCTGCTTCATCGTTTGGATAGGCATAGACTTCAATTTTTTTCCCTTCTAGGCTTTCGCCTTCAAGGAGCTTTTTGCTTCTCTCTTTTAGGCTGAGGTATTCTCCATAATGCACAATCAACAGTTTTCCCTCACCTAATAGGCTAGTTGATTTTGCTTAACCTATCCATTTGAGGTCTGCTTTGAGGTCTGCGTAGGGGCGGTATTTCCATGCATAAGGAGGAATCCACACTTTTAATCCAGCCTTTTTGAGGCGTTTAACTATTGGTATTGCATCTAGAAACTTTACATCGTATAGTCTAACCCACAAGGTTGCTATTGAGCCGTCTGGTCTTTCTTCTGGTCTGGTGTAAACTTCTATGTATCGAATTTTTTGGTATAGGTCTTTTCCGACTATGCGTTTTATTCTTCTCCAGATTCTAGGTCTGAAGGCTAGTTTTTCCTTCAATTTCATTATTTCTCGGTCAATATAGACGGGTAAGTGCGTTAGTTTTTGGGCGACTTTTCTCTGGTAATAGCTTGAAACATAAACTTGGCTTCCTTCTGGAAGGGGATAGCGGTCTGCTTTCATGCGAAACTCGTTCTCGACATACCATATTCTATATAGGTAGTTTGGCAAATCCTCTTTTGAAATGCCTAGTTTACGCATTAGACTCTCCAAATCGTGGGTTAGGGTTGTCAAGTAGTAGTATTGTCCAGAGTCTATGATGCTTTCGATTTCATGGATTTCAACTTCATAGATTACGGGCTTAACCTTGTCTATCAGTTCCTCTTTCGGAATTTTCAGGTAGCAGTCATGCGTTACGCCGAAAGAAGCAATCATAGGGACTTCTGGAAGGTTGCTCAGATGCCTCCATTTTGAGGTTGTGAAGCATATCATGTTCGGGTGAAGTTGCTTAACTCCCTTGTTTTCGAGGTAAACGGGGTTTCCAGACAGGAATCCATCTTTCAATATTGATTTTAGGCGACTCCAAGAGGTTGTATGATAAAAATAGCCATCTTCAAGTCCGAAAGAACAGAAATAGAATGGCTTATTTATTTCAGCATGAACCTTAGCTATTTCTGATTTCATGTTTCTAACAAGCTGGTTTAACAGTTGCATTTAGCTATCCCTCAATATAAAAAAGGGGATTTTTGCTTAATGTTTTATCATGCACAGCTTTGTGCGGTAGTCCATAGGAACAGCATTATAGAGAAAAACTGCGTAGATTGGAAGCACTATTTGATTTGTTCTGTCGGCTCTTAAAGAGGCTTCCACGAAGTTGTTTTCTAGAACGGCGGTTAGGAAATGTCCTATTGGAAGGTTTTCCCAATACCATCTGTAGATGTGGTGTAGGCAAGTGGCTATGTGTTCTAGCTGTTCTTCAGTTAAGACTTCTTTTTCAAGCAGGTATCTGATTAATCCTTGCTTTTTTAACCATTCTATAATGTGTTGCTTGGTCAAGGTCTTGTCCATAAACTTGGTATATAAGCTACTCATTTCCTATCCCTCAAAAATTTCTGCCTAGAATTTGCCTTAGATGTTCCTTTACGCCTTCGTCTTTTAGGTCTGATTCATAAATGAAGTAGCCTTGCTCGTCTTTGTCTATTAGCTCTGTTAGGTATGCACATATCCAGCACTCGTTAGGGGGCGTTTGGCTTATTCTGTATGCTTCTTTCTCGGTAAGTCTAATTTTTCGGTCTTGCATTTTAATTCCCTCAATTAAAAAGAGGGGGATTTTTGCGTGAAGAAGTCTGCGAGTGCTGTCTGCTTGGCGGGGGTTAGATTGTCTTTTATGGATAGCTTGACTTTTACAGGTCTGAAATAGCTATTCTCAAACCATTTTTTCTGTTCTTCCGCATATTCTCTGATTTTCGCTATGGCTTCTTCTAGGCTGTTGCAGGTGAATCCAGCTCCGAAAGGGCTTCCGCTTGAAACATTCGGATAGGCTTTTCCATGTATGATAACAGATACCGTGCTTGGGTTGTCTGGTGTCGGCGTAAACTTGGAAATCTCAGCTTGGATTTCCAGAGTTATCGTATCCTTCATAGCTTCATCGCCCATTTTTAAGTTTTTGAATCAGCGTTTCAACTGTTTTAAGTTCTTTTTTGCAGATTTCAGGCGTTATTCCATCAGCGATGTAATCTTCAAGCTCCTTTTTTCGCCATTCAAGAATCCACAGCAGTTCAGTTAGCTCCTCCTCGCTAAAAGAGGTTTGGGTAAGCATGGCTTATTTCTCCGTTTCAAGTTTTTTCAGTTTCTCCGAGTATTCCTCTATTAGGCTTTCAAGATTTTCCAGCCTGTTTAGGTTGTCTTGGCTTACTGCACATGATATCGGGCAGTTTCGACAGGCTGAAAAACCGTAGGCTTTCTGTCGCAAGTGGCATATTTCCCTTTCTAGTATCCGCCGTAAAACAGCGTTTTTCAGCCGTTTCTTTAGGGATTCACAATTGTTGGGTTTGGCTTCTCTCCATTCTTTTGTTCCGTAGCGATAATGGTTTCTGCATTCCTGACATACTTCTTTAGGGATAAGTCCTAATCCGAAGGCTTCAGGGTTTATTTTGTCCTTGTAGTAGTCTATGAATGCTTTTGCGTGGGCTACCGACTCAAACCAGAAGGTATGACAGCCGATTCCGTTTCCGATAAAAACCTTCTCTGGCTCTTTAATGCTGTAATCAATATTTATTGGGATTCCGCAGTATTCTCCGCAACTTTTTATTTTGTCTATTCCCATAGGCGTTTCCTCCTCAAAAAAAAAGAAAAGGGAGTTTTGCCTAGAGGTTTTCATAATTTTTTTCTCTTAGCAGGGCGTTTTCTGGAATTTGATTTAAGCCTACATCTTGCGGGGTTGGTTGCTTGTCAGGTCTGAAGCGAAAGAGTCTTGGGTGTCTTAGCCTAACCAAGTTTGTTTTGGCGGTTTCTATGTAGCCTTGAGGCGTGTAGCGGTAAACCTTGTTTTCGCTTGGAAACAGCTCTGTATATTCCACATTTGCCACTAGGAAGGGTTTTATCCAGATTTTGTTTTCATCTTCCGCAACCTTGAAGTCTAGTAGCTGATATAACGCCTTTCTCAGTTGAAGGTCTATTCCAGAGGCTACATCGCCGATTTCTACAAATTCTCCGTTCTCGTTGATTAGGGCTAGATGCAGACTTGTTACATAGCCTTGCTCCAGAAGTTTAAGGGCTTTTCCGTAGCCTGTTTTCTTGTTTATGGCTATTACTACTGCGTCTAATTCGCCTTTAGGTTTCAGCTTGTAGATTTGGCTGTTATGTCGAATGACTAATCCTTCATAGCCTAGCTTTTTAACATATATTTTCCAGAAGGTTTCAAGGTCAATATGGTGTTTAGGCTGAATGTAGGGTAGAACAAATGCTTTTTGACAGCCTTGAAGCCAATTCGTGGCTTCTTGAAGTTTCCATGCGTGGTTTTCGTTTATGGGCTTTCCGTCTATGCTGATTATGTCCCATACGCCTATGCAGATTTTCTCTATTAGCTGTGGATTCTTAGATTTTACATAATGAATGAATTGTGGAAGTTTAAGCGGTTTGTCGCCTTCCATAGCGAACAGCTCGACGAGAAGCTCTGCTTCCGTGAAGAGTTGTCGGCTTAAGGCTTCTTTTAGCTCGTTTAATGCGGGAAAATCCATTCGTTTTCTGCCCCATTTGTTAAGCGTGAATGTTTCTCCGTTTCTTTCATAGCGTAGATAGTTAAATTCGCCGTCAGCCTTGACTTGTGCAACTGTCAAGTCTGGAATTATGGCTACATCGGATAGGCTCTTGTAAACTCGCATTTTAGGTTTATAATGGTCAATTCGGAAGTCAAGCATGAAATCTTCAATCATCAGTTTTGCCTCCGAAAAATGAGGATAGGTCTTTCTGGTTTATGTCGGATATTGGCATAATCTGTTGCTTAGGCTTTTTTGCTCCCTTTTGAGGAACAATGATGCATCTTTTCTCTGCAAGTGCTTCTATGAAGTTCTTTATTTTCTGGACATCGGGTTTCCATACTTCAGGGTTTGTGCCTTGAGTGTCAACTTCAATCTTTAATGTTCCGTAGTGAGGATATTCCTTGTATTCGGTTATCTTGGCTGAAACCGTCTGATAGGACTTTTCTATGCCTGTTCCCTTGCACACCCAACAGTCAGTATTGCCTGTTCTTCCCGTTCCATCACAATAGTAGCATTTTCTAGTTTCTGGCTCTTTAAGAACAAGCCTTATCTTATCCTCATAAAAGAACACTTCAAAAGTTTCGGTGGAAACCCTCAAATATTCTGGTGCTTTACGGCAATGCTCGGTTAAAAGTTTTCTAAGCTCATCTAGGCTGAGTAATCCTCTAATCGTCTTAACCATAAAGTATCCCTCAAAAAAGGGGGAAAATTTTTGCGTAGAGGCGGAATCGCCTATTGCGGTTGCTGACTTTTCATTTTGCTGATTATGGCTTCCAGCTCCAACACTTTAGGCGAAACCTTAACGGTTTCAACTCCAATAGTTCTATAATCGGAAACATACAGTAGCTTTTCCTCTGCTTTAGGCAACTGCTTGACTAGGGCTTCCGCCTCAGCAATATCGTTTTCGGTGATGTTTGAAAGGTCAACCTTCAAGGTTTCCCTTATGTCCGCTAGGTTGAGTGGAATCAGCTCCTTCAATATTACTCTGCCAGAAAGACTTATGGTTAAGACGGCGATTCTCTCCTCGTAAACATCGTTGAAATGCACCAGAATTACCTTGTTTAGTCTGTCAAGGGCGATAAGCAATTTTTTAAGGTTTACTGCACTATTGAGGTCATCAACAGATAGTCCATACTCGTTTAGGGTTGCGTCGGCGTATTTGCTGAACTCTGCCTTATCCATCACATAGACTTCTGCTTCTACTTCTCCGCCCTTTGTGAGTTTAGGCTTGACTATTTCTCTGCCGTCTGGAAGCACACGCTTAAGCTGACTCCAATGCGTATAGACTGCTCCGCATTCGCATTCGTAACGCCCAGACCAGCGAGGCTTTCTGTTGCATTTGGGACATCTAAGCTCTGTTTTAGGCTGAAGGACATCGGCGTATTTCACGATTTTCGCTGAGGCTAAAGGCATTTTGAAACCAGCAACTTTTACAACAAACTTTATCTTTCTCGGTCGCATTTTCCTTTCACCATTTATTCTCATAAGTAGAAGGCTGATTTTTGCCTAGAAAAAGGGGGGAGATTTTAGGGGCTACACTATACAAGCCAAGTAATGAGTGAATTTAGCGTCGGCTAACAGCATATCTTTAGGAGTAAACGCTACTTTCAGCGGGGTGTCATTTCCAAATTCTATGTTGGCTACTTCTGAAAGGTGTAGAATTGGCTGTGGAAAGGCATAAGCATTTAGTCTGGCTATGTTATATTTGGATTTGGCTTGTCCTTCAAGCTGAAGCAGGATTCCCTCGCCAAGTTTGTATGTGTTGATGAAGCGTTTGATAAAGCGTATGTTTTCTCCTTTTCCTTCAACGATTAATTTCTCGCCTATTTCGTCTAGGGAAAGCGTTGCGGCGGATTCGCCGAATACTTTTTTGAGTTCCTGTAAATCCTCGATGAAGGGTTTAAGCCATATTTTACATTTAGCACCTTCAATTGCGGGTGGCGGATATTCTTCTAGTTCTTCTACTGCTAACATCTGGAAGAATCGCCGTCTTACTTTGCCTGCATCAATAAAGGAGAATATTGCCTGTTCTGACTCAAGTTCAATATGTAGACGGGTGTCCCTTGAAACTTTAGGAAATACAGCCAATATTCCTTGAACATCTAGCTTAAACTTTTTCTTCTGAGTTTCAGGCGGAATCCAATCTTCAAAGCATTCTTTAGGAATTACATAGTCTGCCATAGCGACTCTGGTCGAGTCAAGCTGTCTGACGCTTAGAGCCTCGCTGGAAAACTCGAATGTTACGCATGAGTTTATGCAGTTTAGCGTTTCAAGAATCGCCTTGAACAGCGGGGCTTCACGGAAGGAAAACTGTCCACGCATTTTGCTCAACCTTCCCAAGTCATATATACTGAGTATTCGCCTTCCCATAGAATCCCTAGCTCTGCTATGGCTTTCTCTATTGCTTCAATTAGCTTTCGTCTATTCTTTCTCGCCTTTTCCAGAACTGCGGGGGCAGGTTTTAACTCAACAACTATTTTGGTCATCTCTCATTCCTCCTTTTTGTATTTTGCTTTCAGTATTTTTTCTAGGTCGTGTCGTAGGTCGTCTAGCTTGTCTGAAGCGAACTCGTCTAGGTCGAAACAGCCTACTTCGTTTAGGAATGTTTCTTTTGAGGTTGCTATGTCTTCTAGCGTGTCTTTCAGCCTTTCTCTTAGCCACAGCCATATTTCTGGAACTTGCTCGAAGATTTCCTTGTAGTCTTGGGCTTCAAAGAAGTTTTCTAGGGTATCGCTTAGAAGGGCATATTCGTCTTCGTCTGGATATTCCCTTCTGTCTTCTTCTATCTCATCTTTCTTAACGGTCATTATTTTGTCTAGTATGGTTTCTAGGAAGGCTTTTTCAAATTCTTTGGTTCTTTCTCTTGCCTCTTTTGAGGTTAAATATTTGTAGTCTACTAGGAAGTTTGGTTTGCTGATGTTGTCGCCGTAATCTCTTCCACATTTAATGCAAGCCCATCTGAAACCCCATAGGAAGGGTTCTGGAATAGGGATAACCTCGCCTTTGCATGCGGGACAGCTATATTTGGGAAGCTCCAATTTCTCTCCCTCAATTTACATTCTTTCATTTACGATTTCAATTATTCTTGCTCCTATGTCTAAGAGTAGCTTTTGCCAATCCACGTCTATTTCTCTGGACTTTAAGACTTGAACGGCTATGTCCATGCTGGCTATGATTTCCGCAGTAGTCATTTCTCTCCAGACTTTAGCCTCGATTTTAGGCATTTTCTTCCCCTCAATTATTCACTGCTGATTTTTGCTTGTTTAAGGAGTTGCTCGAACTGTTTTAATGGAAGCCCGCAACAGCCGTTGTTGTAGTGTTTGCAGACTACTAGCTGAACTTCTTCTTCCTCATCCCATTCGTTGATTATCGTCTTAGTTTCAGTTTTGAAGTGAGGACATTTCTCGTCTAGACAGTAAGGTGCTAAAAACCAATCGTCAAAGTCTGCTCCATACTCCCTTTTTAGTCGGAGAAGTTCTTTCCTTAATTTGTCATAATAGACATCTCTTGGTTGCCAGCAGTTTTTAACTTCTGGAGCGGGAGTTAGGCATGTATGACCGTAAGTTTCGAATCCTTTTCTAGTGCAGATTTGAGTTTCGGCGTTAACCCATTTGCATAGTTTTGTTGCATCGCCTTTTATTACCCATCTCTTTGAGTTTTCATCCCAAACAAACATAACTGAAGGCTCAACCATTTCCATAGCCTTCCTGTTCCGTTTCTTTAATTTCTTGCTTGTGAAGTTGCCAGAGTCCGTCTAACCATTTCTTTTCCCTCATTAGAAGGTCGATTTTTGCTAGGGAGCTATTGTGTGCACCAGCCAATTTTTGATTATTTCTTGCTGTTGCAGGAGGGCAAGCGTTGAGGCTATGTAGCCTAGCTCGGTTCTGCCTTGCTCTAGGTATCTTTTTCCTTCGTTGGTTAATTCATAGATTTTTCTCGGTCTCGCAGAGCTGAAGTTCCACTCGCTTTTAAGGTATCCCTTCTTTTCTAGGTTGCAGAGCAGAGGATATATGGTGCTTGCTCCAAAGTATACTCCAAAGGCTTTTCTGAATGCGGTGATTATCTGGTAGCCGTGCATTGGCTGTTTGTCTATTAGGTGGAGAACAGCGAGTGGAAGTATTCCTTTGAGTAGGGATTCTCTAAGTTTTCTCATATCTTATTCCTCACGATACATTACTCATTATTAACTATTAAATTTTGCTTATCGCCTAGCCTTTCTTACCGCTCTCACCACTTCATCTAGAACATGGCGTTCAATTGTTCTTTCAGCCCACACCACATAGATTTTGGCTGGAGAGCCGTCAGGTTTAGGTCTTAAAATTCTTCCTAGCCGTTGAACTATCTGTCTTTTTGTTCTTCCGCTTGCATGGAATACGCCGACACTTGCGTCTGGAACATCTATTCCCTCGTCTAAGGCTCTTACGGAAAGAAGCACCTTTACGTTTCCTGAACCCCACCGTTTAAGGTTTGAAGCTCTTTTCTGTTTGGGCATTTTGCTGTGATAGGTTAAGGCTGAAATTCCATGTTTCGCCAGAAACCTTTTCAGGATTTCAACTGCGTCTATGCTTTCGGTGAAAAGCAATATTTTTCCATACTTCATGTTGTGATATATGATGCTGAGGGTTGCGGTCAGCTTGTTTTCCGCCTTGCTTAATAGAATCCTTCGCCTTGTAAGTGCCCATAACGCCTTCTTTGCGGTTTCATTCCCCTCTTTAGCTAGCTTCCGCCATTCCGTAGGGTCATGTGTTCCAAGCTTGAATATGGCTGTTCTAATCATGTCGCATAGTCTTTCATACTCGCCCATTTCAAGAGGAGTCAGCTTGACTGGAACGGAGAATATGCGTGTGTCGGCTACCCAGCCGTCCATCCTAGCCTTCCATATTTCATAGCTGAAGATTACTGGAAGGAAACGGGTTACCGTCTTGTAGCGTTCACCCCATCTTCTTCCAAGCGTAGCAGTCAAACCCAAAACATACTCCGCCTGCGGAACATAATCTAATAATTTGCTCCATACAGGGCTGGACACGTGATGGCAATTGGACACTAATATCCCGTCTGCAAAAAAGTTGTGGTTATCCTCGACCTCTATGTCATAGACATACTCTTCTTTCTCTGACGCTTCATCCTGCTCCGCATTCTCTCGGCTATTTTTCTGCATTCTTGACTGCAAAAGACTCTTATTCCATGCCTCTTCCAAAGCACAAACCGTCTTCTCGATGGAATCACCGGTTTCCCGCATATTGCACATGGCACAGGCTCTATTGGCGGGAGAATCTTGTATTGAAACGATGGAAGAATGTATGGTCTGATTAGGTCGAAAAACGGCTCCCTTGCTGAATATCGGAATCTCAGAAAATACTTTTCTTTCCGCTTGTCCTTCTCGATTACAATGCCAGAGCTCGGCAAGTCCCATTTCTGATTCAGCCATTTCACAAGCAATTTTTGTTCCTCTAGAGAAAAACTGTGAGTTGAAATTGTCATTTGACAATTGCGTGATGAGATTGCCCCATCCATCATATACCATACTGCCAAAGCTATTGGATTGTTTATCTGGTTCAACCAATCCTCCGTAATCGTCTTCTTGCCATTGCGGCAACATAGCTCGTAAATCTCCGTGAACACTCTGTGGGAGCATGTTGCAAATACATAGAGTGCTTTTCCGAATCCAAGATTTTTGGTCTCTTTCGGCGGAGTTATAACGAACTCCTTTAACTCTAAGTATAGCCAATATACCAACTCTTGAGATTTTTGAGAAACTCTTACTCTTGCTTGATGCCGCGAGTTTTCTCTGTGAATGCAAAGGTCGCCCAATAAGCCTCCCAGAATTATTTGCTTCTGTCTCTCGGTCAACTTGGCATTTCTCGGCCCCTTGTAGTTTGGGTTTCCCTCTCCTATTCGTTCTTTTGAGAATTTCTTTGCCATTTTCTCGTAGAAGTCTGGATGCTCTTTCATCCATTTCTGTAGTGCTTTTTTTCCAGCATATCTTAGGTTCGGATGGTAGTGATGGGAAAGATGCCCCGCTAGAGCCTGTTTGTTCTTGAATTCTTTCCCGCAGATTTTGCACTTTATCATCTTCGATATATAACATCATGTCCCCACTTTTTAAGTCTTCTGCTAAAACATAGCCTCTGTTAAGAGTGAAGACTTTATGGTCGGCTGTAAGCACTAAGCTTCCTTTTTCATGTTCAACCGTCACCAGAGGCTTATGCTTTTTCACCTTAAAGTAATGAGTTACTCTTTTAGGCTCTATTTTTCCAGTTTTAACATTGTAAGAAAGCACTTTAACTGGAAGTTTCTTTTCTACTATCTCTCCGATTGGCAGTTGAGAGCCATCCTCAAGAGCTACCTTAGCATCGTAAGGAAGACACTCATCCATTATTATCATAGGGCGTTTCATTATGTGTTGATGTTTTATGGCGGACTGGTAGGTTGCCACTAGAATTTTTGCTCCGTCTCTTTTTTCGTCTCCATAGTAAAGCCCTACTGACGGAAACCCATATTCTCTAAGTCTTTTTTTCCACACAGTTTTCATTATTGGAATTGTCGGCGCAAGAATTACGGCTGGAAGGTCTAAACGCCGCAACGCCTCTATCGCTATAAATGTCTTGCCCACCCCGGTTGCTGCTTCAATTACTCCCTTTTTTCTTTTGAGAAATTCCATTAGGGCTTGCTGCTGATAGCTTCTAAGCCTAACTGGTCTAGCTTGAACTTCCGTAGGGAAAAGCGAATGCTGAATGAAAAACCTAGCCAACGCAACCCCTCAATAATTTATTGGTTATTTTTGCTTGCTTATAAGTCGCTGGACTATTTGGTCGTAGCTTTCGTCTGGAGTCAGCCTTAGCTTGTCGAGTTTATTGCGGGTTTCTTGGCTTAGGTAAACCCATCTTCCGCTTATTTTGTCAAAGTGCATGTTTAGAGTCTTAGCCCAGCCTGCACATATTACCCATCGCCTAGCAGGTATTGCAGAGTCTGTTTGGGGATTGTAGGGTATCGGCTTGAAGCATTGGGGACTTGCGTATCGGCATTCTCTGGCTTTTTCGCATGGAGCAGACAGAACTTGGCTTAGGACTGCTTCTGCGTCTCCATCGCATTTTGGACAATAGGGAATGTCTATTGTTTCTTCTTTTCCGCCTATTATCCATGTTTTGAAAGTTGCCATTATTTGTCCGCCGCAACGCTTACAAAAGCCATGTTCGCCTCTGATTTCAACATTTTTGCTTATCCATTTAAGGAGCAGAATCTTCAGGTTGGACATGGTTTATAACTCCTCTGGATTCAAATGGCTTTCACCCTCTTAACAATGGGCGGTCTTACTTTACACACACATTTGTAGCCACAGTAGGGGCATTTCA
>Ga0190361_1000774_pt1 | contig 12512 bp, 8 predicted proteins | sample 48721845_MG_FD_161273 | JGI IMG/M metagenome (GOLD analysis project Ga0190361, IMG submission 161273) | Hydrothermal vent microbial mat bacterial communities from Southern Trench, Guaymas Basin, Mexico - 4872-18-4-5_MG | ecosystem: Environmental > Aquatic > Marine > Hydrothermal vents > Microbial...
TTAAAAATCTACCTATCAATTCTTCGGAATGACCCTTGCCGTAAACCGGTGCTGTATCAATAAAATTTATTCCCTCTTCAATAGCCTTTGAAAGAGTAGAAATAGAATCTTTATCATTTTGAGGACCCCACCATCTATCTCCACCAAATGCCCATGTCCCTAAGCCTAGGGCAGAAACTTTAAGCTCTGAACTACCCAATTTGCGATATTCCATAAACTTATCTCTCCAATTTTATAAAACCACATTGAAGAAGCTGGTAGGAAAATTTTATCCCTCTTTATGTATATAGCTATTGATATCCGGGAATAATTTTCTTTTCTATATTCTTCAATATTACTCTCACTCCATTAGAGATACTCCGCGGAGGATACCTGCGATTTATATTCCATTCTTGCTCCAATATGTTATCCTTGAATCCTAACAGGGTTCATTTTGCCTCTTTGTATTTTTGAATTATGTCTCTTACTTTCTGAGGAGTCAAATTTCCATATACTTCTTTATTAATCATTATTGCAGGTGCTATATCACAAAGACCCAAACAGGAAACTGGCTTTATAGTAAATTTTTTATCGGCAGTGGTTTGATATTCTTCAATATTCAACTCTTTCTTTATAGCTTCTAAAATTTCTCTCGAGCCTTTAAGATAGCAAGGCAAAGATACGCAAACACGGATAACGAACTTTCCCTGTTTTTCGAGAGTGCGCATAGAATAAAAAGTAGCCACGCTATAAACTTCCATCTTGGATAAACCTAACCTTTGTGCCAAAAACGATATAATCTTCTCCGTTAAATACCCCCATCTTTCCTGGGCAAGATGAAGACATGGCAACAAAACCTAATTCTTATCAGGATATTTTTTAAATATTTCCTCAAATTCTTGCTGGTATCTTTTTCAAACTCTCTCATTTACCCTTAGGGTAATTTTTCTCTTTAATAAATAAATCAAACTTCTTAACTAAATCCTCAGGCAAGGAAACTCCGAATCTAAAAACTTTAGATATTTTTCTCCTATTTTTGTATTACTTTTTCCAAAATAATAACACAAAAATACAGGTTGTCAATCTTTTCCCTTTTTACGATTACATTAAAAATCAACCTGTGCCCTTAAACTGCCAACCACAATAGTTTTTTCCTTATTTATCACCTCATCACTGTAAGGATTTCCCCTCATTTATAAATTAAGAATTATGGGGTGAAGTGGATTTACACTGCTCATCAGAATCCAAAATTCAACCCAAATTTTTCATTAGAAAAATTTGTCTAAAAAGGAGAAGCCCTTTCTTTTGAAAGGGCTGGGTTAACCCAGCCCTTTATTTCTACGAATGAATTTCTTCTTATGAAAAATAAAGGGCTGCCGAAGGCAAAACCACAGCTCTTTTTTAAAAAAAGCTGGGTCCAACCCATTAAAAATGGGCTGAGATTTGCCTTTGTATCTTTTTGGTGTAAAGCTTTACTGTCCAACTGTAACATTTTGAATAAGTTACAAAGCTTTTTAAAACTCTGGTGCAAATTTTGGGTTTAATCCTTACTACTTCGTGTATCCACAATCACAGTGACTTCTCCTCGAGGAGGATTTTTTTCAAAGTAAGTTAGGAGCTCTTCTGGATACCCTATTTTTACTTCCTGGTAGAACTTGGTCATTTCTCTTACTACCGCACATTTTCTCTCTCCTAAAACATCTCGTACCTGAATAAGGAGTCTCTTTATCCGCTGAGGCGACTCAAAAATAATCAAAGTTGTCTTCGCTTCTTTTAAAGGTAGTAACTTCTTCTGTAGCTCCCCTTTCTTGCGAGGAAGAAATCCTAGGAAGAAAAAACTATCCGTAGGAAACCCGCTTAAAAGTAAAGCATTGATGACTGCTGATGGTCCCGGTAAAGACTCTACCTTTATTCCTTCCTGGTAGCAACGCCTTACCAGTTTATACCCTGGGTCAGAAATACAAGGAGTACCTGCATTGGAAAGAAGAGCAATCCTTTTACCTTTCTTTAGAAGACTAATTATATAGGGAAGGCGCTTTTCTTCGTTATGTTCAAAAAAACTTATAAAAGGTTTCTTAGGAAGATTGTGATATTTAAGAAGGAGTCCGCTCCTGCGGGTATCTTCAGCTAAGATAAAATCTACCTCTCTGAGTACAGTAAGAGCTCTTAAAGTTATATCTTGGAGGTTCCCTATAGGAGTAGCTATTAAATAGAGCATTTGACTTACTCTACAGTAACTGACTTAGCTAAGTTACGTGGTTGATCTATCTCGCACCCTAAATTTTTTGCTACAAAGTAAGCAAAACTCTGTAAAGGTATAGCTACTAAAAGGGGACTTAAATCCTGGTTATTCAGCTTAGGAACAAAAACTTTCTCTTCAACCAAAGAGACGATTTCTTTATCGCCCCTCGTTAAAATTGCCAAAATTTTCCCTTTTCTTGCTTTTATCTCACAAATATTAGAAACCATCTTTTCGTAGAGACTATCCTGGGGAGCAATACATACTACAGCACGATATTCATCAATCAGAGCGATAGGGCCATGTTTCATCTCTCCTGCAGGATACCCTTCCGCAGGAATATAGGATATCTCTTTAAGCTTAAGCGCTCCCTCTAAAGCAGAGGGATAATTTATCCCTCTTCCCAAAAATAGAAAACACCCAAATTTAGAAAACTTTTTAGCTATCCTTCGGAGAGAATCTAGCTCTTTTAAAATCTTCTCCTGATAGCGGGAAACGTCTCTTAGTTCCTTTAAAATTTCTCTTTCTTGAAGAGAAGTTAAAAATCCTTTCGCCTTAGCCAAGTAAATGGTAAAGAGGAAAAGGACAAAGACTTGAGCAGTGTAAGCTTTGGTAGAAGCTACACCAATCTCGGGTCCTGCGAAGGTGGGAATAAACGTATCTACCTCTCTAGTGAGAGTGGAACCTAACACATTGCAGATTCCCAACAGCTTAGCCCCTCTTGACTTAGCTTCTCTCACGCTAGCTAAGGTGTCTGCCGTCTCTCCTGATTGAGAGATAGCTATTACCAAATCCTCCTTTCTTATAGGGAGACTGCGATATCTTGCTTCTGAGGAAACATCTATCTCTACACTTACTCTTGCATACTTCTCCAACAGATACTTCCCTACAAAACCAGCATGAAAAGCTGTCCCACAAGCAAAAATAAAAATTCTTTGAAGAGTGCGAAGGTATTTTTTTGATAGATTTAGCTCTTTAAACTTTACTTCTTCTCTATTTGTGTAAAGAGAGTATAAGCTCTTTAAAATCTGAGGCTGTTCAAATATTTCTTTCAGCATAAAGTGAGCAAACTTTCCTTTTTCAACCTCCTGGGAAGAGATTTCTACCTTTCCCACCTTAGGATATCTTCTGCGTCGATGGAAATCATAAACTTCCCAACTACTTTTGCTTATCACTCCTACCTGTCTGTCTGCCAAATTAACTACTCTCTTGGTAGAGAAACTTATTGCAGGAATGTCTGAGGCCACTAAAAAGCCTTCCTTTAGAACCCCTAAGCTTAGAGGGGAGTCCTTTCTTACAACAAAGATTTTATCTAAAGAGGAAACCAGTGCTACAATAGCAAAACTCCCTTCTAAGAGATTTACCACCTCGAATAGTGCTTCTAGTGGGTTCTTTCTTCTTTTAATATACTCTTCCCAGAGATGAGGAATAATTTCTGTATCAGTCTGAGATCTAAACTTGTGCCCCCTTTTTAAAAGAAACTTTTTTAACTCTTTATAATTTTCCACGATTCCATTATGAACAACAAAGATGTGCCTTTGGCAATCAAAGTGAGGGTGGGCATTTATTCTATTAGGTATCCCGTGCGTAGCCCAGCGGGTATGAGCAATTCCTATATCAAACTGGTGAGAAAGAAGTTCTTTCTTTAATCCTTCTATCTTGCCTCTCCTTTTTTTTAAAATTATTCTTAGAGAATTTTTAGGTCGGTAAGCAACTCCACAGGAGTCATAGCCACGGTATTCTAATCTCTCCAGTGTCTCTACCAAAAAGGAAATAGGTTTACTCTCTCCTATATATCCTACTATCCCACACATCAGTTTACCTTTCTAAGTAGAGAGAGGAATTTTTTGAAAGACTTTGGTGTTTTAATGGCTCCTCAATCTGTAAGCAGCGACCCCAGCCGGATTTGAACCGGCGCTACAGGCTCGAAAGGCCTGAGTCCTAACCGGGCTAGACGATGGGGTCGTAGCCATGAAAGTAAATTATATTTACAAGTTTTCAAAAGTCAACTTTTACTCTTGAGGGATGACCCTTACTATAGAAACTAAACAATCGTCTTCCCCTAAATTTATTATCTTAACTCCTTGTGTTATCCTTCCAGTCTCTCTTATGCCCTCCACCTTCATTCTTATAAGCACTCCCTTTTGGGTAATGCACATCACCTCATCGTTTTGACCCACCAATGTTCCTGTTACCACTTCACCAATTTTAGGAGTAAGTTTTATATTCACTATCCCCTTACCTGCTCGTGATTGTGTTCGGTAAGCATCGATATGAGTCCTTTTGGCGTAACCTTTTTCCGTAGCGGTAAGGATATAAAAATTTTTTTTCTTTAGCCCGCCATTTAAAACCACCATTCCCACCACGTCATCTCCTTTGGTTAACTTTATCCCTTTTACGCCAGCAGATTTTCTCCCGGTAGGTCTTATTTCTCTAACTTTAAAACGGATAGCAAACCCTTCCCTGGTAATGAGTACTGCTTCTGAATCGCCAGTAGTAACAGCTGCTCCTATTAATCTATCTCCTTCAGTTAAGTTTATGGCAAATATCCCGCTCTTTCTTAAATTAGAAAATAGTGAAAGCTGGGTTCGCTTAACTAAACCTTTTTGGGTGGCCATAAAAATGTATTCCTTCTCTCCAAACTCCTTTATTGCCAAAATAGTAGTAATTTTTTCTTGTGAAGAAAGACTTAAAAGATTAACAATAGCCCTGCCCCGTGATGTGCGTGAGCCTAGAGGGAGCTGATAAGTTTTGAGCGAGTAAACCTTTCCTTGGGTAGTGAAAATAAGAAGGGTATCTTTACTAGAAGAGACAAAAAGATGCTCTACAAAATCCTCTTCTCGGGGAGTGATAGCAGTAATGCCTCTACCTCCTCTTGCCTGACGTCGGTAAGCACTAACTGGCTGCCTTTTTATGTATCCAGAACCGGTAACAGTAATAACTACGTCTTCTTCAACAATTAAATCTTCAACCTCAATCTCTTCTTTTTTAGCTAAAATCTCTGTGCGCCGGGGGTCAGCGAATTTCTCCTTAATCTCCTTAAGTTCTTGCTTAATAATCTCCTCTTGTTTCTTCTCTGAAGATAGAATTAGATTATAATATTCTATCTTTTTAATTAGCTCTAGATACTCCTGATCTATCTTCTTCCTTTCTAAAGCACAAAGGCGTTGTAGTTGCATTTCCAAAATACTCTGTGCTTGAATAGGAGTGAGCGAAAATTTCTTTATCAACCCTTCCTTTGCTTCTTGAGGAGTTTTTGCCTTCTTTATAAGTTCTACTACTTTATCCAAAAATTTTAACGCTATCTTTAATCCCTCTAAGATATGTGCTCTTCTTTTAGCCCTCTCTAATTCGAACCTGGTTCTACGAGTAATAATCTCCTTTCTAAATCTTATATGGGAGGTAAGAATTTCTTTTAAATTTAGAATCTGAGGTCTTCTGTTTAAAAGAGCAAGAAGGATTACTCCAAAGGTAACTTCTAAGTTAGTGTGTTTATAAAGTTGATTTAAAATTACTTGGGGTTGAGCGTCTCTTTTTAATTCTACTACGATACGAATCCCTTCCTTGTCTGATTCATCTCTTAAATCAGCAACTCCTTCAACTTTTTTTGAATTGATCAGGTGCGCTATCGACTCTATAAGGGCGGATTTATTAACTTGATAAGGAATTTCGGTAATTACAATATAAGAACGGTTGTTTTGATGCTCAATAGTAGCTCTTCCCCGCAAAGTAAGCTTACCTTTTCCTTCTTGATAGGCTTTTAAAATTTCCTCTTTACCACATATTATTCCTCCAGTAGGAAAATCTGGTCCTTTTATAAAGCGAGTTAACTCTTTTACAGAAGCATCGGGATTATCTAAAAGAAAAGTCAAAGCATCCACAGCCTCACCTAAGTTATGAGGAGGAATATTAGTAGCCATTCCTACGGCTATCCCGCTTGCCCCATTAATAAGAAGTTGGGGTATTGTAGTAGGCAAAACTTCTGGTTCCTGAAGAGAATTATCAAAATTGGGGAAAAAATTTACTGTATCTTTTTCTATATCGGAAAGGAGATAATCAGCAATAGGGGCCAATCTTGCTTCGGTATACCTCATCGCTGCAGGAGGGTCCCCATCGATAGAGCCAAAGTTTCCTTGAGCATCAATCAAAGGATACCTCAAAGAAAAATCCTGACCCATTCTTACCAAAGCATCGTAGACCGCTACATCCCCGTGAGGATGATATTTACCCAAGGTCTCTCCAACGATTCTCGCACTCTTTTTATGGGGCTGATTATAGCGAAGATTAAGCTGGCTCATAGTATAGAGGATTCTTCTCTGAACAGGTTTTAAGCCATCTCTTATATCAGGAAGGGCTCTACCTACAATTACACTCATAGCGTAAGAAAGGTAGGAATCCTTCATTTCCTCCTCTAAGTCCTTAAGGATGATTGTTTGTTTTAGAAACTCCTTTTCCATCTTTTTAAATATCCAGATTTTTTACCTGATGGGCGTGGGTTTGAATAAATTCTCTCCTTGGCTGGGCGTGCTCACCCATCAGGATGGTAAAAATTCTATCTGCCTCTACTGCGTCTTCTAAGGTAACTTGGATAAGGGTGCGCTGAGTAGGATCCATAGTGCTTTCCCAAAGTTGAGAAGGGTTCATCTCTCCTAAGCCCTTGTATCTCTGAATGTGCATCCCCCGAGTAGCTTCTTTTCTTACTGCCTCTAGGACTTCTTTTAAACTTCTAACCCTCCTCTCTTCTTTAGTTACTCCCTGCTTTAAAAGAAACTTTTCTTTCTCTCCTTCCAGATAATCTTTAAGGGAAACTCCTATCTTAGCTAAGTTTTCTCCTATTTCTTTAATCTGATAGGATTCAAAAATTTCCACAGCGCTGAGTTCTTCTTCCTCATAGGAAGCTAACTGTTCGTCGTCAAAAGCAAAGATTGCTTTACTGTTCACTATAAGATAGTAAAGAGGGTAGCGTTGTTTCTTTTCCTCTGTAGCATCTAGATAGCTCTTTAAAGGTATCCCTTTTTTCTCTAAAGCAAGCGCTAGTTTTTCAAATTCTATAAGATTCTCTATGAGTTTTTTGAAATTCTTCTGGGAAACCAATTGAGCTTGTTTCTTCTTAAGAATAAAGAGGCTCATCGCCTTTGTTCCCAACGTAAGAATAATCTCGTTCATCTCTTTCTCTGTATGAATATACTCTTGATAGTTTTTTGTCCAAACTCTATACAAAGGAGGTTGGGCTATATAAATGTATCCTTCTTGAATTAACTGGGGAAGTTGCCGATAGAAAAAAGTGAGAAGTAATGTTCTTATATGAGAACCATCCACATCAGCATCAGCCATAATAATCACTTTATGGTACCTAAGCTTATTAATATCGAATTCCTCACCGATTCCTGTTCCTAAAGTGAATACAATAGTTTTTATTTCCTCGTTACTTAACACTTTATCTAAACGGGCCTTCTCCACATTTAAAATTTTTCCCTTTATAGGGAGAATTGCCTGAAATGTTCTATCTCTAGCTTGTTTAGCGCTCCCTCCTGCGGATTCTCCTTCTACAATGAACAACTCACAAATCCGAGGGTCTTTTTCGGAACAATCAGCAAGTTTACCAGGGAGATTAGTGGTATCTAAGGCTCCTTTTCTCCTTGTTAGCTCTCTGGCTTTACGTGCTGCCTCCCTTGCTCTTGCTGCCAGAACTGCCTTCTCTATAATCTTGTTAGCAATAGAGGGGTTTTCTTCAAAAAAAGAAATGAGTGTCTCAAAAACCACAGAGGTAGTTATCCCTTCAACTTCTGAGTTGCCCAACTTCGTCTTAGTTTGACCTTCGAACTGAGGATTAGGAAGTTTAACATTAATTACCGCACACAAACCTTCTCTTACATCTTCCCCTGAAATATTACCTAAATCCTTTAAAAGATTTTTGCTCCGTGCATACTGATTTATTGCTCTAGTTAAAGCTGTTTTAAACCCGGTAAGATGGGTTCCTCCTTCGACAGTATTTATATTATTAGCAAAGGTAAAAATTGTTTCTTTGTAGCCATCGTTGTACTGTAAAGCCCCCTCTACCACAATTGTTTCCTTCTGTTTACAGAAATAGAGAATTTTTTTATGAAGAGGGTTTTTGTTACGATTAAGATACTCAATGAAGGAAACTAGGCCTCCTTTGAACTTAAAGGTTGCCTCCTTATCATAACGTTCATCAATAAGGAGTATTTCTAAATTTTTATTTAAGAAAGCTAATTCACGCAGACGTTGAGAAAGGTAATCAAAAGAAAATTCCGTCTTAGAAAAGATGGTTCTGTCCGGTTTAAAAGTAATCTTTGTCCCAGTAGTTTTTGCTTTCCCAATAACTTTAAGGGAAGTAATGGGTTTCCCTTTTTGATAGCGCTGGTGGTAAACTTTACCTTCTCTTCTTATTTCTACCTCTAACCACTCGCTTAAAGCGTTAACTACACTCACTCCTACACCATGTAATCCCCCTGCTACTTTGTAGACACGATTATCGAATTTTCCTCCTGCATGAAGAGTAGTAAGAACCACCTCTATCGCTGGCTTCTTTTCTTTTTTATGGATATCCACAGGAATACCCCTTCCATTATCCTCTACAGTAACGCTGTTATCAGAGTGAATGCTAACCTTAATTTTATCACAGAACCCTGCTGTAGCTTCATCGATAGAGTTATCTACAACCTCGTAAACTAAATGGTGTAGGCCCCTTATGGAGGTATCTCCTATATACATCGCTGGCCTTTTGCGAACCGCCTCTATACCTCCAAGGACCTGAATAGTAGTCGCATCGTATTTTTTTCTCTCCATCTTATCTCTTTGATAACCTTACTTTTAAATCCGTTATTCCTACTTCCTCTTCTAGTTTTTTAAGAAGCTTGTTTTTCCAAAGGTTAATTTGATAACCCCAAATAGAAGAATCTACATAGATAGTTAAGGTATCTTTGTAAACTCTATACGATTTTATATGTTTTCTGGTATTTATATCTAGCAGCTCTTCTATTAAAGAGGTAATTTTTTCTTTCCTTCTTTTACCCTTCTTTATATCTTTTACAAAATCATTAATTAATTTTTTAATATGTTGAGGCACATTAAAGCTTCATAGGTAAGACTAGGTATATATAATCTTCTAATCTTAAGACCGCTGGTTTCTCTGGACCATAAATTTCAAAACTAACCTCCTCTTCTTCTAAATTACTTAACACATCTATTAAATAAGATGGATTAAATCCTATTTGTAAAGAGGTTCCTTTAAAATTAGCGGGTATTGATTCTTTAACTTCCCCTAATTGAGGTGTGGTTTTAGAAAGAAGAAGTTCTTCTTTTTTTAACTCTAATTTTACCCCGGGATAATCACTAGTAGATAAAAGTTCTGCTCTTTTTAAAGCAGATAACAAATCCTTCCTTTTAATAGTAAGTTTCGTCTCTGTAGGTTGGGGGATATATTGAGAATAGTTAGGAAATTCTCCTTCTATGGGTTTAGTAATAAAAAGGGTATGTTTTAAATCAAACCCTATATTATTTTTCTCTACAAAAATAAATACTTCTTCTGAGTCTTTTATAATCTTAATCAACTCTTGGATAGCTTTTATAGGAAGAATAAAACTAAGTTTTGTTGTTAAGTTAGATTGAAGAGAAGGTAGTTTTCTTTTAATAAAAGATAACCTTTTCCCATCAGTAGCAACTAATTTTAGTTGATCTTCATAGATTTCAAAAAATATTCCATTTAACACATAATTGACATCCTCCATTCCTACACAAAAAGAAGTTAACTTAATCATCTCTGTTAAATCTTGAGGATTAATTTCTATTAAAGTTTTTTCTTTAACCTCTTCTATTTGAGGAAATTCTTGAGGATCCATTCCATTTATCTTAAACTCAATTTTTCCACATTTTATTAAAAGGTTGTTCTTATAAGATTCTAAAATAACTCTTTCTTTAGGTAATTCTCTTACTATGGAAAGAATTTTTTTGGTAGGTATCGCAAGTTTTCCTTCTCTTTCGATTTCTCCTGCGGAAGTATAGGTAATTATGGTGATATTTAAATCTGTAGTAATAAATTTTATTTTTTCTTTAAAAGTTTCTATTAAAACACAGTTTAAAATGGGAAAATTTTGTCTAGAAATAGAAAAGCTTGCTACTCTTTGAAGAGTTGTTAACAAAATAGGTTGCTCTATACTGAATCTCATTTTTAAAATTATTTAAAGAGTAGTAATAGTAAAGAGTGTGAATAAATTTAATTAATTATATTTTACCAAAAAATATGAAAAATAAAATGATTTTATCCACAATCAACTCTTAATTAGTTGTGTTAAATTGTTAACAATACTTTTTACTTTTTCATCCCTTTTTATTAAATCTTTTATTTTTCGATGAGCATAAAGAATAGTAGTATGATGTTTTGCCCCCCAAAAACTACCAATCTCTGGTAAAGAAAGTTCAGTTAATTCTCTTATAAGATACATACCAATTTGTCTGGGTAAAACGATATTTTTATTTCGCCTGTTTTTTTTAATTTCTTGAAGGGAAAGGTTGAAATAATTAGCTACTTTTTCTAAAATAATTTCAGGAGTAATTCTTCGGTAAATTTCTTTTACCATATCCTTTAAAATTTCCTTAGCTAAACTCAAAGTAATAGGTTTATTTTCTATTAGAGAGTAGGCAATAATTCTAATTAATGCCCCCTCCATTTCTCTAATGTTGGTGGTAATATTCTCAGCAATGAAATTAATTACTTCCTCTTCTATTTTAACCGGCTCTTTTTCCACCTTTTTCTTAAGTATAGCTATTCTTGTTTCTAAATCAGGCGGTTGAATATCTACAATTAACCCCCAACTAAATCGAGATACCAATCTATCTTCCAATTTAGGGATTTCTTTAGGGGGTTTATCTGAAGAAATAATTATCTGTTTGTGATAATCATAGAGCTCATTAAAGGTGTGAAAAAACTCTTCCTGAACCGCCTCTTTTCCTGAAAGGAAATGGATATCATCAATAAGAAGTACATCTATACCTCGGTATTTTTGGCGAAACCATGGAGTAGTTCTATTTTGAATAGAAAGAATAAGCTCATTTGTAAATCTCTCCGAGGAGATATACTTTACTTTGGTTTTTTGGGTTTTCTCAAGAATATAATGGGCAATAGCCTGCATAAGATGCGTTTTTCCTAAGCCCACTCCTCCATAAATAAATAAAGGATTGTAAGATTTACCTGGAGCGTTAGCCACTGCTAAGCTAGCCGCGTAAGCCATGCGATTACAAGCTCCCACTATAAAGTTGTTAAATGTAAATCGAGGGTTGAGTCGAAGAGAATCTTGAGGTTCTTCTTTAAAACTGTCATGTATATGGCGGAAAATTTTGTTCGTTCTTTTTTTTAAAAGCTTAGGGTTAACTTCAAAATTTATTTGAAAATCTTTATAGGCAATGTCTCTTAAACATTGTTTAATTTGTAAAAGGTAATTTGTTTCTACCCACTGTTTGAAGAAATTATCAGGGACCTCTAAAACTACTTTATCTTCAGAGAGGGTTTTTAAATTTAAAGGAGCGATCCAGGTATCAAAGGAAATTTTTCCTAAAATCTTTTTGAGCTCTTCTAGACATTTACCCCAAAGATTTTCCATTGTTGGTTAATTCACAAAATTCACAGGTTATTCACAGACTGATATGGTATAGAGAGAATTAAAATAATTATACTCTCCTTTTTTTTCTTTGCAATATTTATTTTTGTGTAGTGTTCAGTTAACTGTTGTTAATTCTTAGAGAAAAACGAACCCAATCTAACCCTTTTATTGAAGTGCCAGCAAGCTCTAAAGGTGCCTTCCCGTTCTTTCGCTTATTATGCTCCTTACAGTTTCTTTTTATCCATCCTAACCTCTTTTTAAGATAGGCTGCCTTTCTTATTTTTCACAACTTTTTACATTATAGAGGGTTAGGATAAAAATAGCAGCAGTTAACTGGATGCTCCTAGAAAAAGATTCTCGCGATTTTAAAATTAAAACAAAAGGCAGCCTTTTTTCTCTTGAAAATAAGGTCTAAAATGTGTTATTTTTGTATAATCTCTAAAAGCCACGGATAAGAAATGAAAAAAAATAAGATGGGGAAATATTGTTTATCTTTAGTGATAAAGCCCCAGGATTTCAAAATTTAGGAATTATCTCAGGAATACTCAGTCTGCTGAAATAAAAAGAGTCAAGTTTTTATTTGATTAATTTGTCTTAACCAATTACCAAAAAAGGAGGCGAAAGAAATGAGAATAAAGAATACAAAAGTAATTACTAAGTTAGTAATTGTAATA
>Ga0190361_1000777_pt1 | contig 12495 bp, 12 predicted proteins | sample 48721845_MG_FD_161273 | JGI IMG/M metagenome (GOLD analysis project Ga0190361, IMG submission 161273) | Hydrothermal vent microbial mat bacterial communities from Southern Trench, Guaymas Basin, Mexico - 4872-18-4-5_MG | ecosystem: Environmental > Aquatic > Marine > Hydrothermal vents >...
AATCTATAACCGGACTAAAACCAGTAGCTCCCTCAGCTATATCAAGTCCCCTTTATAAGGAAACTCCCAGGCAGCTAAGTATAGAAGAGATAGAAGATTTAATAGAAAAATTCATCCAGGCGGCAAAAAGAGCAAAAATCGCAGGATTTGATGGAGTGGAGGTTCACGGAGCTCACACCTATCTTATAGGTCAATTTATCTCTCCTCATACCAATAGAAGAGAGGACAAATATGGAGGTGATTTTGAAGGCAGAATGAGGTTTCCGGCTGAAATAGTAAGAGGAATAAAAAAGGAGTGTGGACAAAATTTTGTTGCTGGTTTCAAATTCAGTGCTTACGAACATTTAGAAAATGGAATTGATATAAACCTGGCTAAAAAAATTGCCATTTATATGCAAAAAGTTGGTGTTGATTATCTACATGTTGCCTCAACAACCTATGAACTTGGAGGCTGGAGATATCTTGATGTTTCACCTCTTTATGCACCTCCAGGAGAGGTAGTTGAGCTTGCCCGAAGCATAAAGGCTGAGGTTTCCATTCCGGTTATGGCAGGTGGGGGAATTAACGATCCTCAATTGGCTGAAGAGATTCTAAATCAAAAGAAGGTTGATCTTGTAGTTCTGGGAAGAGCTCTTATCGCTGACCCCAGATGGGCCGAAAAAGTGGAAAAAGGGGAAATAGAAGAGATTCTACCCTGTATCAGGTGCAACCGATGTCATAAAAGGCTATTTTCGGGACAGGAAGTGCGTTGTACAGTAAATCCCTCCCTTGGTAGAGAGAGAAAATATCAAATTAACAGTGCAAAACGTTTAAAGAAAATAGTGGTGGTGGGAGGTGGACCGGCTGGTCTGGAAGCAGCGCTAACCTTGAACAGAAGGGGACATCGAGTTATTCTTTACGAGAAAGAGGACAAGCTTGGAGGTAATCTTGTTATTTCGTCAATTCCTCCATTTAAAAAAGATGTTAGGAGATTGCTTGCCTACTATCTTAGAAAAATAGAAAAAAGTGGAGTTGAGGTAAGACCTGGAAAACCGGTAGATGTTCTCACGTTAAGGCAGGAGAATCCCGATGCTATCGTTATGGCTACAGGAGCAAGACATATAATTCCTGAAATTCCAGGGTTAAAAAAAGGTGTTTTTCATACCGCATCAGAAGTTCTAAAAAAGCACGATGAAATAGAGATGGGAGAAAAAGTTATTATTCTGGGTGCAGGACTTGTGGGCTGTGAGGTGGCCTGGTATCTTTCTTCCCTGGGGAAAAAAGTAAAAGTCTTTGAAGTCCTTGATTTGGATAGTATTTTAACAGATGAGCATTCTACCAACAGATTCTATCTTTTATATAACCTGAAAATGTTAAACGTGGAGATCCTGGCAGAAAGAAAAATTGTGGAGGTTGAAAATAAAAAGGCCGTCTTTCAGAAAATAAAAGAGGGAAAGGAGGAAGTATATTCTTTTGATCTTCTGGTAATGGCAACTGGCTTTAGACCCCGAGATGAGCTCGTAGAGGAACTTAAAACCAGAGGATACAGAGGGGAAATTTACTGTATAGGAGATTGCGCCGAACCAAGAAATTTATATCATGCAATTCAGGAAGGAGCAAAAGTAGGAAGGGATATATGATAAAAAAGAACAGATTAAAAAGATTATTAAAGGAAGGTAAGATTGGGATTGGTCCTTTTATGAAGTTCACCGACCCTGCAGCGGTGGAAATTGCTGGATATGCCGGATTTGACTTTGTGATAATTGACCTTGAACACGGACCTTTATCTATCGAAAGTACCCAGAATCATGTGCGTGCCGCAGAACTGGTAGAAATCACTCCTATAATTAGAGTGTGGGAAAATAGTCCCTCCACCATCTTGAGGGTACTTGACATAGGGGCACAAGGAGTTGAAATTCCCCATATTGTAAACCCTGAAGATGCTAAAAAAGCAGTTGAGGCAGCAAGATTTTCCCCTCAAGGTGAACGTGGAGTTTGTCGCTTCGTACGAGCTGCTGGTTACTCCTCTTTTAATCAGTATCGGTACTTTGAAATGTCTAACAAGGAGGTTATGACCATTATCCATATTGAAGGAATAGAGGGAATTAACAATCTTGAAAAAATTTTAGAAGTTCCTGGTTTAGATGTTATTTTTCTTGGTCCCTATGATCTATCTCAATCTTGTGGAGTTCCCGGCCAGGTTAACCATCCCACGGTGATAGACAAAATGGAAAAAGCAGTTGAAATAGCAAAGAGAAAAGAGGTGGTGGTGGGAACTTTTGTGGAAAGTGTGGAGGAAGCATCCAGGTGGATCAAAGCCGGTGTTAGGTACATCTCTTTTTCTGTTGATGTGGGTATATACTATCAGGCATGCAATAAAATTGTAAGTGAACTTAGAAATATAAATCTCTAAAAGGAGGATAAAAAAATGCGAGATAAATCTTCAAATTTGAAGTTCTTACTGGAACAGGGTGTAATTCCTGTGGTCAGAGCAAGTTCGTCCGAGGAAGCTTTGAAGGTAGTTGATGCTTTAAGAGAAGGAAATATAAAGGTTATAGAGATAACCATGACTGTCCCGGGAGCTTTGAACGTTATGGAAGAAGTGGCTAAGAAATCCGGAAACGAGGTTCTCTTAGGGGCAGGTACAGTTCTTGATGCAGAAACTGCAAGACTCTCCATTCTTTCCGGAGCCGAGTTTGTGGTAGGACCCTGTCTTAACTTTGATTTGATCAAGCTTTGTAAGCGCTACAGCAAGATAGTTATTCCTGGAGCAATGACCCCTACAGAAATACTCGCCGCCTGGCAAGCTGGAGCAGACATAGTTAAGGTTTTCCCCTGTGGAAATCTGGGAGGGCCTTCTTACATTAAGGCCATTAAGGCACCTCTCCCTCACATTCTTTTAAACCCTACGGGGGGAGTCAAAATTGAAAATGCCGCTGAATTTATCCGGGCTGGAGCCTCGGTCATTTCTGTAGGGGCAGCTCTTGTAGATAAAAAAGCGATCAAAGAGGGTAATTTTCAGATTATAACTGAAAAGGCGAAAAGACTTCTTGAAGAAGTGAAGAAGGGACGAGAAGAGGTTTAAAAATTTTCCCAGGGGGCCTCAACTACGAGGCTCTCTCTGCAATTTTATCATCAATTCAACTGAATAATGAATAAAATCCAGAGAGAGGTAAAAAATGAATCAGCTTATGGTTAAACCAAAGGAAGAGTGTAAATACGCCCTTGTTGCTCTGGGTGAAATAATGATAAGGTTAAATCCAGGTGATGGAAGAGTGAGAACGGCAAGGTATTTTACTGTATCGGAAGGTGGAGGTGAGTATAACGTAGCAAGAGCCCTGAGGAAGGTCTTCGGCCTTAATACAGCAATTGTAACAGCTCTCCCTGATTGTGAAGTGGGACATCTATGCGAGGATCTTATGATGCAGGGCGGAGTCGATTTATCTCATGTAGTCTGGTTTCCCTTTGACGGTGTAGGAAGGGAGGTTAGAACAGGATTAAACTGGACAGAAAAAGGCTATGGTATAAGAAGTGCTAAAACCGAATATGATCGAGGTCACAGTGCTGCCTCCAAATTAAAAAAAGGGGACGTTAACTGGAAGAAGATATTTAAAGAGGAAGGAGCTCAGTGGTTTCATACAGGAGGAATTTTTGCAGCGCTATCAGGGACAACACCTGATGTCATTATCGAGGCCATGCAAATAGCAAAGGAGACAGGAACAATCATCTCTTACGATCTTAACTACCGGGCATCCCTGTGGAAGGCAATAGGTGGAAAAGAAAAAGCGCAGGAGGTAAATAAAAAAATTGCCCCCTACGTTGATGTGATGATGGGTAACGAAGAAGATTTCCAGGCAGCACTTGGACTTGAAGTAAAGGGTGTTGATATAAGTAAAAAAATGGATATTGAAAAAACCCAGGGTTTTAAGTTAATGGCCAAAGAAGCGGTAAAGAGATACCCCAATTTTAAAGCAGTTTTGACTTCCCTCCGAAATGCTAAAACAGCGCTCATAAATGATTGGGGAGGTATCCTTTACATGAACGGTGAATTTTATCAGGCAACTCCCCGAAAAGACTTAGAGATATATGACCGTGTGGGTATGGGTGATAGTTTTGCCTCAGGATTTATTTACGCTATGCTGACCGGAAAAGAGCCTCAGCTTGCTATTGAGTATGCTGCGGCACATGGAGCACTGGCAGGAACAACTCCTGGTGATACCAGTATGGTTACTCTGGCTGAAGTGGAAAGAGAGATAGAGCGTGCCAGAAAAGGTGGAGTTGCAAGGGCTGCCCGTTAAAAACTTGCCTTAATGTGAAAATTTTGATAAAATGCCAAGATAATTTTGATCTCAAGTAAACCATAATAAAACTTACACCAAAAATTTATAAAGGGGTAAGTTATGAAAACTTTTAAACGTGGTGTTCATCCTCCGGAAAGAAAAAAACTTAGCGAATACAAAGAGATTCAGAGAATCCCCATCCCTCCTCGAGTCATAGTGCCTCTTATTCAACACACAGGCGCTCCCTGCACTCCCCTTGTGAAAAAGAAAGACAAAGTAGAAGAAGGTCAAAAAATCGCAGACCAGGATGCTTTCATCTCCTGTCCCGTCCATAGTCCGATTTCAGGTCAAGTAGTTTCCATTGAAAAAATGCCTCATCCTACTCTGGGAGAAGCAGAAGCTATAATAATTGAATGGGATGGCCAGGAGAGAAAAAACTGGTCTTATCAGGAAATAGATCTATCTTCTCTTTCGCCCGAGGAAATAAGAAAAAGAGTAAGAGAGGCTGGTATTGCCGGAATGGGAGGCGCAGCTTTTCCTACCCACGTTAAACTTACCCCTCCTCCGGATAGAAAAATCGACACAGTAATTTTAAACGGATGTGAATGTGAGCCTTACCTTACTGCGGATCACCGTATAATGCTGGAGAAACCGGAGGATATGATTTTTGGTTTGAGGCTTGCCATGAAGGCTACAGGTGCGCAAAAAGGTTATATAGGAATTGAGAATAATAAAAAAGATGCTATTTCACTCATAAAAAAGCTGGTAAAAAGCGAATCTAACATTAAGGTTGTGGCTCTTAAAACAAAATATCCCCAAGGTGGGGAAAAAATGCTGATTAAAGCTATTCTGGGAAGAGAAGTTCCATCAGGAGGGCTTCCTCTTGACGTTGGAGTGGTGGTACAAAATGTGGGTACAGCCTGTGCCATAACCGAGGCTATTAAAGCCAATAAACCTCTTATAGAAAGAGTAATTGCAGTTACAGGTTCAGGAGTCAACAATCCCTCCAATTTAATGGTCCCCATTGGAACACCTCTGGGATACATTTTGGACTACTGTCAGGTTAAGGATAACTTCTCGGTTATAATCACCGGGGGACCCATGATGGGAATTGCCCAGTTCAGTCTGGAATGTCCGGTAATAAAGGGAACCTCTGGAATTTTAGTAATGCTTGAAAATGAGGTTAGCTTGGATGAGGAAGAACCCTGCATTAGATGTGCTCGCTGTGTGGATCACTGTCCGATCGGTCTTTTACCCACTATTCTGGTTAAATTAATAAAGGCAGAAAGGTGGGAAAGCTTGGGTGAATACCACATAATGGATTGTATTGAATGTGGATCTTGTGCTTACGTTTGTCCCTCCAAGATTCCCATAGTTCAACTGATAAAATGGGGAAAAGCAGAATTTCGAAAACTAAAATCTTCGAGTAAAAAATAAAAAATGATAAAAATCAAAAAAATATAGAAAATTCAAATACCTATCGGACATTAACTTATTCCCGTATCCCGTTCCTATAGATGGAGGCCATGGAGTAAGAGTCTGGGATACAGAAGGAAAAGTCTGTACCACTTTTGGAGGGGGTCCTCCTGTCTGTTCGGTAGCTTTAAAATTTCTGGAAATTATGAAAAAGGGGAAACTTGTGGAAAAGGCACAACAAAAAGGAGATTATTTTAAAGAAAAACTTTTTATTCTAAAAGAAAAATATCCCTTAAGTATAATGTAAAGAGGTTTAAAATGCCTACTTTTGAAGTTATAATTGGAGTAGATCTTGGGGCTACCAATATTCATTCCCTTCTGGTAAATAAAGAGGGGCAAATTCTGGCAAGAGATTTTCGTCCCACCTTAGGACAGGAAGGCAAAGAAAAAACTCTTTCCCAGATTACCTCTTCCATTCAAACTCTCCAGAAAAAAGCAGAGGATCTTGGCGCCTCCTCTCTTTTGGGGGTAGGCATTGGGAGTCCAGGTCCATTAAGTGCTAGCGAAGGAATAATCTATCACTCTCCAAACATTCCCGAGTGGGAAGACCTTCCGCTTGTGGCCATTCTCGAAGACAGGCTGAAGATGCCTGTTTTTCTGGAAAATGACGCCAATGCCGCTGCTCTTGGAGAATGGTGGAAAGGGGCAGGAAAAGGAACTGACTACCTTTTTCTCTTAACACTGGGAACTGGAGTAGGAGGAGGAGTGATCATTGAGGGAGAAGTTTATCATGGAGCCTGGGATGCAGGTGCGGAACTTGGTCACATGATAATAAAAGAAGGAGGGATGATATGTGGCTGCGGAGCACGTGGATGTCTTGAAGCTTACGCATCAGCAACGGGAGTTATAAAAAGAACAAGAGCCTACTTAAAACAGGGCCATTCTACCATACTGACCCGGCTTATGGGAAATAATCCCGAAAACCTGACCTGTGAGATGGTTTTTAAAGCCGCTGAACAGCAAGATGAGCTTGCCATGCATATTGTTCGAGAGACAGGAAGATACCTGGGGATTGGGGTAGCAAGTCTTATTAACATTTTCAATCCTCAAAAGGTTATCCTGGCAGGTGGAATGATGAGATCAGGCCATATTTTGCTGGATGAGGTCAGAAAATACGCCTTTTTAAACTGTCTTAAGGCTTCACGTAAGGATGTGGAAATTGTTGCCGCAAAGTTGGGAGATGATGCGGGAGCTATAGGAGCGGCAGCCACGGTTTTAAAAAGAAAAGGCATAATTTAAGGATTAAAATGCATATTTTAGGTATTTTTCTTTATGACAGTAGATTCTTAGAGGATTTTCTCGAAGTTCTGCTTCAAGAGGAGGTAGAAGAAGTTTTCATAAGTGAAGCTCAGGAATTGAAAGAAGTTCTCGCCTTTAAATTTCCTCTTTTTAAAGAACTTCAGATAACAATGGGAGGAAAAAGAAAGGAACCGAAGCTTATTTTGGCCCTGGTCAGGGAGGAAGATAAGATCAAGCAGATGGTTAAGCTGTGGAGAGAAGATCTGCAACTTGATAAAGAAGAAATTGCTACCATATTCAGTATTCCTGTTAAGCTTTGGCAGCTGGCACCTCATATGTACTGATGTACTGATGAAAGGAAGCTAAATGAATGTACTTCTGGCCGTTGGCATAGCTGTTGTTTTAGGTTTTGTGGCTGGAAAGCTCTTTGCCAGAATAAAGGTTCCAGCAGTTACAGGCTGGGTAATTATGGGGGTGGTGCTGGGTGGTTCGGTAACAGGGGTATTCTCCGAGGATATTCTCTCTCGTGTGGGTATTCTCTTTGATCTTGCTCTTGGATTTATAGCCTTTAATATTGGGGAAGAACTCAGGATTTCTCAACTGCGAAAGCTGGGAAAATCTATTGTCTGCATAGTTATAGGTGAAGCCTTTGGTGCTTTCCTTCTGGTAACTCTGGTGGTGATGACCATTACCCGCAACCCGGCTCAGGCTCTTATTCTGGGTGCAGTCTCTTCAGCAACGGCTCCTGCTGCCACCATGATGGTTCTTCAGGAAGTGGGAGCCAGGGGTATTTTGACCACAACAATCCTCTCGGTTGTAGCTATAGATGACGCCATAGCCCTGATTCTTTATGCCATAGCTTCTTCTCTTGCCCGCATTTTTATTTTGCCCGGATTTAATTTCTCAATTTTTTCAATTCTCCTTCCTCCTCTGGAAGAGATATTTGGAGCCTTGCTCCTGGGGGCTGGACTCGGAATTCTGGTCAGTCTTTCCTCACGCTGGATAAGATCCTCCACTGATTTTTTTATTGTAATTATTGCTGTACTTCTTTTAAACATTGGGATAGCAAGTAGTTTCAATTTTTCACCTCTCCTGGCAAATATGAGTCTGGGTATGACTGTTGCTAATCTTTCTCCCCGACCTCTTCATCGAATATTTAATGTGTGGCGAACTTCAACACCCGTTTTTTATATAGCGTTTTTCTGTCTGGCTGGAGCCCATCTTAATATTCGATTGTTACCTCAAATTGGACTTTTGGGGTTAGCCTATACTGGAGCGAGAATGATGGGTAAATTTATGGGAGCCTCTTTTGGCGCCCGGGTTTCTAATGCTCCTTCAGTGGTTCAAAAATTCATAGGCTTTCCTCTTTTTCCACAAGTTGGTGTAGCCTTAGCTCTTGCTGTACTTGTGGGAAGAGAGTTTGCCAGTTACGGGGAGGCTGGAAGAATGCTTGCTACTCTGGTTATAAACATTTTGCTTTTTACCACCGTAATAACAGAAATTGCAGGGCCTTATCTCACCCGCTGGAGTTTGATAAAGGCAGGAGAAGCAAGAATAAAAGAGGCATAAAAAAATGGATCCTCAAGCAAGAAAGGTAAAGTTTCTCAAAGTCTGGGGATTAAGTGAGTTAGAGGTTAAAGATAAAATCAACCAGATATCATGGGAGCCCGGTTTATCAGTCAAAATTACCTGTGATCGGGGTGAGGTTCATGTTCAAATTGAGTCCCTGGCTTTGCCTGATGAAGTCGAAAAGAAGATAGAAACTGCAGAAGAAAGGATAAGAGAAAAACTGGGTGATAACATCTTTGGCTGTGATGAAGAAACTATGGAAAAGGTTGTAGGTGAACTTTTGATGCAAAGAAAAATAACCCTCAGTCTGGCAGAATCCTGTTCGGGTGGGCTTGTCTCCCACAGAATCACCAATGTTCCGGGAATATCTAAGTGTTATCTTTGTGGTGTGGTAAGTTACAGCAATGAATCCAAGTCAATGTTTTTAAAAGTTCCTCCTGAACTTATAAAAGAGAGGGGAGCTGTCTCTCCAGAGGTGGCCTTAAAAATGGCTGAGGGAATAAGACAGGTTACAGGTGCTGACCTCTCAGTAGGAATAACAGGCATTGCCGGACCTTCCGGAGGAAGTTCAGAAAAACCGGTCGGTCTTGTCTATATTGCTTTAAGCACTAAAGAAGGGACCATTGTTCGAAAAAACATTTTTTCAGGAGATAGAGAAACCATCAAGTGGAAAACATCCCAAACAGCTCTTGATCTTTTACGAAGATTTCTCCTGGGAAAAATTACAATAAAAAGTTAAAGAGGAAGAAAAATGAAGATAGTAAAGCCTGATGAAGGGGAGATACTTGATATTGAACTTGAAAAGGATTTTCTTGAAAAAAACAGAAAATTAGCAGCTGAAAATAGAAAGGCTCTGGATCAATTTGGTATAACAGCTATTGACGTGATGGGTTCAATAGGTTCGGGTAAAACTTCTCTTATAGGTCTTCTGGCTTCTCTTTTAAAAAAGAGATATCGTATCGCCGTTGTAGCCGGAGATTTGACCACAACCATTGATGCAGAACGAATCACCCGACTTGGAATAGAGGTAGTACAGGTGAATACTGGAAAGGAGTGTCACCTTGACGCCAATCTGATTAAGAAGGCTCTTAGCTCCCTGCCCTTAAAAGACCTGGACCTTGTATTTATAGAAAATGTTGGAAATCTCATCTGTCCAGCAGAATTTCCTCTGGGTGCTCACAAGAGAGTGGTGATAGTTTCTGTGACAGAAGGACCCTGGATGGTAAAAAAACACCCTTATATTTTTCACAGTGCCAACGTAGCAGTCATAAACAAAATTGACCTGGCAGAAATTATGGGAGTTGATCCTTCCAGATTGGTGGACGACATAAAAAGTATAAATTCATCTGTCAAAACTATTCTTACCAGCTGCAGGGAAGAAAAGGGATTAAAGGAAGTCGCTCAGGCTATCGGCTTTCAGGTTTAGCTTAAATGCATGATCTTTATATTTCACGATTGATTGCTCAGGAAGTGATAAAAAGAGCTAAAAGAGAAGGTGCCTCGCGGGTGCTTGAGGTAAGGATAAAAATAGGGAATTTCACCCATCTAAACCCCGAACAACTTGATTTCTGGCTGAAAGAGTTTTTTCGGAATACGCTGGCGCAAGAAGCAAAAATTTTAATAAAAAAAGTCCCTACTATTATTCTGTGCAGGAAGTGTGGATATAAAAGTAAACTGGAAAACGCTGATGTATATTTTCCCTACTTTTCCTTACCTTTCCTTCAATGTCCCCATTGTGGCTCAAATAACACAGAACTTGTCTCAGGAAAAGAATGCCTTCTGGAAAGAATAAAAATAGAAAAGCGAGATAAGGGCTAACTTATAATAGCAAGACCGTTTTCTTTATTAAAAACTTTCCCCCTTTTCACTGGGAAAGTAAATTCTGCATTTTCACCGGGAAGAGGAAGATGTTTATAATTTTCCAGGCTGGCTACCAGACTGAAATGACCGAGTTTTAGAAAAAGATGCGCTTTGTTTATCCCTATTTCTCTATCTTCCACTCGGGCTCTAAAAGTAAAAACATTATTTGACCGCGATGCTTTACCTAATTCAATGTCTTCAGGACGCATACCAAAAACCACATCTTTACCCACCATCTTTTTCTCTCTAAGTTTTTGTTCCCATTCTAAAGGAACTTTAATTTTAATATTGTATAGAGCCTCTCCCATGATCAATCTATTATCCTTTTGTCCTACTGTAAGGGGCAGAAGATTCATTGATGGATCCCCTACAAACCCGGCCACAAAAAGGTTTACCGGATGTTCATAGATTTCATCAAAAGTTCCGACTTGCTCTATTTTGCCTTCTCTCATGATGGCTATACGATCAGATAAGGCTACGGCTTCTGATTGATCGTGAGTAACATAAACTGTTGTTACCGAAAATTTTTTGAGGATTTTCTTTATCTCCAAGCGAGTCTTTATTCTAAGTTTGGCATCCAGGCTGGATAAAGGCTCATCCATTAAAAACACGGTAGGATTCCTAATTATGCATCTTCCAAGGGCAACTCTCTGCTTTTGACCCTGGGATAGGGTTCGAGGCATTCTCCCCAGAAGTTCTCTAAATCCAACTCCCAGAGTGTCTGCCGTGAATTCAATTCTTTCATCAATCATGTGCTCGGGCCATTTACGAAGCCTGAAAGGGAAGGCAAGATTTTCTCTGCTTACCATATGGGGATAAAGAGCATAATTTTGAAACACCATACCTATACCTCTTTCTCTTGGGCGAAGTTTCGTAACATCTCGATCTCCAAAATAAACAGTACCTTCTTCAATTTTTTCTAATCCAGCAATAACTTTAAGCAAGGTAGTTTTTCCACATCCTGTAGGGCCGATCACACCCATAGTCTCTCCTTCCTTTATATCCAGATAGACATGATCAAGGGCAAATATACCAGAAGACTCACTTTGTTTCCTGAAGAAAAGAGGTCTTTCCGGGTAATATTTTTTTACCACGCCTTCAAGACGAATACTGCTCATTTTTTAAATTAGCTGACCCTCTTTATTTCCTATTTTACTCTAAGAACGTCCCTCCCGTAATCTCTTGGGCAATGATCCTGTAATTTCTATCAAAATCAACGTCTATTCGAATAAGGTTAGGACATTTTTTTCCCAGAATCTCTTTTTTTAAATTAAAAGCCACGCCTGTTTCTCCAGGTTCCAGGTAAAGGTTCTGTAAATCTGTTCGACGATTAACTTTTGCGGTAATTATTTCCCCACATTTTTCACACTTTACCTTAAAGGTTATAAAGTCAGCTTCCCTTCTTTTTTCTGCTGCCTGTCTCATTTTGGCAGCTATTTTTTCAAAAAATCCCACCTTTCTTCACCTCCTCTTTCCCAGGCTACCAATTCAACCTGGTGCCGGAGGAGGGAGTCGAACCCTCACGAGGGGTAAACCTCACTGGATTTTGAGTCCAGCGCGTCTACCAGTTCCGCCACTCCGGCAAGACACTTCCTGGTCTTATTATATCCAACTCAAGACAAAGATGCAAGTTCTATTTTTACAAGTTTAGATACACAGATAGATTAAGATCGCACCCCAACTATGAAATTTGTTACTTCTATCATTTTGTTTATTTCCTCACTACTCAGCACAACTGGTAATTTCAAATTTTCCTTGGCTAACGGTAGTTTTTCATCAAACTTGTCATTTAAGGAAGAATTTTAAGGCAAAGTAAACGCTTCTAATTGTTGACTTTTATTAGAATAAGGAAATAGAGACTCTCTCGGGAGTTTGCCAAATTTCAAAAATCTTTTTACAATTGAAATGTAAGTTGCTTGTCTATAGGAACATTTTCTAAGCTTTACTTTTTCTATAAGTTTGCCTATTAGCCTGTATCTTTCTCGTGGTGTAAGCTTTTTAGTATTCAAATTCATAAAGCATATGAGATTCAGTGGCTTTATAATAGTTCGCTTTAGCACCACTTTAGAGAGCCATGCGAACAAAAGGTTCG
>Ga0190361_1000778_pt1 | contig 12476 bp, 14 predicted proteins | sample 48721845_MG_FD_161273 | JGI IMG/M metagenome (GOLD analysis project Ga0190361, IMG submission 161273) | Hydrothermal vent microbial mat bacterial communities from Southern Trench, Guaymas Basin, Mexico - 4872-18-4-5_MG | ecosystem: Environmental > Aquatic > Marine > Hydrothermal vents >...
GGAGAGCGGTACCCTATGGCAGAATGCAGCCTCTTTTTGTTGTATACGTCCTCTATGAAATGAGCGATATTATCTAAGGCGTCTGAGAAGGTCTCATATTCATTGAGATAGACCTCTTCATACTTCAGTGTCCGGATGAAGCTCTCTACGAATGCATTATCGTAGGGATTGCCCCGCGCTGACATGCTGATCAGGATTCCATGCGCTTTGAGATTTCCGATATATTCCTCTGAGGCATATTGAACTCCCTGATCTGAGTGGTGAATCAGTCCCCGCAGGTTCTCATTCCAGCGTTTTCTATTGTAACGTCCATGTCTGGTATGGCATTCATCTGCCAGGTCTTCGATTGCCTGAGCCACTTATAGAACCCGCATCTGCTTACGTCCAACAATTGCGTGGCTCGATTTACTGATATTTGGCTTCCAGACTCGAGGCTCTCTTTTATGAGCATGTATTTCACCCCCGTGCTTCTTTTACCTCCTCTTCCTTGGTTTTGCCTTCCAATCTTGTCAATGCTTTTTTTAAAAAACTCGTTTTCTGCGTATAACTGCCCAACCAGCCTTTCAAGCTCTGCCATCCTTGCTTGCTCTTTATATGCCCTCCCGTTGCCACGAAAGGCATTTCCCGGGTCTCTAAAGTATTCCTTCTTCCATTTCACCACGAGAGATGGGTGTATCCCGTTCTCACGTGACACCTGTGCAAGCGTTTTTCCACTCACGACCTCTTTAATCACCGAGATCTTAAAGTCCCTCGTGTAGGTTCTCCTTCTTTTCATCTTGCACCCCTTTTTCATTTTTTTCTTATTTTATTTCTTAATTAGTGTCTACTTTTGGGGGTGCACCCCAGATTCAACACAATAACTCCAAAACTCTCCATTTGAATACACCCTATTAACACTTTCGTCTTTATGCTCGAACCTATAAAAATCTTCTTCATCAAATCCCCATCCACTTACCATATTAATTCTTGCCTTTGCAACCATAGGATCGGCATTTGCCAGTTTACAGCGCTTGTTGATGATCGCATAACTATCTTGCGCTAACGACTCGCCAAGTGTTTCATGATAAGAATAATTGAAATGTGCTGGGATAAGTCCTACTGTTCCCAGCATGAGAGAAGGATCAATTCCCATTGCATCAAACTCATACGTAGAATTTCTATGTGCAAAGAACCAATCAGAACCTTCCACATCCATGTTTGTTATATGCCAACTCGGTGAAAATGTCCAGGGAGAATGATAAACGGAAAATATACTTATTCCATAGGTCAGTGCTATGATTATTACCACGACTGTTATAGCAAATGTTCTTTTTTTGTTTTTGAATAATTCATAAAGCACAAAACCTACCAAAACTGGTGCTACGGTCATCATGTACAACAAGTTCAGCATTCTTCCCGCTGTTTCACTCCCAACACCTATAAAAAGGATGTATTCTATGGGTATGCATGTAAGGAAAAACATGAATAATAGGAACAAGTATTTTATCCCCGTCTCTTTTTTATAAACTCTTTTCATTATCAGCATTCCAGCAATTAACGCTAAGACTATGTATATTATATTATCTCCATACATCTTGAGATTGTATTCTACTACTTCTACCCATTCCAATCGCACTGCGGTTTCTAAGGCTTGCATGAACTGTGGATTCTCATAGGGCTCGAAAATAGAAGACCATAAAGACGAAAGCTTAGCACCAAATATAGCAAAAGAAGACATCCACATAAAGAATGTTATAAATGAAATCAGGATTGGATTTACTGCTATTTTACTCGCTATGCCTTTAGGATTACATCTTTTATCATATATAATTCTTGACAATTCTATTGCGATTAGAAGAAAAATCATAGTCACCGCACCTGATGGATGAGTGTATGGGAGTAATATTAACAATATGATGACTAATAAGCTGAATTGCCAAGAAGGTCTTTCTGACCATCTAAAATAGAAATAAACTATTGCTGGGAATAAAAGCACAGAAAATGTATGCGGATATATCTGAACATGCAAGGAATTGAAAGGCAAAATACAACTCGCGGCTGCAGCAAGCAATACCCCCCCTTTTTTAAGTAATGAAGACTTTGCAAGAAGTAACATAAATAGCATCAGAAATAATATAGACAAAAAGGCAGGCAAACATTTTACTACAATTTCTGGTGATATATTACAGATTTCTGAAATCTGTGAGCCAAATATATGTACAGCAGGATAAAAATTGTTGCTTTCAAAATGACCAGTCTCTATTAAATTCTTTATCCACCGAAGATGACACATATGATCTGTGCCTGCGTATTGGAAATAACCCCTGAATGCCGATAAAGAAAGAATGATAAAATTGGTCAATATAAGTATTAAAAAGCCAAGTATCCACCAATTACTTCTGTTATTTCTACTAAATGCTTGATGAACAATGATGCTTACTCCACCAGCAATACTTCCAATCAAAAATATCCATACCAATATAGGTGTGCTTGTATAGATGGAAATTTCATACCCCTTTGCAGGTGATTGTTTTATCACCCAAAGAGCCAAAATGATAAGATTTAAACAAATAATAGCCACAATTTTAGTAATTATATTCTCATTATTAGCAGCCATTAGGCTCCGTTTCCTTCCCCTATGCGTTTCTTCCCCCGTCTACTTCCCATCTATGTTTCCACACTCTTCCAATTACCACTAACCGCCCAATATCATACATCAAAAGCGTGTACTTCCACTTTTTTGACACATCCAACCTGTTCTCCCTCCTCACAACAATCTCCACGTTACCAGCCTTTGTCTCTTTTCCTGAACGAACTTTTTCATGTTTAATACGTCTCCCTCATCCTTCTCCAGATGATGTTGTAAATTATCCATTTGGTAAGCTTCGGATTTGACATATATACCATTTGCTTAACAGCACTTCTTCTAAACTCTGCTTCTTTTCCTTTTTCAAGAAGTGTTCTTATTACCGTTGATAAACTATACTTGTGTGGCATTTTAAGATTGTTTTTGAGTAAAATTCTCTTCTCTCGCGTTTCATTGCCCAATTCAGCTAATATTTCTTCAATTTTTTCTGGAACGAATCCATTAGCGGCATTATGCAATTCTGCAACTAAAGAGAAATGCATTCTTACAGGAAAGGTTACGTTGTTCTCCTTTGCTATATCAATAAATCGGTCAATTTCTTCTGAGTTCATCTTCTCTAAATGATAAAGTGTTGCATAATAAACAAAAAGTGTGCAAAGCATCTCAGGAATGATAGAATGAATGATTATAGCCACAAGCTCTGCCTCTGGTCTCAGAACTTTAAGTTTATTGTTTGATGTATTTAGCCCTATTACATATTTTTCGAGTTTTCTTTTGTCTAAATATTGAACATAGCTTGCCGATATTTTGTGATAAACATCCACATCATACATATCCTTCTCTTTTGGATGTGGGTTTAAGTTGCCATTCCGTGCATCATGAAACATTCTTTGTTCTGCATCTGCCTCCCCCTTCACTTCCATATAATTTGATTTAAGCATCAACTCCGCCGCTCTTTCAAACTCCCCGTCCGAGCCAAAATGTATTATATCAACATCATTTGGCGTTGCCGGGAATGGCATAATGCTCTTGAAAATTGCATAATTAATCCCATGAGAATTGAATAGTTCAGAAATTCTACTTGCCGTAGCCCGTTGCACATCATGCTTTTTCTTCTCTTCTTCATACTTTCTTTTCAGTCCGAATTCTTCTAACCTCTCTTGATTCTTAAGGGATTCCAGGTATGCCAGTCCTATCTTATTCTTTGTCGCATACTCATATAATTCTAAAGCTTCTTCTTTGTTCTCAGGTAACACTTGCTTTTGCTCTGGTGCAAATGGAGAACCTATCGTTCTCAGAAGTTTTATGGTTAAACTTGGTGAATCCACCTGTTCTTGTCTATTCATTTGATCTTCACCTTTCCGATTATTAATAACCGCCCAATATCCGACATCAAAAGTGTGTACTTCAACTTTTTTGACACGTCCAACCTGTTCTCTCTATCAAAAACTATTTCCACATCTCCAGCCCTGGTCAAAAATTTTCTTATCCCATCAGGCGTCAAGAATGACACAATCACATTCTTGCCCAATCCAAATGATTTGAAACTGATGCCAAATATTGAGAAGAATAGCGTAAGATAGAAGATAATAGAAGAAAAGAACTCATGTCTGTTATACTGATCAAGAATGATAATGTATCCACCATCTTTGGTGACCCTTTTAAGTTCTTTAACTGCCCTTCTTGCATTGTCTTTTGATTCCCTTCTCGTCCTGCCAACCAAATGGTGTAGTAAATTCTTAATTATCACATAATCAAAGCTGTTTGACTTAAACGGCAAATTTAGAGCATTACCACCAATTAAATTTATGTCTTTGTTAACCTGCTTTTTATAAACTTCTGAGACAATCTCGCAGTTGTAAAGATGCTTTATGTCAGTTTCTGATGCAATCAAATCCAACATGTAGCCACTACCCCCCCCAAACTTCGAGGATTTTTGAATCCTCAGTGCACGTATCTTTGATGAAATTTAAAATGATGGGGTCATGCTCTGGATGAACGTATCCTTTTCTTGTTGCATATTCTCCAGATGCCCAAGTAAAATGCTCCTTGACTTTTCTTTCTGTAAATTTTGATACTCTATCTCTCAGCATTTGGTCTTCACCTTTACAAATACTTCCTTTTGTATTGAGTTCTTCAAGTCCTCTAAACTTTTAGAACCATCCAAAATCACCATTTTATATGTCTTCCCTACATCCAAATAAACTCTTCTCCGTTCTTTGAGATATTCCACAGCAGGAGTATCATCCTTCCTCTGATACGCAATCTTCTCTGGAACATCTATGAGAAATGTTATATCCGGCTCAGGGGAATATCGTAGGAGATTGTTTAACATGGTTATGACTTTGTCCTTTGAATAATTCATATCTACTGAAAGATCCGTGATTATCGTATCATAAATGTAACGATCACAAACAATGTTCTTGCCAAAGATCAAGGGAAGTTTTACCTTGAAGAAAATCTGGAGCGAATAATCGAACATCAAAATTTGCTGGTATACCTTCGATAAAAAGGAATGTTTTTCGATTGCTTTTCGCTTTGTATTGGAATATTCCGAATAATTCTTGGATATATCTTTCCCACGCAGAAATAGCCAATCTCCTATTAGAATAAAAAGCTTTAATATGAAGGGGTTTAGTCTTCCATATACATATCTGCATTTAATCCCTTTTTTATTCAGTAATTCAACCAGTTCCTTTGAGAGCGTTGTTTTTCCTGAACCATCCATTCCGGTTAAACATATAAAAAAGCCTTTAGTTTTCATTGGTTCTCACCAACCATGAGATTCGAGTAGATTTCCTCTAACCTTTTCCCTATGTTCTCCCACGAATACGGCAAAACTTTCTCTCTTGTTTTTACCTTCATGTTAGTTTTTTTGATTCTTTCCAAAACCATAAAGATATCATCTTCATTTTCCACAAAAAACAATCCATCGCCTTCTTTAAAAACTCTTGGCAATGCTCCAAACTTAGTTGTGATAACTGGCAAATTACAAGACATAGCTTCTACCACTGTTAACGGCATCTCTATGCTGTCGGCGATTGCTCTACCTAAGAAGTCATACCTGCTAACAGTAGGATAAATGTAGCAATCAGATAGTGCATATATCTCCTCTATATTTTTGATGTACTTCACCCACACGAGGCATCCAGACTCTATGAGACTCTGAGACACTTTTGGATCAATGCCTGTTGAACTTGATCCAACAATCAGGATTTGATTGTCATCTCTTTGTAACTTTGTTAGTAATTGGACATTACGCCCTTTTTTTATAGAACCGATATGCAAAATAATGAATTTCTCTTCATCAAACCCGTATTTTTGTCTTAGCTCTCTTTTAGTTTCTTTTGGCACTGGTTTGAATTTATTTATATCAACACCAATAGGTAAAAACTCTGTTTTACATCCAAGGCGTTTAAACATCTTTTCTGTTTCGTATGATTGAGTCAATATCAGGTCTGACTTAATTAAAGAAATAAATTCTCTTAGCAAATATGGAATAACAGGGCGCATTCCAGACATAACGATTTTAGCATCTTTACAGTAAAGAGAAATTATTTTAGCAAGTATGAAACTTCTAATCGTAGGACCATGTAAATAGTGAACAATATCGGGCTTTAAATCTCTAATCTTTTCCCAAAAATCCTTAGAGAAGACATCTCTCAGATCTAAAGCCAATATCTGGTGATTTTTTGACAAATAGTCAGCAAAGCAAAGAGTTATATTCCTCATACCCTCATCTAAGTTCCCTCGACACTCACCAAGTAAACAGATTCTCATGCTTTTTCCTCAAATTTTTTGTTTACAATTAAGTTTTAATATGCTAATGCTACAAATATTCAGTCTTACCTTTCAATGCCCATTTTCTGTAAGCCACACCAATTTTAATGATTTTTCTACCAATATCCGTATCAAAGAATAACTTGGTTAAGATTTTATGTTTAAAAATAAATTTTTGCGCTTTATTTGCAAGATCATCATAAGGTTCCATAAATTTTCTCTTGATATTTTCAATAGGCTCTCCTGTTACTATATAATCATCAGCATCTTCGTTTACCTCTTTGGCGAGCAATACATGTTTCACATCTCTAACATTAAATTCCATGATTTGTAACGCCACAAGATCGCACGATACAGGATTATTAGATGTTATAATCATGTCCATCTTAACAGGAAATCCTCTACCGGGACCATTGCCTTCAAGAGCAGTTAAAGCATCCATTATCACAATTTTTGGTCTTAAGATAGCATTTATATCCCAAATTGCTTCATCTAAATGTGGGTGCAAATGAACACGATTACGATTAGGATAGCACCCAAATTGATTTTTTAATGCTCCGGTATACAATGTAATGTCGTGTGTCTTAAGCACGGGCATTGTTATGAATACATCCATATTAGATAGAGTTTTGGGCATAGAGTATTCCTTTACAAACAGCGTGTTCTTGGGATGAACGGTTATCTTGTCGTCATATGTGAGGTTAACAAACTTAGCACCAGCTTTCTCGATTAATTCCAATAATCCACTCTCTTTACATACTGAGGCTATTGGGAAAAGCAGACCATCTGAATCAACAACGGTTACTTCACATTCTTTACTTTTCAATATTCTGATTACTTCATACACTAGTTCTGGTGTGGTGATTACTCCTCTTCTTGGTTCAGGGTAGCCCAAGTTCACTTTAATTGCTACTCTATCTCCTTTGTTTACTATAGCCTCCCATCTAATTGCTTCCATTGCTTTTAGCGTATCACTATGCAATTCTTTACATTTTTGTATGTGGACCCTATTTTTTTCCATACGAACCCTCTTTAAGAGTTTAATATTCTCATATATACTTTTTCTGTTTCAAAAGCTATTCTCTCCCACGAATAATTTTGAACTTTTTCCCTATTGTTTTTTGACATTTTAATTCTGACATCTTGATTAACTAATAGAGAGATTATACCGTTTGCTAATGCTTCTGGATCTTTTGGAGGGACTAGTAGTCCATTTTCACAATCTTTAACAACTTCTGGAATCCCCCCAATTTTAGTAGACACTATCGGTATGCCAAATGCCATAGCTTCCAGGTTAACAATACCAAAAGCTTCTGCTGTGGATATAGAAGGTAGAGCTAAAATATCTGACGATTTGTAATACATGTGTTTTACACTCTCCTTGACGAAACCGGCAAATTTGACAAACTCTTCTACGCCTAATTTCTTGGCTTTTTCTTCAAGTCTTTGCCTAAGAGGACCTTCTCCTACGAATACCAGTATAGTGTCTGGAATATGTTCTAATATTTTTGGCATTGCTTTAATTAAAATATCTGGTCCTTTAAAGGGGGTTAAAAGTCCGACAAAGAGTATAACCTTTTTAGAAGGGGGCAATTCCAATTTCTCCCTACACTCCTTTTTTGAATAATTTATATTAAAACTATTTAAATCGATTCCATTTGGGATTACTACCACTTTATCCTTGTACGGTCTTAGAAATCTTGATTCATTGATGTAATGATGAGATGTAGCTATAATAACTTTTGCATTTGAAAAGATTTTAGGAAGAAAAACGTTGTTATAAAAAATCAATGCCACTCTTCGAAAGAGGGGACCATAACTTGAATCTTGATCTGCATGATATGTGAGTATGAAAGGCACTTTTTTTTTCTTCGCATACCACAAAGCGGCGTCAGCCGCTGGTGGAACTCCAATATGAGCATGAGCTAAATCCATTTTATGTTTTAAAGGGTTAATAAACATTCCAGCACTAATATTGGCACTAAGCGCTCTGAAGTTTGTGCCATATCTGAATATAGTCATATTATCACGTTTCTCAAGAGAATTTCTATTATCGATAGACGAAGTAAAAACACTTACCTCATGCCCCATTCTTGCCATATTAATAGCTAAATTGTATGCAGCATCTATTGTGCCGGTATGGGTATATTGTTCAACATACCGCCGGACATTCTCAAGATATCCTTCGTAAGGAAAATGCGAAACAAAATATCCTATTTTCATTTTCCCCTTCCCGCATATTTCAAAAACACCTTCGCAGACCTCACCATTCCCTTTAGCTCATGCAACCCGTTCTTCCTCAAAATATTCTTCATCGCTATCAGTATATAAGAAGGGCTTAAATAATATTCCTTCAATGCCCTGTCCACATAATTCTCTATGTCCTCTTTTGTAAAATCTGGATAGGATATAATGCATTTCTGGAATCCCTTTTTATCTATTGATTCTTCCATGTCGTCCGTTAAAAGAAACTCATTCTTCTTTACATATTTATAGAACTCTGTTCCCGGGATTGGCGATGCAACCGCTACTTGCAATATATTTGGCTTCAATTCTTTTATAAATTTCAATGTTTTATCCGCGGTTTCTTTGGTCTCCCCAGGCAAGCCGATAATAAAATCTCCATGAATCATTAATCCCGCTTTCTTTGCTTCCTTAGTAAAACTTTTCATTTGTTCTGTGGTAATTCCCTTTTTGATATTTTTTAGTATTTCATCACTTCCTGACTCATACCCAACGATAAGAAGTCTGCAACCCTCTTTTTTCATCTCCCTCATCGTCTCATAATCCAGGTCAGCTCTGGCGTTACATGACCACGTAATATCCACTTTTCTTCTTTTTAGCTCTTCACAAAAAGCTCTCACTAACTTCTTGTTTATTGTGAAAGTATCATCCTCAATAAAAATCTCTTTTACTTCTGGTAGATTTTCTTTTATCCATTCAAATTCGTCTGCTATGTTTTCAGCGCTTCTTGCTCTATATTTCCTGCCCATTAAAGTTACAGGCCATGAGCAGAAAGTACATCTGTGAGGGCATCCCCTTCCGGCAAATATTTGCACCTCAGGATATAAAGACTGACTTAAAAAATAATCTCTTATATTAAGATGCTTTTTATACACCTTTGACACAAAAGGCATATTATCTAAATCTTCAGAAGTCGTGAACCCCCTATTTGAATTATGAACTATTTTGCCGTTTTCCTTATAAGATATCCCTTTGATTTCCTTGAATCCATTACCCTTCTCAATCGCCTCCGCTATTTCTCCTAATGTGAAGTCGTATTCAAATTTCGCAACAACATCAACATCCCCATTTTTCAATATTTGTTCGGGAAATTGAGATGCGGGTGGTCCAACCAAGACTATAGTAGCTCCCGTATGCTCTTTTAGTGATTTAGCTATATTTATATCATTGCTCAAACTTGAGAAGTTACTATCCACAACTATCAAGTTAGGTTTAAACTTTTTCACATCTTTTATAACATCTTCTTTGTTCATCTTCCTAGCTGGAGCGTCCACCAATCTGACTTCAAAAGTTTCTTCCTGTACCCCCGTAGCATAAGCTAACCACTTTGGATAATCTAAACCACCACTTCTGGCTGCAGCTCCCTGCCATCTACCACATCGGACAAAGTTAGGTACAAAAGGCGGGTTTAACAGGTATATTTTCATGATGATACACCCAACAATATCTTCTCTAATTTTGAAGTAATGTTTGACCAATTATAGTTCTTTTCAACAAACATCCTGCCTTCAGACCCTAGCCTTCTTCGTAATTCCTCATCATTGTAAAGTTTAGTTATCTCACTCATGTATTCACTGGTATTGGATGCATATAGTACCATATCCCCAACAGATTCTATTATACCTTCTACTTTTGTTGAGATAACTGGTTTTTCACATGCCATATACTCAAACAGCTTTAAAGGCAATGAATTTTGAGAAACTGCATCAAATTTGAAGGGAATGACACATACATCCATGCACGAAATATATTTTGGAACTTGTGTGTATGGCACTGTTCCCGTAAATATAACATTTTTCAATAAGTCATATTCCTTTGCTAACTCTACATTCTTTTCGTATCCTACTCCTCCACCCACCATTAGCAGTTTTATATTCAAATTTTCATTTAGTAATTGTTTCACTGCTGCGAATAGAGGCTCTAAATCTATCCATTCTCTAAAAACACCGACATGCCCCACTACAAAATTATTACTTATACCTAATTCTTTTTTAATTTCATCTGAAGGATATTCTTTAAATAACTCCGTATCTACGCCATTGGATACGAGTTCTGACTTGTTTAGAGGTATTCCACATGAATGTCTCAAAGAATCCGTAGTGAAAGTTATTTTTTTTGATATATGGATATTTTTCTTCATTACTAAATTTCCGATAACCCCACCTATGGGTCTTAGTAGTAAGTTAGGTATCTGTGGTGATTTTCTGATCATTTCAGGTAAGTCATCAGCTATATCATAAATAGTATTTACTCCTACTGAGTCCATCTTTTTTGCCACAATATATCCAGAAATAAGAGTATTGTAATTAAAATGTACATCAAAGTCGCGATATTCAATTTTTTCTAAGAGATTGTTAGCAGTTTTGATAGAATATACTTCTTGGAGTACTGGACTAATTTTTTTCTCTGTTAGGTATAGAGTACTAATTCTATCAAATAAATCCTCAAAATCTTTGTTGTATTCCTTCGATTTATAATCCCATTCTGCTTTCCACCAATCATTAACGCTCAAAACGGTTATTTCGTGTCTTTTAGATAGATATTTTAAAAATTGATGTAATCTACTGTTATGAGCTGATTTTTTAAGGTCCACAATGGAAGTTATTAGAATCCTCATTTATAAAATCTCCTAGAAGAAAATTATCCTTTTTCATCCCTCACATTCTCATTAAAACTCAGCATCTTTTTGACTCCTTCTTCAAAAGGGGTTACATCAATACCAAATTCATCCCACCATGCATAATTTGGGAATACCTCTTTGGCAGTAAGAGAATCAACCTGATCAGGTGTGAACTGGATTTTTCCAGTCAATCGTTGATAGCTCATCATGAGAAATTTGAATAGACAGATAGGAAGAAAGACCCTGAACCTAAAACCACCTAGCTGATTCAAAACCGTTTTTACCATGTCTCTAAAGTAAATTACATCTCTTCCATTTATGCTATAAATCTCGTTTTTCGGGAAGTTTTTCATGATAGAAATAAGGAGATAACAGATATCATCGACATAAATTGGCTGCCTGGGCCATTTCCCATGACCCGGGATAGGGAAAAGAGGGATTTTCTTTGCAAAATCGATCAGAAATCCTATATTTTTGTCATCAGTTGGACCATATATAATGGATGGTCGTAATATACAATATTCTAGTCCGCTTCTTTTAACTAACTCCTCTCCTTCAAATTTTGTTTGTGCATAATAATCTTTTCTGACAGAAAGTACTGCAGCAGAGCTGAAATGAATGATTCTTTTCATACCAGCATTTTTAGCTGCTTCAAGCACGTTTCTTGTGGCTAATACATTATTCCTGTAAAACAATTCGGGATTGGGAGACGAAATCTGAGCTGCAAGGTTAATAACCACTTCTTTTCCATTAAATTCATCATACCAATCCTGTTTTTCAGCCAAATCCGCATGTAATGCTTTCAGACCGTATTTCTTCACATAATCCAGATTCTTTTCGTTCTTATCCAGAACCGTTATCTTTTCCATATCGTAATTTTCAGAAGCAAGTACCCTTACCAAATTCCTGCCCACAAAGCCTGCTCCGCCCGGTATGATTATGTTCATAGCATCATCTCCCTATCTTTTCCACCAGTCGTTTATGCTCAATACCGTAACCTCGTGTTTCTTGGATAAATATTTCACAAATTGATGCGGTCTGTTGTGTTGCGATTTCTTCAAGTCCACAATAGAAGTTATCAGGATTTTCAATTTCAATTACATCCCACCCGGTGCACAAGCACCCCTGCAATTCTCTCTCCAGCCCCACCATCACCAAACGGATTTTTCAGTTCCAATCATCTCCCATGTTCAAATCGCCAGCTAATCGCCAACCAGTGATACATATTCCGTTGATCTGCCCTTCACCTTAATTTTTATACAGCAC
>Ga0190361_1000779_pt1 | contig 12474 bp, 21 predicted proteins | sample 48721845_MG_FD_161273 | JGI IMG/M metagenome (GOLD analysis project Ga0190361, IMG submission 161273) | Hydrothermal vent microbial mat bacterial communities from Southern Trench, Guaymas Basin, Mexico - 4872-18-4-5_MG | ecosystem: Environmental > Aquatic > Marine > Hydrothermal vents >...
GTAATGTTTCGGAGCTGCAACGGGGGGCTAATCTTGACCCCCACACAGGGATGAAATCCTCTATCCGCTTCAATCCAAAAATGAATCGCTCAATTTAGGGTTAAGTTAAAAAAGGCGAATCTCAACCTGTTGCCAGTGTTGGACGCCAGGCAGCTTTCATGGGAGCAGCTTGGACGTCTCGTACGCTCCTACGATAGCTTGTGTAGCAGGCCCCTTGCTCCTCTGCCTGAGATGTCCCGGGACGAAGTACGAGCGCGGATCGATACGGTTGTGGCGGACGTCTTGGGGATTGGTGATTTTTCCAAGTTGCGCGACATGTTGGGCAGGGAGCCTAGCGTGTGCCTACAGAGTTTGTAGCTGATCGAAAAGCGCCATCCCTCCCTGCTATTAAAAGGGAGGGTATGGTGAAGATCTTCACAGAAGGGTTTTTCCTCCCGGCCGTGCAGTTGGGGAAGGATCTGTACCTTTACAGCGTTCCCTTTGAGTTTGTGGATGTGGCGTCCCCTGAGGGTATCTGGGAGGCCCACCGGTTTTCCGTGAAGGTCGTGCCGTCGGTCCTGGTCCTGCGAGGCGATGATGAGGTCGTAGCCCGCTGGGTCGGCTGGGTCCCGGAGGCTTCCGATATATGGTCCGTCATCAGGGCCTTTGCCCCTGAGGCGGTGGTCTTAAACTGATGGCAAAAATTCGGGAGGTGCGAGGATGAAGGTGCTCAATCTGACCGGGCGTGAGATCAGGGTGGTGGTGGATGGTAAAGTTTTGCTTCAGGCCAGGCCGTCCGGCCAGACGGCCCAGGTGTGGAGGAGCTGGGAGAAGGTTGCTCCCTTCTGCCCCCACTATGAGGATGGGGACTGTTCGGCTGTGGCTGGGGTGATCGGCGAATGCAAGGACCCGTGTCCTTACGGTATGGGAGTGCGGGTGAAGTGCCTTTCGGTGAGGATTGAGGGCCTGCCTGAGCCGTGCGATGGCACAGTGTATCTGGTTTCCCCCAGCGTGCTGACTGCCCTGCGGCAGCTGGGCCTCCGGCGCCCTGACGTTTACTGTCCGGACCCTGCCACCACCGTGGAGAGTACTGAAGGGGTGTTCATCGTAAGAGAGTTGCTCAGCGGGGCAGGCTTGCCTTAGGCGGTTTTTGGCCTCATAATTCATACCCGATGAAGTCCCACGAAGATGTCCGGCTAAAGGATGCCTTTCAGTGGTTGAACTTTGCCTTGAAGGTTGCCCTCTCTGCGGGTCTCCGTGAGGAGACCTCCGAGGCATGGCTGATTTATAAAGCCCTCAAACAACAACCTCAAAGCCAGGCTGGAGCCCCGGGAAGTGGCTCGAGAAGTGGACTTTGAGCAGGCACTGAGACGTGCCTGTCGGGTTCTGGAGCCTTCTTACGCCTTAATTGGGGCGGTTGCTTTGCTCTTTCACGGTTACGTGAGGGCAACTGCTGACCTGGGCTTTGTGGTGTTGTCCACGGGGCCGGGATGGTGGAGTGCGGTGCGGACGAGGGCTGAGAAGGAAGGGTTGCAGGTGGAGGAGATGGGGCCGGACTTTCTGCGGATGACAGACAGGAACAGGCCGTACCCCCGCATTGATTGCATTGTGACCCCTAAGGTGGCTCCCGAGGCCTGGTATTACAGGCAGGTGGTGGAGAGGGCCGAGGAGAGGCAGTATCTTGATTTTTCTTTGCGGGTGGCCACGCTGGAGGATTTGCTTGCCCTGAAGCTGCTCTCTCGAAGACCTAAAGATAGAACCGACGTTTCAGTCATCCTGTCGGATTATAGGGAGAGACTCGATTGGGAGTACTTGCGCCGGACGCTGAGGATGCTGTCTGGTGCGATCGGACGCGACCTGTGGAAGGAACTGGAGCCGAAGGAAGACGAATTCAGCCCTTCTCTGTAGCCTAAAAGCTGAAGATTGCAAGCTTGCAGAGGGTGCGAAGCTTCTCCGCCTCGAGTCGAGTGAGGCGGATTCTTATTCTCTTGTCGTCGCCCATACAGGCCAGGCTGTCCGAGGATCGCCGTCCTGGGCCATCTCCCTGCGGCCCAGGCTGAGGCCTTCCAGAATCGCCTCTGAGCGGCTTCTCCGGGCGGGGGATACTAAGTACCCCCTGGGCTCTGAAAGGCCGTCAGAAGCCATTCTCGTGGATCGTTTCCAGAAGAGGTTATACGCAACATCTTTAATATTCACATCAAAGTGCGAAAATCTGATATACTGGCTTCACATGAAGACGGCAAAAGTCGATAAGCGAGGAACGGAAAGGCAAGAAGGGCTTTTCCTCCGCCCTGCTACAGCCCTGCCCGTTGAGGTTTACACCCCCGAGCGGAAGGCGGAGTTCCTGCTCAACAACGCCGTGACCCCTGAGGACTACCGCTGGGCCGTTCAGGAGGTCCGCAAGATGGGCCTCGACCCGGACAGCATCCCCCACGAGAAACCCGAGTAAATGCCTCAAGACCGGGTCTTTCTGGACTCCAACGTCCTCTTCTTCTCAGCGGCTTATGGGAGCAAAGGCTTGCGGTGGAAGAGGCAAAGCGAAACCTCAGCGAACCTTCACACCTCAACAGACTTCAGGAGCTCCTGCAGGATGTCCAGATCATGCCGGAGGTTGACCCGTCTATGCCCTGTCCGGTGGACCTCCCGGAGAAGGACCGTCCCCTCCTTCTTGCTGCTATTTCAGCGGGTGCCGATTATTTCCTCACAGGTGACATCACCCACTCTAGGGCCAGGCAGAAGCCCCCAGCCACACGAAAAGAGATATTTTCGTGTAGTTAAGGCCCCGAAGAAGATTGAAAACGAGCCTTTTGAAGGCTTGACAAAGGTATTTTCAGCATGCAAAATACACGAAAAGCACTAAGAAAACGTGTTATTAGAATTACGGCCGGAAGTTCAGCTTATCTGCCCCCTGGAGAAGTGAAACGCTGGCTGAAGTATCGGTTCGTGCAGGACCACCTCGAAAGAGAAGGAGCCTGCACAGAGCTGGATCGGTGTACTCTCCGCTGCGTGGCGGAAGATGCACGGTTCTATCTGGATCCGGCGGGGCCAGATGAGGCCCCGCATATCAGAAGGGCAGCCCGTGCCTTCCTCAAGGCTTGGGAGGCTGCAGGCTGCCCTGACACCGAGATCTGGAGAAAAGGGGAAGAGCCGGAGAAAGGCTGCGTTAAAACATGCGGCCCAGGAAGTACATAACGGGCATGACGGCCCTGGGGATATGGGGGACGGACTGGCACATCCCGGCCGAGAGGGACCGCTTCCAGATCGCCGGGGTGGACTTCGAGCCCCTGGACCGGCTTTTCGGCGACGGCGAGGTCGTGGACTGCCGGGAGCGGCTGGAGAGGCTGGAGATTCCCATCCCCCCGGAGCTGGAGGAGGTGCCCTGTGCCACGCCGGTGAGGGCCTATCTGGAGTGGGCCTACAGCTTCCTGAAGGAGGGTCACTTTCCCTCCGTGGACCCCCAGGACTTGATGTTCGGGGAGGACGAGCTCAGGGAGGTGATGCGGTATCTTTACAGGCTGAGGGACACGGAGGAGGACCCCGCCGTGAAGGAGAGGATCTCCCTATGGCTGTCGCATTTGGAATCTCGCGAGGACTGCTGAGCAGGCTCTCCGCTGCCCAGCGGAAGCGCCTTGAGGCGATGAAGCGGCTCGTAGAGGCGCTGAAGGATAGCCCTCTGGTGCTCAAGGGCGGCTCGGCCCTGATGTTCTTTTACGAGGGCGACAGGTTCTCGGAGGACCTGGACTTCGACGCCCTCGTTCCGCGGGAGCGACTGCCGCTCAGGGCGTTCATCGAGAGGCACTGGGGCGGGATACCGGAAGCGGAGGTCCGTATAGCCTTCAGGAGGAAGGAACTCTACGCCGGCCGGGCCCTCCCGGGATACATCCAGGACTTCGGCGGCGTGAAGGTCTACACGGTGGACGAGCTGGCGAGACTCAAGCTGAAGGCCCTGACGCAGAGGAAGGTCGGGCGGGACATCTACGACCTGGCCTTCATCATGGACCGCTGGATGGCGGAGCTGTCCGAGGAAACCCTGGAAGAACTGAGGGAGGTCTTCGTCGAAGGCTCCCCGGAAGAGCTCCTCCAGGAGGTGGAGGCGGACTTCAAGCGGGACCAAAAACTCGGCGATGGGGCCTTTTACCTGACCTACGGTCGGCTTCTTCAGGCCCGGAACAGGCTCCTTCCCGCCGATCCTCTGAGGCCTCTGGTGGAGGACCTTTCGCCGTGAAGGCGCACGGTATCATAAAGAGCGGAGCCGGGGAAATATGCAGGGACAAATAGCTCTTGGTCCGGTTCAAGGTGCGCACCCTTCACGAATACGAGGACTTCATCAGGCACTTGCAGGAGGTGTACGTGAGGAGGCGCTATGGTAGACAGGGACCTGGTTCTGACTAAGCTCAACAGGCTTCAGGCTTATGTGGACGGCCTGAAGGAGGAAGAACCCCAGACGGAGGAGGCAGGCGCTGTGACCGATACCCGCTGGCTCCGCCCCTACTTCTGGGAGTACGACCTGGAGCGCTTCGACAAGATACCCGCCAGGATCGTAGCCCAGAGGTTCGTGGATATGTGGGACATGGTCCACGAGGACGTGGTGAAAGGCAGGATAGGTCGTCAGGAGCTGCTTTTCATCCTGAAACAGATTGCCCGGGCCTACGACGAAGTGAGGTGGCCCGAGAGCGTCAGGAAGCGGGTCATAGACCTGCTGATGGAGAAGTATGGCGTTGAAGGTAAGGGATAACCCGTGGCTGTCCCGTTCCCAAAGGGACTTCCTGTTGGGGCTTCCCCGGGAGGTGTGGGAGCTTTACAGCTTCTCCGGGGGCACGGCCCTGAGCGCCTTTTACCTCCAGCACCGGGTGAGCGAGGACGTGGACCTGAAGTCGCTGGAACTCGACTTCGTCCCCCCGGCAGGGCTTCTGGGGAAATGGCTCCGGGGGTTAGAGGTGATCTCCCGGAGCCGGATACACGAAAGGAGGCTTTTTCTACTTCGCCTGGGCGGCGAAGAGGTAAAGGTGGAGTTTTTCCCGGCCTATTTTCCCCGGCTCCAGGACCCCCTGGTCGTGGAGGGCATAAAGGTGGACAGCTTTGAGGACCTGGTCGCGGACAAGGTGATCGCCCTGGCGGATCGCTTCGATCCCAGGGATCTGGTGGATCTGTTTTTCATCTGGAAGCTGAAAGGAATGACTCTGCGGGAGATGGTGGAGCTTGCTCGAAAAAAGCACGACGCCCCCTACCACTACCAGCTCCGGCTGGTCAGAGGCCTGGGAATTGAGGAGGAACCTCTTCGGTTAAGGAAGCCCTTCTCCCGAGAGGAGTTCCGGGAGTTCATCAATAGGTCCCAGGAAGAGTTCGCGCTGATGGCGGAACAGGATCTGTCCGACAACCTGCACGGGCCCGGGTCGCCGGAGCCGTAGGCGACTGAAGACATAGCAGCAAAACTATGAAGAACCCCATCAAGAGAAAGAAGCAAGGACAGACACATTACCTCAGCACCGTGAGCGTTCCCTTCCGGAGGGTGCTGTCGGACGGGGAGATCGCCGGGATCCTTAGGAGGGGAGAGTTCAGGAAGGAGCTGGCCGGACACTTCCTGATCCTCTTCACTGAAGTGGACACCCTGACCCTATACCGGTTCTGCAAGCGATACGGCCTCCCCCTGAGGAAGCTCAAAGACTACTACGAGGCCTTCATCAAACCGCAGTGCCGCAACCCGCAGCTGGAGGAGTTCTTCGATGCCTGGAAGGTTTGAGAGATCAAAGCCAGGGAATAGGGCTCCTAAAGGGACCCTCGAGTGGTTTCAACTTTTGAAATTCGCCGTGGACATTCTCGAAAAGACCGGAATCAACAGGGACATGTGGACCTGGGGAGGGGGATCTGCCCTTGCCTACCGCTTCAGACACAGAAGGTCCAGGGACATCGACATCTTCCTGAAGGATGTCCAGCTCCTGCCAGCCCTGTCCCCCAGGGTTAACCCCCACCTTGAAGGAGTGGACTTCGCCGAGATGGCCAACTGGCTCAAGCTCAAGCTCGGAGAGATGGAACTCGACTTCATCGTAGCCCCGAACCTCACGGGGCTGGCTCCGTCCCTGGAGGAAGTCCACGGACTGACGGTGTACGTTGAGCATCCCGTGGAGATAATGACGAAGAAGCTCTTTTACAGGTCCGAGAGCCTCAAAGCGAGGGACCTGGTTGATCTCGCCGTGGTCCTGAGGGAATGCCCTCCGGGAGAGATCGACCTCCTGCTGGACGTGGTGGAGTCGAGGGCGGATGTCCTGACGGACCGGATACGGTTCCTTCTTCAGGACGAGGGCCTGAGACAGGAGATTGGGGCGATGGAAGCGGCCCTGAGCCCTGAAGCCGTGGTAGAGGCAGCGAGGGGGTTTCTGGATCTGATAACCCTACCCCCGGCCGTGGAAAAGCCCCTTCACCGTGGAGGCTGAAGGACAGGAGGGCGGAGATGGACCTGAAGAGGATCGATAGACGGGCGATAGAGCAGACCTTCAAGGAAATCGACCGGGTCGTCGAGGGAAAGGGCCTCGGAAGCGTGAACCTCATCCTCTGCGGGTCGGCGGCTCTCATCGTCAAGCACGATTTCAAGCGATCGACCCGGGACATCGACGTAATTGCAACCTCCCAGAGGCCCGTCTTCGGCATAGGGGCCCTGCTGGCCCGCCACGGTTTTCATCTGGTGCCTGAAGCTCTCTTGTGTTTGCACCCTGATTACGCAAACCGCCTCCAGGAGGTGGTCGTCCTGAAACGGCTCAAGGTCTATGCCCTTGGCTCCTACGACCTGGCCATCTCCAAGATCGCTGAGGACCGGCAGGATCTGTTCATCTCGGGGTTGGCCGAAAGGCTCGATCTGCAGAGGCTCAGGGAACTGTACTTCGAGGCGATGAAATACTGGGTGGGCCGGGAGGAGGAGTTCGTCACGAACTGGAAGCTCTTCGAGGAGGAGTGGCATGAGAGAAAGGGGCCTTCTTGGACGCCTCCGCGCCCTGGTTGAAGCCTTCAAGGGGAGGCGCAGGGAGCGGTTCCAACTCTTTCTACTCTTGCTGGAAGAGCGCACCGAGGATCCTCGCTTTGACGTGGAGGAGCTCGACCCGCCCCGGCCGGCGAAAAGGACCCTCACCCTGGGGTCTGAGGGACCTGGGGTCTGAGGGATAGGAGGGCGGAGATGGATTTGAAGAGGATCGTAGAAAGCATCAGAAGGATCCCCAACCCGTATCCTGAAGACATCTTTACGCCGATAGACAGTGCAACCCTGAAGGAAATCCACGAATTGCTCGAGAGGGAGATGAATATGCCCCTCGCCAGGCTTTCGGGGGAGATAGGCCGCAGGGTGTTCGAGGCGTTTCGAGAGCATTCGAGAGCAGGTGATAGAAACAATAACGGAACTGGAGATTGAGTGAAAAGGGGCGACGGATGATGGGAAGTGGACCTGGTAGTCCTCAACTGAGAAGGAGACAACCATGCAGATCGCCCACCGTCCATCCTTCAGCATCGCTGCCCCGGACAGCGGTCGGGCCATTCAGTACCTGACTGAGCCCCAGCTCAACGCCCTGGTCGAGGCCTTTCAGCGCTGGTACGACGGCGCGAAGAAGGCGCCTTCCAGGAAGAGGCGGGGGCGCTACTGGCTGACCTTCCTGACGCTGCGGTTTACCGGCGCCAGACTTGGCGAAGTGCTCCAGGTGGACGACACCCTGTCCATCAACTTCCGTGAAGGGACCATACGTCTCCCCACCCTGAAGCGACATAACCCCAAAAAGAGAGGGCACACCCGCCTGGTTCCAGTACCACACCAGCTGATGGCCGAAATAGGTACCTACCTGGCGGAGTTTCCCGATATGAGGGGGAAGGTATTCAGGCTCGATCCGGGGAACTTCCGCAGGGTCTTCTATCAGAGGGCCTCTGAGGCAGGTATCCCCAGAGTGCTGGCCCACCCTCACGTGCTGCGGCACACCAGGGCCATTGAGATGCTCAGGGCCGGTGTGCCCGTCACCGTGGTGCAGGACATACTGGGACACGCGGCCCTGACGACCACCGCGGTCTACCTGCGGATATCGGGACAGGAGGCCAGGACGATCCTCAAGGATAGGGGGCTGATATGAAGGCTCCGGCCAAAAGATCTGTGGGAGGCAGATTCAGGAGTCCACGGCTCCAGGACTGGCCCATAAGGTGGAAGAAGATGAGCACCCCTTTCAGGGAAAGGATGCCCCTGGAGGAGGCCATCCGTGCCGCCATCGCCTGGGACAGGCCGCTCACCTTCCGGGAACTGCGGGAGCGGCTCGCTTCCTCTCCCGAGCTGCTGGAGAGGCTCTTTCAGCGGGCCCAGACGGTGGACTGGATAGTGGAGCTATTGGGCCCCGAGGGCCTGAGGCAGCTCTACCCGCGCTACCGGAAGGTTACCAGGCGGGACCTCAAGGAGGAGATAGAGAAACTATGGCTCAGACCGAGAAGGCGGTGATCGAACTCCAGGACGGCGTCCTGGAGACCCTCGCTCCCCTGAGCGGGGACGACTGTGTGCTGACGGGCGGTACGGCCCTGGTGCGCTTCCACGGCTTCTTGCACAGGCTGTCCGACGATCTGGACCTGTTCCTGTTCGCCCCAGACGAAGACCGCATAAAGGGCTGGTTCAGGGAACTGACGGAGAAAGGGCTGCACGTGGAGGTCCTGGGGAGGTCCGACCCCCCAGCCCTTTTCGGCCTCCACTGCCTGGTTAGCAGGCCCGGCAGCCCGCAGGCCGTGAGGGTCGATTTCGTGGAGGACCCCTTCTCCGGGGCGTGGCTGCCGCTGTGGATGAGGGCGAAGGATACCGGGGTGAGGTTCCGGGTGGACCCCCTGGAGGCGATCCTGCATAAGAAGCTCTATGCCGTCTATTCCCGCGCCATGAGGAACGAGCCCCCTAGGACGAAGGACATAGTGGACCTTTACGTACTCTTCAGGGACGTCTTCGACCTGGAAACCGTGAGGAAATTCTACAGGGACGCAAGGGACATCGTCCTACCTTTGGAGACCGTTCTGAAAATCGTTTCCGAAGCCAATCTCGACCCTGAGGAGATACGGGCCAGGGAACCGGACCTCCTAGAACGTACTCAGCAATGGCAGGAGGAATTAAAAAAGAGGCCGGCCTTTCCAAGCCTCGGCCCAGCGCCAGGTGATCTTCAGCCAAAGTGAAGTCAAGGCGTCATCTGCGTCGAAAGAACCGTCTCGTTTTCTTCCTCTTCTTTTTCGGTGCGCTGCTTCCGTCGCTGTCTCAGTCGCTCCTCGAGTGCGCTCACGAGACTCTCAAGTCTGTAGAGTTTACTACGCACCTGCTCCGGCATTTCCTTAGCTACAGCCAGCAGCGCATTCCTATAGGAACTTTTAGCTACACCCACTTTCGGGTTGACGTCAACGGCAATGCGCCGCATGACATCCCGCCACCCGCCCGTCAGCACCTTGAGGTGGCCGTCCGTGAAGGTCAGACCGTACCTGCTCAGTTGGCGGTTTAACAGTTCAGGTACCACTGTCTACCTCACCAGGAGTTCTCGCTGAGCCTCAGATCCCCATAAGTTTTTATCTTCTTGCATATTTCGCCGCCTTCTCCCAAGCCCTGACCCGAACAGGATCACAAAATTGTAAAGACCGGAATGACCTTTTTAACTGCTCAAGGGCCTCCTTTATCTCCTCCTCACTGAAGAGGATCATTCCCTCGGTGGCGTTCCCCCACTGAACGAACCTCCTCACGATCCGAAGGAGCTCCGCGCGACGCCCCTTTTGTCTCAATTCCTCCAAGTAGCAACAAAAATCGGCCGCAGATTTGTTCCTTAACTCCGGCCTGTCCCAAAAGATCATCCGGTGGGACCGAATCCTGTCTTTTCCCCAATCTGAGGGCTTTCGGGGTCAACGACCTTCTCCCAGCTCGAACCCGAGTTTCTTCAGGATGGAGAAGGCATCCGACGTCGTGAACCCAACCCGGGTCACCTCATACCCCTTGCCCTTCAGGGCTGCCTCCAGGACCTGCTTGGGAGGATATCGCCACGGACCAATCCTGACCCAATATTTGCGAATGGGTTCAGGCGCAAGGCCATCAATGGCTCGACGGACATCATCCGGTTCAAGGTCCACCTCTGTGCCACGAAGTATGAAACGCATGACCTCCTCCTTCTACCATTATCATTACTATAATAGCACCGATCCGGTCGAGAATCAAGTCGCCGGCAGAACGGGTCTGCTGCGTCTAAAATTTTGGCCTCTGAGGGGCCTCTGAGGCCGGGGGGTATACCTAATACCCCCCACCGGGGAAAAACGGCTCTGAGGGCGAAATTTTAGGCCGGAGATTCAATAGCCGGGCTACCGGGTGACAGTCGCGACGGCAGTCTGGAACGGGTGCAGCTGTGCTATTTTAAAGGTATGAGTACGAGGCACCAACCACTATGTCACCTTCACCTTAACTTACCCTCATGGCGACGGTGTGCCGCCCGGCTCAGCGCCGGATGCAAGGAAGTCTTTAAGTCTCCCACGCAGTTCTTCCGGCAGGAGGGCTAAGCCGCGCTCCAGACGCCTCCTCATTCCTCGTCCGCTTTCACAGAAGACACTCCAGACGTCCATAAGGTCCTCCGGGCGGTCCTCCAGCAGCGCCGAAATGAGCTGCGAAGCTTGGACGATGTCTTTCTGCCTTTTCTCGTGTTCTGTCCAAGGACGGTCCGCCGCCGCGACCAGCTTGTGAAAGGCAAAGCGGGCCGGCTCAGGTACCAAGACGGGCACTCCGCGTCGCTCGCCGAGGAGTACCGTTTCCTCGGGGTTTTTCATCAGAAGTTCGAAGCCAACCAGAGGAGTGGCCGCCAAGCCCTCCATCCAGGGGACGAGCCTACGTTTCGGGGGACCCTCCTGCAGACCGCACAGGAGATCAACCCTTATGCCTGTATCAGAGATCAGACTTGTTGGAGGCGAGTGTCTGTCGATGGGCGGAACCTCCCGGAACAGCAGACCTGTCCGCTGCAACGTCCCTTGAAGGGACACAACTCCGCCATTAGCCAGATCGCTGCTGGTCAGAATCTCCACTGCGATGTCGATGTCCACTGTCCTGACCGACGGCCGGTCCCACCTCCAACCCAGCAGCCCGGCATAGGCACCGAAAGCCAGGGTTCCCACGAGCAACCCTCTTCCCCAGATGATGCGGGCGGCAGAAAGAACCTCCACAACCTTGAAGATCGGTCCCGGCAGCATGGGCACCCCCGCCGCCCTCAGGGTCCTCGCCAGCTCCGCCTCTCGCTGCCTGAGACTCATCACGAGCGCCCTCTTCTCTGCAGACGTCCTCCTGAGGTCCTCGACCAAGGTCCTCACCTCGGGGGTGTCCGGGCCCAGATAGCGCTGAATGCGCTGGCCCTCCTTTACGGCCTGAAGGTACCAGTAAGTCCGTCCTTTCACGGTCTTACGGACCGGTGCCCCCCGGGATGCCTTCAGGTCTTCTTCCAGGGCAACGCGGGCGTAGACCGCCTCCCGAAACTCGGAAAACAGCGCGTGCACAGCGGGATCGAGCCGCTGCATGGCTCTATTATACGCACTTCTATGTCAAAATTGAAGATGCTGCGTATAACCTTGGGAGGGCAGGCCTATTTTGCTTCCGAAGGAGTGAGAGGTTCGTCCTCTCCTCAATGGCGCCTACAAATCTCCTGAAGTCATCCAGTCCTTCACGGGAGTGGGAAATAAAGCGTCGGTCATCTATCTCCCAATAGCGGTGTATCAAAGCATTGCGGAAGCGAAAGAACGGCTTTAAAGGCCGTAGAACGTCAGGAGGCAAAAGCTCGGCCCTCTCTGCCCTCTCTATCAACCCCACATAGCTTTCAACTACCTCTCCTTTGAGCCTTGCCAGAAGTATCTCCTCGTCTGAGTATAGGGTCAGAAGGCGGTATTCGTTGGACAGGCGCTCTATGAACTCTGCGTGCTCCAAGGGATCACGACAAAAGAGAAGGCGGCCAGTCTTCAGAATCTTCATGGCCGCCGACGGTGGCGCTTCTTTCAGGTCTCTCACATCAAGGAAGGCGCCTGGAAGGCCTGTAAGCTTCGCAAATATCGTCCCCAAGTCGGCTGCGATCTTAAAGAAATCGCCCCCTGATGCGTAGACAGCCACGTCCAGATCGCCGATGGTGATCAATCCCTCCTCTACTGCCGAGCCGAATAGGTAGGCGAAGACGATCCTCTGCTCGGCCTCAGCGGCCCGTCTGGCAGCCTCTATAAGCTCCGGCAACTTTTCGCGGGGGAGCCGCATCTCCTTTTTCTACCATTATTATTATAATAGCGCTGATCTGGCCGAAAATCAAGCCAGCAGAACGGGCGCTGGAGAACCCACGATTTTGGCCTCTGAGGGGCTTTTCAGGCCCGGGGGATATCTAATACCCAAGTTTGACACCGCGAGATAGGGGTTTGCCTTGGAGTCAGCATTTCAAGGACTATCAGGCAGACGTACCCACTACAGCTCCACCACCCGCGGCGGCACCGCCACCCCCGCCGCCCGGAACCCCT
>Ga0190361_1000780_pt1 | contig 12461 bp, 26 predicted proteins | sample 48721845_MG_FD_161273 | JGI IMG/M metagenome (GOLD analysis project Ga0190361, IMG submission 161273) | Hydrothermal vent microbial mat bacterial communities from Southern Trench, Guaymas Basin, Mexico - 4872-18-4-5_MG | ecosystem: Environmental > Aquatic > Marine > Hydrothermal vents >...
TGGCGGCGACTGGATACCCTGGAGCTGGTCTATGATAGCTTCGAGTGGTACACGGTGCTGTAGGGCCAAGGAGATAAGTCGCCCGATGGCTTCCGTAAACGACTGGGTCAATGAGCCTGCGCGCCCGATGGTGATGAATGTCTCATATGGTTTGTGGCTCCTGTAGTTCAGGGTAGTGAAGAGCTTGCCTACATTGGTCACTGTCCTAAGGGTCCTGCCTTGCGTGACAACGCTTACCTCGGCCTCGTGTTCACGACTGCCTATGCGATACAACGTCAGACCCTTGAGCTTGAGCTCGTAGCCTAAGGTGATTGCCTGCGCTACATCTGAGGGTGTAGACTGTGTACCAAGGAGTATGGTCTTACTAATGGCGCCATCTACGTATTGCTGCCACGCTGCCTGCATCAAGATGTGGTCACGCCAGTGGATGTCAGGGGCGAACTCGTCGATGTCGAAGGAGATGGTGAGGTTACCCTGGGGTGAGTAGATTTCGAAGCTCCGGGAGTACACTGGCTCGATACCAGGAGTAGTGTGGCAGAGTAGACTGATTTGACCAGTCGGTGCTATGCTCATGTGCTGTGCTGAGCTCGGGTACTGTGAACATAGGAGCTTCATCATGAACTTGGCTATCTCTGATGCCAGGTACCGGGCTTCTTCACTTGTGTATCTGAGCTCAAGACGGTGCAAGCACTCATGCCAGCCCATTACTCCGACACCCAGGCGACGACTCCGTAGTTGCTCATCCTTCATCTCAGGGAAGGGATAGTCGTTGACGTCAGTGCAGTGGTCCAGTAGGGCGGCGAGCTCAGTAGTAAAGGTCTCGATGCGTTTCCAGTCCAGGTCATTGGTGCGGATGCAGTTCGCAAGGTTAATGCTACCGAGGTTGCAGACGCCCCAGGGTGGAAGGGGCACTTCACCACAGAGGTTTACACATGTATAGGGTGCTATGTGTTCGGCGTACAACACTCCTGGCTCACCAGTGAGCCAGACATGTTCCGCTACCGTTTTGACGAAGTCCTCGTTACTCGGGTCCGTGAGCCGTACGCTGATGTTCATGTTAGCGAGTACACCCTCCTGGTCCTTGCAGCTAATGAAATCCATGATATCACTATGGTCCTGGTCCATAACTATCATGTAGCCACCCCGACGTATTCCGCTCTGGACTATGGTCTTGGCGGCCGCGTCAAACAGGTGCATGAATGAGATGGGACCAGCTGCTTTACCACCGTGGCTTAGAGGCGAGTCCTTAGGGCGTAGGGGTGAGAAATTGATGCCTGTACTACCACCGAGCTTAAAGATGCGTGCGCACCGAGCCAGGGTAGTCATGATGCTGTCTAAGTCGTCTTCGATGCCCAGGACGAAGCAGGGCATGAGCTGTTGTTGTTTAGTCTGGGCATGTCGCAGTACTGGCCAGGCCGGCAGGAAGTCATGGTTGCGCATGTGCTCGTACCAGTCGTCATGTCCGAAGCTGGCACGCTTGTATATATCACATAATGCCTTGTCCTGCGGCGTCTGGATACGGCATAACAGTTCTGCTTCAATCTCATTCCAGTCTGTCATTGCGTCCTCACCTGCCTACGGCATCACAGGTTCCAGGCCTGCCTCCTTAAATCCTCGGATACGTCGCGCACAACTCTCGCAGCAGCCACAGTGGTGGTCGTCCCCAGTATAGCAGGAGTAAGTCAGCTCAAAAGGCACCTTGAGCCGGACCCCGAGTCTAACGATGTCCGGTTTCTTGTACTTCGCGAGAGGACAAACCAGTCGGGGTGGCGTACTTTGGATTGCAACGGCATGCTTCAGCACTTCATTCATCGCCTTGATGAACTCGATACCGTTATCTGGATAGTATACTGCCTCCTCTGCATTGAAGCCCGTTACGATTATTTCTGCTCCTAATGCCTCAGCATATGCTGCAGCCAGGGACACAAGTACTAAGTTACGGCAGGGTACCCACGTGTCTGGAGTTCTGCTCTTATCCTTCAGAGGCGGTAGGAGTTCATCTGAAAACAGCGCTGACGGCAAGTCATTCAGTGGCAGAATAGCCGTGTGCATGGTACCATGTAACCGAGACGTAATGGCGTCAGCGGCCTGGTACTCCATTCGTTCTGCACGTTGTCCATAGGCTATGAATAGGCTCTCTATCTCGTAGCCCTGGGCCTGAACGGCTGCTGCTGCAACAGCTGAGTCCATGCCTCCGGAAAGAACACAAAGGGCACGACGCCTGTGCTTAACCTCGACCTGTACACCTGTAATGCCTCCGGTTACACTACCTTTCATCCTCATCACCTCCTGTCAAGCCCCTTAAAATGTCGATGAACTCTTCCACCTCGTCTAAGTTCAGTGTCACTTCACCAGTTCGATGACCGTCGACGTATTCGCGTATTATAATTCCACCACCCAAACTATCGATTTCAACCCCCGAGTTTAAATCTCCTATCATTCGCTTTGCACTACTCATGCTCATCACCTCCTGAGTTTTGCTCCAACCTCTTTACCCGCTCCTCCAAGTCCTTAAGCTTCTGTGCCATGTTACTCCATAATGTTTCAATTTCGTCTACTATCTCCATCATGGATGCTATTATCTCCTCTATTTGCTTTTCCACTATCTATCACCTCCTTTGGTTCCACAAATGTTGCACCACATACCAAACATACCCAGGCTCTGCTCACTGGAGTACCTTCTTCTATCATAGGCACCAAACACCTTGGGCACAGTTTCACTCCTTCACTCATGTTTACCTCCGGCGTCGCACATCTCTCCAGTCCAGTCTCGCTCTAATTTCACGCTCCGCTTCTTCCTCATTACCTAAGTGATATATCTCCATAACTTGCCTTACAAATGAGTCCACTAATCTATCCATATGTTGTATTTCTCTATCATCTAACATATTGTCACCTCCTTTCTCCTTAACTTCTCCAACTCCCGTGTTACTCTCACAACATCTTCAATAAAATCAAATATTATCTTTGTATACGGACAGGTCTTGTTAGCTCTGACTATTATCGCTTTGCCTATGTCTATCTTCTTAACCACTCCTATATCAGCGAGGTCATTCACAATCTTCCGTAATGTAGGATGGGTTATCCCAAGCACTTCAGCAAGCTTCTGCATGCTACCAAGGAAATCACTGTTCTGATGAAGAAACAGTAATAGCTTGACATGTTGACTCTTGCCTAACATTTTTACAAAAATCTCGTCCTCCATAACTTTTCAAACGACACTCGTTGGTAGCCCCTCCTTAAGCTTACGGCTACCTGTTCCGGGACCTGCCCCCGATACCAGGGATACATAAGCCTTCGTAAGTGTTGTTGCAGGGTAGTAGTGTTGGTATAGATTGTATCGGACTGTGGCTCGATGATGTAGGTGATGTTGTTCCAGTAGACAAGGACCATCCAGTGACCAGGGCGGCCAGGAGTCCAGAAGAATACTTTGTGTGCATCGAAGCCAACGGAGCTCAGGTTATGGTGTAGGTCGAAGGTGTAGTTTTTGCAGTTGTAGGTGGTCCAGTTGTATGGATGGAGGTTCGTGGTATCGAGGGCAAGAAATTGATGGAGCGCGGGGCAGAAAATGAAAACCCCGCATAACACAACAGTTATGCCTCTCCCAGATACATGTGCCATATTAACGCTACGTCCCCTATGCCTGCTTCTTTACCGTCCTCGTTTATATCGTAGCGACAGTCCGTTTGTCTCAGTCCAAGGAAGGCATCCCACATGAGTCCCACGTCACTGATTGTCGCGACTTCGCCATCTCCGTTAAGGTCGCCCCGTTGCCATACTGTCAAGGTGCCGTTCTGCACTATCGGAGTAATACGTCTGTCGTCATCGTCGTCCATCCGTAACCAAGAAACATAGATAGTCGTGTTACCATGTTCTTTCGCTCTTATATTTAATGTTACAATCGGAATATTGGTCGCATTGTCCTCGATTTCCATACCAAGGTCTATTGCTCTAACGTAGACCGAAGGAGCTGGTAGTGTTGAGTTCTTACTCAAAAAGTTATCACCCCAGTATGGTAACTCAATTGACTCGAACTCCGCTACAGTTGAGTTTGTAACCACCCAGGTTATGTTATACCCACTGACTCCGTTTAGCGCCGCCGAAAGCGTCACGTTAATTGGTACTACATCATTTACACATACTGTCTTGTCTTCAATTTCCAGTATACCAGGGGTTGTAGCTAAGCTTAGGGACACTAATAGAGCTACCAGAGCTACACAAAGTAAAAGCTTCTTCATGTTCCTCACCGCCTAATGTTTATACGAGGGCAGGGAAATAATGAAAACCCTGCAACATGTTTAAAAGATTATGAAGCGTACTCTGCTATGGACGATGGTTGGTCGGCCGTTCATTGGTTCTATGAAGCGGACTTCTGTTTCTGGTGTGACGTACAAGCACAGTGCATGACGCTCGGTCCAGAGCATACCGAAGGCGAGGTTCTTGCGGTACTTGGTGAGGGCTTCGTTACGGATATGGCACCAGAGTGAACGCGCCCGGTCGTCACAGTCCCAGAGGGGACTTTGGTTGTTTTCATAGCCGGTGTATAGCTGGACGAATAGTTCATCCGGGACATAGTCCAGGTGTCGGTCAGGGATATAGATGTTGCGGCAACCCGTGGCAGCGTACACTATGTAGTACAGGGCTGGCGGAGAATGGATACGTGTGTAGCGATGGAAGAAGCGTCTGCGCAGAACGTCAATTAGGCCCATGGGTAGATTGGTGGTTGAGGTTGCCAGACACAGAGTCGTGAGATGCTGGTGTTTGGTACCGAAGCGCCTGGATAGACAGGGTCATGCCACTCAGCTAACGCAGTGATGTTGAGAGTGCGGGCGTGTACATGGGCAATGTGTCTGGAGAAGGTCGAGTTATCCTGTGATGAAAAGCCTATGCCTGCGGAGCCGGAGATGGTGCCGGTTACGCCGTGAGCAAGTAGTGAGGGACCGACTGAGGCTTCGGTGCTAAGGGCGAGTACAGGACCGGAGGCGTAGAAACCACTGGACCCGTAGTTGATGGTGTTGTTGTTGCGGTGGCAGGAGAAGAAGTTCTGGGTGAGTGAGTGCGATGAGATGATGCGTGTTTGTGATGCAGTGGCTGTGAGTGTGGTGTTGAGTGCCAGGCTCTGAGTGTCGATGGTGGTTGAGGAAGTGGTACGCAGGGTCGAGAAGTCAGCGTCTATTGATTCGTGGCCAAGGATAATGTTGGCAGGTGTGATGCTACGCCAGGTCGCGGAGCTCTGGAAGTTGCCGGTGGTGGCGTCAATGGTGTAGGCGAGGTTGTTGTTAGCTGTTGCGAGGGCTGGTAGTGTCGCTAACAAGAGTATAACAAGTGCTAACTTTTTTAACATTTTCACCTCCTAACAAAGAAAAATAAAATTGGAAATTTTTAAATTATTTTTGGAAAGGCTGTTTTCATAATAGAAGTTTAAACTTCCTCGGTGACTACGTTTCCCGAATTATCAACCCTAATCCTATACTTTTTAGTCCCATCAGGTGTTGTAACTATAACTCCTCTCCCAGATTGTAATAATTCAAGGTCACGATAGAATTTCATGATGTCTCTATTACTTCCTCCGCGTAGTTGTTGGCGTAACTTTAAAATATTGCCATTAGCAGCCGAAGCATCAAACAACCATTCATATCTCCAAGGACGACCGCTATTAACGCCATCTTCATTACGCGCACCAATTATGAAACTCACATCAAGTGGGTCATCATATCCTTGCTGTTCATCAATTTGAAAAGTATTATCGGTATGCCATGTGCCTCGTACATAACGGGTGCCTGTTGTTGTTATAATGAATGCAGCTCCTTCAATGGTTGGTGATTTTTCTAAATAACGAGCAGTCCCAACTACACGTGCACCAGACCTGACTCGTAATCCATAATTTACAGAAGCTTCCTCATAAATACCATTAAGATAATGATAGCCCTTTTTAATATCAATTCCTGTGTTACAACCTTCTACTATTCCTTTTAACTCACAATTATTACCACTTATCTCTATTCCAATATCGAAATAACGCAAATATCCAACATCTAATACTAAATTTGTACCCAAATTAATTCCAGATTCTGAAACCATTTGGACACCAATGCTTCCAGACGGCCTCGTTCCATAAGCTTGAATATATCTACATCTAACCCAATTCATAAGACACAGCCAGTTATTATCGCTTGATAGAACTTTAATTCCTATTCCATTCTCACCGACACCTGATATGTACAAACCATCATGCATCGTTGACCATGCATCTTCAATTAGTAATCCACATGATGCTAAATTATTTAGATTGATTGTAGCATTGTAGATACCTGCCGGTTGACGGGAAATGTTTTTGAATTCGAACATAGTAATACCAGATGTTCCTGCTATAAACTGAGTCCTTGGTTCACAAAGCAGTTGTATATTCTTTTGAATTGATATACCGCTATCAAGATTATAATTTGCCTTTTTTATGACAATATTACCACCTTCTGTTATATTATTAACTGTGTACTGTATCGCATTCTCAGCATGGTCCAGGTCCTTTTCGACAAAGACCACTTTGCCCCTGCTGTCGACCACTATATACTTGTTATCCAGCTTCTGCACCATGTAGGTGAAGCTACCTTTACTAAGTAGTTCACATGTTTCTCCCACCTTGCATCATTATAAGATAAGATATAAAAGATAAAATCAGTTTTGGTACCAGTACTTACTTACTTGCTCTATATACTCGATTTACTGTCCCGCAATGGTCACACAGGTACTCATGTACTTCTGTCTCGCCGAGCTGCCAGGTCCGGGTATAATTGCAATAGTTACCACAGTGCCGGCACTTGACCTGCTTGGGCCTGGCAGTTCTCGCTTCTACTCGGGGCTGTATCACTCGTGTCACCAGGACCCACCACCGCTGGTTCTCCCACTTCGTACGTACTGGGGCCTCTTTCTTCGGACAGTACAACACCGCTGTCTCCGTTAGGTCCTTGTAACGTTCTGGTTTCCAGTACTTAAGTGTCTTGACCAACGCCGAAATCAAAAACCGGTCTCGTCCTGTAATATGGCTAAGTTCAATGATGTCCTGCCGTAAGTCTTCGGAGCTAAAGTTCCGTTTCCGGGGTTCACCCTTCTTTGGTCTCATAAGCTATCACCTCGCCGCCGCTCCCAGACCTGGTCCATCGCGATGCCAATGCCACAGGTAACCAGTGCAACGGCCATCCAGAGCATGTCCTTATTGACCTGTACTATCGTGCATATGGTCCAGGTCACGAATGCTCCGAGGCCCATAGCCAGAAACGATACCAGGGTCTCGCCTGCTGCTCGATTCATGTGGTCATCACCTCCGTTTTAACTTAATTATCCGTCCGTATTCTGTACACCTAATGTCTTCTATTTCAATCTGCACTAGCTTTATCCGAGGTTCCAATACTCTAAGTCCTCTCCTTGCTATCTCCTTACCCAAAATCATGGTCCACAAGGTTAAGCGGGCTTGTCTCTCAAAGCTATCTAAGTACGTTGCCTCGAAGTCGTCATAAGCCATTGTGTCTTTCCCGGGTGCGAAAATAAACGCATTTCGCTGAAAGTTCTCTATTTCAACCAGTTTCTCTCTAACAAATCTATGAGCATTCAATAAATGCTCATTACTCATTTCAGCAACACGCATTCTCCTACCATCTTTTGTAGTCCATACTTCCATTTTCATCACCTCCTTAACACCTCATGTCCTCTCTCCATAAGCTAGCTCATGCAAGGTCCTTGGATGCACCAACATTATGCCCTCCGGTACACTGCTATCCAATCTGACTTCAACTCCTGCTATCGTTGGGCCTGGTGAGCCCGGACTCGTCTCAAGCACGACCTTCCGTATACTTCGAGCTAACTGCTCAGCCATCCGGTAACCAATCTGTGCAACCAGGTCGAAATTGCAGGCATCGACAATGTCATCTGGAATCAACTGATGGACCTCGCACCTGAAGTATACTCTCGCAAGGTAACTGCCGTGGTCGAACTCCTGTAGGTCAGCACTCAAAAAGTCAACGAATGCCCCGAGCTGTCTTCTCGATGCTTCTATCCCTTGTAAGAGGCTCTCCAATAATACATCTTCCGGGTCTCTTGTTGCTCGATTCATGTGCTATCACCACCATTTATCTAACGTTAACGTCTGTCGGAGCTCGGCATTCTATCTGTGGTTTCCCTCTACCACATATTATAGTACCATGCACCTCATAGGTACCCTGGCTAGGTTTGCCTCCAAAGTTCTCCACATCGTTCACAATTTCTGCTCCCATTTCACTCACCCCGTTCTATCTCCATAAGTCTATGAAAGCCCGAAGGTCACACGGTATCATCTGGTCTGCTACCTCAACTGGTTTCGGTTGCCTCTGTTCTAAACATATCTCCTTGGCTACAATATCTCTTACGATGTTCCATAGGTCCAGGTCCCGGGCTGAGCAGTCACGCATATCATCCAAACTATGTTCCAGGTCAACAACAAGAACTGCCCCGACTGGAACTCGTAATGCCTGTCTTAGGACCCTTAGTTCGCGTTCAAAGCTTATCAGGCTGTCCTGTAGCATTGCCTGTAGTGACGGATCCATGAGCTGACGAAGTCTCTGCTTAATTGAACGCCGTTCATCCCGAATATACCGTACTCGGTCCTTGGTGCTGTTGAAACTCCGGTTCCGACTCACTATATATATGTCTGCGCATCTTATGCGCCTATATCTTCTGCACCTCATCACTCCGCTCCATTATGTGTTGCTTAATCCTGTCTATGCACCTACGAATGCCCTCTGCCTGATTCAGAAATGCTGTCCGTACTGCTAATGCGTCATCATCGGCATAGTTTGCCTCGTACTCCAGATTCTGGGCTTCGCGCTCTAATTCGGCTCGTAGGTCTATTAGCTCCTGGACAACACCCGTTGTTATCTTGTCCATGATGACAGCACGGGCTCTTACTACTGTGACGTCACCTCGAGTCGCAACATATACGTCTCCATTCTTAAACACTGTTACTTGAGCTCCATATATATCCAATGTCTGGCCGTCAACTGGTTCCTGATTCATCCGAACATCACCTCCTCGTTTGCCCGGACCCGATTTATTAGCTCCTTCACAACCAACAGGTCCGATAAATTGCACTCCTCGGTCTCGTCCAGTATCGCTGCTATCGCCAGGGCTTTCGCATAATCAAGGTCCTGGAAGTGCTCCCGAAGAGCACGTTCCAGAGCCTTGAACACAGGTTCTCGTCTGCTTAGCTGGTCAAACAGCCATATCCGGCGCTGGTCCCGTTGTTCCCTTAGTGTAACGGTGTCCCCTTCCATATTATCCACTCCCTCTTATTCCGCACTACCAAGTCCAGGTACTTCAACTTACGACACAGCCGACGCAGTCGTTGTCGTACCCTCTGCGTATGCTGTAGATGATGCCATTTACAATAGGTCTGGACCGCGGCTTCGAAGTCCAGTGGTGCCTGCAGACTCTCGAATAAGTAGCGCAACACTCTATACAGGTCCTCGTCTCGGATTATGGTAATGTCTCGCTTACGCTTCTCGATGCCATGCCCTGCTTGTCTCTGCAACTCCTGGCAATATTCCGCTAACCGTTCCTCACTCGGTGGCCGCCCTGTTCTCGTATCTATAGCTATTATATGACTCGGGAATGTAGTCATTTTGTCCTCCTTACCAACTCCTGTGCTACTTTTACTATTGCATCCCATATGTCATGCACCAAGCCGCTATTATATGCCCACTCATACTCGCTGCACAGGCGTCTCATTGTCTGTACAAGCTTCAGGTCTGATTCCCTGGTAGGGTCGTAGTCCTTGTCTAACAACAGTATTCTGTCATGCTCAGTCACGGTATCTCTACCTCTTAACTCCAACAGCTGTATCTCTTCCACCGTCATAGTGGGTCCTCCCTTACTTCTCGCTCCGCGTCCTTCAATATCGACGTCTTCACAGGTTGCCACAGCGGTCGTTCCAAGAATCTCTTGACTGCGGGCTCCTCTACTGCTTGTGTCGCATGTAACGCCATCCATATTTCCTCCAAGCAGTCCTCCAGGTGGTCATACTCACTGGACTCGATGCGCATACTCTCGTAGTTGCCCAAGTTCACGGTGAACCCGACCTTCATTGCTTATCTCGCCTCCTAAACCATGCTCTCCCGTCCTCCTTTATGTATACGAAGGGCGCACTCTTCGCCTTCGCTACACCAACCAACCGCACCCGGAGCTGATTCAGCAGCTCTGGCTTTATGCCATGCAACTGTGCTACTGCCCGAACTACTGCACTCACCAGAACCTTGTCCTGCTTCTTCAGGAGCTCCAGTACATGGTCCCGGAGCTGTTGGTTACTTACACCCAGCCGGTTCTGCGTACCTACACTTCGCTGTATACTCTGCTTCTCTAACTCCATATACACACGGAGTAAGTCTTTCTCAGACATATTCACACCTCCTTAGGCCCGCTAGGGCCAGGGCTCGAAGAGGCTTTGACCCCTCTTTGAGCTTATGCTACTCTTATGTTCCTTAGCGTGTGTCACCTCTGTTGTATATACCTCTCACTACCTCCCGTGCCTCTTGTATGCTTATACTCAGTTCCTGTGCTATACTTTTCACGGTGCTCCAATATTCTTGCCTATCCATAGCGTATCACCTCACAACACACTATGCACCAGTGCGTCCCAATCTATATGTCCTTCACTATTATAGACACCCTGTACATGTACCTGTATCAGCTCAATGGTTTTCAGACCCACATGTAAACTATGTTTCAGTTGCTCCTCTACCTGTTGTGCAGACATATCTTCTTGTATAGGCTCATTTGCTATTCTCTGTGCCTCCTCTAACTTATCCGCTGCATATCTCAGTAACTTTGTCACAAACTCTATGTCTATACACATATGGCATCACCTCCTTGTTCAAGCTCCCGCATGGCATCCAATACCCGTGCCAATACAAACCCCACATTCGAGAAGCTATCAGCATGTTTCTCTATCGCTCTATACACTATCTCGAGTTCCTTTCTATCCATTTCCTTTATTCCTCCTAATTTCAATATTAATATTAAATTAGAAATATTTAAATTTTTTGCTGAACTAGGAGGCTAGATTTAGGTGTATGTCCAAATTTTCGAGAACCTTAATATAAATTTAAATTTTTGGACTAAGGTGTACATTTCTGCGTTTGCTTGCATAAGTGACCAGTATCGCCTATACCTTCTGTCTACTATAACCTATTACCTTCCGCCTAAGAGGGCTCTTTTTTAAATACCCCCACGGTTTTTTGTAGCCTTTTCCATTACGTTCAATACGCCTTCCTTGACCTTTATTTAAAATTTTAGGATTTAGTTTACCCTAATTTTCAAATTTGTTCTCCTTTTGATGCATTTTTAATACATTTCTGTGCATTTGGTTTACAAATCTGGGTGCTAAGTAACAGCTGCCTTAGCGCTAATTGTTAGCTACCTGGCTCACAATTATTAGCTATTTTTGCGCGACCCGTTATATTAATTTGTCATTTTTGGACCAATGGCGCTTTGGTTCTCTGGCTCTGTGTTAGCTATGTGGTGGCACGTCCTCATTTGAAGCGTGCCTCTCACTATTTGCGACAACCTGCATCCCGTTCAAAGCCGCGACTGACATGTGGAAGGCACGCGACTATCTGCTTGCTGCCCGGGCGGAAACTTGTCTGTGCCAGGGTACACCAAAAAAAATAGGGTCCTTAGGACCCTATTTTCGAACTACCCAGACTCTACCGTCCTCGTTTACGAGGTCCAGACCTGATGTTTTCGTCCGAACCGCGCTCATAACTCGGACTCGAGTCTTAAATACGTTCTTTTCCTCATGGTACTCCTCGGCGAGTATCCTCGAGATACTCGACAGGAGTACTCTATCCCGTTCTCTTAACAGGTCATAAAGGACCTGTCTTATCTGGCTATTCGATATCGTTAGCTTCGAACCCTGTCTGTTTCCTCTGGCCAGAGACCTGGCCTCTTCTCTCTGGTATCTCTCGATTAACTCCTTTCCTTTATTTCCTTTATTTTCTCTCATTTTCTTTACCTCCTCGATAATATATTATGTTTTACTCTATATAAATACTATTGGTGACCTAAAATCTGTGATTACAAAGTTACTCACCTTTAGTATACTTTAATAAAATTTCCTTCACCTGTTTTACATTTGGGTCTAAGCCACTCTCCATGTAGCGGGCGGGTGTTTTTACCTCATGTGCCCTGGTCCAAAACTAATTTTATATGCTAATCCCTTATTTCTAATCATGGAGTGTGCGCTTTGTGTAGCTGGTTCCCTGGGCTCCCAATGGACGCAGGACCTGCTCACGGGGAAGCGGACCTTGGTTCAGGCAGCGGAGCGCTTTAACATGTCTGTGGACCAGGTCTGGCAGCACGTTATGGAGCATAGCCCGGTTGAATCGCAACTGGACGTCTCCTCGAAACTACAAAAGTGCCTGCGCATCGCGGAGGAC
>Ga0190361_1000781_pt1 | contig 12456 bp, 7 predicted proteins | sample 48721845_MG_FD_161273 | JGI IMG/M metagenome (GOLD analysis project Ga0190361, IMG submission 161273) | Hydrothermal vent microbial mat bacterial communities from Southern Trench, Guaymas Basin, Mexico - 4872-18-4-5_MG | ecosystem: Environmental > Aquatic > Marine > Hydrothermal vents > Microbial...
TACTTACAAAAAGCATTAAGCAATATTGATTACATTATCAGTAAATTTCTTGATTTATTCTCTACTAAACAAGCTCCAGAGGAATTTTCTTTATCAAATGTTACTTATTTAGGAATGCTTAATAAAAGGAGTTTTGATAGATATGAGGGAACTTTAAATCTTGGAAAAAATAAGGAAAATATCACAGATTTTGATGTAGAAAAATATAATGATTACTTTGATAAAAATCCTAATCTTTTTGGTATAAGATTTTTATCAGAAGAATATAATAATGTACTGACCGGTCCGATGGCAAGATATCATCTAGCGGAAATTGATAATGAAGAAGAGATGGAACTTTTAAATAATTTTGATGAGAATTGGAAGAATAACATTTTATTTATGAACTTTTTACAACTATTAGAAATTTTTAATGAGATAAATAGTGTTCTTGAATTATTAGATCATAATGATTTGAATACTAAAGAGATACTCCCTTCTCTCAATAATATTAAGAATTCAGATGGAATTGGAATTGTGGAGGCCCCTCGTGGAACATTGATTCATCATTATCATTTAAACAAATCAAATATTGTTGATCAAGTTAAGTTATTTATTGCAACTGAAATAAATATTCCCTTATTGAATCAATGTTTAAAAGAATATGCTCAGAGCTTATATCAAAAAGAAGATATAGAATCAGTTTCTAGAAAAATTCAAGTTCTAATAAGAGCTTTTGATCCATGTATATCTTGTGCGACACATTAAAAATTCTCTCTAAAATGGTGGTGGAAATTACATGAATGATATGAATCTAAAAGATTAGGATGAAATTTTTTAACTTGAACAATTGTATGAAGTTTTTTACTTTAAATCTTTCATCTCGGATTTTTTTTAATCACCATTATAATTTCGGTATGATGTTCTTTAAAATGTTTAAAATTCACATTCACAATTTTGGAAAAACCTTTCCAGTCATCATTTTTTAACAATAAATCTGCTCAATGAAATAAATCTAACTGAAAGTCAATTGTAATTGCTTTACCTTCCATTTTAATATCTATAGCTAACTATCTTAATACATTAGCTATCAGTATATTATTGTCAAATGCTCTAAATCCATATTCTCTTCCTAAAGATGAAAATATTGATAAAGTTCCAAAAGTAACAATTTTACCCTCAAAGCATTCTATTGCAACCATTAGAGTAATGTTAGTGCTATCTTACTCCGCCCATTCCTTTCCATCAAATTTTTTCCGCCAACAGTTAATTCCATCTGTCACCAAGATTCAATTTTAATATTCTATTCATCTTCTAAAAACTCTAGAACTTTTCAATAGAACATGGATTTGAAAAAATCCCTCTCTTTGATTGTTCAGTAATAAAATGAGTTTTAAATTTTTGTAATAAATGCCGTTTCTGCAAATTTACATAAGTTACAGAATCAAAAATTTCATCAAGAGAGAAATGAAAACCAAATTTGTTAACTAATTCATTTAAATTAGGCCAATTCAAATAATCTACCCCTCTTGCGCCTGCAATTAATATATTTCTACCATTTTTAACATATTGTTCAAGAACTTCTATCTCTTTAGGACTAAGATTAAGATTTTTAGGGTTGGATATGATTATCGCATAATAATTCTTTAATTTTTCTACAGAATAGAATTCTGCTTCAATTTTTCCCAGTTTATACCTTGAATTAAAAAGGAATTGGGTAAAATCAGCATAACTAAATGTTTCTAAGGTAAGCATATTATTATGAGAATAATCAAGCCTAATTGCGCAATATTATTCTTCAATTTGATTTCACTAGTCTTTTTTTGTTCTTTTATATTTAATAAGTCCTATTTTTAAATTTCTTTTGAATTCATTAAATTTTTTTATTTTTTATAAATAATTTTAATTAGTTAATTCTTTTAAAAAGAATGTGCATCAAAGGTTATTCTTGCATTTTAAAATTTAAATTATAATTCTCTAGAAAATCTTTTCTTTCTCAATTTTAAAATATTTTTTTAAGCTACAAATTTTAACTAAATATTATAAATTTAAAATTTAAAAATGATATTATTATTTATAATTAAAGAATAGCTAGTAAACAAAAATAATAGAAGTTGAATTTCAATGGATAAGGATGTTCTTGAGAAAAAATTAGCCCAATTAATGGATTTAGTTCCAGAATGCGAGGGATTAATTGCAGCAGATAAGGATGGTAAGGTGATTATTGGGCAAACACTCACTGAAATGAATCATGATCAAATCGCAAAACAATGTGCAACGATAGTGAAAGATTCCAATGCTTTAGGACAAGGAATAGGAAAAGGATTGTTAAAGACCACCACGATTGAATTAGAAGAGGGATTTGCAGTATTGGTCGGTTCATCCAATACAGTTTTAATAGCATTAGCAGGCTTAGATGGAAAACCATCTTTAAGCCTTCTTAAGCGTAATTTGATGTCTATTCTTAACTCTTAATTTTTTCTTTCTTTAATTTTATTAAAAAGAATTAGTAAAAAAATATTACAATTTTAATTTACATTAATTTTTATTATTATTTTCTGATTCAGTATCAGAAAGGCCTTCCTTCTTTAGTAATGAATCTAAGTCAGTTTCCTCTTTTTTAGTTTCTTTTAATTCCTTCGTCTTTTTCTTTTTCTTCTTCAAAATCTTCTTGGATTTTGCTTCTCTAATTTCTTTTTCTTTTTCTTCCATGATGTCTTTAGGAACTTCGGAGACTTTTACATATCTACCTCTACGTGGTCTTTTCTCAGCCGGTTTCTCAATGGGTGTTTCAATTTTTTTGATTATTTTCTTGATGAAGAAATACGTGAACCCCCATATGCTAAGTATTATGCCAATCATTATGAATATAAATATTTGATTAATTATTTCGCTGATAGGAATGTTCAAGACATTAAACTTACTAGATTTTATAAAAGTAGCATTTTCTCCGGTAAAAATATTTTGAACTATAATTTTAACAGTTAAATTAAAGCTATCTGTATTTTTCACGTTTAATTTAACTAATAGATTAGTAAATTCACCTGAATCAAGGTTATCAATCTCAAGATAATTTATTTCAACTATTTCTGTAGTCGTTTTAGGGGTTGTTATTATATTAATATCAATTATTTTTAATTTTGTGTTTCCCTCATTAGTTAAATGTATTTTGAGATATCCAATATTATTTTTATAAAAAGCAACCTCTGTTTTAGATAGCGAAATTGATACGTTCATTATTGGTTTTTGCATGTTAATTGAGAAAGCATAAGTAATTCCTGTTATGTATTGCTCCCCGCTCCATACAAACCTAAAATTAGATGTTTCTTCGGCATTAAGCATTAAAGAATTTATCTTAAAGCTCATGGTTCCATTAATTCCCGTATTTTGGGATGAGATGTTTGTCCAGGCAGTTCCATTAAAATATTGACACAAAACATGCTTGTTTGAAAGCCCATCTCCAAATTCGGTCGTTAATCGAGCACTCAAGTTAAATTGATACCCATACGTAATTTCAGAAGGATATATTGAAATATCCATGATAGTGCTATTCATTTTCAGTGAAAATGATTTAATAAACTGTTGATAACTACTTATGGAATTATCATCATATATATTTATGATCATGGTTGTTTTATTTGGTAAGTAAATGCACTCATTGCGTTCGAAAGGTTTCAATAAAGATGGACTGGTTACATATTTATCATATTTTAACTCAAGAAGGTATCCCTCGAATTGATCTTCTGTACTATTAATAATTAATGAATAATCAGAACTTTCATAGGTACCTGCTAGTTTACTATCGATATAGATTGAAACTATTGTTTTTGCTCCACTCTTTCTTATTGGAGCATTATAGCCAAGCCAAGAACCATCTGGATTTAATGATGGCATTGTTAAATCTAAAGAAAATTCTTGATAATCTTGACCTGTAGGATCCCCTTTTAATTTCAATGTTTTTACTGCTGAAGTTTTTGTATCGATTATCCAATTCTCATTAATAAGAGAAACTAATTTCACTTCAATTTTTACGTTGACATCAATTAATTCATGTAAATTCTGAAGTCCTACTTTGAAATTTATTAATTCATCAGGATTCAACACGGTTTCATTTTGCTTAAATAACTTCAATGCTACAGGGATCTTTTCTCCATTCAAATTTATGAAGTATTCAAGGTTGAGATCATTATAACTTACAGGATAAAAGTTTGGCGTTTTAAAACCCGTAGTATCATTAATAGAACCAATTAAAATCGAGTAATTATCGTACACCTTAGATATTACGCCACTAAGAACATTTTTATCAATTATGGATTCATAAAATAAATTATCAAGTTGAACATTATATTTATCTATATAGATTTTTAATTTTTTACATCCTATGGCTGTACCATTTGACCAAAAGAATCCAAGATAATAATTGCCTAATAAAGGTACGCTTTTATTTACTTTTAAAATCGTATTATTTCCAAAGTCATAATAAAGGTAATTATTTTTTACTTTCCCTACAGAAGAAGTTAATTCTGTTCCTGGATATTTAGTTTTATTATTAGGATAGAATAGCACGACTTTTGCTGTACCACTTTTAGGAGCATTATTGTACATATCCTGAATATCAAGTCGAGCCGTGATGTTATCTCCATACATGAAGCCTTTATTTTCCCACAAATTTCCTTTAAAATTGATATAACTATGCATGTTGTAAGCAAAATTGTATGATTTCAAGTACAAGGTATAATTTCCATTTATGCCATTTACTATATCATTAGAAACGACTACTTTATCCTTATGAGAGCTGGTTCCAAATGGAATTTCTTTACTTGTATCATTATAAATATTGGCATTATTTGGATTTGTGAGGTTATAGGCATCAAAATAATCTTGATAGATGTACCAAAATTCCAAGAAATTCCAATTTTTAAAATTAGCATTATTTGAATCAAAAGTATAATTAAAAATCCAGAGTGGATCAGTATCATAGCTAGCAGAATAGTGGGCTTTCGCAACATCATCCCAATATCCCTTCACGCTGTATGTTACATTAAATGTAAATCCCTTTATGTTTGATTTATTCCATTCGAGAACTATTCTAAAATTATTGAGAGAATTGTTTACTATTGGAGATGAAAAATTATTTGTCCATCGTCCTAATCCCCATGTTAAATGTGAACTTTTATCATATGGAGGAGTGTTAATCTCTTGATCTTGAATTGGGATGCCATTTATAGTAAGAGTTTGCGTTCCTTTAATGATAAAATCAGATGGCATGTACCCTCTGGTTACATTTATCCTGAATGGGCTTGCATCTAATTGCTCTGATAAGTAAGAAGGCGATACTTGCTTTTTAGCATTTTCCCAATTAATTCCTCCATCAGTAGATTTCTTTAATTGATGATCTACAATTCTATCTGGATCTCCATAGGTTTCTCGTGGTAAAGTTACTAAGGAATATATTGGTTGCGTAATATTCGATTTGATGACGATGAAATAGTTGTATAAATTGAGATTGGCAGTGTTTACGTTGTTAAATTTAAAGAAAGTGACATTATCTCCATGATAATCATTATATTTTAAAATAATGGAATCAATTAAAGAATTTTTTAATGGTTTTAAAGTTTCTGAGCGCAAGTTAGTTTGAGTTCTTGCAATTGTACCGTTTGCCTTGTATAGAGATATGTTTAATTCAGCATGTTTTGCTAATGTTAAGTTTAGAGTACGTATCCAAGCATAAAAACCGTTTACTGTTGTTTTAAGGCCTTTTAAGTCAAATTCTAAGGCAACTTGATCGGTGCTTGTTATAGGAATATCAAAAGCATAAATAGAAGAAATATCTAACTCATACATGGTTATATTATACGTTTCTGGACTAAACCTCTTGAAAAAGAACTGAATAAGACTCGAGTTACTTTTTGGATGAATGTAATTGAGATTTTGATTGATTATTTTTTTGCTAATTTCTTGAATGCCTAAAGAACTATTGAATAAAATGGGTTTTGTTATATTAATCCATGATTTAGAATACGTGTCATATATCTTTAGAGTCATATAGGTATTTTTACTTGCTTCTAATTGATATGTTAAGAATAAACTTAAAATTGTTTCCCTCTTAAAATTCAAAGAGATACTTGGAGATGTGCTTGAATATTTTGTATCCGTGAAATTGGCTAAAACTGTAAAATTGATGATGCCGTTTGCGCTGTTTATCCTAATAAATGTTGATTGGGAACTATCCACGAGATATTTTAGGTATAAATTTGTTGTATTCGTCCCTGAATGTAAGTTTATTGCAGAATAACCTTCTTTTGTATTATATGGAAAATTTATGAAATTAGCAGCATCCAATGCATTTGTATCCTCTAATACATAGTCCGTGGTATAATTATTTTGGAATGTAAAGTTAAAATCACCTTGAGTTAAATAGGTCGTATCTGTTTTTGATATTGAAGGAATATCAAAATAATTTTGATTATTATTAGATGAGGAACTATTTGTAACAAATATTCTAACATTTTGATTAGATCCCCACCCCTTGATGTAATAATCAGTTAAATAACTATCTGAGAGTGAGGGGATCTCGATAATATCGGAGTTTTCCTTATTTAGTGTATTAATATTTCCGATATTCAAATTTAAATTGGTAAAAATTTGAATGTTTGTTAAGACAACCGCTAATATTAACAAACATGCCAAGAAAGCTTTTTTTGAACTAATTTTTTGTCGAGACAAGAGAAACAACCGAAATGTTCATTTTTTAAATTAAAAAATATTTAAGAAATAAAAAAATTTCGGAATTTTTAATAATAGATTTAGAAATTAACAAATTTATTAGATATTAAAAAATAAAAGCGTTAATTCTATATTAAGATTAATTATATATTAAAAAGATAATCAAAATGAGTGAAGAGTTAATAATAAATGAAATAAATGAAAATAAAGAAGAATACATCTTTTTTCTTCAAGATCTCATTAGAGCAGAAAGCTATAATCCTCCTGGAAACGAACTTAATGTGGCAAAAGTCATAAAAGAATATTTATCTAAAGAAAATATCCACGTGGAAATATTTGAGTTTGATAAAAATCGGGCTAATTTAATAGCACGTTTGAATGAAAATACTAAGGATAAAATCTTATTGTATAATGGGCATATGGATGTAGTACCGCCGGGAAATGAAGAGGATTGGAAATATGACCCTTTGAGTGGTGAAATAAAGCGTAAAAAACTGATTTTTGGACGTGGAACCACTGATATGAAAGGCGGATTAGCAGCAATGGCAATTTCATTGAAAATATTGAAAAAATTAGGTATTAATTTATCTGGAAATTTAATATTAAATGCCGTAGCCGATGAGGAAACTGGAGGAAAATTAGGTTCTAAATGGTCAGTTGAAAATGCATTAAATAACATTAAACCAGATTTCGTTGTGGTAGGGGAAGCCACCGGATTAAAACCATTACCAAAAGCGATCATTCTTGGAGAAAAAGGGCATTTATTAGTAAAAGTGATCGCTCATGGAAAATCATGTCATTCTTCAATGCCTTCACTTGGAAAAAATGCAATTTACATGATTAATGAGTTTATATCAAATTTAAATAAAATAGAAAAATTTATTCCTAAGATAAACCCACCTCTCAACGAGGAACAGCTAAAAGATCTAATGTCAACAGCATTTCCTAACAAAAATATTTTCGAAAAAATTTTATCCGAGCAACCATTGCTCCAAAATCTATTAAAATCTTTAACAGAATTTACATGCTCAGTTACAATGATAAGCGGTGGAATTAAAGAAAATGTAATTCCAGATAATTGTGAAATTGTTGTTGATTTCAGATTACTGCCTGATCAAGAAATAAATCAAATTATTGAAGGAATGGTAAATTATATTGAAGAAATATTAAGATATCCCGTTAAATTAAATCCTGATGAAGAGATGGAAGGAGAATTTTTTGAAATTAAGATTATAAATGCAACTGAGGGTTCATATTGGCATAAATGGAGAGAATCGAGTGCATTAAAAACTTTTTATGATATAGTGAAAGAGATTTATAATAAAAATCCGTTTTACATGATATTCCCTGCTGCTGCAGATGCAAATTATTTCAGAAATACAAATTTTTGCCCCAATACAATTTTATTTGGTCCAGGAAATGCTTCCACAGCACATGCTGTAAACGAATCAATTGAAATTAGTGATTACATCGATGCAATAAAAGTTTATACTCTATTTGCTTATCGATTCTTAAAATAAAAATTTAATTTTATTATTTGAATTTTGTTGATATCCTTAAAAGAAATAACATTAGTGTAGTAAATAAATAAAATAAATTGAATTAAATTTACATTTTTCTTTTTTTTCTTTCCCGATACTTTCTATATTCTTCAATAGGTACAATAATTAAAGAACTTCCTAATGTGGGAATCCAAAAATACCATTTATCCAATGGAACAACATGAAAAGCGATTCCAATAGGCGTGAAGAGAATCAATAAATGTAAGGCAAATGATAATCCCGTTGCCCAAAATAAATGTTTGTTTGGAAATCTCCACATGGGTTGAGTTTCAGAAGTACATGAAAATACAAAGAATAATTCAAAAAAAACAACATTAGTAAAAACCATGGACTGAGCAACAGCTATAGAATATTGAGTTCCAGAATAGTTTATTCCAAATATATTGGTTCCAATAATAAAGCGGGCATCATACCAAACAGAACTAGGGTTTTTCCATGTAGGTATAAAAACAGACCAAGTTATAACGTATAATATAATGCTTGAAAGAGCTGCAATACATGCGGTTATTATAAGTGCTTTTTTAATATCTGAAATTAAATTAAAATCCTTTCTAGGAGGAGATTTCATTAAACCTGGTTCAGTTGGAGTTAATCCTAATACCATTGCAGGAATTCCATCTGTTGCGATATTTAACCATAAAATTTGAATAGGTTCCAAAGGTTGAGCAAGAAAAATGTTAACAAATGCTTTTATTAATATCCATGCTACAAATATAAGAACGATTTCACTAAAATTAACACTCAACATGTATCTAAAGAAACCTTTTGTAATATTAAAAATTCCACGCCCCTCTTCAATAGCATTTATTATCGTAGCATAATTATCATCAAGAAGGATTATATCTGCTGCTTCTTGAGTGACTTCTGTACCTTTCAATCCCATTGCAACGCCCACATTGGCACCTTTCACAGCAGGAGCATCATTTACGCCATCTCCTGTCATGCAAACGATATTTCCATCATCTTTTAATATATTTAATATCCGAAGTTTATGTTCTGAAGAAACTCTAGCAAAGATGTTTGTGGAGTGAATCCTTTCACTAAGTTCCTCGTCATTGATTCTCTCTAAATCCTCTCCAGTTAAAACAATTCCGTTTTCGCTTAATCCAATTTCCTTGGCAATTGCCATTGCTGTTATTTTATGGTCACCAGTAATCATGATCGTTCTTATTCCAGCTGTTTTAGCTTCCTTTATAGAAATCTTTACTTCCTCTCTCGGAGGATCAATAATTCCTACTAAACCAAGATATATATAGTCTTTTTCCATATCTTCTTCTAAAAATTCTTCATTTAGAGGTTTATATGCAATTCCCAAGACACGTAGGGCATTTTTAGCAAATTCTTCACTTTTATGTAAAAATAAGTCCTTAATTTCATCTATGGGTCTAATTTCATCATTTAATAGACCCCTATTCGCATTTTTTATTAATACATCTGGAGCACCTTTGATGAAAGAGAAAATTTTATCATCAATCTTAACTGCGACTGACATCATTTTTCTATCAGAATTAAAGGGTATTTCATTAATTTTTTCTGCTTTTGTTTCGATTCTTGCTTTCAATGCTAACACTTTAAGACATACTTCAGTAGGATCGCCAATTACATCAAGTACCATGCTATCTTCTCTGATATTTACATTAGAATTATTACAAAACATTCCTACTTCTAAAAATCTTTTTAAATTTGGAGTTATTGGTACTGTATTCTCTAATTCATCAATGATTTTTCCCTCAAGAGTATAGCCAGTGCCGTATACATTATATTCTTTACCACCAAGAAATATTTTAACCACAGTCATTTCATTTTTAGTTAAAGTTCCAGTTTTATCCGTACATATCACATTTACACGTCCAAGGGTCTCTACTACATTTAAAGTTTTTACTAAGGCATTTTTCTTGGCTATTTTTTTCATCCCAATACTCATGACCACTGTAATCACGATAATTAAACCTTCTGGAACTGCCGAAACTGCTAAACTTATAGAAATGTTTAAAGCTGAAATTATTTCCTTTCCAATATCGCTTACTATTGTTGATGGAAATAATAATATTAGAGCAATTTCAGAAATGAATAAAATGAGACAAATAATAACTATTACTATTCCAAGTTTCTTTCCAAACCTATCAATATCTTGTTGGAATGGACTAGGTTCATCTTCTTTTTGAATTTTTTCAGCAATTTTTCCAATTTCTGTATTCATGCCTGTTGAAATTACAATTGCGTCCCCATTGCCACGCGTTATGATCGTATTGCTATATACTATATTTTTTCGATCTGCTAGAATTTTTTCCTTTTCAACAATATCTGGGGTTTTATGTACAGGTTTTGATTCACCAGTCAAAATAGATTCATCCACGCTTAGAGAATATCCTACTATAAGACGAGCATCTGCGGGAATCTTATCTCCCTCTTCTAATTTAATGATATCTCCTGGAACCACATCTTTAACATAAATTTCCTTAATAATACCATCACGTTTAACTTTGGCTGAATGTGGTGCCATTTTTTTTAAGCTTTCAAGTACCTTTTCAGCATTATATTCCTGATAAAAACCTAAGAATGCATTTACAATAAGGATGATAAAAATAACTATTGCATCCAAGAATTCTTCGGGGTTTTCACCTATTGATAATTTATAGATTCCAATTGTAAGCGTTATAGCAATAGCAAAAATTAAAAGATATACTAAAAAGTTTTTAAATTGCTTAATGAATATCTGGAAAGCAGATATCTTTTTTTTCTCAATTAATTGATTTTTACCATATTTTTCAAGACGGATTCTTGCCTCTTCTTCAGATAATCCCCTCTCGATGGATGTTTTTAACTCTCTGGCAACATCAATAATATCTAACGAATGTGCATTTAATTCCATTTTGGTTAATTTCCTTCCTTTATTTATTTCTTCATAATCTAAATTTTGGTTCATATCAAAAATTTATAGAAAAATTTGTAGATTTTTTTTTAAAGTCCTTTTTATGGAAATAAAAATAAACAAAAAACTTTGATATTATAAAATATAAATTTAATTTATTTCCTTTTTTGGACGATGAAACAATAGAAAAAAGAAAAAATCTAGATGCTCTTCCATAAATAACATGAAAGAAAATCTAGTTTTGAAATGCTTGCATCAAAAATTCCTAAAAATTACCAATTTTACATGTATTTCATCAATTCAAGTTAACTTTTAACAACAATATTTAGTAAACAAGTGATTTTAAATAATTCTACTTTCTGTTTTGATCTTGATAATTAATATTTTTTCTAAAATTTTAAAAAACTTTATTTTAAAATGATTGTTAATCATCAATTTTTAACTAAAAATTTATATATTCAATAATCTTTTTTTTTTTTTTTTGACAAAAATTTATTAAAATTAAATTATCAAAATAAAATTGGTGAGTATAAAATATGAAAGAATTGAAGTTAGAAGAATCAATTTTATCGTATATATTGTTAATTCTGGCTTGCTATTCTTTATATTCTCACCCATTTCAAATGTTAGAGCAACAAGCTCCACACGATATTACGCGGGTTATTATTACAATGGAGGTTCAGGTCCACAACATGAAGGTGTTCAAGGTAATATATTTACAATTTATCCCCACGTTCCTTATTCTGAGACTTGTGCTGAATGGATTGATATTTCATTATCTATTTATGAAAATTATTGGGTTCAATTAGGATACGTACATCATTGGGTTTGGTTCATTTTTCCTTTTTTAACTGTTGATTTCTATGTTGAAAAGAAAGATATTAATGGTCGTCGAATGATTTATCCAACAATTTTAAAACCTTTGAATACTCATACTTATACATATAAATTATTGCTTACTGGTTCAGGAGAATTTTCATATTATGTTTATGAAAGTTCAAACTTAATTTTTAGTGGTGTAATTAATACAGATCCAGATAATACTGTAGATTTATTGGCTTTTGTGGAAACATCTGTTACATCTATTAAAATAGATGGCAGTCATTTTATGTATTTAAGATATAAATATACTGGTTCACAATGGCCATTATGGGATCGTCATGAACCCTACTGGGATTATCCTTATTATTTAGATCAAAGAGGTCATTATGAATTCGCTGCATATGGAGGTGGTTAAAAAATGATTAATCAAAATAAGAAATTTATAATCTCTTTATCGATTGTATTGATAATATTCATTGTAATAGGCTTTTATCG
>Ga0190361_1000782_pt1 | contig 12454 bp, 9 predicted proteins | sample 48721845_MG_FD_161273 | JGI IMG/M metagenome (GOLD analysis project Ga0190361, IMG submission 161273) | Hydrothermal vent microbial mat bacterial communities from Southern Trench, Guaymas Basin, Mexico - 4872-18-4-5_MG | ecosystem: Environmental > Aquatic > Marine > Hydrothermal vents > Microbial...
CGTTTTTATTATGATTTCTCCTCCATGCTCCTCGATTAGAATGCCTTTATATTTCTCTATGAAGCTTTTCGCCTCCCTTCCAGCTATAATTAAATAGTATCCTTCAGGGTCTGGTTTTCCAAGCTTCATTCCAATTAATTATTTCGGCTTCTAACTTAAATTTAGAGCTTTCATTTATTGAAATAATGGAAGCATCGTCTATCTGATCTCCTCTAACAATGATATTAGATATGAGTATTTTCTCTCCTTAACCAGTGATAGTAGATGTTTCACTTCCCTTTTAGCTTCATCTATATTTTTTGCCTTCTCAATTTTGAGGAGAGCCAATTCCAATCCATCTTCAACTCCACGTGTATAATCATTATCCAAATCCGTCACCTTCCAAAAACATTTCCAATCAGATTTAAACTGGAATTGAACTTCATAGCATGATCACTCAACATCTACAATTCCATTCTCAGCGATCATGAATGTACATTCACTTTCAGGGTGAACTGGACTGTCAAATATTTTCGCTATACGCTTACCCGCCTTACCTTTTCTAAGCCAAATTCTATAGGTGGAGCCGTGGGCCAATACATGTCCACCTGTAGGCTTATTTGGGTTTCCGAAGAAGGTTGCAGGGTTAGCCATAACCTGGTTTGTAACTATTACTGCAAGATTATATGCGTCTGCTAAGGCTAATAGTTGGTGAATATGTCTATTCAACTTCTGCTGTCTGGATGCAAGCATCTCTCTGCCAGCATATTCACCTCTGAAGTGGCCGATTAAACTGTCAACAACGATCAATTTAACATTGTACTTTTCGATTATGCTCGATGCTTGGCTTACAATTAACATTTGATGATCACTGTTATAGGCTCTTGCAAAGATTATTCTCTTCAAAGCCTCCTTTCCGTCGAGATTGAATCTAGATGCTATTTGAAGTATTCTTTCAGGTCTAAATGTTCCTTCACTATCAACATATAATGCTGCTCCTCCAAGTCCACCCATATCTCTTGGAAGTTGAACTGTAACTGAAAGTTGATGGGCAAGCTGAGTTTTACCGACTCCGAATTCACCTGCAAACTCAGTTATGGCAAGGGTTTCAACTCCGCCGCCGAGAAGTTCATCTAGAGCTTTGCAGCCTGTGGTTATCTTTCCAATCTTCAATCTACGCTGCAAATATTCATCTGCAGATATAAAGTTGATTTTAAGAAGCTCCCTGGCATACTGGCAGATTTTGACAGCTCTATCAATGTTTAAACCTGCGGCTTCACTGATGAAGCTTGGAGGTGTAATGGCTAAGGCTTCTATGCTGGTGACACCTATACTTCTAAGTTTATCCGCCAATGCTGGACCTATACCTTTAACATTCTCCAATTTAGCTGCCATCAAGCTTCACCGAGAAATTATATTTTAAAGTGGAATATAAGTGGTGAATGTCAGGTTGGGGAGGGGGATGGATGTATGCGCGTATTACATTTAAACAATTTTAAATATATTTAACATTCTTTAAAAATTTAATAGTTTCATGGACCTTTACGTTGCCCAAATTTAATCGATAAACTTTTATTCCACCCATATTCAACTCTTCAACCCATCCGATTTCAACAAGTCTTCTAAGAGCATTCTCCACATCCCTCAAGTTTAGAAGAGTATTCTTCTTTAAAGTATATCTTGTGAAGGTTTTAGATGGATGTGAAGCCATAACACCTATAATTCTAAGATTGCTTACACGGCATATGGCCTTCTCAATTTCCCCTCTAATCTTCACCTCAACCATCCCACATTTAAATTTAAAATGAAATCTTCTGATAAGGTTGAGGGTGAATGAGTTAATTTGGGATGAAAAGTGAAGTTTGAGGCTATTTATTCTTCAAGTCTCCAATGGCTTCCTCAACTCTTCTAATAACATCGTCCACATAGTGGAGTAAAGCCTCTGCAGTTACACCTGAAATACCTATCTTCGTAAATCCTTTAACAGTTATCAATTCACGTGCAGCCAGATCATCTAAAACTTCGAAGAGATCCCTTACAGGTCTAATCCTCCTATATTCACATATAATATTATATGTGCTTTGAATATCCTTGAAATGTACATAGGGGTTTCCAGCATTCCTCAACGCCCTGGCCACTGCAAGCAGAACATACAGGTAGCTTTGAGGCAGAGAATCTATATCCTCCGTTGAGATCGTTGGACATAGACTTGAATGTACAAGTCTAACATGTTCAGCGGTAACTTTATCCAGGCCGCGCTGTTCGGCAAGGGTTCCAGCATATAGGAGCAGGTCTAAAGCATATCTGGCGTCGCCGTTGATCGGCGGGCTGCATGAAACATCGGCGATGAAATCGATAACATCGTTGCTGACAGCTCCAGGTTTAAATGCAACTCTGCATCTTTCAAACAGAATATCCCTCATCTGGCTGGACGAGTAGGGTGGAAATTTAACTTGAATTCTGCCTAAAGTTGAAAGTTCAGCCTCATCCAGCATCTCTATCCATCCGGGATTTCTAGCGATGAAGATCACCCCAATAATATTGCTGTAACCGTTTGGAGATGTCTCATCAAGTCTAGTTAAATCATATATTATCTTCTCCCTTGGACGATGCTTACAGTGATAGTCAACTTCATCCACAATGATTAAGGCGAATCTCCCAGTGGAATTTAAATATTTAATAATTACATTTAAAACCTCCTCAGGAGCATAACCTCTAACACTAATTCCAGGTGTAATCTGCTCGACAAGGGAATTGAAGATTAGAAATCTGGAGGGACCCTGTCTACGTAGATTGACATAGGCAACTTTAAGTTCATTCCTCCACTTCTCAGCCGTTCCCCTCAAAACTTCACCAAACCTCTTTGCAGTGGCAGTTTTACCGGTTCCAACACCACCAACCAATTGAACACTTCTCAGATGACTTCTATGCTTAACGGATTCGCCTAGAAGGCTGATTAAAAATTTCATTTGACCGTCACGGTGGGGAAGCCTTCTAGGAACATATGAAGCAGACAAACTATCCCTGTTCAGAAATATTCTTGAAATCTCAATTCACCGAATAAAATTAAGGAGACAGAACATCTTAATAATTTTTCAGACAGAAAATTATAATTAATTAGCCATGTTCATCACTAAGCGGAATAGAATTGAAATTTAGGGGTTAAATGCAGCTCTAAAAGATCATTTGAATCAAGATTGAAAAGGTCGATGTAGGATTGGAAGTTAACGGAGCTTTGATCAAGAATGATTAAGTTGAACTCATCTTTCATAAAGTCTATAGGAGATGATTCGTCGAAAAAGTGGAGAAGCCTTGAAATCTCAAAGTAATCTCTAATCTTCCCATATAATCTTCTATTTAAAGCTTCCACTCCAAAAGTTCTGCAAACCCTAACATAGCTTGAATAGCTGGAATATTTAGCTGCAAGTTTGAAATGGATTTCACTTATAGAGGGAAACATGGCGCATAGAAATCCAAGATTTGGATAAAACTCTCCATTCATCGCATTCACAATTTTCAATCCTCTACGCATACTCTCCCTAACAGCCTTCACATTCAGCTTTTTAATTAGACAGATCTGTTGAAGCGAGAAAGCATATTTCGAAGCCAAAATGTAAGCATTAATTTTCGACAGTCTTCTTAAAAGCTTCAAATATCTGCCAGCAGCTCTAACACTATAATTTTTAACTTTAACTTCACCGTGAATCCACTTTTCACAGGCAGCTTTCAAAGCCTTAACATTTAATGGTTGAAAATCCGGAAGATTCATCAACCCTTCAATTAACATTTTAACTTCACCATCAACTATGCTTTCAATCTCCTCTATAATCCTTGAAAATCGCTTATTAACTCTAAATTTAGAGATGCTTGGAGACAATATGTTAACCGGTCTAAGCTTAGGCTTCTCAACATCTGCAAGTTCACATGCCAACAGAAACTTCTCCCTAGCCAACTCATAGGGATATCCAGTTATGAGAAGATAATTTTTGAACAGTTCATTTAGACTTCCAGCCTCCACATCTAACAGGAGACTTCTATATTTAGGTTCAATCTCCATAAGCTTAGACTTCACAAGCATAGCAACATAATTTGATCCTCCACGAGTATAATGCTCAATTTTTAGAAGCTGTCTCCAATTTTTCCTAAGCCTCCTATACATTGAAGATTCAACTCTACCCTTATAATCATCTAGAAAAGCAACATTATAATACTCGTCATAGGCAAGTCTCGAATCATCAACAACCAAACCGCAATTTGGACATATATACTCATAGGTTCTATCATCAAATATGCATTCAACATTGCATTCAGGACACTTAAACCTCACCATTCTCACCCTTCCAATTCAAATAGCAATTTAAAATAAAAGTTTAAATGGAACCTATACATCATTAACTCTGCATCCAAACTTAAAAAGGTTAAAAACCCATTGAAATTGAAGATCGACAAGAAAGCAGCTACAAAAACTTCAAAAAGTTAACTTAACCTTAATCTCTTCAGCTTCTCTCCAAAAAGTTCATTCTTCCAACCTTGCATCATATTTGCCATGTCTTTTCTGAAATAATTATGGCATTAAAATAGAGATAATAATGGCTGGTTTAATTTTCTATTTGAAGATGTCCCATTTGACGATTACTGGTTCCTGTTCTATTAATTGGAGTGATCTGCATTTTCTGATGATTGACCATCCAACTGGAAGTCTAGATATGAATCTGGCCACCTCTATATATGCTCTTTCAGTTCCTCTGCATATCATGTCTTTGACTATTTGAATATCTCTGTGAGTATTGTTTTCAGCTATAAGTTTGAATATTATGATTAATCCTAGATTTTTGAGCACTCCATTGCTCAGTGTTGATGGATGCTGCGCTATGAATGTTAAGTATTGATTGTATCCTGCTGATTCAGCTGCCATTTTGTCGAATATGCTTTCAGTTATATTTAACTGTCTAGCTATATCTTTAACTGTTGGGTCGAAGACTACTTGGTGAGCTTCCTCTAAAACTATTATTTCCGGGTTTAACGTCGGCCCGGAAAATTTTCGATGATAGAATGCTGATAATGCTAGTAGGCCGAGTAGGAATGGTTTATGTATATCTGCCATTTCACCTGCTTCGATCACGTTTACCCCTTTTAGAAGCATACTTACATCTATATGTTTACGGTTTGAGAAGAGTTTGCTCAGTCTTCCCCTAGTATAATATTTTAGTCTTGCAAGGGTTTTAACATATAGGTCTAACTGTTCAAATGTTATTCTTCTAGAGTTCCGTTCAGCCGCATATAGGGATTTAATTTTCCTGTAAACATCTTTCAATGTGGGTGGATTATTTAAATATCCATCATATATTCCACGTTCAGCGTATAGTTCATCCAGAATCTCCCATAGAAGAGTGTAGCTTCTAGCTCCTAAACCATAGGTCATGCAGAACCATGTTACAACTGTATCCCGCCAAGTTTCAGGGTCAACATTTCTCGGAGGGATAAGAGGATTCCATGTTAAAGGTTTAATTTTTCCAGTATATTTTGAAGGGTGGAGAATATACAGTTTTCCTTTAACCTTTTCGAGAAGTCTTCTCCAATCCTTCTTCCAGTCGAGTATAAGCGTGTTTGCATTTAAATTTATTATGCATCTTGAAAGAAAGATCATTGCAGCATTGGTCTTTCCACTTCTAGTTATCCCGAAGAATCCTGCGTGGAGAAGTTCTTCTCCATCAATGCCAAATCGAATATCAGTTAATTCTCCAAGTTCATGGCTTACAACATTTCCAAACTCCACATCATAGCTTCTTGGAGAAGGAACTCTGAATTCCGGAATATTCTCCATCACAGTTTCTATTCCTGGAGCTTCAACTCTAGGAGGATGGGTTAAAGCTGCAAGCTCCGTTGCATTATAAATGTTCATGTACATGTATGGTCTTAAAAGGTGATTTGAAGCTCTAAGATCGAAGCTTAAAGTTTTAACGCTTAGAAGGAATTCTTCATCCCCCTCAACAACTCTTAACGGTTCAGGATATATTTTTGTGGGAGTGTAGGCTTGGATTATAAGGGCTTTTGCAGCTGTAACGATCTTTTCGGAACCTAAAATTGAACATAACACGTGGTATCCTCCCTGGCTGATCATCTGGGCTATGCGGTCACGTTCAAACCTTAAAAGTTCATAGGCTATTCTCTTAACTTCATCAATTCTCCTAACAGAATAGTTTAGGGAGATTCCGGGGTAAACTCCTAAACTGTAAATGTTTCCAGCATTTAGACTTAAACCTTTAATCTCGGATTTTGAAAAGCCTTCTCCAATGGATATTCCGGAACTTCTATTTACACCGATGGATCTGCTGAAACTTTTAACTGTACCTTTACTTTCACCTTTAATGAATGATCTGCTCGTCGAGAAGCCTCTGCTTACACTTTCACCTATAGATAAACTTTGACTTTTAAAGGTTGAATATCCAGTAGTATAGCTTTCACCTTCACCTATACTTTCCCCCATACTCCAACTTTCTCCATGACTGTTAACCTTACTTTTAGAATGTGAATGTACAGTGCTTTCACTGTGGTTTTCAGTGAATGTTGGAATCTTACCTATAGGGATTTGAATACTGTTCGAGCTGCTTTCAGCCTTGGTATTCACGGAGCCCTCTGTAATCGATCCGCCTCTACTATGGCTTGAACCTCCAGATACACCTATACCGAAAGGTTTGCCGCCGACATTGAATTCTCCGCTTATACTCCAATTTTCGCTTCGACTGGAACTTTCAGCTCTAGATTTCGTGAAACCTTTACTTACAGTTTCAACTCTATATCCAAGCTCATTTACAGCTTTATCATAGTCTATTAGGCTTTCACCTATAGTTTCAGTTTTCGACTTTGACTCTGAAGAGGCTTCTCCAACACTTATACTTGTATATTTGCTGTTGGATCTGAAAGATTCATGGCTTAAACTTTTACTGTGTGATTGAATTTGGGATGTGCCGGTGCTGAATGTTTGAATTCGACTTTCAGTTGAAATTCTACTTTCAACTCTACCTTTAGATTCACTTCTACTTTCAACTCTGCTTTCACTTAAACTTTCACCCATACTTTTATTTGAACTGTAAATGTGGGATTTAATTCTCTGATTCGTTGAAGTTTCACCATGAGATTTCTGGCTTCCAAAAATTATGCTCCTATTATAGCTGAATGGAAGTGTAAGATGGAATCCTAAACTGGCAGTTTCATCGAAACCGCTATATTTGCTGCAGAGTTTTGAAACTTTAATTAACAGTTTGTGAAGAGTTTTCGGATCGATGCTCTGGGCTAAAACAGTATATGCGAATTCCTCTCCAATACTGATTAATCCCCTTACAACTTCCTCCACCATCTCCACAATTCTGGTTCCAAGATGATAGTAGAGTGTTTTAGAAGGCTTCGCCATGGCTTCTCTAGGTTCAGGTAAACCTATAATGGCTGCTGCACGATTAGACTTCATTAAAATTCTAATCATTTCACATGCTTCTCTGCGAGTTAAAGATCTGAAGATCAACTGTCTATATGTACCCTTCAAACATGCCTTTAAAGCTTCGAAAAGTTTTTCAGCCCAGCTTTCAGCAATATTTAAATCGCCATCTGCAACTGCAACTCCATAACACCACATTAAACCCAGCCTTTTAGAGAAGACTGCTATTAAAATTAGACGGGAACTTGAATTTTCCTTGAATGCTGAAACCACATCTCTATGCATCTCCAGTAAAGTTTCGATTTGAGAAATCTCTCTTGGATTTCTAAGTAAACGTATAATTTTGAGAACTCTAAAGTACTGTTTACCTTTAAATTTGAAGCAGTATATAATGCTGTTTAAAAAATTATCTTTAAATTTCAATTTATAATCTAACAGTTTTAGACTCATCAAGTAAAATGCAGACTCATATTTAAATGATCGATAAAACTATTCTTCAATTCTCCTAATAATATCTGCAGCCTCCACTCCCCTCTCAAATGCATGGATCAATCTTGCAAGATGAATTATTGGAGCTAATATAGGGGTTAAGGCGATGAGATTTGAAGCCATCATAGCCTGCATTCTTAAAGCATCTATGAAACCTTCACTTGGAGATCGAAGTAGACATGCAATTTCAACTGCAACTTGATCGATCAAACCCATCAAGAATATTCCGAATGAATATATTAGCATTGAAGATTTGTAAAGCTTCTCAGTTTTATCCCTCTCAGATGGATAGATAAATGCGGAGATTAAAAAGAGCATCGATCCCAATCCGCTTAAAATTAGAATTAACAGGTTTCCATTAAGAGTGGAGGCGGATAGAATGGCGGCTAAAACTGTAAGATGATCTACGCTGACATTAAAGACTTCCCTATACTTAACATATAATGCTGCAAGAAAGGTTGCGGTGAAAGTTAAAGTGAACCATTGAAGGTTGATCCATCTCAATCTTTGAAAGATCAATGCAATGATTATTTGGAAGGTCAATCCCATCATTGAAACTTTAAATCTGCAGCTCCAACCTCTACATCCAACTCCGGCGACAATTATCATGGAGAATGGGAAGAATATGAACATGTAAATGTTAATTGGAATGTGGTCTTGAATTTCAAATTCGAGGAAGCCTACACCTTTAAGAAAAATGTTATCAGATTTTATTATGGCTTCAACTTTGAATCTTCCAGTTAAAGGCATATTTAAAATCCAAGATTTCTCATAGCTGTCCGATTGGAAATGAAATTTTAGGCCGCCAATATTCAAAATCAACCTGTATGGAGGTTTAAATTTACATTTAACCCTGATTGAATGGAAATTCAATTTTTCAAAGATTATTGGAGCAGCCTCTTCACGAATAATTGAATGATTGAAGAATAATTTTCTACCGTCAATTTTCAGGATGCTCTCAATGTTAGATTTCATTGATCTCCATGAGAAAAAGTATTCCTTAACGGGATTATTAGGCCATTTAACCGCCTTTAAACTTGAAATTTTAGGCATTTCATTTACAATTATGGATGGGGAAACCGTTACATTGATGAAGACCGGTTTGAAAATTATTAAAGTTTCAATGTTAAACCATTCTTTAAAATTTAATTCTTCAATCTCACTGTAATTATAATTTTCAAGCAACATTTCAGCTCTAACCTTTACTCCTCCATTGGAGATTTCAGCAAGCCATTCAGCCTTCTCCAAATCTTTGAAGAGCGAGATCCACATGGCAGTTGCCTTTAAACTGGGTTTAAATGAACCCCTAATAGGTGAGACTGCCTGCTTCAAGTTGAAATCTTCCAACAGTTTTTCATCCACATTTATTCCGAGAAGCTTTAAAGTCATCGCCAAATAATATGCCTCTGTGAAAGTTTCACATTTTGAAAGTTTTTCAAATAGAATTGTAGTGTTAAGTTCAGGTTTTAAACCTAAAAGTTTCATAAGCCACGATGCATATAATGTGCTTTCAGCATCAAAGTCGAATTCACCTGGACTTTTAGAATAGTATCCATTACGTTTACATGCCAATATGAAGGATAATTTGTCTTCATCCAAGTATGATCCATAAAATGCGTTTAAAAGAAGCTCCTTTGAAAGTTCGCTGCAAGTTAAACTTTCAGCTAAATATATGGGTTTAGGAATGAACTCCACATGGTTTATCTCTCCCTGATCGAATGCTCTAAGTATAATTTTGGTTTCAGCAGATTTAGAATTATACATTTCAATTATCGTTGAAACTATTATTATTGAGGCTGAGGCTGCAACGATTAGAACTAGAAGTATTATAATATATTTTGAAAATTTATGGGTAGCCTTCATATTTAACACCGCCAAATTCTTCATGCATCCTCCTAGCAACAAAAAATGATGAGGCTGCGGTGACCGCTATTAGAGATGCAGCTGAAAATTCGCGGAGCATAGGAGTATTCATTACACGTATAATTGAGTTTGACGGCATCTTCTCCAAGAGGCTTAGAGCCGTCGAAATATAATTGTAGAGAAGATCTTCAGCATCTTCAGGTTTAAATTTAATCCAGTGTTCAATGAGCTGTTCAACATCGCCATTTAACAGTTCAATACTCTTCCAGTCAACGCCGCCATAAATGTTCAGCAGATTCGCCTTGGAAATATCTGTGGAGAATTTAACTTTAAGCATTAGGGTTAACATTATTCCAACATATTCCGCAAAATCTTCAAGCCTATTCTCCAATAGAGCGTTATATGCCAAGTTGAAATATCCTAGAATTGCCTTTCCATAATCTTCAAATTCAAATTCAACGGCTCTTAAAGTCCAATACTTAAATGTATTCTCGTAAGGCTCCAATAAACCTCCAATTTTAGAGTTCAAAGCAGTCTTCCATGCAAGTTCGCAGATAAAGGGTGAATTTAACTGTCCAAAGGTTAAAGTTAAAATTTGAATTAAAATTAAAGTTTTCATGAGAATATAGTTATGGAAAATTAAAATTGCATCCCCTATTTGGAAGTTATACTGTAAATTTCATCTCTAAAATATTTTAAATTGAACCGTTCATCCATACCTTTAAATCCATGTATAATTGAATGGCAGCAGCTACACTTATATGTTGAACTGCTCAGACATTTACATCGTGGACATGGAGCCTTAAAGATCCAGTCTCTGAGATCCATTGGAAGCTCAACCTTTGGATATGATATTTGGAAGATGAAGCAGCTTCTAACAGCAGCTTTAACATGCCTCCTCCAATTCCAATTGAACGTTAAAGGTCTCCCCGACTTCACATCTACAAGGATGGGTAAAGATGGAGATCCATCCTTCACATAGACTATTATAAAGTCTCCCTCCAATCTTGGAGAGCTATTAAAGCTTTCCCCACCTAAACGTATTGGCGGATTCGGCTTCACATCAAATATTGGTATACATTCAAACCATAATCTTCCATTCCTAAATTTAGAATTCAACAGGAATGTTTGAACTCTTAAACATGCATAGTAGAAGAGGGCTTCATAGAGGAAGCCTCTAAGCCTTCCAATATTAATGGAACTTCTACCCCTATATCTCTGCTCAATCCTCTTCCACTCATCTAAAAGAGCATATGGAATTTTATCGAGAAACTCGAAATATTCTTCAGTATTTCTGGAAGCATTCTTCGAAAATTCAACTCTTAACTTTTTGAAAAGTCTTCTCTTAACCTCATCCAGAATTTTCCACCTCATATAAGTAACCTTCAAGAATTATTGAAGTCAAATTTAAAAATTGCAGATTCATCCACACTGGTCCAGAAATTTCCATAATTCTCAATTGAACTTAATCTTCTCAGCTTTCCAATATTCGCTTCAAGTCATCCCTTCATTAATAGATCACATTCTTTCCATTTTCTCCGGCTCCAATATTCATTTGAGATAAAAGATTCCTATAATATTAGGGGAGTTGAAACTTCTTGGAGGAAAGTATGAAAGAAGATTGGGGCAATATATTGTTGGATTGTGTTGATGGAAAGTTTTTTATGGTTCCGGTGTGGAACTTAGTTCCGGTGTGGAACTATGCTTTTCGATCTCCGACCTAAAAGTTCCAGAAGAGACCTGTTCAATCGAGAATTGGAGCTTAAATTTCTCGACGATGCTGCTGGGCGTGGCGATCCGTTGATACTTGTGTTGGGTATTAGAAGGATCGGTAAAACTTCCATTCTCAGATCTTTTCTTGAAAATTGGAATGGCATTTATATTGATATGCGGGGTGTTGTGCGGACAGCTGATCTCTATGAGAGGCTTAGTGAGGGATTGTCTGATAGTCTTGGAAGGCTGAAGCGTTTTTTGAAGAATATTCGTGGAATTAGAATTTTAGATGTTGAAGTTGAAGTTAAGTGGAGGGGAAGGGATTCCATAAGTTTCTTGGGACTGCTTGAAGAGCTTAATAGGCGGAGGGAGAGAATCATCATGATACTTGATGAGGTTCAAGGTCTCCGTCCACCAATATCGATGGAGGTGAAATCTCTAATAGCATATGCATATGACAATTTAGAGAATGTAACGGTTATTTTAAGCGGTTCTGAAATAGGTTTGCTGAGAAACTTTGTAGGTATAGATAATTCAGCATCTCCACTATATGGCAGATATCATTTAGATTTAATGGTTAAACGTTTTCCTAAAGATCTTTCAATGGAGTTTCTAAGGCAGGGTTTCAAGGAGTTAAATATGAGTGTTGATGAAGGCATCATTGAAAATGCAGTCAACCTCTTCGACGGAATAGTCGGCTGGCTGGTATTCTTCGGCAGATCATATGTTGATGGAGTTAGAGATTTAAAGCAGATTTCAAATGTAGCTGTTCAAATGGCATTGAACGAATTGAATAAATTGGATTGGAAGGGGAGAATGGTGCTCAAAGCGATAGCTGAAGGAGAAAACTCATGGTCCACTATTAGAAGATATGTTGAGGAAAAGAGGGGAATAACAATACCGAAATCATCTTTAACGAGAACTATAAGGAAACTGGAAAAGTTGAGTATAATTGAAAACTATAGATTTCTAGATCCA
>Ga0190361_1000783_pt1 | contig 12448 bp, 7 predicted proteins | sample 48721845_MG_FD_161273 | JGI IMG/M metagenome (GOLD analysis project Ga0190361, IMG submission 161273) | Hydrothermal vent microbial mat bacterial communities from Southern Trench, Guaymas Basin, Mexico - 4872-18-4-5_MG | ecosystem: Environmental > Aquatic > Marine > Hydrothermal vents > Microbial...
TAGCTCAGCTGGATAGAGCGGCGGTTTCCTAAACCGCAGGTCGCAGGTTCGAGTCCTGCCGGGCGCATTTGTTTTTGCCTAAGGGGAACCTTGTTGTTCTGTCGCGTTGCCTTCAACCTCGCCGTTGACCGCCTTTTCACTTATCTTGTGCCATCACACCTTGAGAAACGCATTGTTCCAGGGATGCGTGTTGTCTGCCCTTTCGGCAGCAGGCGGCTTGTCGGTTTTGTTTTCGACATAGTGGCGGCAAGCGAGGTGGAGGAGGTTAAGCCGATTGAGGCGCTTCTTGACGGCGCGCCACTTATTTCGGGCAGTATGCTTAAACTCGCCGCAGAAATCGCGCATCACTACATCGCCCCTATTGGGCAGGTGCTTTTTGCGATGGTTCCGTCAGGTGTTGCAGGTGGTGTGCGCGGCACAAAGTATGCTGTTCTGGTTGACGGCTCGTTGGTGTCAACGAAGAAGCAGCGTGCGGTTGTGGATGTGCTTTCTGCCCATAGTGGGCGTCTTGAGGTGTCAAGGTTGCTTAAGGAAGCGGGCGTTTCGTTGGGGGTTGTTGGGACGCTGCGGAAGAAAGGCGCATTAAGGGTGGAGGAGGTGGTGGAGCCGCCGAGGGTTGCGCCGTGGCTTGAGCTGCCGGTGAAGCAACTGACGCAGGAGCAGCGTAATGCGGTGGATGAGGTGGTTTCGGCATTAGGGAAGCATCAGGTTTTTGTGTTGTGGGGTGTTGCGGGTTCTGGTAAGACGGAGGTGTATATGAGGGTTGCGGAGGCGGCGCTGGAGCGTGGTCTGAAGACGGTGGTTTTGGTTCCAGAGATAACGCTTGCGCCGCAGACAGCGGGGCGCTTTGTGGCGCGTTTCGGCAACCGCGTTGTGGTGCTCCACAGTCGGTTGAGGAGGGGTGAGCGTGCGGCGGCGTGGTGGGCTTTGCGCAACGGTTCAGCCGACATTGTGGTGGGACCGCGGTCAGCGGTTTTTGCGCCGCTTGCACCGCTTGGACTCATCGTCGTTGACGAAGAGCAGGAGGGTGCGTATAAGCAGCAGAACGCGCCGCGTTATCACGCCCGCGATGTCGCTTTAATGCGCGCACGCCTTGAAGGCGCCGTCGTCCTTCTTGGTTCTGCGACCCCAGATGTCACAACATATTATGCGGCAAAAAGCGGACGCTACCGCCTGCTGCGCCTCCAAAAACGCGTCAGCGCCGTTCCTCCGCCACGCGTTGAGGTCGTTGACCTTATTAAGGAGGGGCTGCCGCGTTCGGTCTCCCTTACCGCGCCGCTTGCTGATGCCCTTATCAAAACCGTCTCCTCTGGCAGACAGGCGATACTTTTTATAAATCGGCGTGGCTTTGCGCCGCTTGCTGTTTGCGAAAACTGCCGCTTCATCCTTCGTTGTAAGAACTGCGACCTACCTCTCACATACCACCGCAAAGAGCGCGTTATGCTGTGCCATTATTGTGGGCACAGGGAGACGCCGTCGCGGCGTTGTCCTTCCTGCTGGCGCAACGCTATGAAACTGGTCGGCGCGGGCACCGAGCGGGTTGTCAGCGAAGTTGCCGCTCTTATCGGCGAGGAGCCTCTGCGCCTTGACTCTGATGTTCTCACATCTGAGGAGCGGCTGGAGGAGATATTGACGGCGTTTCGCCAAAAGAAAGCCTCTGTGCTTGTGGGCACCCAGGTGGTTGCTAAGGGGCTCCACTTTCCCGATGTGGATTTGGTGGGCGTGGTTTATGTGGACGGTCTTTTCAACTTTCCTGACCACAGGGCGTATGAGAGGGGATTTCAGTTGCTGATGCAGGTTGCGGGGAGGGCGGGTCGCTGCGTTTCTGGGCGGGTTGTGCTGCAGACGGTGCAGGCGGATAAAGCGGTATTGCAGGCGGCGCTTGAGGGCGATTACGGACGCTTTGCGGAGCAGGAATTGACCGATAGACGCCGTTTCGGATATCCGCCTTTCAGGAAACTAATCAGGGTTGTGGTAGAGGCGTTGCGGGAGGAGACCGCCCGCAGGCGTGCACAAAGCATCGCTGAAAACATTAAAAACATTCTTCCAAAAGATGCCGAAATCTTCGGTCCTGCTCCCGCTCCTCTGCCGAGACTCCATAAAAAATGGCGCGTTCACATACTTGTGAAACTGAAACCCGACTCATCAGAGAACCGAAAGTTCCTAACGCGGGCGAGGGAGATTCTTCTTGGACACTCATTTGCCAGTGTGGATGTTGACCCGTTGACACTCTATTAAGGGGTTTTTGTGCGGATTGGTGTAGATGTGACATCAGCAAGAACGGCGCATCCAAGTGGCATTGCGTGGGTCGCCACCAATCTTGTGAATGGTCTTTGGCGGCTGGGTTGCGATGTGGTGCCTTTATCCCGCATCCGACGGTATCCCGCACCCCCGCTTCCAGACCGCATCCGCCCTGTAACTTTCCTTTCGCTTTTCGGTCCCACCTACGATGCGTTGATTCTGACCGACACGCGTGATTTGTCGGTTAAAGCCCGCCTCCGTGTTGCGATAATTCACGACCTGATATCGCTGCAGGACGCCGATTATGCGCCGCCACGCTTCAAAGCAAAAAAACAAGCGGCATATCTGCGCATCTGCCGTTGTGCCGACGCTGTCGTCACACCCTCCCGCGCCGTTGCCCACGAACTCCAAAGTAAACTTCCTGTTCCCTGGGGCGGTGTGCACCCTGTTCCTTGGGGAGTGGGTGAAGTTTTTGTTGGTGGGGATGCGGATGAGGCGCAACTTAAGAGGCTTGGGGTGCGGCGTCCGTTTATTCTGTGTGTTGGGACATTGTGCCGTAGGAAGCGACAGGCGGAGTTGGTTGAAGCGTTTTGCGGGAAGGCAGTGGAAGATGTGCAACTTGTGCTTGCAGGACGCGACGGCTACGGCGCGAAAGCGGTGTATGCCGCCGCTGAAGGCGCCAGCAATGTTCACATAATAGGGCATCTTGAGCCGGCAACACTTTCTTGTCTTTATCGCGCTGCCGCCGTTGTCATCAATGTTTCAGAATATGAGGGGTTTTGTCTGCCGGTATATGAGGGTTGTGCAAGCGGTGCGGCGGTTGTGACGACACCTGTTGCGGATGTGGGGGAGGATTTGGGTGGTGCGGCGGTTGTGGTTGGGGGAGTTGAGGAGGGGGTTGAGGCGGCGTTTGAATTGGTCGCAGATGAAAGACGGCGCAGCAGTGTGGGCAGAGCCTGTATGGAAGCGGTGCGTGGGATGGATTGGGAGAGGACGGCGGCGCGTTTTGTGGGGCTTTTAAGGCGACTCGCGGCGGCGAAGAAGCGGATGCTCGCTTCGGCGTAGAAGGACGGTTGAGAACCGCCGTCTTACCGTCCTTCCTCGCCACATCCACTCCACATCCACCGCCACCAACACCTCATCCTCAAAATCGTCAAGCGGCAGGAGATGAACGGAATACCGCATATTTGGGAAGTCAGGATGGATAGCGTGTTTTTTTGCCAGTTTTTTGAGGTCAGCGGAGGTTGTGAGTTTGGCTGCGGTTTCGGCGATAACGGTTTCGGCAAGCCCTGCCGCTCTCTGGGCGATTATCGCCTCGGCTTGGTTGCGCAGACCCGCACTGAACAGAAACAAAGCGCTTGTCAATCCTATCGCAAGAATCGCAACCGCAACGAGCATCTCAATGAGTGTAAAACCGTTTCTCATTTCGGCGCCGCCCAATCCTCAACGCCGCAGGGCAGGGGGATGACCCGCACAAAATGGGCACCCGTGCGCACAGGTGCGCCTTTCTTGTGCGCTGCAGGCTCGGTTCCAAAAAGCCCACGCGCCTTAAGCAGCACGCGCCTCCCCTTTGTCCGCTTTATCTCCATCACCTCTCCGTCAACGAGGATATATTTTCTCCCACGCAGGTTTTTGGGGTCATCCACATAGATGGAATCGCCGTCTTCGCTGATGCCACGGGTAAGGCGGGTCACCACACCACTTGCGCGTTCTGCCATCACAAGCACGACACGCACACAAAGTGGGTATATGTCGTCTTCAGGTTCGTTTGCCGATTGTGGTCTGTCGGCGAGGTGATATGCCTCTTTTGAGAGTTGGAATGGATCGGATGCGGCGCGGGTGGAGTCCCACCAGAGCAGAGGACCCGATTTGGGCGCATTCCACCGTGGCTCAAACTGCTCCCAAGTATTTGTAACGCTGCTCCAGAACTGCAGACCGAAAATCAACACTCCATCAGCCACCTCCGCAAAGCGCTCATCAAGACTCGCGTTGCGAAACAGGGACTTTGCGCCCCCAGGTGGTGAGACAAGCGCCCGATAGAGGCGAAAAGGCTGCTGCGAATTGAAGCCTGTGTGGAGCCAGGCGACTTCGCACAGTCCGCCTGTGGGGAGGAGGTCTCCGCGCAGCGCTTCCAATGAGTCGTCAATGCCGTCAATGCGTCCCCGCGGCAGAAGGAGACTTCCCGCATCCTGCGCCAGAGGACTCTCCTCAAGGGGATATGTGCGGATGAGCCGCAGGCGCTGGGTGCCGAGGTTGGGGACAAAATCGCAGAGCAGCCGCGGTGTTGCCGTGCGCCCATAGCGCTCAAGCGGTCCGACAAAGAGCATCTCCAAGTCGCGCTCCAGATACCCCATTATCCGCCGTGCCTTCACCTGAACACGAAACAGCCTGTCCCCGCGCTGCCAAGTCCGCGCCGCTGACGACAGCATCCACGCAACCGCCATCCCCACAAACATCAAAAGACCCACCGCTATCAACAACTCTATCAGCGTAAATCCCTTCCTCATCGGCTCAACACCTCAAGCCATCTCACCTGCGTCTGGCTCTCATACTCAATCGTTATGGAACGCAAAGTGGGTGTCTCCTTCCAGAGTCCCTGCTCGTACGCCCCAGGGATATAGGTGAGATAAACGCGCACCTCAATCTTTGAGCCTGTAACACCAATAAAGTTTTCGCCTTCAGGGTTGCTGAAGAGGAGCAGTTTACCGCGTTTGTCCTTCTCATCGGGTTTTGCTGGTTCTGCGTCCCAGGAAGGTGTGCCGTCAACGCGAACGGCGACAATGACCCGTGTTCCTGGGGGCGTATCGGCGTCCCAGTGGACGGACAGGAAGCGCGCCCTTGGGATAACGCGCCGTGCCTCAAAATAGACACCCTGCGACGACCATGTCCGCTCCCCGTATAAGTCAATGTATCTATATGGGATGGCGAGTGCGAAGGCGGGGGTGGCGCCAGTTAGGTGTTGAGTTCCGAATGCGGAGTCAAAGCAGGGTGCGCCATAATTGTCGGCGTAGCGGTATCTTGCGGCACGGGTGGGCAGAACACCCAAAAACCTGCCACCTGCATCGTAGCAGGCGAGGAAGGCGACGCCACGCCCTCCCGGCTGGTATGGCACACGCCCAAAAGAGCGCGATGGCACCACCGAAAGCGCAAAAGAGTCCGCCGATATCGCTCCGTTGAACTCATAAGGATACGGAAACGGCAGGAACAGCGCCTTAGTGCCGCGTGGCGCCTCCGTTGGAACACTACCGAAAAGCCCCCTGATGACGCTACCGTCGCTTTTCAGGAACACAACTTCTTCATCAACCCGCACAAGCCCACAAACCGTTCGTCCTCTCCACCTTGGAGTATTGAGTGTTAGGGAGGCGCCGCTGTTTGTGTCCACAGTGATTGATAGTGGATTGACCCTTGTTATGACAATCTCGTCAAACTTTCCTGCGGGTGAGGTGCGGGTTGTGGCAAGGGCGGATGCGGCGAGCAATCCTTGCGGCGCAAGATATGTCGGCAACTCGCCTGACGGGAATTTCAGAAGTCTGCCCCAGGGGCTGGTTTCAAAACGACGAGGAACGAAATCGGTGAAGGCGACAAGGTTGTTGTGCGTGTGGTTTATGCGCATAAGTGCTTTGCGCGGACTGCTTTCGGAGTTGTCAAGGATGGTGACGAGGTCGCCGCCGCCGCAAAGCCTTCCCCTGACAGAGAAGACCGGAATCACTTTTGCGCCAACCGCGTGTTCCTGTGGCTGGGTGTCGCAGGTTCCACGAGCAGCGTCCGTTGGAGCACTCTGCAGAAAGACGAAATGGGAAGAATCCCCACCAGGATGGGGAATAGGTCTTATGGGTTTGGGTTGCCAGGGGCGTTGCTGTCCGCCTGGTGGGACAGGACGGGGACGAACTGGAACGGGACGCGGTTGCACAGGCACAGGTTGCGGACCTCTTGGTGGCGTTCTGGAGCCGCCTGATGAGCCCCCTCTGTCAAAGAGCATATACCCTTTCAGACGCTCATCGTCAGAAAGCCGATACTTTATCCACTCGTCATCAATCTGGACATATCCGCGCTTTTTGTAGTCGGATGTGTCAGTGACGCGGAAACCCGCCAAGACAACCGGAATCCCCGGCATCACAGGTGCCTGTGATGTCCCGTCCACCCCGCGTGTGCAGTTTGTAAAAGCGTCCTGTGTTTTTGAGCCGTAAAGCACCCGTTCCCCTCCGACCTGTATCACACCCTGTGTCGGAAAGCCGTCGGTTGAGATAACGGGTATTATGGTGTCCAGCCTTTTCTCTCCCTTTTTCCACGGACGAACAGTTGTGATGGGCGTGTTTTGTGGGATGGGGTCGAGGAGGGTGGCGCCGCCCACACGCACCGCCTCTCCCAACCGCACCGAATACCCCAGCGGTTCAACTATGGTTCCACGCAGGTGACGCGTCGGGCGTGTTCCCCTACAGGCAGCACGCACCTTCTGTTTCCCCTGCACCACCCACCTCACAACCAAAGTGTTGCCGCTTATCTGCTCCACCTCCATAACCTCGTCACCAACCTTTATTGCAGGACGAATACCATTTTGAGGGTCTGGGCGTTCAAGGTTGAGGGCTTGAGCGTCGTCCACAGGGATAGATATGGTTTTTTCGTCAATATCTACGGCGAGGCGGGCATAGTTTGTCTGGCTTCCAACAGGTGTTCCGTCCACCCAGAGTTGTAGGTCGCCAAAGCAGCAGCCCCGCCACATTGCCGCTATGTGATACCACCTGTTCGGCTCAAAGACGAAATCGGCGCGTATCTCCGCCGCCTTCTCCTCCATCGTCGCATCCGCAACCCGCAGCACCAACTGTTTCCCATCGTAAAAGCAGCAAATACGGTCCTCCTTCTCCCCCAACCCTCCTGTGTCAAACAGATAAAACCCCCCAGCGGGGTTCTGCAACTTTATCCAGCAGGCGAACAGCCCCGGCGCCATCATTGTGACCGCCCTTCGCACCCCCGCCTTCTGGGTGGGGAACTGCCTGCGCACATCAAACGGAAGCGGCGATATATCTTCGCCGTCGTAGGTTGTGTCAAAGTGTTGGACAAAGAGGAATCCGCTGCCATCGCGGGACGACCAGAGGCGCAGATGCGCCTGCTGGGGGTCGTGTGTCGTATCTGGGAAGACCGCAGGTTCGTTGCGCTGTGGCAGCAAATCACGCGGTCCGCTGTAGAGCATATGCATAAGGCGCCCGGGAAAGGCGATTACGGAACGGTAACCCGTTGTGCGGTTGGCGTAACGCACCACGCCGTCCGACAAGTCGCGCTGGGAGTCAAGCATCCAGGAGAGTTTTTTTGTTGGGGATGTGATAACGGAGGCGCGGATGTGGCAGCGCGCCAACTCCTGTCCCTCACCGCCCAAAACCACACCATATGCGTTTATGCGGAAAGCATCCTTTGATGCGTAGCAGAAAGGGGCAGTGGAGACGGCGAGATTGGGGTCGTTTGCATTTATGGCGTTCGTGATGATAGCAAGGGCGTCTTGTTGTGAGATTTCACCTGCTTCGGCTGCAGCCTGTAGGATGTCGCGCAGTTGTTGGTGGTTGTGTGGCGGGTTGGCGCGTATGCGCGCTATAACCGCGTCCGCCTCCTCCGGCGTCACATAATCCTGCTCTATCTCCCTGCCCGTCAGTTTCCAGAAAATCTTTGCCACTTCAGGCAGCGACTCATATGTGCGGAATGTGAGACCAACAAGTAAGGCTTTTAAGACGCGGTCGTCGCAGGCATTGATGTTGACGGGGTGGCGCAGCATCGCCTGCACCCACGCTTCGCCGGCGGTGTATGTGCCGCGCAACTCCCGCTCAAGATATATCGTGCTGCCCCAGCGTCCCGAAACCGTCGCAAACTCCTCTCCATTTTCGGTATATATGCGTAGAACGGTGCCGCGGTTTATGTAGCGACTGCAAGAGCCGCTTATGCGTATCACACGCCGTGTCCAGAAGCCCTCCTCCTGCTCCAGAGGCACATCCGACACAAGAAGTCCTGGCTCACTCCAGTCGTCATCCCGCAGCGAGAATGTGGTTATGTAAGGCTCAAAGCGCTTATAGGTGAGGGCGTCAATCGTCTCAAGGTCGGCAAGCCGCCGCAGTGATGCCAAGTCGCGCAACGCCTGCGGAAAATACCTCTTCAGAAACTTCCCTCTTTTTGAGTAGTAGTCCTCCACCTCCTCAAGGAATTTTTTGAAGAATCCTTCCGCGTCCAGACCGAGGGAGTCAAGGAGGTCCTGAAGCCGCCTGTTGAAGCGTCTTTGACGGCGGTTCTGGTCGCCGCCACCCAGCATCCGCGACAAGCGCTGGGCGTAGCGGGAAAGCAGTAGCAACTCCCGTGGCTCCATCCCCTCCTCTATCGCTTTGGGGTCAACTCCGTATTTGCGCAGGAGTGAGTCCACATTGTCGGGAATTGTGGGCTTTTCCCAGTCTTGAGGGGTCTTCAAGGCGTTTGGGTCAATGCCTGCATTTTCCAAATCTTCTGGGGTGACGCCGTATTCTTTGAGTTGTTCAAAGAAGAGGCGGCGGTATTTGAGCACCTCTGCGATGGTGTCAAAGCGGCACCACAGCGCCACCTGCCGTATCGCCTGCGGTGTTTCAAAGAGAGTCAGAGCGCCTTTGACGGCTTCTGTCCTGTGAGCGGCTATTTTGAAAGCGCGACCGTCCCACACCAACTCCCCCGCCTCGTGTGTCCGCGGATTCAGAAACAGACCCCGTATGCAGCCCGTTAGGGTGTTGCCCTCTATGTGGCGGTAGGCGATGTATTCCCTGCCCACACGCACAAAACCGTCCACTGTCTCGGGGTCGCCGTCGCTGAACAGAAAAGATGCGTCATCCAACTCTATCTTTGTTGTGTTGTAGGATATCTTCTTTTTGAGCCGCGCTACTCCCAGAAGGTTTGCAATAAGCCACGGTGAGGCGGAGTTCACATTGACAAAGGCGTTTTCATCCTGTGCCCGCGCCCACATCACAACCCGACTCTGAAGCAGGTCGTCGTTTCCCTCACCCAGTGACTGCGGGGTGAGCGGCTCAACAAGGAATTCGTCTTCGCTGTCGTAGTCGGGGGTGCTGTTATGAGACTGTGTGAGAAGTGCTTGCTCGGAGCCGTCGCTGCTTTGGGATGTGGCAAGGAGCGCGGAGTGCTCTGCGTCTGTGTTGGTTTTACGGAGGGATGCGATGGCGTGGTTGAGGGCACCGAGTGCCGCCAGATATGCCCGCTTCTGCCGCAGCGCGTTCTCCGCCAGAACCCGCTGATATCCCGTCGCTATCGCAAACGGAAGTCCCACCGCCACCAGGAATGTGAGCGCAACAAGAACAAGAATCAACGCAAAACCTCTCATTGCTCTTCCTCCGCCGCCATGACTTCACTCCATTTATACATCTCAAGCAGCACCGCGCCTGATGGTAGAACTCGCACCAGTGCCACCTTGCTCTGCGGCGTTGCCCGCTGTTTCTTCTCCTTCTTTGTGAACTCCTCATAGTCGGGCGGTTTGGACAGCACACCACCTTTGCGCATCGCATCAATTACCACAGGTTTTCTGGGTTTGTAGTAAGGGTTGTTGGTCAGAAGCAGTTGGGCTTCTGTGGCGTGGTAGTGCGGGTCAAGGCGACCGTCGGTTCCGAAGTGAACCCATTCCGGTTTATATCCTGTCTCAGGTCCGATGATAGGATGATGCATAAGGACAGCGCCTGGAGGGGAGAACTTTTGCTCCACCACGACTCCACCCACGCGCACCTCGTCCATCGCGCCGTAAAACGAAAAGTCAGGCGCGCTTATCGTCAACGGCTCATCCAACTCCGGCACCTTCTGGGGCAACGCTTTCTGCAGTTTCTTCTCCTCAACACAGTCAAGCGGCACGAGTTGCTCCTCCTCCACATAAAAGACGCTTAAGGAGATAGTGTCAACACGGATATTAAGCCTGACCCCATCGTATATCACCTCAACCAGTTGCCAGACATTGGGGCGGATAACATTGCCCCTTGTGCGGAAATAGCCCTTCTCGCCGTTGTAGAAGCCGAATTCAAGAGCGTAGGATTCGGTGAGGTATAGGAAGAAGCAGTCGCGGCGACAAAGAACAGCAAAGCGCATCTCGTTCTCATACATCTGCTTGAAATCGCTCCACTTGGGCAGTCCGTCCTCCCCTGTCACTTCCTTCCGCAGGGAGAGGAATTTGTTAGAGCGGAAGTCGCCGGGGTAGAGCCAGACCGAAAGATAAAGCCCCTGAGCGGGGTTTTTTATGTTCTGCGGAGCAACGGAAACATAGGAGTCGGCGAGTTTGAGTTGCGGGTCTGTTCCAAATTCTGCACCCACTCCAACAACTCCCTCTGTGGGGGAGACATTGTGAGGGGTTGCGGGGATGCCGTAGGCGCTGTGAATCTTTTCCTGTCCCGATGCCAGGTCTTCAAAGCGGAAGAAGAGGGTTTCAACGGTGCGCAGGTAATAGGCGCAGTTCTGGTGTGGGATGACTTTGATGGCGGTGGGTGCGTGCGTAAGGCGCGCGCCCGCAGCAGCAAGCGCCACAAACGCACGCAGACTCGCCGCCGTCGCCGCGAACTCCTGCTTCCTCGTCAGCGACATCGTCACACCAATCCCTATACCCATCAGTATCCCTATGATGAGTATCACCATAAGCAACTCAAGTAAGGTGAAGCCCTTACTTCCAATTGGTGATGTCATCTCCCTCGCCATTTTCGTTTTTCCCGTTGGGTCCGAAAGACCAGAGCATAAAGGATGAGAAACGCGGATAGGTGCCCAGTTTTCTATGGATTTGGGGTCTTACAATCTGGTCGCGGGAGTTGGCACAGCGGTAACGCACCATATAGGAGTGGGGATTCTTGTAATCGCGGTTGTGAAAGTAGACGAGCGGGTTGCCCCAGGAGTCGCAAAGTTCGCGTGCTTTTGTGTCGCCGAATATCCAGTTTGGATTCCAGCCTGTTATAGAGTCGTGGTCGGTGTTGGAGATTTGCTTGTCGGGCTTTATGTCGGTCAAAAATGGACCGCCTTTCTGGCTTACAAGATGTGCCAGCAGCGACTCAATGCCGTCGTTGACACCGTTTGTGCCGGCACCATCGGCGCGTAATGATGTTGGCGGATAGTCGCCTGCTCCTGCTAAGTCATCGTCGTGATATGCCTCGGTCGCCTGCGTTATCTGCGTCAAAAAAACGCGTGTCTCGGTTATCTTGCCCTTAGTTATTAAGTGTTGTGGAACCGTCAACACAATCGTTATCAGAATGCCGATGATGACAATCACAATTAAGAGTTCAATCAAGGTAAAAGCGCGTCTCACTCTTTTTTCCTCCTGTAGATTCTGACCCAACTGAAGACGGCTTTTCCACCTTCACCCTCAACAGTGCGGATGAATAGCCCCGCCAGCCGCACCTTCGTTCCGCCAAGACCCTTGTCGCCTTCAATTTCCGCTATCTTCTTGCCGTTGACAAAAACGCGCCATATGTTCTTTTTGGCGTCTGCCAACTCAAGTGCCAGTGTCAGCGTTCCTCCCGTCGTCTGATGGGGCTCTTTCTGTTCTGTTCTTGGACGCATCCAAGCAGACCCTGTGTTCCACCAAACGCCGCCTTTTGGGTCAGCCCAGACGGCAATCCACGCTTGCAGCGCTCTTTTTACACCTTTTGTCCCGAAAACAACCCCCACCCTGCCTGAAGTCAGACCCGATATATCCACCTCCGCCTCTATGCGGAAAAGCCGTCCTTCCTCCCGCAGAAGGAAGGCGTCTCCACCGCTTTTTGCTTTGTCCTCAACCTGCAGTTTGCCGCCCACGGTCTCCCATTCAAGACCGCCTTGCTTTTCCCCCTCCTCCAGCCAGCCACGCCCTACATCTACTGAATCCTCTCTTTGAAACTTGTCCTCCCACAAGACGAGGTTCTCCACCCGCCAGAGCATATCTTTTAGGAGTTTTGTGTAGTCATCATTTAAGACACTTTCAAGTGCGCTGAGGTATGTCTTTGCCTTCTCATACCTTCTGTGAGTGTAGAAATGGTAGGTGAGCCAGCGCAGGAGTTGGGGGTCGTTGGGTGCGATTTGGTAGGCTTCAATGAGTCTGCGAACAGCGCGTTTGGGGTCGGTTTTTGCTTGTATGCGGTAGAGGATGATGAGGGCGGGGTGGTGGTGAGGGTTTGCGGCAAGGGAGTAGAGGGCGAAGCGGTAGGCGGCATCTGCGTCGCCTTTTGCGAGGCGGCAACGCGCCATAAGTTCC
>Ga0190361_1000784_pt1 | contig 12443 bp, 12 predicted proteins | sample 48721845_MG_FD_161273 | JGI IMG/M metagenome (GOLD analysis project Ga0190361, IMG submission 161273) | Hydrothermal vent microbial mat bacterial communities from Southern Trench, Guaymas Basin, Mexico - 4872-18-4-5_MG | ecosystem: Environmental > Aquatic > Marine > Hydrothermal vents >...
CGAGGTCACTGTGGAGTTCACAGCGTGGGAGACCGCTTCGTGGTGGACGAGGGTCAAATCATCTCTCTGGACACTGCCAAGAGGCTGTGCGTCTTTGCGCTGGCTGGCTTGATTCCCCTGTTTCCCTCCCTGTCCAGGGATCTGCCTGAGGACGACTGGATGAGTGCGGAGACCCAGTGCGTGCAGTGTATTGACCCGGGACCGGAGTATGGCGGTGGAGGCACGGTTCTGTTCGAGATTAAAAGAGAAAAGGTTTGAGCCTCGGAAGACCTGGTTCCTCTCTGAGGAACCCTTCCCCTGTTTTTTCGGGTTTTAGGTGATTGTTTTGAGCGTTTCTGCGAGTAGTTTTATTGTGTTTTCTATGTCCCTCAGGTCTGCTACCTCCACCGGGGAGTGGGTGTACCTTATCGGGACGCACAGGGGGCACGTTGCGACTCCCTCTCGGGATAGCTGCACGACGGCTCCGTTGGTGGTTCCCATGGCTACTGCCACCTGGTGAGGGATGTTTAGTCTCTCCGCGGTTTCGATGAGCATCTCTCTCGGCTGCCTGTCTGAGACGAATCTCACGTCAACGGCCCTGATCACGGGTCCCTTCCCCACCTCTATTGTTGTGGTGAAGGGCTTCACTCCCGGGAAGTCAGCTGCGCTCGTGGCGTCCAGCGGGAACGCGATTTCGGGCTTCAGGCTGTAGGTTGAAACAACCGCTCCACGCAGCCCCCGTTCCTCCTCCACGCTGAAAGAGTAGACCACGTCCGCTTCGAGGTCCTGTCCCTCGAGGCTTTTTATGCACTCTATCGCTACGAGGCATCCCAGCCTGTCGTCGAAGGCTTTGCCGCAGATCCTGGTGCCCAGGAGCCTGTCCAGTCCACGCTTGAGGGTAATGGGATCCGCTATTCTCACACCCGCCTCTTCAGCCTCCTCTCTGCTCGTGGCTCCGATGTCAATGAAAAGGTTCTCCGCCCGCGGCGCCTTTTCCCGCTCACCCGCCTCGGTGAAGTGGGGCGGTATGAACCCTATGCTGCCGTTCACCTTTCCCTTCCTAGTGTGGATAACCACTCTCTGAGCCGGAAGAACCCTGCTGTCCAGGCCCCCAAGCACTCCGAACCTTATGAAACCCCTCTCGTCGATGGCTTTGACAACCAAGCCAACCTCATCCGTGTGAGCATCTACGAGGACTCTCGTTGAACCCTTTCCTGAAACCCTTGCGAGGACGTTCCCCAGCCGGTCAATCCTCACCTCGTCAACATGATCCTCAATCAGGGAAACTATGAGCTGAGCTATATCCTGCTCGAATCCAGAGACTCCCGGAGTGGATATGAGCTCCTCAAGTAGCGAAAGAAGTTCACTCATTGCTTCTCATCTCACAAGCGTTTTGAAGTCTTGGTGTGGACGCTGCCCGCCGCCACACCTGCTGAATGGGTTCACGGTGAGTTGAGTTTCTCTACGTAGTTACTGTTTATAAATCGATTCACTCTCCTCTTGTCCTTAATAAAAAGAGTTTTATTAGCTTCGTGTGAAATATCTTTAGGGATTCTTATGGGAAACGGTATGAGTACAGGAGCGGGCGTGGTTCTCTGCCTAACCATTCTGGGGTTCATAGTCTGCTTATTCATTTTCTGGCCGTTAGCCTTCGCCATACTGTTTCTGGGACTCGCCCTCTTCTGCGCACTGGAATCAAGCAGCAGAGCACCCCCAAGACCACTTCCCCAGCGGAGGCCGAGAAGACACGAGCCTCCAACCCCGCCACGCAGGGATGAGCGGCCCCCGTACTGGTCAAGACCGTACCCGGAGCCCAAAAGCACAGCACCATCACAGTACAATGTGAGAATACCCATAGAAGAGGAGGAAACCGAAGCGGAGGAGGCTTACGTCTGGGAGGAGGAAGAGGAACCCGAACCCAGAGTACCGGAGCCAGAGGCAGAAGAGGAGCTTTACGGTACAGCCGAGACAGAGGAGGATTTGGAAGAGTTAGAAGAGGTTTCGGAGGAGCCGGGGCCCGGTTACGGGGGCGCTTCCCTTGAGGGTGAGGCGGTGGAAGAAGGGGAAGAGGCGGAGAGGCCTCCACCCGAAGAGGGAGTTACCATCCTCGACGAGAGGGCGGAGCGGCTTAGGGACCTCGAAAGCGAAGAAGAGGCGACCCGGGTCATACTGGAGGAGCTGAAAAACCGGTGGATGAGCGGAAAAATAGACATTGAAATGTACCAGAAGCTCAAAGACAAATACGAGAAAAAGATGGAAGAAATACAAAAGCAGAAGAAGGAGCTCTCCGAGGGATAAACACCCGAGAAACTCCCAAAAACTCGACGCCCCCATCCTAGGGAATTGGAGTGGAGTATGGAACTCTGATACACTTTTTCGGAATCTTTGAGACTGTGAAAAATGTTATAAACCCGATGTAAGTAGTGTGGATACGGTTACTCAAAACTTTGAGAGTGGTGCGAAGAGAATGGGTAAACTGGCAAGAGGAGTAGCGCTAATCGGGGCTGGAATGTCAAAGTTTGGCGCTTTCCCCGACAAAACCAGCAGAGAACTCTTTGTTGAGGCGTTCATCGATGCGAGAAATTCGGTGGACAACGGTATAGACAACAAGGACATCGAGGCAATGTTTCTGGGAAACTTTTCAAGCGACCTTTTCGAGGGACAGGTGCACACAGGTCCCATAATGGCAGACTGGGTGGGGCTTGTCCCCAAACCCGTAACCAGAACCGAGGGAGCCTGCGCCAGTAGCGGGATCGCCATAAGGTGCGGCGTAATGGCCATAGCGTCCGGCCTACACGATGTTGTCTGCGTCGCCGGCGTGGAGAAAATGACAAACCTCCCAACCTCTAGGGTGACAGACACCCTCGGAGCCGCGAGCGACGTGTCGTACGAGTTCCCCGTCGGGGCCACCTTCCCCGGGCTATACGCGACCATAGCCACAGCGCACATGAAGAAGTACGGAACAACCATAAGGCAGCTAAGAACAGTCGGCATCAAGAACCATGATAACGGGAAGCTGAACCCGAAGGCTCAGTTCCCCCTGTCCATAAGAGACCTAATGGAGAAAAGGATCAAAAAACTGAAAGAAAAGGGTGGAGAGGCCCCCTCCTGGAGGGATGAGTTCGACTTCCTCGAAGACCCACGGGCAAACCCCGTGGTGGCTTGGCCCTTGAGGCTCTACGACTGCTCACCAATCACCGACGGCGCCGCCGTACTCTTCCTGGCTGCGGAGGAAGTTGCGAGGAAGTACACAGACACCCCCATACACATCATAGGCTCGGGTCAGGGCAGCGTTCAGCTAGCCCTACACGACAGGGCGGACATCACAACCATACTCGCCGCTAGGGAAGCCGCGAAAATGGCTTACAGGATGGCTGGAGTGGGACCAGAGGACATTCAGGTGGCTGAGGTTCACGACTGCTTCACAATCGCGGAGATAGTGGCAACGGAGGACTTGGGGTTCTTCAAACCTGGTGAGGGTGGAAAAGCGGCGGAGGAAGGAGTAACTGCGCGGGACGGTGAAAAGCCGATAAACACCTCGGGTGGACTCAAATCTAAGGGACACCCCGTCGGGGCAAGCGGAGCCGGGCAGGCCGTTGAGATCTGGAAGCAGCTTCGCGGCGAGGCTGGTAAGAGACAGGTGCCCGATGTGGAGATCGGGCTTACCCACAACGTGGGTGGCACCGGTGGCACGTGCGCTGTTCACATCTACAGGAGGTAATGGAAGTGTTGACTCCTGAGGCTTCTGTGAAATCCTTCTACGATTTCCTGAAAGAGCGGAAAATCATGGGAACAAAGTGCAAGAAGTGCGGCGAAATATATCTGCCCCCGAGACCCCTCTGCCCCCGGTGTGTGGACTCCGAACTGGAGTGGGTGGAGCTCGAGGGCAGAGGAAAACTGGTGGCTTTCACCTCAATCTCTGTTGCCCCAACGCACATGCTGGAGGCGGGTCACACCAGGGACAACCCCTACGTGTTCGGCCTCATTGAGCTGGACTCCGGACCCACAGTGAGCGCGTTGATTCTCGGTGTTGACGCCAAGAAACCGGAGAACATTGAGATAGGCACCCGGATGACCGTCGAGTTTGTGGAAAGGGATGATAGGGTGCTTCTGGGCTTTAAACCTGCTTAGACCACTAACCCTCTTTTTCTTTAATTATGAATTCTTTCCCACCCGGACTTACCCCTACCGTTCCCTACCCGCAAATTGATGAGCGGTTGAGGGGTTTGTGTAGTAAACTTTATAATTAAAATAATCTTCAGAGTCTATGCTCAAAAATTATTGCGGATTAAATATATAATATAGAGCTTCAAACTTTCTGGAAGGCATCTATTAACCTTCTTTAAAGACACTAACGCTTGTTTGAGGTGTTATACGGAAAATGGATTTTGATCTGACTGAAGAGCAGGAAATGATAAGGCAAACCGTGAGAGAATTTGCCGAGAAGGAGTTGGCACCGCGAGTGGAAGAAGCCGAAGAGAAGGGCGAATTCCCCCGGGAGGTCATCAAGAAGGCTGCGGAGCTCGGCTTCCTCGGAGCCGTAATCCCCCCGGAATACGGCGGATCAGGAATAGACAGCATCAGCGCAGCGATCCTCATAGAGGAACTGTCCAGGGTGTGGGCTTCCGTTGGAACGATTGTTCACGTTCACAACTCGGTTGCCTGCTGGCCCCTTAACCACTTCGGCACGGAGGAGCAGAAACAGAAGTATCTCCCAAAACTCGCCACTGGTGAAATGATAGGGGCGTTTACACTGACCGAGCCCGAAGCCGGTTCGGATGCCTCAAACGTGAGAACAACGGCTGTTCTCGACGGCGATGAGTGGGTAATAAACGGGTCCAAGCAGTGGATAACGAACGGCATCGTTGCGGGGGTTTACCTTGTTTTCGCCGTGACCGAGGGTGTTGAGGTCAGCGACCCGAAGAGAAAGCCGATCAGCGTTTTCATAGTTGACAGGGACACCCCGGGTCTGAAGGTTGGAAAGCCCGAGAGGAAGATGGGCATACACTGCTCCGAAACCGCCAAGTCCCTCACGTTCGAGGATGTCCGAATCCCGAAGGAAAACGTGCTTGGAAAAGTGGGTGAAGGATACAAGATAGGAATGATCACCCTCGACCAGGCCAGAATCGGCATCGCAGCCCAGGGCGTGGGTGTCGCTCAAGCCGCTTTCGAACTCGCCTTAGAGTACTCCAAGCAGAGGGTTCAGTTCGGCCAACCCATTGCCAAGTTCCAGGCTATACAGTGGATGCTCGCCGAGATGGCTACAGAAATAGAGGCGGCGCGCCTGCTCACCTACAAGTCGGCTTACCTTAAGGACAAGGGTGTCCGAATCTCGAAGGAGGCGGCCATGGCTAAGCTGGCGGGAGGAGAGATAGCCGTGAAGGCGGCCAACCTAGCCCTTCAGATTCACGGCGGCTATGGATACATCAAGGACTACCCCGTCGAGCGAGTGTACAGAGACGCGAGAATAATAGCCATATACGAGGGTACCAACGAGATTCAGAAGCTGAGAATCGCCGGCGAACTTCTGAAAGGAAGATAAAAAGCGGGTGTCAATCGAGAGGTGTGAAGAACCAGACAAAAAAAGGGTGGTTGATTTTCCGAATCAACCTCTTTTACTAATCTTTTTAATTTGAGTTTTAACGAGGAGGGTTTAACCCTTCTTGGCGCTTGTTTTCATTCGTTTTGTTTTATTCTTCCTTGAGACCTTTTCGCAGCTCTTTGACGAGTTCCGGAACTATTTTGAACAGATCTCCCACAACTCCGTAGTTCGCTATCTTTAGGATGGGGGCTTCTGGATCCTTGTTTATCGCGACGATTATGTCTGAGGTCTGCATGCCCACGAGGTGCTGTATCATGCCCGAGATTCCAACGGCGATGTAGAGCTTCGGGGCGACCGTTTTTCCGGTCTGGCCCACTTGGTGGTGGTGGGGTAGCCAGTTTTCGTCCACGACGGGTCTGGAGCAGCCCAGAGCCGCGTTTAGCGTTTTTGCGAGTTCCTCGACAACCGGTATGTTTTCTGGCGACTGGATTCCGCGCCCACACGAGACTATGATGTCCGCCTCCTCCAGGTTGACCCCCTCGGAAACCTCCCTGACCACGTCCACTATTTTTGCCCTGATTAGTCTGGGGTTCAGGTCGGCTTCGACCCTGATGACCTCCCCCTTGCGTGAGGGGTCGGGTTCGGCTTTCTTCATAACGTTCGGCCTCACGGTGGCCATCTGGGGCCTCGTATACCTTGTGAGAATCGAGGCCATTATGTTTCCGCCGAAGGCGGGCCGGGTCTGTAGCAGTAGGCCCTCCTCGGTGATGTCTAGGCCTGTGCAGTCTGCTGTGAGGCCGACTCTGAGTCTCGCGGCTATTCGGGGTGCCAGGTCACGCCCGTTGAGTGTCGCTCCGTAGAGCATGATTGAGGGTTTGTACTTGGATATGACTCCCGTGAGCATCGCTGTGTAGGCGTCGCTGTTGTATCTTTCGAGGAGTTCGTGCTCAACCAGGTAGACCTTGTCCGCGCCGTAGGCGAAGAGTGTGTCTGTTAGGTGTGAAACATCCTTCCCTATGAGGACGGCTGCGAGCTCCTCTCCCAGCTTGTCCGCCAGTTTTCTTCCCTCGCTCAGGAGTTCCAGTGCGACGCTCTTCACTTTTCCTTCGCTCTGCTCAGCGTAGACCCATACTCCCTTGTACTCTGAGAAGTCTATCTCCTCTCTCTTGGGTCTCTCGATTATGATTGCTCCGACTGGGCACGCTTTTTCGCACGCGCCGCAGAGGGTGCAGGCGGCTGTTATCTGTGCCTTTTCGTCCACGATTTCGATGGCTCCGAATGGGCAGGTTTTGACGCATACGCCGCATCCGGTGCACGTGTCTATGATGACTCGAATCATTTTTAGCTCACCTTTCCCTTCAGTGATTTGATTATGGGCTCCTCGAGCAGCAGCTGGGCGAGTTTCTTCGCGGCGGCTGCGGGGTCTTCTTCCTGTATGATTATTCCGCCTTCTCTCGGCTTGGGTGTGAATATTTTCACAACTTCTGTGAATGAGCCGCTCAGACCGTATGACTGGGGGTCTCCGCCTATGTCGGCTAGGCCGAGTTCTTTGATCTCCTTTTTCTTTGCGAGCATTATTTCCCTAAGGGAGGGTATTCTGGGCTCGTTTAGGCCCTTGATGGCTGTTAGCAGGACTGGTAGTCTGCTTTCGATGACTTCGTATCCCTCTTCGGTTTCCCTGTGAACCGTTATTCGCTTCTTCTCCGGGTCTATTTCGACCTTCTTTACGTAGGTTATGGGTGTTATTCCGAGGTTCTCGGCCAGTTCGGGTCCCACCTGTGCGGTGTCTCCGTCTATTGCGCGTGTCCCGCACAGGATTAGGTCGTACTCCATCTTTTTGATTGCCTGTGCGAGTGTGTATGAGGTTGCCCAGGTGTCTGAGCCCGCGAAGGCTCTGTCTGTGAGGAGGATCGCCCTGTCTGCGCCCATCGCCAGGCACCTCATGAGCGCCTGTCTCGCCTGTGGGGGCCCCATTGTTATCACGGTGACTTCCCCTCCGTGTTTTTCTTTTATTCTAACCGCTTCCTCTACGGCTATCTCGTCGAAGGGGTTGACTATGGAGGGGACCCCGTCTCGGATGAGCGTGTTGGTTTTAGGGTCGATCTTTACCTCAGTGACTTCGGGAACCTGCTTAATACAAACTATAATCTTCATTGTTGTTAACCTCTCATAGTCTGCGTCTCTTTTGTTCTCTTTTAGAGTGTGGGGGGCTGAATTTTGTGTCGCTATTCAGTGTTCGGCTTTCTCAACTTAAATTTTTTGGAAAAACCTCGACGACCCGAATCTTAGGGGTCATCTCTTGGGGAACTCGCACTCGTGTAAGGGTGCTGGTTGAATTCGCTGTCTCTCCTTTTGGTGAGTCGTTTCACAAGCGTCTCGAGTGGATTTTTGAGGCTGTGACACAGTAAAAATTAAATTTTCAAATTTTTCAATAAATATTTTTAGAGAGCGATCAGGTAATCTGAACTTTTTTGGAGTTGAACTTTTGGTAAAACGCTCCCTTAGGAGGAATGAAAATACCGAAGTTCAAGGATAAGTTCCTGATAAAGGAACTAGGGATTGACGACCTGAAAACGACAAAGAAAAAAATCATCGAAGCGGTAACCGACCTCGTAAACAGTTACGAAACGCTCTGGGACCTCCTAAAGGGCTGCATACGCATCCCCGAGTGTGCGATGAACCACGAGCTAGAGATCGCCGACGTCATTGAGGACGCGATAGGCGTAGACAGCGACACCGTCTTCGCGCTGGAGGAAGAGGATTACGAGTACGAGGAGGAAGAAGAAGAGGAAGAGGAGTACGAGTATGAAGAGGAGTTCGGGGACTACGAGGAAGGTGAATGGGACTAACCCTCACTCCCCTTTTTTATAAATCTGGTAGTCCTATGCTCGTGTTTCGGCTTTTAACTCCGCTGGGTGTCTATGGGTTTTGTGATGAATTCGCAGTGGTCGTCCCCCTTTGCGATGCACTTCACTTCCTCGGTTGTGCACTTCGTTCCTGTGAGCGATTCGTAGAGTCCCGATATTACCCCTGCAAACCAGAACCCGGTGGGTTTCTTTATGTGTTTCAACCGGTTGCAGACGGGCGAGTTTATGTGCCTCGTTTGGAGGATCCGGTTTTCCTCGTCGTAGTCGCCGATGAACAGGCCAAATCCTCTCAGTGTGTTAAACCTGGCGTATATGGGTACCGCCTCACCGGGGTTTATGGGTTTGTAGCTTCTCATAAACTGGTCGATTATTTTTTTGCTCCCTTTCCTTCCAAGGGAGTAGAGAATTCTGCTCGCCTTCTCATAGCCGCATTCTTTTATTAGTGACTCGAAAAGCTGGGTTAGGATGTCCACCGAGGTGATGATGCTTCTCGCCCCGAGCAGCTCTACCACCCCTCTCTCCGGCATCTTCAGGTGCTGTTTCAGCCTTTGAAACTCCTCCATTATCTCCGTGCTCGGCACAATTCCCTTTTCACTCAGCTTGAACGGGACAAGGTCGTCTATGTAGTGAAGTGAGGGAGATTTGGAGATTCTCAGGAATCTCTGGTATCCTCTGTCCACCTCGCAGACTCTGAGCTCAATTACGTAGTCAAAAATGTGCTTCAGCGTGCTCGTACTTTTCTCGTCTATCATTCCCCTGTTGAAAACAAAAATTGATGTGCCGCAGTCGCTGAGAAGAATCTTAGTCTTGTAAATCAGGTTGATGATCCTGTCGATGTCTCGCCCCTTTGAGAGCATAACGTTGCTCATGTAACACACGCAAAAGAAGTTGGACTCGAACTTCTTTATGAATTGGATTATCTCATGGAGGTAGGAGTTTAGGTGTATAATGTCTCTGGGCTCGTCTATCACAAACTCCTCCTGGGACGGGTTTTTTCCGTAGAGGTTTGTGAACCCGTCAACAATGAAGCACATTCTATTCTTTTCATACTCTTCGAATTTGACGTTTAACTGGCTTAGCCATTCTCTGATCCGTGACGGCGGTAAATCTAGGTCTAGAATGAATCCGCGGTCACCCTTTTTCAATCTGAAATCCATAATCTGTAGGGGTAAGATTTCCCCCATGGACCCGGTTTCATTCAGCAGTAGTATCTGGGCATTTTCCTCGAAACCGCCCCCTATTAGGAAATCGAGGGCTGGAATGCCTGTGCCTAACAGCTTCATTTTCTTCACTCCCGGAAACTTGTGAGAACCGTTGCTTTTTCCTGTCTACAGTTTTTTAGATTCTTGAAGGCTTCACCACGAATTCGCACCAATCATCCCCCTTCGCAACGCATTTCTCCTCTCTACACTCGTACCTGTCTCCGGTGTATTCCTCGAAACAGCTCGCAATTATCCCCGCCGTTATCCAGCCAGCAGTCCTGCCCAGTCCCCTAAGATAGGAGCAGAAGGGCGAATTGAACAGTTTGAACCTGAATCCTCCTATTCCCTCATCGAACGTGACTTCGTATCTTCCGTGGCCACGCAGCTCCGAGAATTTTGTGAAGGAGTTTATCACCTTCTCCAAACTGGTTATTTTGAACCGTTTTATAAATTCCCTAAACAGAGGGTTTCCCCTCTTTCCCCGCTCATACATAATTTCGCTCGCCTTTTCGTACCCGAGCTCCTCAATCATCACTTCGAAAAGCATCGGGAAAAAGTTTGAATCCAGGATGACCACCCTTGATCCCAGAATCTCGAGGACTCCCTCCTCTAACATTTTCATCTGCTCCTTTAGGTGGCCAAACTCTTCGACTGTTTCGGTGCTCAGAGCAAACCCGGCGGGTCTAATCTCGTAGGGAACATAATCATCCAGGTAGTTTGGGGAGGGTGACTTAACCACTCTCAGATATTTTTGAAATCTTCGGTCCTTCTCAGTTACTCGGAGGTCTAAAACGTAGTCGGAGGCGTGCTCAAGGATCTGCAAACTCTTTTCGTCCACCATTCCCTTATCGAGAACAAATACGCATAGGCCGAACTGGCTAAGGGCCATTCTGGTTTTGTAAAAGAAGTTGATGGCCTTACTTAAGGCGTGTCTTCTGAACAGAAACAGGTTGTTAGAGAACATGAGGGTAAGGGCTCTGGGTTTGTGGGGCTCAATGATCTCCGAGAGTTTGGCCATGTAGGCGTTGACGTGAACGATGTCTCTGGGCTTATCTATCACATACTTCTCGTGGGAGGTGCCTTCTCCATACATTCTGGTAAAACCGTCTATTAGGAAAAACCGCTCATTCCTTTCAAACTCGTTGATGTCGAATTTTTTGAATTTAAACCACTCTCTGATCCTCTTCGGGGGGATGTCCAAATCTATGATGAATCCAGAGTCACCCATAGCCAGTCTGTTGGTAAACAGGTGAAGAGCGACGATCTCACCCATGCTGCCCGCCTCTGTCAGGAAGAGGACGGAAGCATTTCTGACGAAGCCGCCCCCAAGCAGGACATCCAGTTCGGAGTCTCCTGAACTAATGAATCTCAATCTAATCCCACATCGATTGATACCAATATAACGTTGTTGTGTAAACGTACAAAGGAACTAGTCCTTAAAAAATGTAACCTAAATTGGTGGTTTAACCCGCGTTAATCGGCTCGAGAACACGATTGTTTGAATCTTATATTATCTCAGCGTGATAGATTTGTATGGAAACTTATTTAAAAAAAGGTTTTATATATACTATTTAAGGGTGGAAAAGTTTGAGCGTCAAAGGCGCAGGGAAATTTAGTGTGGACGAACTCATCAAACTTGTGGATGCAAATCTGGGTAGATGGGACGCAGACGCGATTCTCATAGTTGACATCAACTTCAAGATTTGGGGGAAAAAGGGAGAAATCTCCGACAAAATCCTCGACTTCTACCGCAAGTTTCCCTTCGTGGAAATGCACGTAGGAGACACCGTTCACAACGAAAACACGTACATGATGAAGGTCACCGACAAAACGGGTGTAATAGTGAAAATGGAGGACGCCCACATAGCAAGACTTTCCGCCATCAACCTGAAGGGGAGGATAAACGCTCTAACACAGTTCTACACCCTGGAAAACTACGTGGAAGAAAAGAAGGGTTCGAAACTGAACGAGATAGGAAAAACGGTGAAAAGGATGTGGTGACTTGGACCTATTCCTGTTCCTCCCGATAAGCGGAATATTCATTAGCTTAGTGCTAGTGGTATTCGGGGTCCTGGCGCTGATTATCGGCTACCTCGTTAAGGTGTACTGGGAAAGAAAGGAGAAAACAACACTCGTCCTACTGGCCTTCTTCCTAGCATACAGCACAGAACGCCTGTACGCTGGCCTGGGAGAACCCCGCATCATTCTAACCCACTGGGTGGTGGAAATCGACCTAGGTATGATCATAGCTGCGACAGCGCTCATGATTCCCATCGCGATAATGAAAATAAGAGAACTCTACCTCTTCCCACCGCTGGTTGGAACCGCTCTGGTAGCAGTGAACACGGTATCCTCATTCTACAGGACTACTATAGTAAACCTTGTCAACTGCATATTCTACCTGGCGGGTTATAACCTATGGAACCCCCTACTGGACTGGGTGAACTTCCGCTACCTCCGAAACGACTACGTCGCAGTGATTTCCAACCCTGTTAACGTCCTACTAATTCCCGACCTATCATACCTCTACCTGATAATATCCGGACTCATCCTGTCACTACCCACACTGATACTGTTCTCTGTTATCGCGTGGAGAGAAAGAAGCGGAAAAGCCCTCGGCTTCGTTCTGGGACTGATAATCATACTCATCGGAGGTGCGCTCTCAGGCGGACACGCACTGATATACATAATATTCGAAGTAACCGGGATCAGCATTATAGGTGTGGGAATAACCGGATTAATCGACAAGTACGTGTACAAAACGACGGAAACATAACCCAAAGTGTATTCCCAAACACACCCACTAAACTCTACCCACTCCAAACACACTCCACTCTACTTTTTACGGGGGAT
>Ga0190361_1000785_pt1 | contig 12437 bp, 15 predicted proteins | sample 48721845_MG_FD_161273 | JGI IMG/M metagenome (GOLD analysis project Ga0190361, IMG submission 161273) | Hydrothermal vent microbial mat bacterial communities from Southern Trench, Guaymas Basin, Mexico - 4872-18-4-5_MG | ecosystem: Environmental > Aquatic > Marine > Hydrothermal vents >...
TTTTAAAAGAAGGAAAACTAGAAAAAAAGATAGAAAGAAAGTTTACTTTAGAAAGAATGAATCTGAAATCAAGAAATATAGAAGAATTGTTTTATGAAGGGAAATTGATAAAAAGAAAAACTAAGCAAAAAGAGATTTCGTTATCAAGATTAATTTTTATTCTCGTTGGAATTTCAATAATTCTTTTCCTTTTCCTTCGTGATTTTCTTCTGAAGAAGAAATAATCAAGAAAAAACCAAAGATTATTCTATTTTTCTTTCTTTTTTCTCTCCAAGACTAAAGATTTTATTCCTTCTAAAACCTCAACTGGCAAAGTAAAAATTATCATTTTTGAAGGATCGGGCTGAAGTTTGTCGATAGTTTCTAGAGTTCTCAAACTTAAACCTCCAGGAACTTGTTGTAAAATTTCAGCTGCTTTCTTTAAATTTTCAGCAGCTGTAATTTCTCCTTCAGATTTAATAATTATTGCTCTTCTTTCTCTTTCTGTTTCAGCTTGAGCTGCCATCGCTCTTTTCATTGCTGCTGGAATTTCAATATCTTGAATTTTAATCGCGGTAATATCAATTCCCCATGGAGAAGTTTCAGCATCAACCACCTTTTTAATTTCTTTTGCAATTCTATCTCGTTCAGTTAAAAGAGTATCCAATTCTACTCCACCGATAATATCTCTCAAAGCTGCTAAAGAATACTGAGAGACTGCATAAGTGTAATTTTCGACTTTCAAAACTGCATCTTCTGCTCTTTCTACTTTAAAAAAGACTACCGCATTTACTCCTACAGGAACGTTATCTTTTGTAATTGCTTCCTGTCTTGGAACATCGATTGTCGTAATTCTCATATCTACTTTAATCATTCTCTGAAATCCAGGCCAAACAAATCTAATACCAGGTTCTTTTGTATGGCTGTACTTTCCTAAAGTTAAAACAACTCCTCTTTCATATTGATTAATAACTCTCAGCCCTGCGAGAAAATAGAGAATTAGAGCTGCTACAATCCACCACATATTTTAATTGTTTTTTCTTTTGACCTTTTATAAAATTTAAAATTTTCATTAAAATTATTATAGCCAAAATGTTAAAAAAAGAAAAAGAATTGGAAAAATTGCATCAAGAGATTAAAAATTGCAAAAAATGTCCTCTTTGGAAATTGAGAAAAAATGCGGTTCCAGGTGAAGGACCAGTCAATTCAAAGATTATGATAATTGGTCAAGCTCCTGGAGTAGATGAGGATAGAACGGGAAGACCTTTTGTGGGAAGAGCTGGTAAATTTTTAAACAAACTTTTAAAAATTGCAGAAATTAAAAGAGAAAAAGTTTTTATAACCTCTCCTCTAAAATGTCTTCCTCAGCCTCCGATAAACAGAAAACCAAAAAAGGAAGAAATTAAAGCTTGTTTTCCTTGGTTAAAAAAACAGATTGAGATTATAAACCCTAAAATTTTTATTTTATTAGGTGAAGTTGCTTTTTCAATATTTTTTCCTAAAGAAAAATTGAGTAATTTCCGAGGAAAATTAATAAAAAAAGGAAATAGAAAATTTTTCATCACTTATCATCCAGCAGCTGGTTTAAGATTTCCTAAATTTAAAGAAGTTTTAGAAAAAGATTTTTTCAATTTAAAGCATTTTTGGGAAGATGGATAAAATAAAAGAGGAATTGATAACTTTTAAAAACAAAAAAAAGAGAAAAATTGTTTGGATTTTTAGTATTGCCAAAGGGAAAAGGAAAATTTCCAGCAGTAATTTTAATCCACGGATTTGCCAAAACAAAATCAGAAAGAAAATTTGTAAAGTTGAGTAGGGAATTAGCAAAAGCAAATATTATTTCTTTTAGGTTTGATTTTTCAGGTTGTGGAGATTCAGAGGGAGAATTTGAAAAATTATCAATCTCAAAGCAACTCGATGATTTAAAAGCAGCTTTTAAGACACTATTGAAAGAAAAGAAAGTTAATAAAAAAAGAATTGGGATTTTAGCTCATAGTTTAGGTTCAGTGATAGCTTGTCTTTTTCAAGCAAAATATCAAAAGGTAAAAACTTTAATTTTGGTAGCTCCAGCATTAAATCAGAAAAAATTACTTAAAAAGTGGTACAAAAAATCAGAAATTAAAAAATGGAAAAGACAGAGTTTTTTGGATACGCCAAAAGGAAGAATTGGAATTTCATATTTAAGAGAGGCAAAAGATTACAATAAAATTTTGCGAACAATTAAAATTCCCACTTTAATTTTACACGGAAAAGAAGATAAAGATATTCCTTTGAGAATGACAAAAGAAACTTTCAAGCAATTAAAGACAAAAGAGAAAAGATTAATAATTATTCCTAAATGCGACCATCATTTCGAAAGTTATTTTGCTCGCCAAAAATTAATTGAAAATTCTTTAAATTGGTTTTCAAGATTTCTTTAAAAACTTTAGATTAGATTTTCTTTATCATATAGGTTTCTCTTAATTTATATCCAGATTTTCGCCAATAGTTTCTTGCTCCTACTCCGGAAATAACTGCAATTTTTTTTAGACTAAATTCCTTTTTTGCGATCTTTTCTGCTTCTTTTATTAAATTTTTGCCCAAACCCCTATGCTGGGGAGCCAATTTCCTTTCTGCTATTGGAACCAATTGGCCAAAAGTTTGAATTTCTCTAATTATTGCACAATCTTCTAAAACTTGGATGAAATGTTTTTCTTTTTTAAAAATTTGAGATGGAACTCTCAATCTTAAAAAAGAAAAAAGTTTTGTTCTTTTTTTGTTTTCAAAACTCAAAAAAATTTCCTTTCCTTCTGAAGCTTTATAATTTTCCCTAAAAAGATAAACTTTTTCTTTTGGATTATATTTTTCTCTTACTTCTCTACATCTGATACAATTGCATTTTAGATTTTTCTTTTCCATTTCCTTTTTTACTACTTCTCTCAAATTTGAAATTTTACAACCTGCTACAATTTTTGGGGCGGGAATATCTCTTAAAATTCTCGTAATTCTTATCCATCTGGGAACAATTTTTTTAATTTTTATTAAAAGTTCGATTAATTCTTTGTCTGAATAGGGTTTGTATTTTTTTCTTTTCCAAATTTGATAAAGCTGGCTCCCTTTTACTACAGCAACCGGATAAATTTTTATCCAATCAGGTTTAAATCTTTGGTCAGAAAAAACAATTTTAAAACACTCAAGATCTTTCTTTAAATTCGAACCTAACAAATTTGGCATCAAATGATACAAGATTTTGAACCCAGCGTCTTTTAAAAGTTGAGTAGCTTTTGCAATTTTTTCGACGCTCAAACCCGTTTTATTTTTTTCTAAAATTTCATCAAAAACAGATTGAACCCCCAATTCGACTAAAGTTACCCCTAATTTTCTTAAAAATTTTATTTCCTTTTCATTTATAAAATCAGGTCTTGTCTCAATTGAAATTCCGACAATTCTGTTTTTTGCTCTTTCATTCCTTTTTTGAGCTTTAATGAGATTTTTAGATTTTTTTCCGTTGGCTCCGTCAAAACATCCTTTGACAAAATTTTCTTTATATCTTTGAGGGTAAAAACTGAAAGTTCCTCCAATGATTCTTAGCTCAATTTTATCTGTTGGATGCCCCTGGAGTTTTAACATTCCAATTCTTTTTTTGACCTGTAAAAAAGGATCAAATTTTAATTTTTTTGCTCTTTCAACTGCAGGTTCTCCAGCTAAATAACTTTTTGGAATTCCTTTTTCAGTTGGGCAAAAAATGCAAGTTCCTGGACAAGGATAAGGTTTTGTTAAGACAGAAATATTGACTATTCCAGAGAGAGATCTTGTAGGTTTTTTAATTAAAAGATTTTCAATTTTTTTGTTTCTCTTTATTCTTTTCTTTTTTAAGAGTTGTTGATAAACTGAAAAAAGTTCAAAATTACTTAGAATTCCAATTTTAAATTTTTTCGCGATTTCCCTTTTGAAATCATCAAGTTCTTTTTTACTCTTAATTTTTCTTTCTATTAATTCTTTGACAATTTTTTCTTTAATTTTTATGGACATTGAATTTGCAAAATTTTTGTTAGAAAAGACCAAAACAGATTATAATTTAATCTCTGAGGATTTTTCAAGTAAAAGGCAACAAATTTGGGAAGAACTTTTATTTTTGTTCAAAGATTTAAAAGAAGGAGAAAAGATTTTGGATTTGGGTTGCGGAAATGGAAGATGGTTTCCGGTATTTAAAGAAAAAAAAGTAGATTATACTGGTGTTGATTTTTCAGAGAGATTAATTCAGATAGCAAAGATGCAATTTCCTGAAGGCAAATTTTTAGTAGCTGATGCTTTGAATTTGCCCTTTTCCGATAATTCTTTTGACAAGGTTTATTCTATTGCTGTTTTACATCATATTCCTTCAGAAAAATTAAGAATTCAATTCTTAAGAGAAATAAAACGGGTTTTAAGACCAACGGGTCGATTGATCTTAACTGTGTGGAAATTCCATCAGCTGAAAGAAAAACTCCTTCTTTTCAAGTATACAATTTTAAAATTGATTGGAAAATCAAAATTAGATTTTAAGGATGTTTTAGAACCTTGGGGGAAAAAACTGAAAAGGTACTACCACTGTTTTTCAAAAAGGGAATTAAAAAATTTGGTGAAAAAAGTTGATTTTAAAATTTCAGAAATTGGAGAAACTAAGAATAAAAGAAAAAATAGACAAAATTTTTATTTGATTTGTGAAAAAACTTGACAGAAATTTTTGAAAACTTAAAAATTGAAATTGAGGGGGTGCGGGCCAAAGTGCCCTAGGGCAAGCGATTTTGGCAAAGGAGGCGCGATTTCCCGGGAGTCTCTGATGCCCCAGAGAAAAAGCTTTAATCCAGCCAAATTTGCCAGAATCGCTCCCCCTCTTTTTTAATTTCTAGAATTTTTAATGTAAAATGAAATTGCAGACAAAAGGTCAAAAATTTTTTCTAAAAAATGGAGAAAGAAATTAAAGAGGGAAAATTAATAGGAAGAGTAACTCATTATTTTGGTAAAATTGGAGTGGCTGTGGTAGAACTTCAGGATACTTTAAAAGTCGGAGATACAATTAGAATCGTAGGGGGAGAAACCGATTTTACACAAACTGTAGAATCGATGGAAGTAGAACATCAAAAAATAAAAGAAGCAAAACCTGGAGAATCCGTTGGAATAAAGGTTGCTCAAAAGGTAAGAGAGGGTTACAAAGTTTACAAACTCTAGATTTTTAAACTTTAAAAATGGAGGCAGAAATTTTTCTCAAGTTAATTTTTTCTGTTTTTCTTGGCGCTTCAATTGGATTGGAGAGAGAGTTTAAAAGAAAGGGAGCTGGACTTCAGACTTATTCTTTAGTGGCTTTGGGTTCTTGTCTTTTTACTACAGTCACCTTTTCTTTAGCTGAGAAAGGAATTATAGATCCCTCGATCATTATAATGGCAGTAGCAGTTGGGATGGGTTTTATTGGAGCTGGTGCGATCTTTAAAGGAGATACTAGAATTTTAGGATTGACGACTGCAGCTGGTCTCTGGACTGCTTCAGCAATCGGTTTGGCTGTGGCTTCTGGTTTTTATTTTTTAGCTGCATTTTGCACATTTTTAGTAATTTTAATTTTAGCTGGTTTCGGTTTTGTTGAAAATAAATTCTTTAAGATATGAAATTTATTGCTGATTTCCATTTGCATTCAAAGTTTTCGAGAGCAACGAGTAGAGAAATGAATCTCGAAAATTTAGAAAAAGCGGCCCAAAAAAAGGGAATTTTAGTTTTGGGTACAGGAGATTTCACTCATCCAGAATGGCTAAAAGAATTAAAAGGAAAATTAGAAAAAGCTGAAGAAGGGCTTTTTAAATTAAAAAATAAAGATTCTAAAATTAGATTTTTATTGACTACTGAAATTTCTTGCATCTACCCAAAAGGCGAAAAATTAAGAAAAATTCATTTACTCTTGTTTTCCCCTTCTTTTGAGATTTGTGAAGAAATTAATTCAAAAATTTCAGCCTTTGGGAATTTAGCTGCTGATGGAAGGCCAACTCTTACTATTGGAGCGAAAGAAATTCTCAAAATAATCCTTTCAATTTCAGAAGATTGTTTAGTTGTCCCTGCTCATATTTGGACTCCTTGGTTTTCTCTCTTTGGTTCAAGATCGGGTTTTGATTCAATCGGAGAATGTTTTGAAGAATATTCAAAATATATTTTTGCAGGGGAAACTGGTCTTTCTTCAGATCCTAAAATGAATTGGAGACTATCTAGTTTGGATAAAATTACTTTAATTTCTTGCTCTGATGCTCACTCCCCCCGTAACATTGGTAGGGAGGCTAATGTTTTTGAAACTGAACTAAATTATTTTTCAATTGTTGAAGCTATTAAAAAGAAAGATAAGTCAAAGTTTTTATACACGATAGAGTTTTTTCCAGAGGAAGGGAAATATCATTACGATGGTCATAGAAATTGTGGAATAAGGCTTCATCCAAGAGAAACAAGAAAATACAATGGAATTTGTCCAGTTTGTGGAAGACCTTTGACAATCGGAGTTTTAAATAGAGTTGAACAATTAGCAGATAGACCAGAGGGTTTTGTCCCAGAAAACGCCATTCCTTTTAAAAGTTTAATTCCTTTGAGAGAAATAATTGCTGATGCAATAGGTCAAGAACCAGAAACAATAAAAGTGAAAAAAGAATACGAGAACTTAATTGAAAATTTTGAAAATGAATTTAAAGTATTGTTAGAAGTAAAAAGAGAAGATTTAGAAAGGGTTACTTTACCTGAAATTGCAGAAGGAATAATTAGAGTGAGAAAGGGAAAGGTTTTTATTGAACCTGGATTTGACGGAGTTTATGGAAAGATTAGAATTTTTCAAAAGGGAGAACAAAAAGAATTCTCAAAACAAGGAACTTTATTTTAAATTCCAATGAAAATTGGAATTCCAAGAGCTTTAATCTATTGGAAGAGACCTCATTTTTGGGAAAATTTTTTTGAAAATTTAGGATTTGAAATTTTACTTTCTCCCAAAACTAATAAAAAAATTGTTGAAACTGGAGTTAAAGTTTCAGATCCCGAAACTTGTTTTTCGAATAAAGTTTATTTCGGACACTTAAAATGGTTAGACAGAAAGTGTGATTTAATTTTTATTCCAAGATTAAAAACAAATGAAGAAAAATTAGAATATTGTCCCAAATTTTTTGCTCTTCCAGATTTAGCAAAGATTTTAGTTGAGACTAAAATCTTGACTGAAACATTCGATGAAAGGAAAGAAAAGTTTAGAAAAAGTATAGAGAGATTAGGAGCTAAATTAAGAAAGACAAAAAAAGAAGTTGAAAAAGCTCTCGAAAAATCTCTTTTAAAAGAGAGAGAGATTAAAAATAAAGAAGAAAAAAAATTTTTTGAAAAAATTCAATCTTCAAAAAAGAAAATTGTTATCGTTTCCCATCCTTACAATCTTTATGATGAATATGTAAATTTAAGAATGAAAGAGAAATTAGAAAAATTAGGAGCAGAAGTCATTTTCATTGATAAAATTCCAATTCAAACTTCAAATTCAAGCAATCGCTTTCTAAAATTTCACTGGGAATTTGGAAAAGAAATAATGGAGAAAATCGCCCAAATCCTAAACTATAAAATTGATGGAGCAATTCAAATTTCTTCTTTTGCCTGTGGTTGCGATGCTGTTTTGAAAGAATTTGTTGAGAAGGAATTCAAAACAAGAAAAATACCATTTTTATATTTGATAATTGATGAGCACACAGGGGAAGCAGGTTTCCAAACAAGATTAGAAGCTTTTATTGACACTTTAAAGTGAAGCTCTTGATTAAAATGGCCTTTTTGTTTTAAATTTAGACAATGAAACCAATAATTACTTTTGCCAATTGGGGAAATTATACGATTTTATTCAAAAATCTCTGCCAAGAGTTAAACATTGAAGCTATCCCTCCAGAAAAAACAAATCCGAAAGCGATTGTGGAAGGGGCAAAAATAGCGCCTGAAATGTATTGCTTTCCTTTAAAAGTAAATTTGGGGAACTATTTGGAAGCGATTAAAAAAGGGGCAAACACGATTTTAATGGCAACAGCTTCTGGTGGTTCTTGCAGATTAAGGTATTATGGAGTAGTTCAAGAGAAAGTTTTGAGGGAAGCAGGATACAATGTGAAATTTATCATTTTCGATCAAGATATTAAAGATATTTACAAAAAAATAAAAGAAATTTCAGGTTTGAATTTTTGGCAGATTTTAAAAGCCTTTTTCTCTTTTTACAAAAAATTAAGATTTATTGAAAAAATAGAAGAAAGGGCAAGATTTTTAAGACCAAGAGAAGTTCAAAAAGGAATGACAGATAAAGTTTTTCAAGAAAGTCTCCAAAAAATTGAAAATTCCAATCCCAAAGATTTTCCCAAAATTAAAAAAGAAATTTTAAAGAGATTTTCAGAAATAAAATTTGAGAAAAAAGAAGTACCGAAAGTTGGTTTAATCGGTGAAATTTATACAGTCTGTGATCCAGCTGTTAATTTTGAGATTGAGAAAAAATTGGGAAACATGGGAATTGAAGTCCACAGAGAAATGTCTCTTTCTTATCATTTGAAAAAGAAAATATTTTTTACAGATTTTTTCATTCAAAGAAAAATAAGGCCTTATTTAGAATCAACTGTAGGAGGACATGGAAGAGATGCAATTTATGAGATGTTAAAATATATTAAAAAAGGATTTGATGGAATAATTCATTTATTACCTGCGATGTGTATGCCAGAAGTAACTGTAAGGCCAATTTTAGAAAAATTGCATTTGGAATCTGGGATTCCCTTTTTATCACTTTCAATTGATGAAGAAGTAGCTGAAGCTGGAGTTAATACGAGAATAGAGGCTTTTGTGGACGTGGTGAAAAACTATTATAAAAATAAACATTTGAAAAAATAACATGAAAGCATATTTGGGTATTGATGTCGGATCAGTTTCAACAAAATTTGTTTTAGTTGATGAAAAAGAAAAAGTCCTTTTTCATTCTTATTTTAAAACTCAAGGAAGACCAATTGAGGCAATAAAGAAAGGATTAAAAGAACTGGAAGGTTTTATCAAAAGACATAATCCCAAAATAGAAATTGCTGGCGTTGGAACTACTGGATCTGCAAGATATTTAGCTGGTGTAATCGTTGGAGCTGATTTAATCAAAAATGAAATTACAGCTCATGCAAAGGGAGTGGTAAAATTTGTTCCGAACGTGAGAACGGTTATTGAAATTGGAGGTCAAGATTCAAAAATTATTATCTTAGAAAATGGAGTAGTGACAGATTTTGCAATGAATTTAGTATGTTCTGCAGGTACTGGAGCCTTTTTGGAAGCTCAGGCTTTCAGACTTGGCATTCCGGTTGAAAAATTTGGAGAATTGGCTTTAAAATCTAAAAACCCAACCCATATTGGCTCAAGATGTTCTGTTTTTGCAGAATCTGACATGATTCACAAACAACAAATGGGTCATAAGATCGAAGATATCATCGCTGGACTTTGCGAAGGATTAGCCAGAAACTACTTGTCTGGAGTTGGAAAAGGGAAGAAGATCTTACCTCCGATTGTATTTTTAGGAGGGGTATCTGAGAATGTGGGAATGAGATGGGCTTTTGAAAGACAATTGGGTCAAAAAATTATCGTTCCTCCTTACAATACGGTGATGGGAGCCTATGGAGTAGCCCTTTTGGTAAAAGAAATGAAATTGGAAAAGACAAAATTTAGAGGGTTTGAGGTTTCAGATATGGAGATTACTTGTACTTCTTTTCAATGCAAAGGATGTCCCAATCAATGTGAAGTCATTGAAGCTAGAATTGAAGGCAAAGTTGTTGCTCGGTGGGGCGATAGGTGCGGGAGATGGTCGAATTTAAATTATGATTGAGAAATATAGTTTTGGCGCAATAGTTATTGATGGAAAAGAGTACAATTATGATGTTGAAGTTAGATGGACGGGAGAAATTTTAAAATGGTGGAGGAAAGAAGGACACGTTGTAGATATTGAAGATGTGGAAAGAGCGGTAGAAGAAAATCCAGATACAATTATAATTGGAACAGGAGCTTTTGGGGTTTGTAAAGTTAAAAAAGATTGTCAAGAATTCATTGAGAAAAAAGGGATTAAATTGGTTATCGATAATACAGAAAAAGCAATAAAGATTTTTAACGATCTCTTGCAGAAATTGGCCAAAGAGGAACAAGAAGGGAAGATTATCGGACTTTTTCACTTGACTTGTTGAAAAAATTTTGCTAAAATTGATTTAACTTCGAAGGTCAGGCCTACTTAAGTAAGTTTTTTAAAACCCTTAAGTTAGGCGACCTGAGGAGGAAAGGTCGCCTTAAATAATTTAAAAAGAATGGCATTTAGAAAGTTTAAAGGACACCGAAAATTTCCTCGACAGATGTTTCATGGCCATTGGACTTGTTCAGATTGCGGAAAAGAGATAACAGAACTACCATTTGAACCTTCACCCGATAGACCTGTTTATTGTCAAGAATGCTGGGCAAAAAGAAGAGCTGAAAGAGGAAAATAAAGGAAGATCGACCCCCGGGGAGAAACCCCGGGGATTTTTTTATAATTTAATTAATGTATCCTTCTTATTTGAACTTAAAAGAAAAAGAATTTAAGGAAAAAATAGCTCAACTTTTTGAGATTCTAAAAAACTGTGAAATTTGCCCGAGAAAATGTCATGTCAATAGATTGAAAGGGGAGAAAGGATACTGTCAATTGGGTTTTTTGCCAAAAATTTCCTCATTTCATCCTCATTTTGGCGAAGAAATCCCTCTGGTTGGTAAAGGAGGTTCTGGAACAATCTTTCTGGCTTCTTGTAATTTATCTTGCATTTATTGCCAAAATTATGAAATTTCTCAATTGAGAATTGGGAGAGAAGTTTCTTTTGAAAGATTAGCTCAAATGATGTTAGAACTTCAAAGAATAGGATGCCATAATATAAATTTTGTTACTCCCACTCCTCAAGTTCCTCAAATTTTGAAAGCCTTGGAAATTGCAATTAAAAAGGGATTAAGAATTCCTTTGGTTTATAATACTTCTTCTTATGATTCCATAGAGGTGTTGAAAATTTTAGATGGAGTTTTTGATATTTATTTACCAGATGCAAAATATTCAGACAATGTAATTGCAAAAAAATACTCCAATGCTCCCAATTATTTTGAAATAATGAAAGCTGTGATTAAAGAAATGCATAGACAGGTTGGAGATTTAAAAATTGCAGATCGTGATTTAGAGATTGATGATTTAAAAATTCCCAAAGGAGTAGCTATTAGGGGTTTGTTAGTTCGTCATTTAGTTTTACCAAATGATTTGGCAGGTTCAGAAAAGATTTTTGAGTTTTTAGCAAAAGAGGTTTCGAAAAATACTTTTTTAAACATCATGGATCAATACTATCCTTGCTATAAAGCCTTTCAATATCCTGAATTATCTAGAAGAATTACCAAAGCAGAATTTGAAAGGGCAATAAAATTGGCAAAAAAATTTGGTTTAAATAGGCTCTATTTATGATTGAAAATTTTGGAAAAATTTTAATTTTTTTGGGGGTTTTACTCTTTCTTTTAGGAATAATTTTTGTTTTAATTTCAAAAATTCCTTTTCTGGGAAAATTACCAGGCGACATTTACATTAAGAGAAAGAATTTTACTTTTTACTTTCCAATAGTAAGTTGTCTTTTACTTTCTTTTTTTATTTCTTTTATTATTTATTTAATTTCAAGATTTTTTAAATGATTAAAAATATTTTTATTACAGGAAAACCAGGCTGTGGGAAGACAACTTTAATTAAAGAAATTTTAAAAGAATTGAAATTAAATGCTGGAGGATTTTACACTCAAGAAATTAGAGAAAGAGGGAAAAGAATAGGATTTAAAATAATTTCGCTCGATGGCAAAGAAGGAATTTTAGCTCATGTAAACATCAAATCACCTTTTAAAGTTTCAAAATATGGTGTCAACATTAAGGATTTAGAAGAAATTGGAGTAAAGTCTATTTTAGAGAGTTTGAAAGGAAAGAAAATTGTAGTTATTGACGAAGTTGGGAAAATGGAACTTTTTTCTGAGAAATTTAAAAAAGCAGTTTTAAAAGCTTTAAACAGCAAAAATAAAGTTTTGGGGACAATAAAGATGACAAAAGATTTCTTTACCGATAAGATAAAGAAAAGGAAAGATGTTAAAATTTTTTATCTTCAAAAAGAAAATCGAGAAAAAGTTAAAGGAGAAATAAAAAAATTTTTAAAAAATGAATAAGACAAAATATCCTCCAGAAACAGCCGGGAGAAGGATGATTGAACAAGTACCTTTGGCCTTTCCTGAAGAGACGATTTTAGATGTAAAAAAGAGGCTTTTTAAAGAGATTGAAAAGTTGGAGACGATAAACTATGTTTATGTGATAAGAGAGAATAAAAAATTAATAGGAGTTTTTTCGATCAAAGAGATTTTTAGAAAACCAGAAAGAACAAAAATAAAAGATATAATGACAAAAAATTTAATTACTGCAAGACC
>Ga0190361_1000786_pt1 | contig 12382 bp, 6 predicted proteins | sample 48721845_MG_FD_161273 | JGI IMG/M metagenome (GOLD analysis project Ga0190361, IMG submission 161273) | Hydrothermal vent microbial mat bacterial communities from Southern Trench, Guaymas Basin, Mexico - 4872-18-4-5_MG | ecosystem: Environmental > Aquatic > Marine > Hydrothermal vents > Microbial...
TCTCAACATCGGCAATGATTTCCATCAACTCCTTCTTCAGTGAAGGGATTGTTACCTTCTTGAGCGCCTTTTCGCAAAGCGTGCGGAACTCTTCATACGCCTTCATCGCCCCTTCCCAGTCACCTTCCCTTATCTTAGCGTCTAGATTTTCCTTCGCCCTACGAACCATCACGACTAACGCACGCTGCTCGTGGAAGGGGACCACAACCTTTGTAGGAGAGGTGCTTTCAGGTCGTTTTGGCTTAATGGGACACTCAAAGGGGTCGTGTTTTACATTTATTCTGAATATTCGCTCCTTCTCCAACAGTTCCAAAAAGAAAGGAGGGTCACGGAGAAGGAACTTGACCAGAACCTCGTTACCTTGAATTTCCCGCACGGGGTATCCGCGTGCCACAGCGCCTTTCATTTCAATACGGGCGAGTTCATCCTGTCCAAGAAGCGCCAAAACCACCGCCTTCCCTATGTAGGCATCAAGATAACGCTCATCCAGTTGAATGACTTTTTCAAAGGCTGCCTGGGCTTCCTGCAGCATTTTTGTGTTGTGGGACTCCCGAGCGATGGAAACAAGCGCTTGTCCTCTTGCCCACCAGAGAAACGAGTCCTTAGAGTGGATGGGAAGGAGTTTGTTAACCGCCTCAAGAACCCGCTGCCAATCCTTGCTTTCAAGCCCCCTTTCAAGTTCCCGTCGCAGTTCAGCCTCCGGAACAGAACTCGGAGACGATTTTGGTTGTTTACCGACCGCTACAGTCATAACAACCAGAACAACACACCACGCCCATTTCATATCACTTTCCTCATTATTTATAGACGAATGTGCTTAATGTTATGCTTATATTAAGCAGATTGGTTTCTGGAATAGGTTCTTTTTCCGCGCTAAGTCTGAAGGCGTCAACCTTGACGAACCTGTCCCAGGTCTCAATCTTCTTAAGAAATTCACAAAAACCTCGCCAGGTGCCCGCGCACTCTAGCGTGAACTGAAAGCGATGGTATCCCTGCTGTTGACCCTGTTTTCCCGCTTGTTTAACGGGTATAAGTCGTTTTATGGTTAGGTTAGAATCTTTGGCGAAGGCTTCAATTTGCTTTGCAAAGGCGTCAAGACCTGCGACATTTGGCAGTATCTTGTTGAGTCTGTTTATAGCCGACATTACGCGTTTGAACTTACGCTGCAGTTCTTCTTTTTCCTGCTTCCACGCTTCATATTGGCGTTGCTGCTGAGCAAGTTGGTTAAGGCTGTCAAGCACCCGTTTGCTTTTACTACGCAGATAGAGACCGAACCCAAACCCACCAGCCGCCACCACATACAGGAGAACGACGAAGGCAATTGCGCCGGTTTTCCTCTCCGCCATACCGCTTCCCCTACTCCTCTGGTTGGAATTGAAGTCGTGGCTTCAGTTCAAGTGTCATAGTAAACTTTATGGCATCGCGGTCTACCGGGTCAACATTCTGCAATTTTACACGGTCAAACCCAGGCGGACTAACTTGGAAAAAATCGTAGAAGAAGAGTCGGTTTTTCTTAAGCAGTTCGCGGTAGTTAGCGACGGGTTTATACTCTGTGCCACGGCAGAAACCTGTCACTTCAAGAGTTCCGCCGTTCCTTTTACGCGAAAGGTCTTCTCTCTTCTCCACAGGGTCTTCCTGCTTCATATCCACCTTTGTAAGCCAGATATTCGGAGGTGTCATATTTCCGAGGAGGCTCAGTTTGCGCGACCAGTATATCCGCATAGCGCGGATGGTCATTATAATGCGCTGCCGCCGCGAGAATTCCCGCACCTGTTTCCGCAACTCATCAAGATCCTGAACTTGTCTCCTTAAGTTTTCAACCATCTGGCGCTTCTGGTGCACTTTCTCCTCACTATTTCTCAGTTGTATATGCATAAAGAGGGTGTAGAGAATCCCCAGAAAAGCGAGCACGACAGCGATGAGAAAAGCGACAAAGAAACCGATAGGGGTGCGTTCAACCTTGCGGTATTCTGGCGGCAGCAGATTAATACGAATCATTCCTTACCCCCTAACACGGGCAGCGAGCCCTGCCGCAACTGCCAATCGCGGTGCGTTGCGAGCAACTCCTTCGGGGTTCACCGATGTCTCATCCACCTCCATCAATTCAAACGGGTCCCACAGAGTCACGCGTTTGCCAAACGCTTGCTCAAGCCATTGTGACATCCCATACAACCGTGCTCCTCCACCGCTTAGGAATATTTCGTCCACCTCCTCTTCGTATTGGCTTTCGTAGTAATCAAACGACAGACGAATCTCGTTTGCGAAATCCGCGAGCACCTGCTGAACGGCGTCCTCAATTTCCATCTCGCGTCCGGCGGGATTCTGCTTAAGGTTGGCTGCCTCGTGCAGGTCAAGTCCGAGGCGTCGGGCTATCGCGTCGGTAAAATCGTTGCCCGCGATGTAGAATTCGCGCGCGAAGCGAAGCGTCAGATTTTTCACTATCGCCACTGATGTCTTATTTGCCCCAACATCCACCAGAACATCCACCTTATCGCCTGTCTCCATCTTCGGACCAAGGCGCTGTTTCATCTCATAAGCGTTGCTTAAAGCGAACAAGTCAACATCAACTATAACAGGAGAGAGACCAATCTTTTTGGTCGTCTCCACGACTTCTTCAACGAGGTCGCGCTTGGCTGCCACCACCAGAACTTTCATCTCTTTCTCCGACATCGTCGCGTCCTGCACCCCCTCCAGACGCTGGCAGCCCAGCACAACATCACTCAACTCAAACGGTATGTATTTGTCCGCCTCATAACGCACCGCCGACTCAAGTTCGCTCTCATCCATCTTCATCATATTGACAAACCGAACCACCACTCCTCTGCCGCTTAAAGAAACCGCCACATCGCGTGTGTGAAAATTCCCTTCAGCGATACAGTCCCGTATCGCTTGATCTATTAGGTCTTTTGACTCCACCGCCTTCAGACTAAAACCGCTTATCACTAGCCTGTCACCGTAGTCGGTGTATTCCACAGCCTTCACCGCGCTTGAACCCAAGTCAAGCCCGATAAGACGCCTTTCTCCCCGTCGGAAAAAACCCATTCGCTTTCCCCACAAAACCAACACTCTCTGTTACAATAATCGCAGACAGCGGCGCTGTCAAGTCTTTTCAAATTACTATCGTCCCCTATCTTGATTATCATTTATCACCTGTTAAAATGGAAGCCTGTTTGGAGGAGATGTTATGTGGCGGTCTCTTTTTCTTCTTTTGGTCGTTGTCGGCTGTGCCCAACTCCGATATTCAGGAAGATTCCAAGAGGTGCTTGTCAACTCTGACCCACCCGGTGCAACCGTCTCTGTGGAAGGACTCACCCCCCTTTCTTCCATCGCCGCTATAAAAGGGGATAAACAGTTTCTTCTGTTCTCGTCCCAGTCATCCCTTACTACCCCTGTTAAACTTATCCTTGATAAGGAACGCACCTATACCGTCCGCGTCCGCTATGAAGGCGAAGAAAAGACCATCAAACTGAAAACGCATTTCGCATTCCACCCGTACCTTATCGTCCTATTCCCTATTGTGCCGTTTGTGGTTGACTACGATGTCAAGCGCTTTGACAATGTCCTCGTTAGATTCGGAGAAGAACGCTCGGTTCCGCAACAGAAGCAGCGACAAAAGAAGGAAACGGGAAAGAAAAAGCAGAAGCCACATAAAAAATCCCCTGTGAAACAGCCCGCTCCCAAGCCCGGCGAAAAGACGCCGCCACAAAAGAAAGATAAGAAGAAGCCCGCGGTCAGTCCAAAAGTTCCCGCTCCGAACGAGAAACAAAAAGAGAAATCTGAAGACAGCAAGCCTTCCGGGAAGGAGTCGCAGAGCAAGCCTGTGAAGAAGGAGGGTAAGTGATGAGGTGGGCTGCGGCGGCTGTATTGGGACTTTTTTTGTGCGGATGCGGGCATCCCGTCACCATAGCGCTTGCGCTGTGGCTTACCAATAAAAGTAGCAAAGCAAAGAAGTCCGTTCCGACCCCCAGGGTGGTAACAGACACCCTTCCTGACGGTGTGCAGGGAGAATCTTATGAAGCCGTGCTGACAGCCGAAAGTGGCACGCCTCCATACACTTGGGCGGCAGCAGGTCTACCCAGCGGTCTGGTTTGCAACTCATCAACGGGATACATAAGCGGCACCCCCACAGAAAGCGGCACATTTGACATAACCGTCACGGTAACCGACTCAAAAGGCAGACAAGACCAAAAAACTTTGTCGCTTCTCATTAAAGTTGTAATGATAACGACGGAAGTTCTGCCTGACGGGGCGGTCAATGTGGCTTACTCTGTGCAATTAGAGGCGGTCGGCGGAACAACCCCATATCAATGGAGTGTTGTGGATGGCTCCCTGCCTCAAGGGTTCACTCTTGAGACCGACGGAACACTGCACGGCACCGCAGACCAGACTGGTGATTACACCTTCACAGTTGAGGTTCAGGAAAACGGAGGCGCTACAGACCAGAAAACCTTCACTCTGCATATTGGCAACATTGCGGTGACAACAACATCCCTTCCTGACGGCACAGTGGGAGAGTCATACGGACCTGCGCAGTTAGAGGCGGTGGGTGGAACAGGGTCCTACACTTGGTCGTGGTCTGGCAACACGCCTCCAGGACTTGACCTTTCTCCAGACGGGCAGATAACAGGCAGTCCTACTCAGGAAGGCGATTTCACCTTCACTGTTACGGCAACGGAGCAGGGTGGAACCGAAACCGCCTCCAAGAAACTGGCGATAAAGGTCTGGGAAGACCTCGTAATAAGCACGCAGGACCAGTTGCCTGACGCTCATGTGGGTGAGGATTATGACTTCACGCTTACCGCGACAGGGGGGTCAGGTCAATTCCAATGGTCGTGGAGCGGCGCAACACCACCGCTGACTCTGGAAGCAAACGGACGCATTTATGGCACCCCATCCGTGGGCGATGAGGGAACATACACCTTCACCGTGCAGGTGGATGACATAGTTAACGGTGATACGGCAAGCAAGCAGGTGACGCTCAAAATTCTGCGCTTTCAGGTGACAACAACGACGCTGCCCGACGGGTTTGAGCGGTTCACATATTCGGCGCAACTGGAGGCTGAAAATGGCACCCCACCTTACAGTTGGCAACGCGTTGGCGGCTCCTTGCCTTCCGGCGTCTCACTTGAATCGGACGGCACAATATCCGGAACCCCCGAAGTCGGCACAGGCGGCGACACCTACACATTTGATGTGGAAGTGACCGATGCCGAAGGGCGCAGAGCAACCGCCACACTGTCAATCACTGTTTTCACAACCCGCTTTCTTGAACACTTCCACAACCCAGGCGGAATCGCCGACAGGCAGAACACTGCTGCCTTCGCGTCCCTACTTCGTCTGAGCCCCGAGCAGGCACATAACGACCCAAGAATCGTCTCAACCTGGCCAAACATTTACGGTGAAACGCTGGAAGGCAATAGGTGGCTTGCACAGACATTCACCACATCAGGTGGGCGGTTGTTTAAGTTAGATATTCGCATTCGGAATGTGGATTACACCTCAAATCCGCAACCTATCTATGCCGAAATATACACTCTGGACGCAAACGGCATGCCTGACAAGTTGGTGGCATCATCTGTCTGCATAATAGACTTTGTGCCGTGGCCTTCCGCGTGGCGCTCCTTCTCCTTCAGCAAAGACCTATCCGCAGGTGATTATGTGGTGGTTTTACACTCCCCTGCGACCTTCAAACTGCGTGCTGGGGATAACGACCCCTACACCAACGGTGCTCTGCTAATCTCCACAGACGGCGGCTCCACCTGGCAGCAGCAGAGCATCAACGACCTTGACCTCCGCGTCACCTTCGTTGATTCCTATTACACATCAGGATACGCCGTCTTGTGGGAGGTCATCCCGCAGATGCCTTCCGACTGGGAATGGGAGAAAGTCCGCTGGGGCGCTGACATCCCACAAGATACATCGGTCAAGATACAGGTTCTTTACTATGACAGCAATATCGGGGACTGGGTTCCCGTGCCTGATACAGACCTTAACGGCAACTCGTCAGGGTTTGATGCTTCTGCTCAAACAGAAATTGACTTAAGCGGACTTGACACAAGCACATATCCTGAACTGCGGGTGCGGCTTGACCTTTCAACAAACGACACCACAAAAACTCCATCGGTGGACTGGGTTGAGTTGACCTGGGCGCCCAAATAGAGGGCTCCGCAACCGAATATATTGATGGAGCCTTTATAAGCGGTGCCATATGGAATGGCTGCGTTGGTTTCTTGATTTAAGACTTGCTGGAATAACGGTTGAGCAGTATCTGGTGGCGTTTTTATGGATTCTGGGCGGGGTCGCTGCGAGGCGGATATTGAAGCGTTTGTTTGGGCGGCTGATAAAATGGGCGGAGAAAACACGCACTAAGTTTGACGAAGGTCTCATAAGAGCGTTTGAGCGTCCGGTGTGTGTGGCGGTCGTCGTCGGCGGACTGCTAGGGGCAGTGATGTCACTTCCAATCCGCCCTGAATGGGCACACATCCTCGTTGCGGCTTTCAAGGTCGTCTTCGCCGTTATCGGTGTCTGGGCTGCCTTCAGACTCACAGACGCCGTCACAAAGTCCCTCTCCGAAGCGGCGAAAAAGACCGAGACCCGCTTTGATAAACAACTCCTCTCCGTTATCAGAAAGGCGATTAAACTCTTCATTGCTGTCATCGCTTTTGTCCTTATCCTTCAAAACCTTGGCTATTCGGTCTCAGGACTGCTCGCAGGATTGGGTGTGGGCGGTCTGGCGGTAGCATTAGCCGCGAAGGAGACCCTCGGCAACCTCTTCGGCTCTATCGCCATCTTCGTTGACCGTCCGTTCTCCATCGGCGACTGGATTCAGACCAAGGACATAGAAGGCGTTGTTGAGGAGGTGGGACTGCGTTCAACGCGCATCAGAACATTTGCAAAATCACTGATAACGGTGCCGAACGCGAAACTTGCGGACGCCGCCATTGAGAACTGGTCAAAAATGCCCATCCGCCGCGTCAAATTCACCCTCGGGCTCGGATACTCCACCTCACCTTCAAAGATGCGTCAAGCGCTTGACTCCATCCGCAACATCCTCAAAACACATCACGGCGTTGACCAGAACTTCTGGATTGTCCGCTTCCGCGACTTCGGTGATTACGCCCTACAAATCTTCGTCTACTACTTCACCAAAACCACAAACTGGGACGAATATCTTGCCGTTCGCGAAGATGTGAACCTCAAAATTATGGAAGAGATGGAACGCCTCGGTGTGGAAATCGCCTTCCCCACTCAAACCGTCTACCTCCGCCAGTAAGGCGCGTCACCACGCCACAGGCTACGCCAACTCAGACAGGACATTTTGGGAAAATTTTGCCGCCATCCTGAAAGAGACTTGACAATATGGCAATTCTGTGCTATTGTGTATGCAGAGATGGCAATTTCAGGAGGGTGTCGTAATGCGCTGGTTGCTACCACTCCTGCTTGTGGTCTCCGCCGTTGCCCTTCTCCCTGCAGGTGGTCCGCAGAAGGACACTTCCCCTTGGGTCTCCTGTGAGCAGGCACAGGAGTTTCTTGTTCAGAAAATCCTATTCGGCTCTGCTCCACTACCTACATGTGTGCCTTGGGACTGGCTCAGATATTGGTATCCCCGCAGAAGCACAAGTGCGCCGCAGATTAGCATCTACTCCTCATTTCGCGACGCTTACATCTGGAGCCATATCTACACCGCCTCTTCCTGCCCAGAGACGGCAGTTGTAGGGGTGGAAACCGGCGGAGAACGCGGTGGCTACTATTTGAATGTGGGAACTGCAACAGAAGAGTTGCAAAAAGCACACGCTTTTCAAAAAGCAGGACTCGTATATGAGGCGTTCTTCCACGCAAACAACATCCTGATGTTCCACCCGAAATCGGAGCAGGCAAAGCAAGCCAAAGCGCTTTTTGATGCGCTGAAGCGTTATCTGCCGCCGTTTCAGGTTGCCGTGCCCAAAGCGCTGCTCGCAGATAAAGCGCTCCCCCCAAAACAGAAAATCAAACTGCCCTATGAGGTCGGTAAGACGCTTGCTTGGAACCATTTACCAGTCAAGTTGGATGTGCTGGGACTTACGGAGAAGGATGTCGCCGATATAGCCGCTTACCACAAGTTGAGAGGAAAGAAGCCCAAAGAGGCGTTGCGCCATCTTGAAAACCTGCTCAAACGCAATCCACAAACATTGCTGCGTCCAAGAATCCTTGCCGAAATCGTCATCACGCGCAACACATACTTCCCCAACGAAGATGAGAAAACGCTCTCTTATCTGCGACGCTTTCTTGATTGCGCATACGCCATAACCGGCTCGCTTGAAATCTTCACAAAAGACGATGCAGAACTGTTAGATTCCCTCGCGCATCGGGAGCGCAAGGAGAGGAAGCGTATTGATGTGATTGGCTGGATTGCGAAGGGGCATCCCAAAGCGAAAGAAGGGCAAAGAACAAGACACATACTGATAGGAGGGTCAGACTCGCGGTTTGTAAATAACCTTTACGAGGCGGTGGGTGGTTTAAGAAGTGTTCTGACGGCGAAGGATGCGGAGCGGTTCGGGAACTGGCTGCTATGGTGTGGGTGGTTCAGCAAAGCAGCGGCGTTCTACAGAATCGCTTGCGCCAAGGGTGGGACGGCGTATTTGAGGTTGAAGGCGGTAGCAGCACAGGTGCTCGCAGATGAATGGGACGAGCCGAAGCGGCTTGACGCAGCCAATTTTCTTGCCGACGACCTGAAGTTCCCTTGGCAGCGCGACACCATCCGCTTTCTCCGCGCCGCCTCACGCTCAGCCCTCACCACCCAGCCGCCAGAGCGAACGCCTGCTCAACTTAACCTCCTCCAAAAAATGCTCTCTTCTCACATCCATCCCACAGCAAAAGAGCGCATCAAAACCGCAGTGGCGCTCCTTAAAGTCCCACGCCTCCAAGTGGAAGCGTCTCTGCTTTCAGGACCATACATCTGCTTCACAGTGAAAGCGGTGGGACAGAAGGAGATAAAATGGCGTATCAGACCGCTTCTCAATTTCCCGAAAACCACGGTCAGCGAGATTCTGGAGCGTTTCCGTCAGAAAAGCATTACAGAGATAATGAAGGAGACCACTCTTTCCGATAAGGAAAAGCAGAAGCGCATAGAAGCGTTGAAGAAGCGTCCTTTTCCTGCGGATTTGGATGATGTTTTGCGCGAGTTGGTCAAAGGATGGGAGAAAGCGGAGCGCGGTGAGGCGGTTGTCAGCGGAACAATTCACGACACCGACGGATTTGTGGACAAAAAGGTGGGGCAGAAAGATGTGCTTGAGGTCAAACCCGGATGGTATGTGCTGGAGGTTGAAGCAGATGGTCTAGGCGGTGCGCTGCCTGTCTGCGTCACCGACTGGAACGCAGTCATAGTAGAAAACGAAGATGCTCCCATTCTCGTTGCCGCGAACAGCGACGGTATTCCCCTCCCACATCACCGCATCCTGTCCTATTATCGTAAGGATTACTACTATGACGCGGAATACGACGGCAAAACCGACAAGAAAGGTCTCTACCGCGGAAACTTAAGGGATGATGAGAACATCTGGCTGGTGGGCGAAAAACTCATCGGCTATGTGTGCGTGAGAAGAAAACGCATAAAGTGGAGCAATACAGGTGAGGTTGAAAACGAAGGGCGAACAGGGGCAGGGCAGCGGCGCTGGCGAAGAAGGATGTTTCTGGATGAGACAAAGCATGAGCCTGATGCGCGGCTCTACTTTATGACCGACAGACCCGTCTATCGTCCCGGGGATGTGGTGAAGTTCAAGGGGATAGTGCGCCGCCGTATTAAGAACCTGATGGCAAGCAGCCCCAAGCGATATGAGCCGATAAAGAACGCCAAAGTGGTGGTGCGTCTGCTGCGAGGGCGCGATGTTCTGCTTGAAAAGACGCTGCATACAGACGGCACAGGCGCCTTTGACGGACAGTTGCGGATTCCAGCCGACACGAGCCGCACCGACCACACCATTAAAGTGACCTGCCTCGGGGCGTGGCAGCATTACCGAATTGGGGTTGTGGATTGGCGCCGCAGGGACTACCTCGTCTCCATAAAACTCAAAGACGGCAAAGCAGAGGTCTTCGGCGGCTACCTCTGGAAGGCACCCGTTCAAGGCGCAAAACTCGTCGTCACCGTCGGCGACAAAAAGTTCGTCACCGATAAACCACGCATCGTCGTTGACACAAAGAATGCAGAAACCGTAACCGCCCTCCTTAAATATGGAAACAGAGTGCTTGCCTCAAAGGTTCTTTTCCTGAAACAGATAAAAGCGAAAAAACAGAAATCTGCTGACCAGAAGACCGCATCCGAAAAGCAGAAACCACACAAAGAAAGACCTACAAAGAAAACGCCACCGTTGATTGACATCAAACTGGCGAAGGAGCGCTTTATCCGCGGCGATGTGATAGAAGCGGAGGTGAATTTTAAGGTCAAACCCAAATTAGCGTTTGCATATCTGGGCGATACGGGTTGCTACTGGGTGACACCGCTTAAGGCAGGAGAAAAAGTGAAACTACACATCCCGTTTAGCGGTGCACTTGACCCGGGAACATACCTCAATGTCGTGGCAAGGCTTCCTGGAAACGGCGGTTGGACAGGCAGCCGCGTTTTCATCCCTGTTGAGACACACAAACTCTCTGTGAAGGTGGATATGCCCCAAAATCTGCGTCCGGGGCAGAAGACAAAGATGGGCATAGAGGCGCGTCTGCCTGACGGAACACATCCCAAAGATGTGACCTTCACCGTCCGTGCTGTGGATGAGGCGGTCTACACGATAAAAGAAGAGTGCCTGCCCGACATTTACGGTTTCTTCTATCCGCGGCGAAAAGCGGCTCCCCATCCTCGTCTTGGCAGCGCTACAGGCAATGTGAAAACCGGTTTCTTCAGACGCGCATCGCTTACATCTCTTGACTACTTCAAAAACAGGTTCTTCCCCGTCACCGTGGGTTTTGTGGACATAGTCGGCTGCAGCAAACTGCAGTCCGAGGGATACATAGACGCCTATGGTGTTGGTGGTGGGAGGGCAGGAGCATATGGTGCCAGGTGGGGCAGCGGTCGCCTTGTAAGAGAAGGTGGCTCCCCTGGTAGTGAGAGTGCTGTTTTGGCGGCTCTCAACTGGCTTTGGCGGCACTATACACATATAAGCGCCGCTTACGGCTATTGGGACGCCGACAATTTCTGCAAGAAGTGCGGCGGTCTCGGGCATCCCGACGCCGACATTCTTGTGACTGCCGCCGCCATCAGCGCCCTCGCCAACCACGGCAACTCTCATCTCGCCGGTTCCTTCAGAAAGGCAGTCCGCGGAGCACTCAACTGGTTACGCTCTCAGCAGAGAAGCGACGGCGCCTTCATCAACACAAAACACCCTATCCTCTCCTTCCTCGGACACGCTATGGCAACTTATGCTCTGGCGAATCTTTACGGAATGACACAGGATGATGCGCTCAAAACGCCGCTCCAACAAGCGCTCACCTGGCTCATAAAACAGCGCAAGAACGGTTCCGGCTGGGGATTTGCCAACGGTGAACCCAACATTATGGCGACCGCATACGCGATGCTGCCACTGCACACCGCCTCGCTCAACGGTATGGTGCGCGGCTGGAACGCAATCCGCAAAGATGTGACAGAGTTCGCAAGAGGTCTGTTTGCTGGAGGTCGTGTGGCGTTCGCGGCTAATTCTTCCCCACCCCCGGAGTTGGGCGGCAACTGGTACGACTGGGCTGCTATGGCTGCGGCTGTTCTCGCCTTCTGCGACCAGACCGATTCAGCAGAAGCCGCATACAGTCAGGCTATAGTAGCAGCCGCCATAAACGCCAACGAAACCACCCCCCACCTCGCATTCTGGGCAATCCGTGCTCTTTCAGGCATTGATGATAAGTTGCTGGCAAATGTTCTGCGCAAACAGTTGTCTAAGATGATGAGAAAAGGTGGTTGCACGGATGGTTCATTTGACCCCGTGGGGTGTCTTGGAGCGCTGGGTGGACGCGTTTTCTCCACCGCTGTTGGTGGCATAGCGCTTGAAGGCTGCTATATGGCGTTGAAACGACTTAAGACACGCACACGCAAGCGCTTCCCCGAAACCCCATTGTGGCTCCCTTCCGTCACCGCCAAGAACGGTGTCACCACCATCTTCTTCAACGCTCCCGACACAATCTCCTCCTTCCGTGTGTTCGTGCTTGCAGTGACACCCGACACCGATGTTGGGTCTGTAACCACCAACTTTGTCGTGAGGCAGCCTTTCTTCGCCAAATTGCATCTACCACCATTTTTCAACTGCGGCGACACCATCCGCATATATGCCGACATCTACAACTACACCGACAAACCCACAAACGGTGTAGCGACGCTCAAAGCGAGGGGTGCAGAGATTCTGGGCAACCATCGGGTGGGCTTCCA
>Ga0190361_1000787_pt1 | contig 12375 bp, 12 predicted proteins | sample 48721845_MG_FD_161273 | JGI IMG/M metagenome (GOLD analysis project Ga0190361, IMG submission 161273) | Hydrothermal vent microbial mat bacterial communities from Southern Trench, Guaymas Basin, Mexico - 4872-18-4-5_MG | ecosystem: Environmental > Aquatic > Marine > Hydrothermal vents >...
GCTTTTCTGTAGTTGTAGGCCTCAACTCTTTAAGGATGAGCCGGAAATAACCTTTCTTCGTAGGTTGAGGCCTACTCAGAGCGAGCTTGGCCAAATAGATCCCGCAGCATACTTTGAATTTCAAAAGGGAGTAAAAATACTTTATGAAGCGAATGAGGCGACTTCTTGCCTGGTGGAGATGGATGAGGAGCCTCCACATAACCTAAACATGGAAGCTGTCGAAATAGCGCTTATAGTCTCCCTAATGCTTAACGCAAAGCCAGTCGACGAAATTCATGTAATGAGAAAAACCGTAATAGACGGCTCCAACACGACTGGTTTTCAAAGAACATGCATAGTAGCCCTAAACGGCGAACTTGACATTAAAGGGAAAAAGATTCCGATACAACACATTGCAGTGGAAGAGGATGCAGCCAGAATAATGGGACGTGAAGGCTCAACCGTGCGCTATCGAATTGACAGACTCGGAATACCCCTAATTGAGGTTACAACAGGACCGGTAATTTACTCTCCGAAAGAAGCTGAAGAAGTAGCTTTTGCAATTGGAAGGATTCTGCGGGCGACTGGAAAAGTAAAGCGAGGCCTGGGAACAATAAGGCAGGACCTAAACATTTCAATAAAGCAGGGCGCTCTAATCGAGGTGAAGGGAGTCCAAGAACTTGAACTATTACCAGTCGTAATTGAAAATGAGGTTAAACGTCAACTTAACCTACTAAAGATAAGGGATGAACTTAAAGCCCGCGGATTAAAAGAGGAGGATCTAAAGGAAGAATTTGTCGAAGTAACCGAAATCTTCAAAGAAACAAAGTGCAAAGTTGTCAAGAAGGCGATAGAGCAGGGAAAGAAAGTTTTGGCGGTTAAACTGCCGAAGTTTGCTGGTTTATTAAAGCTTGAGCTTGCGCCTGGCATGAGGCTTGGAAAAGAAATGGCGGATAGAGCGAAATTCTGGGGTCGAGTAGGCGGAATATTCCATACAGATGAATTGCCAGCCTATGGAATAACCAAGGAAGAAGTTGAAAAGTTGCGTTTAGCAGTTGGGGCTGAAGAGAATGACGCGGTCGTTTTCGTAGCTGACATTGAAGAAAATGCCATAGATGCTTTAAAAGCGGTTGTTGAAAGGGCAAAGGAAGCTCTTCGCGGAGTTCCGGAAGAAACTAGGGCCGCAAATCCGGACGGTTCAACCAGATATATGAGGCCTAGACCCGGCGCAGCACGAATGTATCCTGAAACCGACGTCCCGCCAATACAGATTAGCCGAGACTACATTGAAAAATTGAAAGCGAAGCTTCCAGAACTTCCAGAACAAAAACTTGAACGCTTAATGAAAGATTATGGGCTGAATCGGAAACTTGCAAATCAAGTTCTTGACTCAGAGTATTCTGAGCTATTTGAGAAAATAGTAAAGGAAACCAATGTTACGCCAACGTTGATTGCAGCCACCTTAACTGAAACCATGAAAGCGTTGAAGCGCGACGGAGTTGAAGTTTGGAAAGTCTCTGATGAAAAACTTATTGAACTTTTCAAGTTTGTTGGTGCGGGAAAATTGGCTAAAGAAGCTATTCCAGAGGTTATTACTTGGCTTTCGAAACATGAGGACGAAAGTGTTAAAAATGCCATTAAGAGTTTAGGCTTATTCATGCTTTCAGAGGGGGAAATTAAGCGCATAGTTAAGGAAACAGTTGAGAAGAACATGGAAATTGTCAAACAGCGCGGAAGGGAAGCTTTTGGACCTTTGATGGGAATTATTATGCGAGAGTATAGAGGAAGGATTGACGCAAAGAAAGTTAGTAGATTGCTTAAAGAATATCTTGAAGACTTCGCTTAAGCTTCGAAGCTTATTGAATGCTATACTAAATTTTAAATGCTAAAAGCTATGAATTGATGTTGTGATTAACTTGCCGAAGAAGAACGTTAAGGCAGAAGATGCTGGGAAAGAGGGAAAATCTCCTTTTTCGTTTAGGGTTCGAATGGGAGAACACGAAATAGAAATATGTGGAAAACGCCAAGAAGTTTTGCAGACAATTGAAAAACTTCCGGAACTAATGAAGAATGTTTCAGAAGCCTTCAAAAATATACGGGTTAAGGCTTCCATTGTAAGTGTTACTGCGCCAAAAGAAGAGGAAAAGGCCAAGTTAAGAGGAATTCCTCTTCCATACCCGCAAATTTCTAAAGCCGAAAGCTGTAGCAAAGCCGTTTTAAAGCTTCTAGAATCAGATTGGGGAAGATGGAGACCAAGAACCCTAAGAGAACTTTCAGAAGCCCTAGAGGCAAATGCAATTCACTACCCAATTTCAACTCTTTCAGGGGTGCTTAACAGACTTGTGAAGAAAGGATATGTGAGAAGATGGAAAACAGAAGAGGGATACGTCTACATACTTGCAGAAAAGGAGGAAGAATAAATGAGAAGAATAAAAACAAGAATTAAGGCGCCATTCGGAGAAATAGTCATAGAAGGAGAAAATCCAAAAGAAATACTTGAAATTATAAAATCAATACCGGAAAACTTCATAGAGGAAGTTACAAGCCTAATTTCGAGGAAGCTTACACCTCCAATAAAGGCTCAACTTGAAGGAATAGTTGAATTCACAACTGAGGGGCCAGTAATTACAACGAGAAAGAAGCTTACACACTACGAGGCTATAGGCCTCATACTCTATTCAATGGAGGATAACATGGCGACTGCAGCTCAAATATCGAAGCTTTTGGAATCAAGCGGAATAAAATCGATGGTTCCAGCGAGACTGAATGAAATGACAAAGAGAGGACTGGTTTTCAAGCCTAATCCCTCAAAGCCAGACTTTAAATTGACTGTTCAGGGAAAGAGATGGATAGAAGACGAGGTGTTTCCCAAACTTAGAGGACAAGAGTCTTGAGCCAAGAAGACGAAGTAACAGTTCACGTAAAGTTTGGAGAGCTGGAACAAACCTTCAGAGGAAAGTCAGAGGAAGTTTGGATTCTGATAAACCGCTTCTTCGCGAAAACTTTTCCGGCAATAAAAATTTTGAAGGATATAGTGCTTACAGTCGATTTGGAAAGAATAATTGAAGATTTGAAAGGAATAATTGAAATCTCGAAGGAAGGCCCGCATATATTAATCTCAAAAAGTAAACTTACGGATAGAGAGTTTTTAATGTTGAATCTTCTCGGAATGCATATAGCCTATAAGCTTGGAATTTCAGAAAGGGATTATCTTTCTAAAGAGGAGCTCCGCGAAAGGCTTGGTAAAAGTGCTAAAATAGTGAGCACGCGGCTCGGCGAACTATGCAGGGAAAAATTGGTGGTCAAAACTGAGAATAATGGGTATAAGATAACTGATTTTGGAGTAAGATTTTCCCAGAGGCATGTTCTGCCAAAAATTAGAGCTAAAATTTCCTAGCCTACTTTCCTTCCTTCTTGTAGATTTCTACGGTTTCTCTTACTCTCTGCACTATTTCTGGCGTAACATCCTCTTTTGCAGAGAATATTAGGTAGCCTTCCTCAAGCTTGAGTCCCACAAATACTGTTCTTCCATGCTTCACCATTGCATACTCGAATTGGCCGTGAAGGGCTGAAAGCTCCTTGAATATTCCGCCGATTAAAACTGCAAGTGTATCTCCAAGTCTATAGGCTAGGTCCTCTGAAATCTCATAATATCCAACTGACTTCATGCATAGTATATTGCCAAGCTCGTCTATTAGCATTGCAAATCTTATTCTCTCATCAGCAGCCAGAACCCATTCGCAAACTCGACTCATAGCCTTGCCTCTCTAACCTAATTTGAAGATGTGAGATATTTAAGGGAAATTGCTTAATCCGAATTGAAATTAGCAGGTAAAGTGACTGAGCTAATTTCATGTTTTCATCAAAAGCTTGCTGGCGGTCTCTTCTGTGCATATCTGTATCTTCTTGGCCTTCCGTCTCTTGTGAGTATGTTCTCTTTGACTAGGTCTATTAGCGCATGCGCAACAGCTGTTCTGTCATAGTGATAGCCTCTCCGCGCCATCTCGCCATGAACATCGCCTAGGCTTCGCGGAGTCGAGAACCATCCCTCCTGCCAAAGCTTTGTTATTATTCCCTTGCATGTTTCCGCACGGGCTGGCGCTCTTGCGGTTGGCTCTATTATTTCTGGCACTGTTTTTGCTTGTTGGGTTATTGTTGAGAGTATTTGTTCAACTGTGCTTTTGAGTTGATTTTCTTGGCATTCTATTTCGAATTCTATGTTCCCAACTTTCATTTTAAGCCTTATTGGAGGTTTTTCCGCTGTTTCCTTCTTTCCTTTCTTTTCTTCCATTTTTGTTTCACTTATTGATTGTTGAATTGTTCAAAATGAACATGCGCAATATTTAAATACAACATGCTCATACACTAGCCTATTGGTGAATCTTGGTGATTGAACAATTACATATTTCAACAACACCAAAATATAATTTTCCACACCTGACAGAATTTCCACAACAATTCCTAGAATTAAGCATAAGAACCCTCAAAACTTTACATACAAGAAGCCTACATGAAACACAAATTGAAAACAATATAGATTCAATAAGCACTCAAAAAATCAAATTGATCAAGCTTAGCCAAGCCAATGAAGAAGTGCCAGTGGCAGCCATCGACGTCTCAAGCATAAAAGTGGGTGAAACAATAAATGGCATTGTAATAGCAATAAGAGGCGCAATAGTCTATCGGAAAGACGAAAAGTATCGATATTTGAAAATTGGCCCCTTCCCGCTTCATATAACTGAGGAAAATAAGGGAGAACTCTACCGATTTTTCGGAAGCCATCCAATAAGCATTCTAAACGAAGCCTATGACATAACAATTGCGCCAGAAATTAGCTATTTACAGAGCAAAATCACAAGCATCTTCGAGAAATGGCTCCACCTAAGCTTGGCTTCCTCAATGAATAACAGCCTAATCCTTTTGGATGGTTCTCTTACGGCAGGGACTCCGGAAAAGCCCACGGCAACAATGCAAAACATCATGGAAATTGCGAAGAAGAACGAAAATGTCGTCTTGGCTATTTCGAAAATTAGCAGAATCAGAGTTGGCGGCCTTCAAATCTCAGACTTCGCGTTTAAGCTTCCTCCTCCATGCCTAGTCGAACTGGATGACCTCCCATTTAGATATGGAAACATGAAGAATCTCGGAAGAGTTTATTTAGCTAAGCTTAATGGTTCAAAAGTTTTTAGACTTGACATTTACCGCGGTTTTCCAAAAGAAGAGGGAATAAGGGCTGTTGAGAAGCTTCTGGCGAGCGACTTAATTGTTGACGGTTATCCCGAAACTTTGCGTTTAGCTCATATATTTTCAACTTTTACGGCAAATGAGATTGTAGGGATTCAACGCTATTTAAATGAGCGTTATAATTTGAGGATTTTTGATAGAATAAGCATTAGGAAGATTTTGTTTGGACCCTATGGGACGCGCCATGAGACTTGAAAGTGTTTACGGAGAGGATTACATTAAGGTGAAGCTCTATAAGAAAGAGGGAAACACTGTTCAAATCGTCTGTCTTCCAACAGAGCAATTCGAAAAAGGAGATTACTTAATAATTGAGGATAAGAGAGTTGGAAAGGCGCTGCTTGTTCAAATAATTGACATTCAATTCGCAAATGTTCCAGGAATTCTTGAAGAAATTCTGCGAGAATGCTCCCAGGAACAAGAATATATCGAAGGTGAAGTAGTTGACCCGCTGGAAGTCTTCTCTCAAATAACGCTTATTCAGGACGCTAGAGTTCTAATATGCAAGATTAGGGCTGCAATAGAAAATGGACAATTAACAAATAATACTGCTTGGCTTCCGTCAAGAACTCACTCGACCATAAAGAAAATCCCAGTTTCAAAGCTCTTCTCCATGGCTAAAATCAACGGAAAGTTTCCAATTTATCTAGGAGAAACGAAGGAGAAGTCCCAGCTCTTCATTGACGCCCAATCGCTGGATGGAAGACTTAACATAATTACTGGCAAGAAGGAGACTGGAAAGTCCCATCTTTCAAAGCTTCTGGTTTTAAGCCTCATCCATTATGGCGCAACAGTCATAGTCCTAGACTTGAACGGCGAATATACCGGACTAGGCTATAATGAAGAAGGAAAGCCGAACCAATATTACAGCAAGATAAAAGTGCTAGCTCCTGGAAAAAATTTCAAAATAACACTAAAACAGGCCAATTTGAAGGTTATGCTCAACATTTTGCTGAACGCCCTAAAATTACCCGGCACGTCCGCCCGCGAGTTTAGGCGTATTTGGAGATTTTTGAAGGAACGTGACATGCTCACAATGAAAGAGCTTGGCGAGGCAATTAGAAATTGGAGATGCAACCAGCATATCCGCGACGCGCTTTTCAGCCGCTATTATGCGTTATTAAATTCTGGATTCTTTACAGACAATCCAAATGAAGCTTGCTCACTTGGCGAACTCCTAGAAGAAGCTAAACTGAACGGAGGCGCCTTAATAATTAATATGCAGGATATTTCTACGATTGACCGGCAGATGGTTGTTGAATTTGTTCTCGGAAAACTTGTTGAGTTGCTCGCGGACTGGCGTTTAAGATCTGTTTTCCTCTTCGCCGAAGAAGCGCATCTATATTTGCGTGACACCTACTGGGATGACATAGTCACAAGAATGCGCCATTACGGAGTATTTACAACCTTCATAACAAATCAGCCGGACTCAATACGTGAGAGCATATACCGACAAGCAGACAACATATTCCTATTCAACTTCACAAACGAGCGAGATTTAGAAACAGTCTCTAAAGCTTCAAGGGTTGATAGCGAAACAGTAAAGTCAATAGCCAGAGACTTACCGCCACAGCACTGCCTAGTCCTGGGAAAAGCTGTAAAAGACTTCCCAGTAGTAGTGAAAATCAGAGCATTAGACGTGCAAACAAAGGGGCAAACAAGATATTTCTTTGCTAAAACTCTACAAAGAACATAAAATTTTCATGTTTAAAATTCAGAATTTAAAGGGTAAATAAATAAGTAGGATTTTCAAGACTTTCAAGCCAATCAGGGGAGGCCAGAGTGAACAAGGAGAAACTGAAGGCTGACCATGCTCTAACAGCCATGATAAAAGAAGCCATAGAATCCTCTCATAGGAGACTTATAGTAACCTATGGCGAAGACTCAGCTGAAGTTCTTGCGCATATAGTTTGGAGACACTCCATGCTTAGGGGCAATAAAGCTCATGAGGTCATCTATGTGGATTCTTATGATAAAGGCGGCGCAGAACTTGATTATCTCCTTGAAAAACTTAGGAAAATATCTTATCCAATTGAAAATGTTAAGCATTACGCCTATCAAGAAAGCATTCGGCTTTTAGGAACAACAAATGACATTTTAATTTTGGACATGACTAAAGGCGCAAGGGCTAACGATATTGGAAGATTGGTAGAGACTGTGAGGGGTGGGGGCCTTGTAATACTGCATGATCTCGACTTAAACGTTGAAACGCCATGGAGAACTACGATTCATAGAAAGCTTGTGTCTCCACCATACAATTGGAGCGACCTAAAGCCAAGATTCGAAAAATACTTCATCAGAAAGATTCTTGAAGACCCAAGCGTCTGGATTTTTGACGGATGGAAAATTGTAAAGGGCGAACTTCTACATTCGCAAAAAATGATTAGAGAGAAACCCGCTCTTCCCGAAAAAAGCAGAATTCCCAAAAGATTGCATAGACTCGCTCTCACTCAAGATCAAGTTGAAGTTCTACAAATATTAGAGGAGACGATGCGAGAAAAAGGCAAAAGTGTCCTAGTGATTACTGCAAATCGTGGAAGAGGCAAATCTGCCCTCCTGGGACTGGGCGCAGCTCTGCTTCTTCATATGGGAACTCGTAAAGTCTTGGTTACGGCACCGGGCAGAGAAGAAGTTCAAGTCGTCTTCAAAATGGCTGAGAAAGGGCTTACGGCATTAAAGGAAGAAGTAAAAAGAGAAGTTAACAGCGAATGGATTTCAAAGCTAACATGCAAAAAGGGAATAATCGAGTTTACCATGCCCTACCGCGCCTTATATAAAAATGCAGACATAATATTAGTTGACGAAGCAGCTGGAATACATATTCCTCTACTGTTTAAGCTGATGAAAAGATTTCCAAAGGCCGTTTTCGCCTCAACAACCCATGGATATGAAGGCGCTGGCAGAGGCTTTTCCGTAAGATTTCTAAAAACTCTCGAAGAGGCAAAGGAGCTGAAGCTTTACAGAGCTGAGCTTAAGGAGCCAATAAGGTATGCCTCTGGAGACCCAGTTGAGGAATGGCTCTACAACGCTTTACTTTTAGACGCTGAACCAGCAGAAATAGAGGAAACCGTCAAAACGGATGAATGCATTTACGAAAGGCCAAATCTAGACTTGTGGTTTGGAGAAGACGAGGAAAAACTTAGACAATTCATCGGAATTTATGTGCTTGCACACTATAGGAATAGACCAGACGACCTCATCATGCTTGGCGATGCACCGCATCATTCGGCAAGGGCACTAACAACTAAGAGCGGCAAAATCGTGGCCGCTCTGCATCTAGCCGAGGAAAGTGAAATGCCGGAGGAACTCGTTGAAAGTACATTGCTTGGAAGGCCTCCGTCCGGCTACCTAATTCCCGCATGCCTGGTAAGATATTATCCGTCATTCAGAGAATTCGCCGATCTGAAGGGAATAAGGGTTGTAAGGATTGCTACTCATCCCAAACTCATGGATAGGGGACTTGGAAGTCTAGTCTTAGAGAAGTTATGTGAAGAAGCTGAAAGTGAGGGGTTCGACTGGGTTGGAGCAAGCTTCGGCGCGGAGAAAAGGCTTCTTAACTTCTGGCTTAAAAATGGTTTTGTTCCTTTGCATATAAGTCCTATGAGAAACGTGATTTCCGGAGAATTCAGTGTGGCAGTTGTAAAGCCGCTAAACAGTAAAGCAGAGAATATCATTAAGGAGATTTATAGAGAATTCAAACTCAGACTTTTAGAGTCGCTTCCAGACACATACTATAACCTTGCCCCAGAAGTTGCAGCCCAGCTCTTAAGCGTGGAACGCTGGAGCCATCTAGAAAAACCTAAGCTTACGCCTTCTCAAAAGGAAAGATTAATGGAGTACGTGCGCGGTAGCCTCGCATATGAAGGCGCATGCGACGTTGTGAAGCATATTCTCAAAGCACACTTTCTAAGCGCAGGGAAAGCTAGATTAAAGCTGGAAATAAAAAATGAAGCAAAACTCATAGCCAGATGCCTACAATGTAGATCTTGGGACAAAACTGCGGAAATTCTTGAAACGTGCCCAGCTGGCTTAAAGTCGGAAATAAGGTTCTATGTTGGAAAGCTGGTTGAACACTATGAAAGTTAAACAATTGAACTTCAAAAAAGAATACAAGCACATTCTACAGACAGGCCGAAAAATAACTACTATAAGAACGAAAACAGACCTCAAGCCAGGAGACATAGTTGAGCTCGTAGCAGGAGGAGAAAGCTGCGGATATGCAAGAGTGAAAAGCATAACAAGAAAAAGAGTTTCAGAGCTAAACAGAAAGGACGCCATAAGAGACGGCTTTAAAAATATTAGGGAACTGCTCAAAACTCTGAAAAAGTACTATAGCAACCTCACACCGGAAAGCTATGTCTACATAATAAGCTTCGAAAAATCATCTCTAAAACCAAATAGCCAAAAAAGGAAGCGTAAAACCAGCATATGCAAGTAAAATATTATTTAAACCATCTTAGCTTGTGCTCTGGAATCTGAAATCAGATTGGCAGCATTCTCTATACCAAAAAGACATGCTACTCGCTCTAATAGTGACAACTGGATGGCGCCGGGGGTGGGATTTGAACCCACGCGGGCCGCATGGCCCACAGGCTCTCAAGGCCTGCGCATTATCCGCTCTGCCACCCCGGCTATAATAGGCTATTATGCTGAATGTTATTTTTATTGATAAGTTTTCCTAGTTTGCTGGTTTGGGAGCATTACATTTAAAGCCTTCTAGTAGGAACATTTAATGAAGGCTTTAGAGGAGAAGTGTCTAGGATAGTTAAGTGTAGCTATTGTGGTAAGGAGATTTATCTGCCGTTTAAATGTCCCTATTGTGGGCAGTATTTTTGCGCTGAGCATAGGCTTCCCGAGAATCATGCTTGTCCGGAAATTTGGAGGGCTAAGGCCCCAAAAAGGGAAGTGGTTGCGAGGTCGTCGCAGGAGGCGGCTTGCAGCTATCCATTAACCTATCAAACTCAAGTTTCTAGGGGAAAAACTATATCTTTTAGCCTAACAGAGCTAAAACACATAGCTATCGGAGTCCTTCTAGTTTTCATGGTAGGTTTCTCACCGTATTTTTATCTTCACCGTATGGAAACAGCTCTGATCTTGGGAATTGTTTTAGCTTTTTCCTTCATTTTGCATGAGTTAGCGCATAAGATAACTGCTCAAATTGAGGGATTATGGGCTGAGTTTCGACTAATATTTTCAGGCGCGTTGCTGACATTAATTTCCATTTTCACGCCGCCATTTTTTCCCAAAATAATCTCACCTGGAGCAGTAATTATGGCTGGAATTTCAACAACAGATAAGGTTGGAAAAACCGCCTTGGCAGGACCACTTACAAACATCTTAATCGCCGCTGTTCTGATTCCATTCATGAGTTTTCCCTTACCCAGCTATTTTCCCTTGGCAGTGGTCTACTATGGAGCCTGGATAAATTCTTTTATGGCATTCTTCAATTTGATTCCCTTCGGAGTTATGGATGGCCTCAAAGTAATGTTATGGAATAAAGGAGTATGGATAACCGTATTCACAATTTCTATTGCTTTAATGATTTATACTGGACTTTTCATCTTCTAGAATTAGAACTTTCTAAAGGAGTTCTATGCTTACGTAGACTTCTTCTGGGACTCGTATTCGCATTATTCTTCGCATCACTCTTTCTTCGGCGTCTATATCTATCAGCCTTTTATGAATGCGCAGTTCCCATCTGTCCCATGTGGCTGTTCCCTCTCCGCATGGTGACTTTCTAACTGGAACCCTAAGTCTTCTCGTAGGAAGCGGGATTGGCCCTCTCATTTTTACGCCTGTTCTTTCGGCTATGGTTTTCAGTTCTTGGCATACTTCTTCGAGTTTTTTGTAGTCTGTGCTTGAAAGTCTTATCCTTGCTTTTCTAACCATGGCGCTTTTCTCCAGACTTTAGTAAACCATTTCACGAACTTTTAAATACTTTTCCATTAAATCGCAAGCGAATGCTTCGGTAATGGAAATATTACTGAAGAATGTTATAGAGCAATATACGAATAAACCTTAATTAAATCGGCGTGTCCATATTCTATTGGAGGAGGCTTCCAGGAGCATACCCATGAGCTTTATTGAATTACTCCTACTTGAAAGCTTGAAAAGGAAGAATCCTCTCCTCGACCTGGAAGGGACAGATAGAAAAGTTCTGCAAATCGCCTATGAGGATTTCCTGAATTATTTAAAGACCGTATGGAACATTTCAGGATCAAAATATGAAGTTGAGTATAAAATAGCCGAGAAAATACGTAAATTCTATACGGAAACTCCCGAGGAACTCTTAGAATTCTTAGACATCTGGTCTGGGCTTTGGTTGAAAAAGTGGAATGAAAGAGTCAAACTTCTGATAGGGAAAGATGACAGGAAATGGCATAAAATAAACAAAAACTTGACTGCTGGAGAACCCTTATGGTTCCAGCTAAGAAGAAGGGAAGAATTCAAAGATTATGTGGTAAGGTCGCTGATAAGAAATGCAGAAATCTGCGGAACATCAATACTTGCGGAAAACCTCATAAAAATGGAGCTTGGCGCATCATTCGAAAGGAGCAAATCTAAACTTAACGATAGAGAATATCTGCTTAATCTTCTGAATAACACGTTGAGAAGAACCAGAGAACTCTCAAGAAGCAAGGGGCCGCTGATCTTTATGAGAATCGACAAAAGGTTCTTCCAGCTATCTTAGTCGTTCCCTCTGCAATGTCTTGGTCTGCCAAGAATAGCTTCTAATTCTCGGCGATGCTCCATAGCCGCATGCGGCGCATCTCTTCTTCTTAACATTATAAGCGCGCCTTCCACATCTCCTACATCTTATATGAAGGGTTTTTCTGGCTTTTTTCCCAAATGAGGCTGTTCCTTTAGTCATTTAGCTCACCTTGGCGGCGGCGAGATTATCACAACGTTGTCTCCACGCACAATTATTGAGCCGAGCTTTTTCACGTTTTCAGCGTCTGTAGTGTCCTCAGCATCTTCCAGAACCAGGTTTAGATGCTGATCGAATCCTTTAAGTTTTCCTCTTAAGCTTCTTCCGCCCTTGAGTCTAACAAGCACTATTTTGTCCAGACTTTCCTCAAGTATTTGAGTTGCCATTTCACTCATATTTTGAAACCTCACTGCAGCATTGTCTTTAATAAGGTTTTGATTTAAGTA
>Ga0190361_1000788_pt1 | contig 12353 bp, 26 predicted proteins | sample 48721845_MG_FD_161273 | JGI IMG/M metagenome (GOLD analysis project Ga0190361, IMG submission 161273) | Hydrothermal vent microbial mat bacterial communities from Southern Trench, Guaymas Basin, Mexico - 4872-18-4-5_MG | ecosystem: Environmental > Aquatic > Marine > Hydrothermal vents >...
CGAGACGATTGGCTCAGCGCGGGTCGTATTCTCCACTGTAACGGAGCCATAGGAGTATATACTCCTATCCCGCTATGAGCCCCCGCTATCGCCACTATGGGCTATCACTGACTCCACTTCCAAGCGGTAGGAAGCTTCATCGCATATACACATTCTACTCACTCTCACTATAGTCTGCCGCTTCAGGTAGTGTATCTATGGTTCTTTTTGGTAGTTCAAACTTTACTGAGGTATCACTACTCAGTTCGCGCATTAGTTGTGTCATATTCTTAAAGAAGTTCTTTGCCTCAGGGCTACTTACTAACGTAGTCGCCTCTTCAAAGAATTTTGTTGCTTTACTTATAAGTGTTTGGTCTGTGAGGAACTTCTTTAGCATTTGCACAGTCTCACTTTTCTCCATCATATCCTCAACTTCTTTTCTCATACTCTTAGCAGTCAGTCGTGTTCCTATCATCATCCCTACCGCCAGCATGACTCCGTTTAACACTGCACTCACCACCATCATTATAAGTTGCTCTGAGTTCACCTTTTCACCTCCTTAACTTTCAAGTAACGACCTCCAGTGCGGAGGTAAAGCTTCTTTAACCCATCGTGGAATATCCTTTTTACACCTCCGAATTAAGTCAACAAATGAACTATCTATAACGTAGAACCTTGCTTTATCTTCAGGAGTTCTAACTGCTCTCCCGTAAGCTTGAATTGAAGTTTTCAAAGCTTCGTTATAATACCAGTTCCACTCATGTTTCTCAAGTCTACGAGCAACCCGTTTATCTTTAATATCAAGAAACGGAACTTTAAAAAGAACTTGTGCTTCACAAATCTCACCTACCCAATCTTGTCCCTCAGTAAAAGCAACGCATAAAAACACTTTACCTCTACTATTCATCCACGTTTTCAACGCTTCCTCTCTATTCTCAGAAGTATGCGTGACTAATCTGTTTTTATACTTAGGACTTATCATATTTTCAATTCCTATAGCAATATCGTAACTGTGACAGTGAACTGCAACATTCTTACCTTCCTCTTGGTCTAGTATCCTTTCAAGTATACGAACAGCAGGAAGAAAATTCTTATTTCGCAACTTATAAGTCAGTTTCCCGTTTGTTCTGTCTATAATAGGACGATTCTCAGGAGGAAACGTGCTTGGAACACTTATATGAAGAATCTCATCTCCTTTTAGAACTTTATCAAGACCGGTCTCTTTTATAAACACAGACACATTAAGCAGAGTAGCAGAACTTACTATGTAATACTTTGCTCTACTCCAAATCATATCTTCCATAAACGTCCTCGCATACAAAGGTTGAACTATAAGTTTAGGATACTGTTTCCCTCTATAAGAAGACCAGCCCACACTCCAAACCCACTCAGTTCTCTCAACTGAAGTAAGAAACATATCAGCAGAACTTATAAAGTCCTGTAGTCTGTTTATATTATTAGCTTGCGTTAACGACAACTCTTCTCCAGTCAACGTAGTTTGAACTGTAAGTGATTCTATATATCCTTCAGCTAACTCTTTTACCATAGAAACCAAAGAAATAGCATCGGTTATACTATTAACGTTTCCTATTAACTTATACACCTTTTCATACAGCTCAAACGGTATACGCCACGGTGACACTGTCAAGCTTATATGATTGATAACGTGTCTGTCTATACTATGACTTTCATCCATAACGAGCAGTTCTCTTCGTCTGAAAGAGTAATCTGTTTCTGTTCTTCCCTCTAGTATAAAATAAGCAAAACTCATCAAAGCAGTATGACTCCTCAGAGCCTTAACTTTTTGAATCCAATAAGGACACGATTCTATTTTCTGACAAGAGAAATCTTTAACTCTTCTACACAACCCTATATCTACAGTAGCCGCCGGGTCAAACTTACAAAAGTAATTCTGTCGTCCTTTAATCTCAGTAACATACCGACCTAAGTATCTATCCTTGAGAATTTGGTCTATCAAAGCTAATTGTGGAGTTATATAGAAAGCAGACTCAGCCGCTCTGCAAAACGTTATATTCACTGCACTCTTACCGAATCCCGTAGGTGCATCAAGTAACACACACTTTACTCCTGTTTTCATCTCATCCACTATACGCTCAATAGTCTCTTTTTGATATTTCCTGAACTTTGGCATAGGAAATAACTTAAGCACCTCTTTTTTATCAAGAATCACGCCGGCACTTCCTTTAACTCAATTATCTTATATCCAAGTCCACGAAAGTTTACGACGTGTTCTTCGCATACATCTATGAAATACCCGTTACCAAGTATAACTCTATACTTAGCAGGTTTCGTGCAACCCTTTACACGTCCATCTTTAGACTTGAAATAAAAGCAAGGTCTTTCACTGCTCATATCTATTAACCACCTCCCATTTTACAGGTTCAAATATACTCTGCGTTCCAAATTGCACTTTATCTTTTATTATGGGCAACATTCTTTCAAGCACCTCGTATCCAATACATGACCTTCCAAGTTCAAACGCCGCTTTCATAGTAGTTCCCGTTCCAAGAAACGGGTCAAGCACAACATCACCGGGATTTGAGTAAATCTTTATACACCTCTTAGCAAATTCAACAGGATAAGTAGCTCCGCCACTTATATCCAAACCAGTCCCCTGAAAGTTAATATTCCACACTCCATCGCTCCACTCTTTCCACTCTTCTCTCGTAAAATCAAGCTTACGCGGTTTAGGTTTATATTCCCTCTTATAAAAAGCAAACGCATACGCGACGTTTGCTATAGCCCTCGGATAAGCAGATTTCAAATTATCATATAAAGTATACGGGAACTTGTGAACAGCAACTCCGGGTTCAAACTTCCGTACATACCATCTACTTATCAGCACAAGTCCACTCTTTTCTATACTCTTAACCATATCCCCGCAAAGACAAATCTCTCTAGGATACCCATAGTATCTTGAACCCGGCGGATAGTCTTCCCATTCACAGACAAGCACACCGCCGGGCTTAAGCACACGATAGCACTCTGCCCAAGTCTTTGAAATCTCTGAAAAGAACGTTCTCAAGCTATGATACCTGCTTAAATCATGCTCAGCACCACGCCCTTTATCTTCTTCCCTCGAGAACACATCCAAAGTAGCATATGGCGGACTTGTAACTATCAGTTGCACAGTATTACTCTGCACTTCCCTCATATCTCGGCTATCTCCCACGATTATCTTGTAATACCTCAGTTTATTCCCTCCTTTTTACCAACAGGTTCTTCTCCAAAGCAAATATAATTAAACCCGCAGTTATTACACTCCCATTCTTCTCCTACATCAAACGGTGGAATTCCCGTTTTCTTTGCGTGTTCTATCTCTGCAAGATTCTGATTCATAAGTTGCCACACTTCAAGCAAATCCTCTTTTGTAAACTCGAAAGTAAAACACCTCAGCTTTGGTCTTATCCCTACATACTTTTTATTCCCGAACATATCCACTTCAAACCGTGTATAATCCCCGAATAGAAAGAACACAAGCAAATCCCCTTCATACTCACCCTCAAAGTAACAATACGCCATCAACTGTTTAACTTTAAGCGGAAACACCCTTATCGCATCCTCCGGTTTTTTAACCCTCTTTGAACTCATCGAAGTCGTAAATATCTCCGTAATTCTATCTCCTATCATATCAATATCGCCATATATAGGAATAGGCTTACCGTTTTCATCCAGCACCTCACTATCTTTTCTTCTTGCAATCTCTTTTAGCTTATACACCTCCAGAACTCCATGATGAGCACGTCCCCTCGCAAAAGTCAAATACGTTTCATCAAGTATAACCGGTTTCTTTCCTATCATGGCATAATAGGTTTTACGCGGACAGCATATCAGCTTTGTAACTGAGTAATGCCTCGGTCTCCATTCCCTCTTTGCAAGCGCATCAATTATCTTTCTTGGAACTTCAAAGTTTTCCCTTACTTTCATTTCATCCACTTCGGTTTACCGTTTACAATCTCCCGCAAATGCGGTTCTATATACTCAAGTCCCAATCCCTTAAACACTCCCTCTTCATCTCTACCCGCAATTATCTTACCATCTCTATTAATCAACCCTTTACTATACTGCAATTTCATTCCCATCCTCAAAGCACGCTTCGCTAACCATATGTTATGCTCAGCAGAACCCGTCCGCACCAGCTTCACAATTCCATAGTTATCCTCAGTAGCTCTATAAAAGTCCACTTGATAATAACGCCCATGAAACGGCACTAACGTCCTCAGCACCTGCTTACCACCGGCAACGATAACCCCGTCCATAATTCCCTTTGCAACAATCTCTACTTCCTTCCATCCTCTATCCGTTGCAACCACCACAAAGTCAATATCATGCACTACACGCTTTGACCGTCTTATACTCCCAACCACTTCAATTTTATCACAAACAGTATCCAGCAAAGTAATCACCAGACCCGCAATACCCTTCGCTTCCGTCAATTTTATTTTCTTCACAACATCGTAATCGTTTGCATCCACTAACCGCTTTTGCACTCTCACTCTATCACCTCCTTTAGACTTTTTACCCACTTTCCAGCATATTTCCCGTTTTTCCAACTCCAGAGTATTTGTTTAGGTTTTTTCGTTCTTCTCATATCAAAACACCACCTATGACTATCCTCAAGTAAAAACGCTCTAATCAGCAAGGACAACCTAAAGCTAATCCGCAAACCATGAGCTTTAACATGATAACCGCAATCAGCAGATTTCCTTCCATATTGAGCCCCCCTACTCAAAGCTCTCAGCACCAACCAAGCAACCGCACACCTAAACTTACTCCACAACCCTGTCCCATCATAATCCAACGTCACTCTCATCTTTCAAACCTCCTCAGGAAACAATACAAACAAAGAACCTCGCCTTCTTCCCAAACCAAGTATCTCGGTTCATCATCTCTAATTATCTTACCGCACCTTGAACACTTTATCTTTGTATTAGTATCGGATTGCGATACTTTTACCTCAGTAGTAGTATCAGATTGCGACGTTTCTACTTCAGTATTAATATCAGACCGTGACACTTTCCATCTTTCCCTCCTCATATAAGCGCTCAAGCCGTGTAAACTCTTTTTCACCTATAATTTCTTTAAATATTCTTAGCCAATCTTTACGTTTCGGTCCCTTAGTATGAAAGAAAGACAATTTTTCAGCGAGCTTAAGTATATAAAACATACCTTCGATTGTATGGTGCTCACCTAATTCCATTAAAGTTACTGCTTCGTCTAGTATAAGAAGTTCCTCCCTTTTAAGAATTGTAGAAAATAAAATAACATTAATAAAAGCTCTTACTTCTTCAAGAGAAGAAACGCACCAAACAAAGCTGTTTCCAGACGTTCTAATATTTCCACCGTAGTTTGCTTTTAATAACTCAAGAAATTGTTTATGTCGCGAGCGTAATACTAGCAACGGGTTCACGTGTAAACCAAAAGATGAACGCTTATCTTTTTGGATTTTTATTTGCGCGCTTCCATCTCCATCAAACACGCCACCCATATAATCTTTATTACACAAAAGACTTATTGCTATATAAGGTTTGATTTTAAGATGATTATTACTTAATCTTTCAATAATAAGAGTAATAGTGCCTTCTGCATCTATCAAACCGCCAACATACTCTGCTGATATTTTTTTCATTATTCACCCTCACTTAAATTTACAAAAAGGTTGTATTTTAAATTTTCCATTATACAATCACCGACTCCATTTTTCCCCGTATATTATTAAACCTCATATCCAACGCTCCTAGAGCAATTTTCTTTTCTTCAAGTTCTTTTATAAAGTCCTCCGTATACTCATAATCTCCCTCTCTAGGAGTAGGAAGAGGAGCTGTCGGGTCTAACCACCAATAAGGATACTTTTCTCTCCACAAATCATACCCGCGCCTAGAACGGAAAAACACGGCATACCTCTCAGCATAATTCAACCTTTTCTTAACCGGCACACTATACTCCAGCTCATCCACATCTATCGCCTCATCTATTTCACTAGCAGTAACAATAGCCTTTTGCTTAATCCAATAAGTTTGCGGTGCAAGTATAACCCCTACATAAATACACGCTCTTTCAAATTCCGCCAAATCATACTTCCCTTTAACATCACTCACAGCAGTAACCCTAAATTCAGCAATCGGGTCTGGCGTTTTCGTTCTAGGCTCTTCAGCATAAAACATTAAAGCAAACTGTGTTCTATAATAAACCGGCACAGCAACCGGATAGTAAAACACCCGCCTCATATAAGGACGAATAACCCAAGCAACCTTCTTACTCAAGTAGCCCTTTTCAACTAAACGCTCCAACCAATACCTAGCAGAACTATAAGTAATACCGAGCCTATCAGCTACTTCTGACCTCGTCAAACCCGGCTCTTTTCTCACCAGCTCAAGTATTCTTTTTCTTGGACTCTTTCTTACTTTCAACCAATTATCTCCTTAATACGCAATTTTATCATAGCACTCCAAACAGAAATATCGCACCTTACGTCCTCTTCTTCTCTTTGAGCGCCTTTGGATATATGCAAACTCACCTTTATTAATCACCCTCCCGCACTTACAGCAAATTCTCGTTCCCTTTTTTATTAGAACCTTTTTCATTCTTCATATTCACCAACCTTCTCCATTTTCTCTCCGCATGTAGGGCAATACGCTGTATCGCCCTCCCAGTCTACCAGCTCCATTTCTCCATGTTTCGAGCACCTCCACACTGTAACCTTAACCATCATTTCACCTCCTTCCCCAGCTTTTTAGCACACTTTCTACAAAGACCATTTGGAAGCAAATCCATGCAAACTTTCCCGCAAGAAGCGCAAGCATTACCCAACTTAACCAGCACAAACGTATGCCCATTTCTACACTTAAACCTCCATTTATCTGTTTGCTGAATCAACTCTATATTACACTCAGGACACACTGGCATCTCTCTCAGCAACCTGTTCTTCTAACTTCCAAAGAGCCCATTGATACTTACATTTCTCACAGACTACGTAAAGCCAAACTCTATACGGAAAATCCTTCACCAGACGACCGCCGTCATGCTTATACCATTTCAAGTTCTCCCCTTTCAACAAAGCTCCGCAGTATTTACAGTGAATCTTAGCTCTATCAATAACATCTCTTAATTCTTTAATCGACGACATCTTCAATCTTCACCTCTAATTTCACATCTCCCTTTGCTTTACCGAACCACTTTATAACTCTAATCAACCCTTCTATAACATCAACCAGCTCCGAATCAACCTCAACTACTACTCTTTTCTTCACTTTTCGCTCCTCCATACTTCTTTTTCAACTCTTCCAGACGTTTAATCTCTTCTTGCATCATCTTCAACTTTTCCTCAGTATCCTTTAGCACCGCTTCCAATTTTTCCGGCGTCTCAGCACTATCAATAAAAGCCTTCATCGGCTCTTTTGAAAGTCCAAGCCTATTCATATAGTTACAGCAAAGTTTACCGTTGACTATTGCATGACTATCGCAGTCTATACATCTCATACTCAAACACCACTCAGGGAACGTTATCACCTCCTTCTCATTACACCGCCGCAACGTGGACAAGCAATTTCTCTGCAGTGCCTACCGGGATTCCTAACTACATACCCGCAGTTCATACACACGCAAGCTTCCGGCAGAGTTTTATACTTATACACTCACATCACCTCCTATTTCTCCTCTCTAACAAGAGTCCATCCATCCGTTTTCTTAAAGTAATAGATATACTTTTCTGTCGGTGGCGGTGGTTGTAACCCGTGTTTAATATACGCAACCTCCAGAAATCTCCCTTCCCTCTTCACAGCAACTATCATAGCAAACCCGAACCAAATCCAGTCAAGCAACTGCCTCAGCATCACTGCATTCTCTTTATCAACCATATAAACTTTCACGATTTCACCGGATTTCTTTCCCTTTTCAACCAGCACTAACCTCACCATAGTATCCAGATTAACAGCAGACTTCGGCATATATCCCTTCATTAAAGCACTAAACATCAGCTCCGCCATCTCTGCATACTTTTCATTTTCAAACTCAAACCTCACCAGATTAACTCCTTCCGGCACTTTAGTCTCAGGTTTCACCTTAACACCCTTAACCTCTTCAATCTCCGCTTTAGTAATCCATCCCCTCTCTATAGCCTCATCAAGCTTCACCTTTATCTCATCAAACAAACCTCCGTCCATAATTATCTCTACCAGCACCTCATCTCCCTTTACAAAGAATCTCAGTTTCCCTTCTTCCTCTTTCACTTCTTTCCATTCACTCATTCTTTCACCTCCTCTTCTGTTCTTAGCACTCTGGGAGCAAACCAATACTCCAATCTCATTCCCTTGAAAGGCAATTCAGCTATTAAATGTAGTGGCATATCCGTAGTATACTCCAACTGAATCATATTAGTAACCTTCGAAACAGCTTTCAACACAGGCGCCAGCAAATGCACTGGAATCATCACACTCTCTCCAACGCCGCCTTCAAACCTCATTATATCCCAACCCGACGTCAAAGTAGTCCCCGCAGAATACAACCCATCCTCCGTTTTAGACGTCACCGAAATTCCCATAGCTGTAGTAACCAACTGCACACCACCATAGTATTCCTTCTTTTTCGACCTTCCTTTCTTCAGAAAAATCCTCTGTGCATCCTCAATAGCAACCAGCAACCCTTCCAGCTCCATCTTAGCCCTAACTCTATATGGAATCTTTGGCGTCCTCTTTTCAATCGCTTCCGCTTCATATAACGGAAAATCAAACACTCTCAACCTCTTCCCTTTAATCTCCACGTGTAACCTCCCGTTTTTAGCCACAGTAAACCTCACTGTATCTCCATGTGCTAATTTAGTCAAAGCCTTTTTAACATCACTCACTGGCAATCGCAAAACCTTTATCCTCTTTCCCGCTTTCAACTCCACGAAATAAGTCTTCGGCACAAACATCTCTGTCATAGCAGTCTTCGATTCATCCATCTGCTTCATATAAAGTCCATCATTCCTAATAGCAACCTGCACCTCAGTCAATATCAACGGCGTCATTAACTCAAACAAATCCCTGAACATCTCCGCATCCATCTCTATACAGACGTCATCCCCTTCCTTCACAACCGCCGGAACCAATCCCTCAGTCAAACCCTTTCCCTCACTCACTTTTTCACCTCCTTTTTAACATTCACCTTAATCATATGAGCTCCACACCTCGAGCAAGTCCGATGAATCCTCCGCTTATACTCCTTCCCCTTTTCATCCACAAAAGTATGAAAATGCGCAGTATGCCCTCCAAACTCCACATTACCGCAGTTCGGACATAACCACATATAATCCTTCTTTTTCTTCATCCTCCTCCTCACATACCTCGGCAGTTTAGCATCCTCAGGTTTAAACGCAATCTCACTCATTAGCTTTCACACTCCACACAATAACTTTATCACTATCTTTTTCTTTTAATTCCCTTGCAACTCTTATAGCCTCTTCCACAAGCTCAAAGTAATCTACTCCAATCACAAAAGCGCCCCCTCTACGACTAATAAACGCAATATAACTCTTTGTAATAGAAACAGAGTTATCTTTGTTCAACAACTCATTCTTACTCAACTTTTCACTCAACAATCTCTTCCTCCTTCAACTTTGTCAATTTCTTAATCCCTTCCCAATTCAACTCTTTCAACTCAGCAATCCACTCCTCAGAAGTCATATCTCTAAACCTACACTTAATCACCCGACAAACCCTCTCATATCCTTCCAAATACTTCATAGTTTTCTCATCAACCTTCCGCTTCAGCTCCAAATAAAGCCGTATATCCGCCTGAAAATTAGCTTTAGGATAACCATCCCTCACTCTCCTCCCCGTTGGACGCCTATCAACCCACTCATCTTTCATCTGCGCTGTAAACACCAAATTCATACACAACCGCTCCGGGTCCGTTACCTCATCAATAAACCCATTAACCTTTTTATTCACGCAAGAATACTCCTCCGGCATCAATCTCTGCCTTTCCGGTTTCTCCTTCCTCAATTCCTCCAAACAAGCATCAATCGCTAAGCTCCTCAAATCCGCCCCCGTATCCACAACCACCGTCTTAAAGAAATCTCTCCGTTTCCTAACATACTCCAGCGCTATCATCACGTCCTTAAAGCACCTAACCCTGAAATACCTCTGTTTCCACTCTTCCGGATACAACTTCCTTATTATATAATACCCCTCACCCTTAGGAGTAGTATCCAACAAAGCAGGTTTAGGAAAAAGACAGGATAGGTGAGTCTTCCCCACCGAAGGCTCACCTATTATTTCAACAAACAGGGGAACTTTTCGGACTTCACTCATTTTCAATAGCACCCTCTTGAAACACAACAGAAATCAGTGCTTTTCTATCAAGAAACGCAATTATCTTCTTTGCACACTCACTGCATATTTCTGCTCTTCTAACAGTACACTCTGAATTGCCAATTCTTTCTTTAACAACTATCACCAGCAGTTTCCTTTCGCTATCAACCTCTCTTTCGCAGACATCACAGTAATACCGTATCATCACTCCACGCTCCGTACTCCAGCATAGCAAACCACTTTAACAAGTTTCGTCAAACATCTTGCGCACACGACATATCCCAGAGACTTCATAGTCAAGTCCTTCATCTCCGTATCCACCTCTTCTCCACAGAAGTAGCACTGCCACCTTTTTATCTCTATCCTTCGTCCTTCCAAGTCTAACTGCACTCCCTTTTCCTTCTTTTCCATCCTCAGTGCATACGCCATTAATCAATCCCCTCTTTCGCCTCACTCACCGGCTCACCTATTGTCGCTTGTTTCACCTGTGCCACCTCTTCAATAGGTTTCTTTCCCAGATACTCCACAGGAAGCAACAGATTAAACTTCTTGAAATCACCGCCTTTCACTTTCACCAACGACTCACACTCAACCTCTCTCCATCGAAAGACCATTCCCAGCAACGACTGAGCAAAGTTCTGCATTCTCTCTTCATCATTCCTCCCTGCAATCGACACATCCCTCATAGCGCCAGTCTCATTCAACGCTTCGATAAAATACAACCACTTCGTTTTCTTCACTCGACTCGGTGGATACCACTCATATTGGTCTTTTTCGTAGGCATCCGTTCTTATCCGCACAGCAAGAACCTTTCCTCTTCGCTGTATATCAGGAGCTCCTTTGAACCCAAACGGTTCCTCTGAATAGTCCACTTCAACTATCTGCCCCACGAACTCTTTCAACGCGTCTGTTGCTTCCTCTGGTTTCCACGCAATACTCATTTCTCCATCTCACCTCCTTTAAAGTTAACATACCACTCTCCATACTTATCTCTCCTCAACTCCAACACATTCACCTCTTTCTCAGACAGTTTATGAAACTCCCTCAAAATCCATTCCCACGCTTTAGCCAAATCTTCGTAACCATAGAACCCAGCTCTCTCCACTGCATAGAACCCTGCACCTCCAGTCCTATCAACTAGCAGTGCAGGATTCGGTCCGAGCACAATCCCTGCAACATACTCAAACGCGCCAAATCCCTTTCCATCAAAGAATTCCTCTTCTCCCCCGAACTTAAAGCAAACCAATCTATACTCAGTAGCCTTCGCTAGCACCTTCACCAACACTCCAGCACTCACTGGCAACTATTCTTCCTCCTCTTCCTCTTCCCACTCTTCCTCTTCCAATTCTTCCTCTTCCACATCCTCCACATCCATTCCCTCAAACACCTCCTTCAACTCTTTTTTCACCCGCATATCTTCAACGAGCGAACCATAAAACCTCTCCCCATACTCCTTAGCCTTCTTTTTCATAAACTTATAAGTAAACGCTCTTTCCATTAACATCAACTCCAACCCCTTAACCAGAGCCTCCCTCACAACATCCGACGTAGTAAACAACTTTATTTTATCCCCTTTAATCTCCAAGCACTTCAACTCTTCAATAACAGGTTTCAACTCCACCGGCAACCGCACTTTTGGAAGCACAAGCTCCTTTATCTCTTTATACTTACTCACCTTTCTTCACCTCTTTAAAGAACTTCTCCAAATCGTCAATAAAGCCCTTATACCATTCAATCTTCTTTTTCAACTCCTTTGCTCTCTCTTCCAGCACATCCCACTCCATCTTCTTCGGAAACACAATCCTCGCCTTCACCCTTTTCGGCGGTGTAAGCACATCAACCATCCAAGCTCTATAAGGCTTCCCTACCGCCTCGCAAACAGCTCTCAAAAACCTCCTATACATATACTTCGGCAACCACTTATACCGTGCCAAAGAATACGGCAGTCCCCAATACCCCTTCTTAATCCTCTCCGGCAAAATCTCATAATACCTCTCCATAGCCTCCTTATAGATTTCTTTGCACTCTTTCTTCGATATAACATGAACCTCACCAAAGTGG
>Ga0190361_1000791_pt1 | contig 12335 bp, 7 predicted proteins | sample 48721845_MG_FD_161273 | JGI IMG/M metagenome (GOLD analysis project Ga0190361, IMG submission 161273) | Hydrothermal vent microbial mat bacterial communities from Southern Trench, Guaymas Basin, Mexico - 4872-18-4-5_MG | ecosystem: Environmental > Aquatic > Marine > Hydrothermal vents > Microbial...
TTTTGAAGTTGATGTGAATCCCAATATTATAAAATGGGCAAGGGAAAATGCGGGATGGAGCATAGAGGAGATAGCAAGCAAACTCAAAACTTCTATAGAAAATTACAAAAGAATTGAATCAGGTATTGCAAAGTATAACCGTGAATATGTGCATTCGGCTTTGGGTTATTTAAGCCCACTTGAATTTGAGCAGAAGTTTTATCAAAATTATTGTCAGGAGGCTGCTTAATGACATCTACCTTGAAATGGGCTAAAATATGTCCACCTTGGAGGGGGTCATTACAAAGCCACCCAAAATCTCAGTTGAATTTTTTTGTATTATTTTGTATAATCTTAAATAGTTAGAAGGAAGAAAAATATGGCAAAAGAGGAAATATAAAAGTAAAAGAATTGGCTAAATATCTGAAGATGGATGAAATAATTAAATACAAATAGTTGTTTCCAAATCTTCTAAAATCTTCCCAAAGCTTCCGCTAAATAATTTGTTCAATTCTTCTTTTCTTCCAACTATCTGTTCATAGATAGGAGAAGAAAAAATATCATCGGAAGCCAATCTTTTATTCTTTATATAATTTTTAGCCAAAATACTCTTTATTCTTTCAAGGATTTTTATTTGCTCATCAGTAAAATTATAAGTTTTGATATACTCTTCAAATCCCTTTTCTATCCGTTCTTCAACAGAAGGAATCTTTCTAATTCCTATTGCATGTAAAAAGAAATCCCAGATGCTTCCTTGAGGATAATTATAAATTCTCTTAAGTTGTTCTTCATCAAGATAAATTTCAGGATTTTTTGCCCATTCTTTTAAAATTTCTAAATCTTTGTCTTCTGGCTCATAATCTGGTGTCTCTTCAACCTTCCTCTTCAAAACCAATACATCTTCCCGGGTAACTTTTTTTGCTTCATCTTCAAACATTTTTCTTGCTTCTTCCATAGGGATATTGTCTATAACCTTGATTTTATCCCCATGAATCCAAACTCGCTGAATCAAATTAGCAGGGTCAGGATTAGGAATAAAAACCCATTTAGTAGGCGGTCTTGGACCGTCACCACCTCCACCACTTATCCCCCCAGGTTTTCTAACTATTTTTTCATTTGGTTTAGGAGTCCCTTTACCTGTATCTTTCATTTTGGCACAGAGTCCCACAAAATCTAAAATAGTAAAACTAAACTTGCCTGTTTTAGGGTCTAATCTTGTGCCTCTACCTAACATTTGAATATACTTACCCACAGATTTTGTTAATGCTGAGAAGCCAATATATCTTACACAAGGAATATCAACTCCAGTGCTCAAAATATCCACAGAAATTGCTATGTATGGTTTACGATTTGGTTTCTTAAACCATGTTTTTAAAACCTCATTCATATCGCTATTATCAGATATAATTGCTTCTGCGTATCTGGGAGCAATTTCTTCATTATCTTCAAAAACCTTATTTATTGCTTTAGCTAAAGTTAAACAATGTGCTTGACTTACTCCAAATAAAATCATCTTTTCTCCATAATCAGTATTTCTTTTTATCTCTTCTGCAATCCGCATTGCCCTTTCCTCTGACAGATATTTCCTTTCTAATTGTTGAAGCCAAATTACTTTTTTCTTGTCCAACTCTATCTTTTTTCTTTCATCCGGGTCAAAAACATAATCAAATTCAATACCTTTCTCTTCTGCTTCCCTTGTAAGATAAGTTTTTATTTCCAGGACCTTATAAGGAGCCAAAAATCCTTCGTCTATACCTCTTGCTAAATCAAACTGATAATCTGGTTCACCAACCTCACAACCAAAAAGTCTGTAGGTATCTAAAATTTCTAAATCCTCATCAGAGATATCCTTTACACCTTTAGCCAAAATTGCCTTTTTGGGAGTAGCTGTTAAACCCACACGGGGACATAAAAAATGATCAAAAATCAATTTGCGGTTAATATTAATAGAACGATGACACTCATCCACAATGAGAAGGTCATAAAATGTGTTCGTAATATTGAAGAATATATTCTCTAAGGTATCAATTACAACTATATGAATATTATAATTTCTGTACTGCTTATAATTAGAACTTTTTATCCAAGCTACAGGGAAATCTTTGCTAATTAAACTAAATCCTTCATCAAGTGCTTGTTTAGCTAATAGAATTCTATCAACTACAAAGAGAACTCTTTTTGCTAATCCATACTGCAATAATGCCTTTGTAAAAGCAACTGCAACTCTGGTCTTACCTAAACCTGTTGCCATATGCACAAGCATCTTTTGTTTGCCTTGTCTATATTTTTCAATTAAGGTCTTTATACACTCAAGTTGAAAATATCTTTCTTTTCCTGCAGCTGGGTCATATCCTCCTACAATATTGGTATCAATTATAATCTCTCGTTGTAAATTTTTTTGTTTCTCCTGTTCAATTTTTAAAAACATCTCCTCCAAACTCATAAAATTATCAACTCGCCTAAACTCCCCTGCCTCTAATCCTCGCCAGGCAGTATCATAAAATAGAATTCTCTCGCTTGAACAGGCATATAAAAATCTTGGTTTTAAAACTCGCCAATACAGGGTTCTTAACTTATGCAAAGCCTTCTTTTCGTCTTCCAATTTATTTTCAAAAACTGCCAAGATGTTCCCATGTAAATCCTGCAGGACAATGTCAGGCTTTATACTTTTATGGCCGGAAAATTCTTTCTGTTGTTGTTCGGTCAATTTATATTCTGGCTGATAAAGCAAGGTATCACCTGCCTTCCAGCCAAGTTTCTGAAGTTCCTTTATAACTTTTAGATCTGTTGAGGTTGCTTCGTTAAGGTTCATAGATTAGACTTCCTTTGTCTTTTTGTTTTGCCATTCATCAACAATCGGTTTCCAATCGACTTTTCTTTCTTCTTTATATGTCCAAACATCCCAAAAATCAGGATCTTTGGATTGTGGTCTATACTTTTCATCCAAATAATTTATCTCGACAAGAAGTGGTATGGGTATCGCCCATCCTAATATAATTGCTTTTTGAGATGGTAAAACCGGTAACTCATTCAAAATGCTTCCTAAAGCATCGGGAAGTAATTTCCTTACCATTTCTTGGTCCCTATCATTTACAATCCTATGCAAAATAAAAGTATTGCATTGAGATAGAACGGTTTGAGAAAGCTCAGAAGGTCTCTGAGAAGAAATCACTAATCCTAAACCAAATTTTCTACCCTCCTTAGCTATTTTCTCGAAAGACTGAGTACAAAGTCGTTGACTACTTATCTCATCCGAATCAATCTCATATCTTTTTATGAAATTATGAGCTTCTTCCATTACTAAGACTGACGGTAATATATTGCCATTTAATTTTCTATACCTTTGGAGAGCTTCAAAAATAACTCTTGAAAATACTGCAACTGTCAAATAGATTATTTCAGACGGAACTAAAGACAAATCAATTATAACTATACTTTGTTGTTCGTTACCTCCTATATAGTTTTCTAACCACTTTTGTAAAGTAATTTCATTCTCATCTGTGCTTATTATAGACACTATTCGTTCATCAGTTAATATAGAACGAACACGCATTAAGAAAAAATCCAGAAACTGCTGAACGTTTTGTTCTTGAGATAATCGCTCTAAATGAGATATGAAATCATCGTTTTTAAAAAACACTGGAGAATCTTCATCTGGCCCTTTATAAATCTCAAATTTTCCAAAAACAGATTCTTGTTCTTTGATTTTCTCAATAATACTTTCAATATCTTTCTTTTCAAACGAAGGATAGTAACCGCTGTTATTTTTCTTCCTAACATCAAGAATTCCTGTTATAGAAGAAATAATACTATTTAATGCACCGTTTTCATTATCCCCAATTTGATAAGAACCCAATGAGTTCTTTGAAGACTCAAGGAATTCTCCAAGATTCTGTTTACCAGGAAAATTTGCATAAGAAGATATTCCTTGATTTAAATAACTCCTTAATGTAATAAGTATACTTGTTAAATCCCTTTTGAGATTTATTAATATTTCATTTGTTTCGCTAGTGCCACTTTTAACCTCTCTTAATGCCCTTCTTAATAATGGCCTTTGAGTTTTAGCTGAAGCCTGTGCGATAGAACACCATTCATAACTATTCCACATCCATGTGGGAACTTTCAACTGTTGAAATACACTATCATCTGAAATCTTAACCTTAAATTTTTTCACTCCCCCTAAATCATCAAAAGAATCTGCATACTCTCCATTGGGATCCAATATAATAAATCGTGAATTAAGAGTTCTGCTATTATCATTTAGCTCTTTTTTTGCCGATTCGAGAGACCATCTTATTAATCCAGCTGCAGTACATGATTTTCCACTTCCTGTATTTCCTAAAATTGCTAAATGTCGGCCAAAAAGTTTATCTGGATCTACAAATATTGGAGCATTAGCTGCTAGAGGAGCTGTTCCTATCTTAACTTTAGCATTTTTTTCTTTATTCTGTACTATGGCCTTAAGCTGTCCATCACTTGGTATAATGACAGGATCTCCAACTGATGGATAGGTATATATCCCCCGTTCTATTTCATATTCATTTTCTTTCTTTTTTAAAATACCAACAGGTGTTAACGATATTTTTCTTAATGGAAAAGGTAAATCTATTAAATCAAAATCTTTAAATCCTTTTCTTTTGGGATATGGAGAATATTCAATGCCTATCCAACTAATTAAGCCAATTAAAGCACCAAATTCATTCGGAATTAATAAATAGCCGTTTATTCTAGGAAAAGGCTGAGGCATCCCTGTGTTTAGTGATGTATTGTATGGACTATTTGGATCAACTAATACTTTTATTTCTTTTGGTGATACAAATTCAACTGTTCCTATTGTTTGATTTCGTATAAAATCAAATTCCTGACTCATTTTCTTTTCTATCTTCTTTATTTTCTCTTTCTACTATATTTCTTTTCTCAAGAATTTGGTACATCCTATCTGATATTCTATCTATGGCAGGTTTAGGTAAATAATAATCCACTAAGTTTTCTAATTTAGCTACTTCATTACCAACTAATAAAGTTATCTGTGATATATTTTCTTTCTCAATAAATTTTTGGATTCTATCATTCGCTTTATCAAAAGATATTATCACCAGATGAGTAGAAGGAATGGTAAGCATATTAGAAATGATTTTATTAATATGTGAATCACCAAAACCGTAACCATATGTAACTAATACTGAATTGGGACGACATATAGCAATAGAGAAATCTCTAAAAAGCTCAGAATAAGGGAAAAATGCCGTATCTATGCCTTTGTAAGCATTTGGGTATATAACCACTTGTTCATAAGGATCATCAATTTTAATTTCACCATGACCAAATGGTATAAATTCTTTATAAATGTTACGGCTTTGAGTATCAAAACGCCAATCTAACGAACCATGCAATTTTGTCAAACGAACAACGCCTTCTAAATAGCGAGGTTCTCCTCTTATACCAGGAGGGTTATAGTGATAATCGAATTCTAACCTATTCAACCTAAATATTGGTTTAATTTTCCCAATAAATCTATCAATAGTCAATATACCTGCTTTATCCAAACCATATTCAATAAATCTATCATAGTTAGTAGTGAAAATATGTAATCTATCTTTTGTTGCTGTTCTGCTTGCGAAACTTATTAAGAATCTTTTTAAGAAAAGTAAATTACCTCCGGAAATAAATTTCTTTTCATTTTGAAAAACAGATTCTATTAATTCTTTTAATTTATTATTTATCTGTCTTCTTAATGAGTTTACATTCTTAGTCTTACCTAATATCTTGTATCCTCTTAAGAGTTCAATGGCCGTCCTTAAATCATCTTCAAAATTAGCCTGTCCTCTATCCAGACTCTTAGCTGATTGCTCAGCATAATTTTTAATTATATTCTCAAACCTACCACTAAATTCAATCCTATCCATAGCATTAGCTTCATCAACTAGTGCTAAAATCAAGCCTGATCCTACTAACAAATTTAAGTGTTCAGATTGAAAAATAGCAGTAAGCCACGGTTCAATTTGTTTCCTGAATACTAAATGTCCTTTGTTCGAATCAAACTTTATTTGCTCATTTCTAACAAACAATATATTCTCTTCACTAAAATTAATACTGGTTTCATTATTATTCATAATTCACCTCTTTTCTTTCTCTCCCCAAACTTCCTCCAAAATTTCCTCAATCCTTTTCTCTGCTTTTTCTTTTAACATTTTTACTTTTTCCAGAGCCTGCATTTCTTTATCTAATTCTTTTATGATTTTGCGCTGAATCTCAGGAGTAAAATAATCTATTTTTGTCTGCGCAAGTTCTTGTAAATTTATGTTAGCCTGTCCTCCTGCTGGCTTAGCTATTGATTTAAAATAATCTCTATATTCCTTTTGTGCAAATAGATATCTTAGGAAGAATGGATTCAATTTTTCATTAAATCGTAACCTTATTAAATATCCAGCCCATGTACCATTAAAATCAAAATTAATTACTCCACATTTGTCTACAAGGTCTAAACTGTTTGTTCGATTAAAAAGGAAGTCTCCATATTTTAATAACCTGCTTTCTGTTAAATTTTCATTGGTGTATTTTAAATCTTGTAAATGCCAATTTCCTAATATATCTAAATTATTCATTCTCAAAACTGGGAATTTTCCCTCTGTGAATAATTTAGATGAAATCCCATAAAGGCTATCAATTATAAATTCACCTAAAAACTTCTTCTCTGTAGATTTGGGGATATGAGGTTCCCACCCCCCCAATATCTTCTCCGCGCCTTCAATAATTGCTTTTTGTTTTTCAATCTTCTCTACAATTTGTCTCTGGGTTTCAAGAGGTGGTAGAGGAATGGAGAATTTTAAAAGAAATTTTGGGCCTTGTTCGTTTTTTATTCCTTTACTTCTTTCTTCTGCAATGGGTGCGAGGAATTTTTTAGATCGTAAAATATAAAACAGATATTTTGGATCTATTTCATTTAAGTTTATAGAATAAACCTGATAATGAGTAGAACACATCAAATCAAAAGATGCTAAAGAAATAGCTCCTTGCCATAAATTTATCTTTGAGGTTACCAAGTCTCCTCTCTCCGCTTTATAGAGATCCATTCCTGTTTTTTTCTCTTTTCTAAAGTGAATTCTTCCTTTAGCAAAATCTATTTTTTCAATTATTTCAAAACTCCCATCATATTCGTCTTTCCTAATCTTGTTATATTTTGGTATTAATAACTTTTCCAGCTTAACTCTTGGATATTTAACTCCTCTTTTTAATATTTCTTTTAACTTCTTTAATTTCTCATTTTCCGTATCCAGTTTTAATAAATATTCCCTTGCAATATCCATTTCCAAAGCATTTTTGGGATTAAAACTTGCTAAAATGCTTAAAGCAGTTTCTATGTCTAGTTTTTCTCCACCAGAAACAAATCCTTCAAATAATAATTGATATTTCTTATCTATACTGGCATTGTCTTTCGGTTTTATATTTTTTAAAACATCCTTCCAATCTTTAATTTGTTCATCTGTTAAATCACTTCTATAAGTCTGGAAGTTAAAAGAATACAGATGTGCTTTTTCAATGCGCTTTGAAGTTTCGTTCTGGATTTTGTTTTCTAAAACTGTATCAAACTGTTCAATTTTTTGCCGATATTGGTTCTCTGTTATCTTCCCTTTATCCTTTTTCTCTTTTAATTGTGCGATAAGTTTATCTTTTTTAGGCTTACTCCTGATTGTTATCTGCTCTCTGGTTTCTTTTCGGATTCTTTCTTTCAGTCGTGGATCTAATGTTTTTATCCAATCAGCAGGAATTATAAAGCTATTTTTTGTTTCAGGTGGAATTTCCCCTTTTCTGACATAATTTGTAAATATCTCTATTACTTCAGGAATTTGACATCCCGGAACTGGTTTTCTATTTACCCCCATAGAAAACCCATCATTTTCTATTTTGTAATACCAAACCCATTCTGTTGGTCCGTCTTTTTCAAAATAAAGAATTGATGTTTTAGCCCCTTGTCCTTGCTTGCTAACAAATACTCCTTGAGGAAGGCTTATAACTGCTCTTAAATTTGCTTGTTCCAGAAGTATCTTTCTTAAATTTCTTGCTGATGTCTTATCCCAAGTTAAGAATCCTTCAGATACTATCACCGCACATTTCCCACCTTTTTTAAGCAAATCAAACATTAATTTTACAAAAAGTACTGTGGTCTCTGATTCTCTTGCATATTCCTCCCAAACATTAGGATAAGCTGGCTGGTCTCTTTCTGCTCCAAAAGGAGGATTACTCAAAATCAGCGTCTTTGAGTTTGTATCAATAGCTGGATCAAAAAGTCTCAAAGAATCTCCTTGTTCTATATTGGCAGGATTTAACCCTCTTATATAGAGATTAATTGCTGCCATTTTCCGTATCATTCCCAGATATTCAATTCCACTTACTCCTTCACGATAAAAACGATTGGCAGTGTCTATATCTGGCATTGATTCATTAAATCTTTGGAAGAATTTCTCAAAGTAAGCATTTAATTCAGGATGACTCGGAGGACATTTCTGGGAGGGCCATTTTTTATCTTTGATAACTTTCTCTAAACAATAATGGTATGCATCGAATAAAAATCCTCCTGTTCCACAGGCAGGGTCAAAAATGGTATCATAAAAAGTTGGATCTGCCATTGCAACCATCATTTGTCTAATATGCTCAGGTGTACGATAAAGCCCAATATCCTGCGTTCCGCCTGTCTCAGAAAGAGCAGATTCAATGGTGTCTCCTAAGATATCTGTTTTTAAAATAGCTGTTTCATCTATTTCAGAAACAAGTCCAATAATTTCAGTCATATTTCCGCTTTGGACATTAGTTGAAAAACTTGAGTTAGCAAATACTTCTTCAATTAACACTAAATTATCCTGAACCTTTTGAGGAAGATTTTCTTTAAATACTTTTCTTGCTTTAGATAAAATCTGACTATAGAAAGGAAAGATATTTTTATTAAGATGAGATTTTATTTGTTCCCCTGGGAGGCTCAAAAGATAAGAAAACAAAAATTGATACCCTTCATCTTCAAATAGTTTTCTTAATGGCTTAAAATTCTTATCTTGCCGCAATTTAATCTCAAAAATGCGAAGAAGTAAAAGCTCAATTATATATTCAACTCTCTGAACCGGAGTCCCCGCTGGTCTTAATTTATTGTGAAGACGCTTTAAAATATTATTTGTTCGTCCTTCTGCGTAATGTGTTGTTGACCTTGCCATAATATTTTTACCTATTATTTTTGCTACTTTTTTTACTTAAAGACTCTTCCTCAATCCATTTATCAATTAGATCTTTCCTAAATCTCCATTCACCACCAATTTTTGCCCCCGGCAACACACCTTTTCTTGCCAACCTATAAATGGTATGCTCATTCATTTTTAAATACCTTGCTAACTCTCTAACCGTCAAAATTTCTTCTCTCATAACCATTCAAAATTATGCAAAATAATACAAAAAAGTTCAACTATATTTTTGGGTGGTGGGTGGGGGTAAATTCTCTCTTACCTGAGATTCTTTCTCTTACACGTGTAGATTGGGTTAGGTAGAATTATTAGAATAATAAAGTTTGGTTCTTCCCTAAATCGGGAGCCAAATTTATTACCACAAACTAAATCTTGAGGATTTTTAGAAGATAATTTTTCTTTTAAATTATCCCCTTCCCGCCCATCCCGAAAATCTGAGTTAGAAAAATTTTGATGTGCGAAATTCCTTGAAAAATAAAGATTTATTTGGATGTTTCCTTTTGAATAGATAATCTCTTTGATAAATTTTTTGATAAAAAGAGTTTTTTCAATTACTTTCTTTTGATGGAAGGTTTTTAGAAAGTGTTGATTAGTTATCTATATAAAGATGAATCTATCTTACTTTTTTTTCTTCATAAAAATTACTCATCCTTCATATATCCAACAAGTTTTCGCATCAAAAAATTTAACCTTACCCCCCTTTAGAAAATACCTAAAAGGCTGTACATCAGAAATCTCACTGTATTTTTTCTGTAAGTCCTCTTTATCTAAAACAGAAATAGCTATTCTTTTAAGTTCTTTATTTCGTAATAATTGGTTTATAATATGTCGATCGTTCCTTGATAAGGAACTTCCGTAAATTACTACACTTTCTCCTAAATTCGGTAAAACGTTGTCATAAATATTACTTAAATATGAACTTCTTCGTATAGCTTTTAACTTTTGCTCACTTGTTCCTTCACTAACTATCAATGGTGAATAGAAATTTTCTTCCCATTTTTTAAAAATAGTAGCCAGTAAATTATCATCTGAATCACCATTTCTTACAATCTTCTCTTCGTTTCCAAAAGCATCTATTGCTAAGGTCAAATTGCCATGTTGATAGAACAATAAAACAGCATGTTTCAAAGCATCATCTGGTTTTCTCAGCCATTCCCAATCATAGCAAAAACGCCTTCCATTTTCATCGATAAAACAATCCTTGATAAGATTTTTTCCTCTTAACTCCCTTTTTTTATCCATTAATGCCCAATAAATGATCAAATCATAATTGAGACTAACTATTGTTTTGAATGAACTCAAATACTTAATAATTTTTCTAAAATGAGGCTTCGCCTCATTATATTCACAGTGCATTTCTCCAATAGTTTTGATTAAGGCTTCACGTAATTTAAAGTAGTTATCTTTTAACTTTTCTGCACCCTCTATATTTAACTTCTCAGCAACAAAATACGCATCTTGCAAAATTCTCAATATTAATTCAAAATCACTAGTCTGAAAATAATTAAAAATTTCTTTAATATTACTATCTAAAAAATCTTTTTCAACAGCTTGTTCTAACAGAGATGTATAAGAAAAATTTTTGCTTATAGCAATACTAGCTCCATTTCCTAAAATAAGTCCATCTTTAAACCCATCTGCAATTTCAGACCATTTATGAATTCTTACTTCCATCCTTAACCACTTCTCTTTCTAGATTTCCTATTACCCTAATTTCTTAAAGTAAATCGTCTATTTTCACATTTAGAGCCTTCGCAATTTTTAGCAGTGTTTTTATTGTCGGATTGTCATTTTTACCCGACTCTATTTTTATAAGCGTGCTATAAGTAATACCTGCTTTTTTAGCGAGTTCTTCTTGGGATAATTTAAGTTGTTTCCTTAATCTTTTGATATTTTGAGCTAATGTACTTTTTCTTGGTATACTTTCAATATATTGCTAATATTGCATTATAATTACATTATATTACTTACAATTTGTTGATATTTTAACTTTAAGGAGGCTAAAATGCAAGAGAAATTAAGATGTGCAATTTATACAAGAGTATCCACGGATAATCAGGTAGAGAAAGATTACAACTCTCTTGAGACACAGAAAGAGAGTTTGATGGCTTATATTCAGGCTCATAAGTATGAAGGATGGGAATTATATGATGTTTACGAAGATGCTGGATACTCAGCCGCTGATTTGAATCGCTCAGAACTCCAGAGATTATTAAATGACATTAGAAGAAAAAAGATTAATATCGTCCTTGTTTATAAAATTGATAGGCTTACTCGCTCTCCTAAAGATTTCTACTACTTAATGGAGATTTTTGAAAAATACAAAGTAGATTTTATCTCAATTACAGAAAGATTTGATACCTCTACTCCTGCAGGAAGGCTTTTAAGAAACATAATGCTTACTTTTGCTCAATTTGAAAGAGAGTTAGCCTCTGAGAGGACAAGAGATAAAATGCTACAAAGAGCAGAAAAAAAGGATTATGGAATGGTGGTCTCCCACCATTTGGGTATAAGACAGTAAATAAAAAACTTATTCCCGATGAGAAAGAATCTAAAATTGTAAAGTTAATATTTCAAACTTATGTTGAGACAGGATCAATAGCAGGTAAACGCTGATAGGCTGGAAAGATTTGTTTTAGAAAATTTGAAAAGGGTATCTAGAGATGAACCTTATATTGAAAATCTTTGTTTTAGATTCAATCACAATCCAGATGAGTTAGTTCGAAATTCCCTTATGAAAAATAAGGTAGCGGGCGACCGGTGGAATTCTAGAGAAAGAAAATCTGCCTCCCCGGGACGGACTCAAACCAGCAACCTAGTGGTTAACAGCCACCCGCTCTGCCAATTGGGCTACCGCGGAGTATCTTCTCATTTTTAACAAGCTTAAAGAAAAAACAAGAGGGATTTATAAAATAGCTAGGACTTCCTCAAAGTAATTTTAATGGAGATCCAAATGATGGACATTAGAAAATGACAAATGATTCACCCCGTTGAGTAGTAAAACTTACTCCACGGGGCAAGAAGCTCAAATGTCAAATCAAGCCCAAAATCCAAAAATTTAAAGTTTTAAGTGTTAAGGGCTTGTTGAAAAACTCAGATACATATTATCTTTACCCAACTTCTTCCCTA
>Ga0190361_1000792_pt1 | contig 12332 bp, 10 predicted proteins | sample 48721845_MG_FD_161273 | JGI IMG/M metagenome (GOLD analysis project Ga0190361, IMG submission 161273) | Hydrothermal vent microbial mat bacterial communities from Southern Trench, Guaymas Basin, Mexico - 4872-18-4-5_MG | ecosystem: Environmental > Aquatic > Marine > Hydrothermal vents >...
TTCTTCTCCTCTTCTCCTTCCTGCCCCATGGAAACCCAGACATCTGTGTATATAATATCTGCATCCCTTACCCCTTCTACTGGATCATCTGTAAGGACAATTTCTCCATCGTGTCTCTTTGCATCCTCCATTGCCCATTGTGTAATTTCTTCGTTCGGTCTCAACTCCTTAGGACTTACAACAAAAACTCTCATTCCCATCTTTGCTCCACCAAGCATTAAGGAATGACAAACATTATTTCCATCTCCTACATATGCAAGTTTAAGACCCTTCAACTCTCCTTTCTTCTCTTTTATGGTGAATAAATCTCCCAATATTTGACAGGGATGAAATTTATCAGATAAGCCATTTATGACTGGTATACTTGCAAATTTAGCAAGGTCCACAAGATCTTTATGGGAGTATACCCTTGCCATAATACCATCAAGGTATCTTGACAAAACTCTTGCTGTATCACCAATTGTTTCGCCCCTTCTTAGCTGTAAATCTCTTGAAGAAAGATAAAGCCCATAACCGCCAAGCTCATACATAGCCACTTCAAAGGAAATTCTTGTTCTTGTGGATGGTTTTTCAAAAAGCATTCCCAGCTTCTTACCTGCAAGAATAGGAATAATCTCTCCCATCTTTGACCTTATCTTTAAAACCTCTGTGGCTCTCAAAAATTCTTCAATCTCTTCTCTTGTAAAATCATAAAGAGATAAAACATCTCTACCTTTTAAGTTCATCCTATCACCCCTTCCTCTCTTAGTTCTTTTTTAATATTGCCTAAAATTTTCTTTCTGTCAAGATTACTTGTGATAAAATCAATTAGGATGAAGAACATCGAGGAAGAAATAAAGAATTTAAAAGTTGAGATAGCCAACATAAAGAGAAATTTATCTCTTATTCTATCTCATATTGATCCAGACTTTGAGGAAAAGTTAATCTACAGAATCTTGAAGCAAAAAGGGCTTAGCGTTATAGGTAAAAAGGAAAAAAAGATAATTCTTCCAAGAAGGAAAGAATTTGTAGAAGACTATTTAAAACATCTAAAAAGTTATTATATGAGAAGGATTATTTCAGATATTATAAAACTTAAAACAGTGGATAAGGTAAAAATTAAAAAACTCAAAGAGAGATGGGGCAAGGAAGCTGTAGAGAAGTATTTAAAGCTTCTGGTTAGATTTGAAATAGTTGAATTAAAGGAAGCTACTTATGTATCCAGATTTCCTCATATTGATAACTTTGGGGATACTCTTGAATGGTTTGTCTCTAAAATACTCATAAGAGAGTTTGCTATCCCTTCTGTAAATGGAGTAAAGATAAAAGATATTGCTGGAGGAGGGGATTTTGATATATTCTTCCTTCTCTTTGGAAATCTATCCTACATTGAAACAAAATCCTCCCCTCCAAACAATGTATCCATTGAAGAGGTTGAGAATTTTATTAAAAGAATAGATGCTATCAAACCTTTTGTCTCCTTAATGTTTATAGATACCACTCTTAACATAAAGAGAAACATTATTGATAATCTGGGATTCCTTTTAAGGAGAATTGGAAGAGATTTTAATCCAGTTAAACTTAATACTGGATTTTATAGGGTAAGTTGTGGTATATATGTTTTTAATGCAAAGAGAACTATTGAAAGCAGTTTTCATATAATGCTAAAAGATTTATTGAAGGAGGAAAGAGTTGAAGATAGTTATAACCAATGATGATGGAATAGACTCTCCAGGAATAAAGGTTTTAGCAAAGGCAATTTCTGAGCTTCCATTTGAGGTATATGTTGTTGCTCCTGAAAAACAAAGAAGTGCAGGGGGTCATTCAATAACAACCCATAAACCTCTAAGGATAAATGAGGTAAACATGGGAATTAAAGGAGTTAAAGGTTTTTCCACCAATGGCTCCACTGCAGATTGTATAATCCTTGCAAAGGATGTTATCGTAGGAGACATGGATTTTGTAATTTCAGGAATAAATGAGTATCCTAATCTTGGAGATGATATCTCTTACTCAGGTACAGTTTCAGGAAGTATAGAAGCAATATTAAATGATGTTCCCTCTTTTTCTGTTTCCATATACAGATTCGGTGAGAATTTAAACAAAGCTGCGAAATTTTCAAAGAAACTTCTCCTATATTTAATAGAAAATCCTGTTAAAAAGGGAGTGTTTCTGAATGTCAACTTCCCCGGATCAGGAGATATAAAGGGAGTAAAAATAACGAAGATTGGAAGAGTAAAATATGTGGATAGAACAGTAAAAAGGGTTGATCCATCTGGAAAACCATACTACTGGATAATGGGAAAACCAGTATGGAGTGGAGATGAAAACACAGACACATGGGCAATAAGAAACGGTTATGTGTCAATCTCTCCCCTCAGAGTAAATTTTGTTGATGATGAAGAATATAAGAGACTAAAGGAGGAAGAGGAGAAATTTTTGCCTCTATTTGACATATGAAAAAAATTCTTGTTATAACAGAGAAACCATCTGTTGCAGAAGATATTGCTAAGGTTCTTGGAGCAAAAAGAAAGGGAGATGTTTTTGAAAACGAGAAGTTCGTCATAACATTCGCACTTGGTCACCTTGTCACTCTCTCTGAGCCAGAGGATTATGATAAAAGGTATAAATTCTGGAATTTAAAGGATCTTCCCATCATCCCAGAGGAATTCAAGTTAAAACCCATAAAGGAAGTAAAAGATAGATTCCTATTTATAAAGAAACTTTTAAAAAGTAAAGATTTTGAGTTTGTTGTTAATGCCTGCGATGCAGGTAGAGAAGGCGAACTTATCTTCAGATTCATATACACACTCTCTGGATCAAAACTTCCCATAAAGAGATTGTGGCTCAATGCTCTAACACCTGAAGAGATAAAAAAAGGATTTGATAACTTAAGAGATGGCGAAGAGCTTGAACCATTATCACAATCAGCATGGGCAAGAGCTGAATCTGATTGGCTCATAGGTATAAATGCTACAAGGGCCTTCACAAGAAAAGAAGGACTCCTTTTCTCTCTTGGAAGAGTTCAAACACCAACACTTGCCATTGTGGTTAATAGAGAGAAAGAGATACTCTCCTTTAAACCTAAAAAATTCTTTGAGTTATTTTTAGACTTCAATAAAAACTCCTTTGATTACAGAGGTAAGTGGTTCAAAGGAAAGGAAGAAAGAATATTTGATAAGAAACTATTAGAAGAGATACTCAAAAAAATAGAGGGAAAAGATGGCGCAGTTGAGACTGTACTAAAGAGGAAAAATAAAGTTTTACCACCCCTTCTTTTTGACCTTACGGAACTTCAAAGAGAAGCGAATAGGCGTTTTGGTTATTCTGCCCAGAGAACACTAAAAATAGCACAATCACTCTATGAAAGACATAAACTTATAACCTATCCAAGAACTGATTCTCGTTATCTACCATCTTCCATGAAGAAGGAAGTAAAAAAGACCCTTAAAAAAATATCCAGTTTTAACAGGGAGTTGAAGGAATTTATAAAAGAGATTGAAAAAGTAGGAATAAAATTCACAAAAAGGATTATAAATGATGCAAAGGTAACTGATCACTTTGCAATAATACCCACAGGAAGATTAACTTCTAATCTATCAAAGGAAGAGAATAACATCTTTGATTTAGTGGTAAAAAGATTTATAGCAGTTTTTTATCCCGAGGCAGAATTTCTTAATATAAAAATAATTACAGATGTTAATGGAGAAAAGTTTAAAACTGACTCTAAGTTTCTTATCTCTCCTGGATGGATGAAGGTGTATGGATTTAAAGAAGAATCAATACCATCTGTCCCTGTTAAGAAAGGTGATGTTGTAAAGATTGTTGATAAAGAGATAAAAGAAGGTGAAACAAAACCACCTCCAAGATACACCGATGCGACTCTTCTATCAGCTATGGAGGGAGCAGGAAAACTTGTTGAAGATGAGGATTTAAGAGAACTACTTAAAGAGAAAGGCTTAGGTACTCCTGCAACAAGGGCTTCAATTATAGAAAGACTTATAGAGGTAGGGTATCTTGAGAGGGTGGGAAAACAATTAAAACCACTTCCTAAAGGAATGAAGCTTATAGAATCTCTTGAAAAGATACCACTTACTGAACTTCTCTCTCCAGAACTTACAGGTGAATGGGAGAAGAAACTAAGAGAGATAGAGAGAAAAGAATTTGAATATGAGAAATTTATGGCTGAAATAGAAGAGTTAACAACCGAAGTGGTGGAGAAAATCAAAGAGAGAGAGGGTAAAAGGATAAAGGAAGAGATATATGAAGATATAGGAACCTGTCCCATATGTGGTGGTAGAGTGATTGATGGTGAGAAATCTTACTTCTGTGAGAACTGGAGAAAGGGTAAATGTAAATTCATTGTTCCAAAAAAGATGATGGGAAGGAAGATAACAAGAGAAGAGATCGTGGAACTTATGAAAAATAAAAAGACACCGCTTCTTGCAGGTTTCTGGTCAAAAAATAGAAGACGATTCTCTGCCTATTTAGAAATAAAGAATGGTAAGGTGGAACTTACTTTTCCAGAGGATAAGGTAATACCCGGAGAACCATTAGGTGAATGTCCAAACTGTAAGGGAAAGGTAATTGAAACAGAGAGAAGATATAGATGCGAGGACGAAAGTTGTGATTTCTCTCTATCAAAGAATATTCTTGGTCATAAGCTGACAAGGGAAGAAGTAAAAATACTTCTATCTGGAAAAAAAACAGATAAGATATTATTCTATTCCAAAGGTAAGAGATTTTTTGCAAGATTATCGCTGGAAAACGGAAAACTTAAATTCCACTTTGAGGAGAAAAACAGTGGCAAAGGCAATAGTAAAAAGAGTAGAAACATACGAAGAAAGTAAGATAAGAGAGGTGCTTGAAGAAAATAAAGATTTCATTCTTTCAGGATTAAAATCAGGGGATAGAGTTCTTGTAAAGCCAAATTTTCTCTCTTTTAATCCTCCAGAAAAGGTAGTGACAACACACCCTGTATTTATAAGAACAGTAGTAAAATTTTTACTTTCTAATGGATTGAAGGTGCTTGTAGGTGATATTCCCGGAAGGGTTATACCTCTATCAAAATATCCAAAAATATCTGGACTAACAGGAATAAAAGATGAGAATTTAGAAATAAGTGAACTCGCAGTATTTGGTTTCAATGATGTAAAGAGGGATTTTTTAAAACTTGATGAACTTCACCTGCCGAAAATTTTGTGGGAAGTAAAAAAACTTTTTAATCTTCCTAAAATGAAAACTCATTCATTAACTTTTATAACAGGTGCAACAAAAAATCTATTTGGTTTAACCCCAAGAAAGGATAGATTGAAAATTCATAGAATTACATCGAGCGTTGAATTTTCAAAGGCTGTTTACGATATAGCTTATTCTGTCCCAATCCCTCAGATGATTATTATGGATGGAATAATAGGAATGGAGGGAGATGGACCTTCCTATGGAACACCTGTTGAATTAGATTCCGTGATAATTTCAGACGACCCGTTACTTACCGATTATGTAATGACTAAAATAATGGGATTTAAGGAACAATCCATTCCCCTATTTAAAGCTGTCGGTATTCCAGAGGGAGAAATTGTTGGTCTCACCTCTATTCCACAAAAGAAGTGTAAACCGCCAAAAACCTTTAAAGCATCCCCAATATTTTTAACCATCGGTGGAATGATATTTTCAACCTTCCTAAATGTTGTACAAACTGTACCTGAAGTGGATAAATCTAAGTGTATAAAATGCAGCGTGTGCGCTGCAAAATGCCCTGCAAAAGCTATAACCTTATCTCCTTACCCTGTCTTTGATAGAGATAAATGTATCATGTGTTACTGCTGTCATGAACTATGCCCTGAAGGTGCGATATACTTAAAGAAAAGAATTAAAATAGGAGGTTAAAATGGATCTTGGAATAAAGGGAAAAATTGCAGTGGTGACAGCTGCAAGTAAAGGACTTGGGAAAGAGGTTGCAATTTCCCTTGCAAGGGAGGGAGCGAATTTAGTCATATGTGCAAGAGGAGAAGAGGAACTTGAAAAGACAAGAAGGGAAATAGAGGATAGGTTTAAAGTTAAAATCTTTTCCTTTACCTGTGATGTAACAAAGCGTGAGGATGTAGAAAAATTTAGAGATTTTGTTATAGATGAGTTTAAAACTGTGCACATGCTCTTTACAAATGCAGGGGGACCACCACCAGGTGGATTCTTTGATTTTAAACCAGAAGACTATTTGAAAGCTATCAATCTAAATTTGATGAGTGCTATTTATCTTGTCTATAGTTTTATTCCATACATGAAAGAACAAAGGTATGGTAGAATAGTTGCTTCCACATCTATAACCGTAAAGCAACCCTTAAAGAATCTGATACTTTCAAATGTCTCAAGAACAGGAGTGGTATCTTTTATAAAAAGCCTATCAACCGAGGTTGCGCCTTACAATATAACTGCAAACTGTGTTGCTCCTGGATACACCATGACAGATAGAGTCAGAAAACTCATGGAGGATAAGGCAAAAAGGGAGAATATATCCGTTGATGAAGCTCTTAAAACCATAACAAAGGATATTCCCATGGGAAGGATCGGTGATCCAAGCGAATTTGCAGATGTGGTGACATTCCTTCTCTCTGAGAGGGCAAGTTATATAACAGGTGCAACTATTCAAATTGATGGAGGATACTATAGAGGACTTATGTAAAAGGAGGAATAATGAAAGATTTTAAGGTTCCAGAAAAGAAGGAAGTAACAAAGTTAGATATGTTAAGGAGTCAACTTTTCACCGTTGGTATATCTGTTGTTGGAACGGTTCTCTTTGTGGTATGGGGAGGACTCAATATAGGTTCAAATTTTAAGGTAGGGATAACGAGAATAGGAGTGGGAATTGCCTTTGCAGGCTTTGCAATATATACACTAATAGGAATATACAAATTTGTAAAGAAAGAGTTTGTTGAGATCAAAAAGAGCAAAACAAAGAGAAAGAGTTAGTTTACTCAAGAAAATCTTTAGTAAACTTTGAAATATCCTTTGTTCTTCCAACAAAAACTATTATATCTCCTGCCTGAAACCTCTCCTCAGAGGACGGAGCAATTATAATATCTCCATTCCTTCTTATGGCAAGAATTATAACTTTATATTTCCGACCCAAATCTAAATCTCTTATGGTCTTTCCAACAAATCTCTGCGGTATTATCGCCTCCTCAAGGTCATACTCAGGAGATATCTCTATATAGTCAATTAAGGAGGTGGATGTTAACTGTATCGCAAGGGTCTCTCCTCTCTCCTTCTCTGGAAACACCACAAGATCTGCTCCGATCTTCTCCAGTATCCTTCCATGAAGTTCATCCACTGCTTTTGAAACCACATACTTAATCCCAAAATCTTTAACTAACATAGTTGCAAGAATACTCTGTTCCTTATTGTCTCCTATTGCAATAATTACAGTATCGCAGTTTTTAATACCCGCATCCTCAAGAGCCTGGGGATCTGAAGCATCTGCCTGAACAACATGAGTTAGCCTATCCTTTACCCTTTCAATTATCTCTCTATTGTTGTCAATTCCAAGAACAGGAAAACCTCTTTTTTCAATATTAATGGCTACAGATAAACCAAATCTTCCAAGTCCTATAACACCAAATGTTTTTTTCATCATTCTTATCCTACCATTATTTTTTCCTCGGGTAAAGATATCCTCTTGAGTTTCTTAGTTGTTATTATGGTCAGTATTGTTAATATTCCCACCCTTCCCGTAAACATTGTAAACATTATGGTGAGTTTCCCAATGGGAGAGAGAAGGGGGGTTATACCAGTGGACAACCCAACGGTCCCAAAAGCAGAGAATACCTCAAAGAAAATCTTTGAAAGATCAAACACCTCTGTAATTGAAAGCACAAGTGTTGAAAAACCTACGAGAACACTTGAAGCAAAGAATATTATAAATGCCCTTCTTACAAAACTTCTTTCAATTGTTCTCTCCTCCATAATGGTTTCACTACTTCCCTTAATAGTCTGGAAGAGAGTTTCAAATAGAACTATTGTTGTGGTTGTTTTTATTCCTCCGCCAGTACCCCCTGGCGAAGCTCCTATGAACATAAAGAAGGCAAGAAACATAAGGGTTGGTAGCTTCAGTTTTCCCGTAGTTATTGTGGAGAAACCTGCAGTTCTTGGGGTAATGGATTGAAATAGAGACGAAAGGACTTTTTCCTTCATGGGTATACCTTTGAGGGTGAATGGGTTGCTTGACTCAAAGAAGAAAAATAAAAGAGCTCCAAGAACAATAAGGAAAATCGTGCTTTTAAATACGACCCTTGCATGAAGTGAAAATTTCTTTCTGTTTGGATAATCAATAATTTCACTTATGACTGGAAAGCCTATTCCCCCAAAAACAATTAATAGCATAACAGTCAAATTTAATGTAATATTTCCAGTAAACTGGGTGAAACTCCTAAAACCTCCAATCAAATCAAATCCAGCATTGCAAAAGGCTGATACAGAATGAAATATTCCAAACCAGATTCCTCTGATTATCCCATACTTGTGATAGAAGACGGTGAAGAGAGAAACCGCTCCAAGTGTTTCAAAAATTAACACTGTAAAGAAAATTCTTCTTGCAAGTTTTATAATTCCACTTACAGAGAAATAGTTCAGAGACTCTTTAAGGGCAAGTCTATCCACAAGAGGAATCCTCCTTCCAAGAAGAAGAGCAAGAAATGTAAACATGGTCATATAGCCGAGTCCACCTATCTGGATAAGAAAAAGTATGACTATCTGCCCGAATAGAGAATAATAAGTCCCTGTGTCTTTCACCACAAGACCTGTAACACATGTGGCTGATGTTGCTGTGAAATATGCATCCAGCGGGTTTGTCCACCTGTGAGCTGAAGATGAGAAGGGGAAGATAAGGAGAGTGCCACCAATAGCTATGGTTAAAAGAAAGGTAAAGACGATAAACTTTACTGGTTCTTTCTTAAGAGACTCAAGAAATTGCATTTTTCTCTGTTTTTCTCCTTATAAATATGAGAGAGAATATGTTTATCATAATGAAAACGACAGAAATTGTTAGAGAAAGCATGTCATTTATCGCCAGATATCTTATAAATAGATAGATAAGAGCGGCAAGAGAGATGGCGTTTAACACTTTCCCAATCATAAAAAACATATCCTCTTTAAATAAGAGGGGTATAAGAGAAAGCATAACTGTCCCTAACATGAGATTTGAAGTTGTATTTAAAAGGAAAAACTTGTTCCACATGTTCTCAATTCCTCCAAAGCTTTCTTTTGGTAAGAAGAAGGTAATAAATGGAATTAAGATGAGTAAAAGCATAATGAAATTTCCTTTTCTTCCACTTGTTTCTTCATAAAACTTTCCAGAGAGTTTTACTGCATAAACCATGAAGGAAAACATAGCTATTATCATCGTAAATAGGACTATTGTTTCTCCAAACTCCTTTGAAAACCCAGCAAAATGAATGAACCTTGCCATTCCATCCTGAAATATCTGAAGAGCATCCTTTCCTTTCAAGAAGGCATCTGTCCTTGCATATATTATTGCAGGAAATGAAGAGACAATGGCAAGGAGTGATAGGAAACTAATAGGAAGTAAGCTCGCTTTGGATGTATCCCTTTCTCCAACCGTTCTCTTCCCTGTGAAAAGTAAGGAAAAGAGGGAATCAAAACCAGAGAAGATACCAAATGTGAGAACACCAAAGATCATAGGTATAAGTATTCCTCCATTCTGGGACGAGAATGAGAAAGCGTGTCTTTGAATTCTAACTCCAATAAACGGACCAAATACTCCTCCTATTATGAGAAAGTAATATAGATAGGATGAAAGATAAGAAAATGGACGAGAAAGGGTATCTTCATTTAAAAAGGCAAACAAGATAAGTAGTAAAGTTATTATTATTCCCCATGTAAATTTCTCTGTTATTAACACAAAGGGTAGCTTAAGTGGAAAAATCTTCCCTATCCATATAATGTAAAAGACAAACACAAGGAAGAAAACTGTCATGGGAATAATATCCTTTTTCATCCCTTTTATCACAAAGAAGAATAAAAAGGAAAGGACAACAAACAATAAGAAAGTGGTTGATAAATTGGGATTCTTTACGAGTAAATCAGATATGTATTGAATAAAAGAAACCACAAGAAGAAGTGAAAACACAAACAGACCTATGGTCAACACATCTTTAAAGTTTTTCCTCTCTTTAAAGAGAGCAGTAATGTTAAATCTCTTTGGAAGAAGAGTTGACATAAAGCTTAATGGATAACCAAAGAGCACCATACCAATTAGTATGTATAGAATTAACGGTACCCAGCCCCACTCCATAGCAATTATTGGGGCAAGAAAGAGATATAGTCCTCCCGTAGCACCAATTTTTTCTCCGAATGGTACAAGAGAAAACCCTCCTTCCTTTTTTATTTTAAACATCTTTTCGAAGAAAGTTTTAGATAGAAAATATAGTACTATAACAACAACTAATGAAAAAAGCGATAAATAGTATAGTTTCATCTCCCTTCTCCTTTCTTAGGGTTTTTCATTTTTCTTACCATGTTAAAATTTTATAACCCCTTAACTTAATCTGTCAAGTTGAAAATTTTTATCCTTTAATAGACTTGAAGCTTCCATATCCCCTTTACTTTTTTATATTTGATTGCCCTTCGCCTGACATCGCCACCAACATATAAGGAATAACATTCCAGGAATGACAATTATTATCAGTAAGATATAAGGGACAGCATAGCGGAAATCTTGAGGAATTGGCCAATGAATTAGAAGTATTGGAAGAGTTGCTAAACAGAAAATAATATTAATTATTCCTCCCAATTTTTCATTAAACCATGCAATAACTAATCCTAAAATCGAAACAAACATAAAAATTGGAGGTAGGTTTTCAATGAATGGATAACCTTCTACGGCATAGGGATCAGCTACCCCTGTTGTTATCCAATTTACTGTATAACCAATAAACATAATTAGGGCATAGGCAATAATAGGAATGCTCCAGATTCGAGCAACCCAACGTATCCTTTTCGTTATTTTGTCACCCACATGTTTAGTGTTTGTCATAATTATCCCCTTTCCATATTTATTAAATAGGCAAGCTTTAATTTATTTTATCATTTTTTTGAAGGTTTAGAGAGGTTTTTATTTTAACTTAAAGATTAAGAGGGTTAAATTCTATCCCTCTTTTGGTTTTATGCTGCATTAATTAACCTGTTAATAGTTTTTTTGGAGTTCTTCCTTTAATAAATTTACGGCTTCGTTTAGTTCAAGAATAGCGTCTTTTAGTCATGAATTAGACTTTACAAATCTCCATTTTTATTATAAATATTTTCTTATATTTTGTTAACCTAAATTAAAGGGGAAGTATACATAGGGTTGATTTTTTAAAAAAATCAATTATACTTTATAAGCAGCGGGGCGTGGCGCAACTTGGTTAGCGCGCATGGTTTGGGACCATGAGGTTGGAGGTTCGAATCCTCTCGCCCCGACCATATCAGTGCGCCCATAGCTCAGCTGGATAGAGCAACGGACTTCTAATCCGTAGGTCGCAGGTTCGAATCCTGCTGGGCGCACCATGGTGGACGTAGCTCAAAGGCAGAGCACCGGACTGTGGATCCGGCGGTTGGGAGTTCAAGTCTCCTCGTCCACCCCATAGGCGCCTATAGCTCAATAGGATAGAGCGGCGGAGTCCTAATCCGCAGGTTGCAGGTTCGATTCCTGCTAGGCGCACCAATATATGATATAATTTTGATAGGTGGGTCGTTAGCTCAATTGGTAGAGCACCTGACTCTTAATCAGGGTGTTACAGGTTCGAGTCCTGTACGACCCACCATTTAATTTGCGAGGGTGGCGGAACTGGTAGACGCACTGGACTTAGGATCCAGTGGGCGTATAGCCCATGCGGGTTCGACTCCCGCCCTTCGCACCAGACTGAGGAGAAAATTTCTATATGGCGAAAAAAAAGTATAAAAAGAAAAAGAAATCCCCACTTTCAAAAAAATTCTTAAAGTGGGCTATAATCCTAGGCATAATTGCCCTTATTGTTTTTGGTTCATATTTTTACATTTCCAAATGGTGGAAAATAGAATCACAGATTGAGGCTCGTGTTGGAGATGATATAATAACTACCTTTGAAGTTATTTCAAGATTAAAGACATTTATGAATCCGGCGGATATATTTAACCCTGAATTTGGCCAGACTGTCCAGTACTTTAAAGAACAAACCCTTGAAGATATAATTGGTGATTCACTTGTAATGCAATACGCAAAAGAAAAAGGATACAAAGTAACTGATGAGGATTTAAAGGATGAGTCATTAAAGTATCTTGCAGCTCCTGATAAGATAAGAAAAGCATACGCAAATCTT
>Ga0190361_1000793_pt1 | contig 12323 bp, 12 predicted proteins | sample 48721845_MG_FD_161273 | JGI IMG/M metagenome (GOLD analysis project Ga0190361, IMG submission 161273) | Hydrothermal vent microbial mat bacterial communities from Southern Trench, Guaymas Basin, Mexico - 4872-18-4-5_MG | ecosystem: Environmental > Aquatic > Marine > Hydrothermal vents >...
TCTTGCGTGAGATGCCGAGGATCCTCGCTGTCTTTGACACGTTGCCCCCCTGCTGCTCTAAGACCCTCCTCACCAAAAGCGTTGCTGCCTCCGGAGACGTCTTCCTCAAATCGTGATATACTTTACCCACGGCTGCCCTCCCATCCCCTGAGGGGGTTGATTTTCCGATCCCAGGGTACCTGAGCCCTCCAAAAGACCTCAAGGATGAGCGGGGCAGCCTCTGCCCTCCCTAACCCTCCTTCCCCAGGGTGGTACCGATGTCCATACCCATGCACCGGGGGGTCTCCTCATCCCCCTTGACATGTGCAACAAAATGTGAGAAACTTTCTAAAATTCGTTCGAGGTGATCCTTGAAGGTCCTGTTGGTTTATCCGCGGTATCCCACCACCTTTTGGAGCTTTCGTTACGCCCTTGAGTTCATCTCAAAGGGGGCTTCCTTCCCCCCGTTGGGGCTCCTGACCGTAGCGGCCCTTCTGCCGCGCCATTGGCAGCGGCGGCTCGTGGACATGAACGTGGAGCCCCTCCGGGATGAGGACCTCGGGTGGGCTGACTACGTCTTCATAAGCGCCATGGCGATCCAGAGGGCCTCGGTCCAGGAGGTCATCAGGAGGGCCAAGGAGTTGGGCAAGGGGGTGGTGGCAGGGGGGCCGCTCTTCACCATCTCCCCTGAGGAATTCCCAGAGGTGGATCACCTGATCCTTCAAGAGGCGGAGGCTACCCTTCCCCCCTTCCTCGAGGACTTGGAGAGGGGGGAGGCCAAGAGGATCTACACCTCCTCGGAGTGGCCCGACATCACCGCGTCCCCCATACCTGAGTGGGACCTCATAGACATGGAGAGGTACGCGGCCATGTGCGTGCAGTACTGTCGCGGCTGCCCCTTCGACTGCGATTTCTGCGATATCGCACTACTTAACGGGCGGAGGCCGCGCACCAAGACCACCGAGCAGGTGTTGGCGGAGCTCGATGCCCTCTACCAGAGGGGATGGAGGGACACGGTCTTCTTCGTGGACGACAACTTCATAGGGAAGCCCCGGAAGCTGAAGGAGGAACTCCTCCCCTCCCTCATCCATTGGATGGAGCAGAGGGGGCATCCCTTCTCCTTCCTCACCGAGGCCTCGGTGAACCTCGCAGAGGACGAGGAGCTCATGGAGCTCATGGTCAGGGCCGGTTTCGACTCGGTCTTCGTGGGCATCGAGAGCCCCGTGGAGGAGAGCCTGCAGGAGTGCAACAAGGTCCAGAACAAGGGCAAGGACCTCCTCGGGGCGGTGAGGAGGATGCAGAGGGCTGGCCTACAGGTCTTGGGGGGCTTCATCGTGGGCTTTGACAGCGATCCCCCCACGGTCTTTCAGAGGCAGGTGGACTTCATCCAGCAGAGCGGTATCGTCACCGCCATGGTGGGGCTGCTGAACGCCCCCAAGGGCACGAGGCTCTACGAGCGGCTCCAGCGGGAGCGCAGGCTCCTGGGGCAGGCCACGGGGGACAACACCGATTTCTCCATCAACTTCATCCCCAAGATGGGGTACCGGAGGCTTCTTGAGGGGTACCGCTACATCGTGAGCCATATTTATTCCCCGCCCATCTTCTACAGGCGCCTCATCACCTTCCTCAAGAACTATCGCCCGCCTAAGAAGAGGAAGGGGTACCCCCTGCGGCTCTACTACCTAAAGGCCTTTCTGCGGTCGCTCTGGACCTTGGGGGTCAGGGGAAAGGAGCGCTTCTACTATTGGAAGGCCCTCCTGTGGACGCTGCTACGGCGTCCGCAGCTCCTTTCCCTCTGCGTGGGTTTGGCCATCTACGGATATCACTTCAGGAAGGTCTTCGAGGGCACATCCAGCGAGCGCCAAAGTCCCTTGGTTTGACAACCTCTCCCCCCTTGTCTACCATGTAGCCATCATGGAGGAAGTCCTCGCCATCATAAGGGAGGACCTCCAGCGGGTGGAGGAGGAGTTCAGGCGCAGACTCAAGTCCCGCGTCCCGCTCATCACCCAGATAGCCGAACACCTGGTCAAAAGCGGCGGCAAGAGGCTGAGGCCGGCCTTCCTGATCCTATCGGCTAAGCTCTGCGGCTATGACGGCGACGCCCATATCCCCTTGGCCGGGGCCATAGAGTTCATCCACACCGCCACCCTGCTTCACGACGACGTGATCGACAACGCCGAGGTCCGCCGCGGCAACCCCTCGGCCAACACGCTGTGGGGCAACGAGGCGAGCGTTTTGGTGGGGGACTTCCTCTTCAGTCGCTCCTTCTCCATGATGGTGGAGGTGGGCGATATGAGGGTCCTGGAGATCGTGGCTCAGGCCACCACCCACCTGGCTGAAGGGGAGACCCTGGAGTTGGTCAAGACCGCGGACCTGGAGACCACCGAGGAGGAGAACCTGGAGCTCATCGTCCAGAAGACCGCGAGCCTCATCTCTGCGGCCACCAGGGTTGGGGCCGTCCTCGGCGGGGCACCTCCAGAGCAAGAGGAGGCCTTAGCGGAGTACGGCCTCCAGGTGGGGATTGCCTTCCAATTGGTGGACGACTGCCTCGACTACGGCGGCCAGGCCGAGGCCCTCGGCAAGGGCGTCGGGGTCGATCTGCGCGAGGGCAAGGTCACCCTCCCCCTGATCCACACCCTGAAGAACTGCACCCAGGAGGAACGGCGGAGGATCAGGGACGTGGTGCTGGCCGAGGAGCTCGACCAGAGGGGGCTCGGTCAGGTGCTGGATCTGGTCCAGAAGTACGGCGGCATCTCCTACACCATGGGGCGGGCCAGGGAGTACGTAGAGCGAGGCAAAGAGGCCCTCTCCCTCTTCCCCCCGAGTACGGAACGGGAAGCCCTCCTCAGTCTGGCCGATTACGTCCTGAAGAGGCGCTATTGACGAGGTCCTTTGGCCTCGAAGTAGGTGGTGACGGCCTCGGGGTCGACCCCGAGGAGTTTGGCGTAGGCCTTGAGGAATCCCTTCAGGTAGACCCACGCCGGCAGCAACTCCAGCCTCTCGTCCTCGATGTACTTGAGGGTGCCTTTGGTGATCTTGGTCACCGCGGCCGCCTCCTCCAAGGTCAACCCGAGCCTTTCCCGCACCCTGCGCAGTGCCTTCCCCCCCATGCCCCCTTCCGCCTCTACGATGGCCCGTATCTCCTGCGGGGGGAGGCGAGGGGGCCTGAGGGGCCTCTCAGGGGCTCTGGTGCTGGCTGTGCTCTCAAGGGCAGAGAGCCTTCGGTAGGCCTCCTCGATCTTGGCTCTCATGCGTTGGATCTCCTGGGGGGTGTAGAGGGCCCCTATCCCCGGCGAGGACGGATCGTACAGGGCCACGAGGCGGCGATAGGCCCTCTCCACCTCCTTGATGCCAGCCCCCCGGGGGACCTCCAGGACCTCGTAGGGGTCCTCTACCCCTGGGGATGGGGCATCTCCCTGCCGGTCTGGATCCTGTGGGCGATCTCCCTTATGCACCTGGACACCTCAGTGGTGGGGTATTCCCATAAGAAGGGCCTGCCCTTCTCCACGGAATACGAGACCTTGGGATCGTAGGGGATGTACCCGAGGTAGGAGACCTCCAAGCCGAAGTACTTGCGGCAGAGGGTCTTCACCGAAAAGCCCAGGGTGGCCTCCTCTCGCTTCTTGACCTGGTTGAGCACCACGCAGGGCCTCAGGGCCTTCAGGACCTCGCGGAACCTGGAAGCGGTGGTGCCATCCAAGGCCTCCAGCTTTCTCAGGAGGCCAAGGGGAGCCCTCAATTCAGGCTCCAGGTGCTCCATGACCCGTTCCACCAGTCGCTTGATGCTCCTCTCGGTGGCCGCGGAGCTCAGGCCTCGGAAGTAGACCCCCCGCAGGAAGCGGTAGGCGTTCTCGATGGAAGTGGGCTCCGGGGTGAGCAGCAACAGGCCCCTGTCGGCCAGCAGGAACAGGTCGAGAGTGGATGAGACGAGGTTCGCCCCGAGGTCTATGATGACGTAATCGGCCTCTAAGGACTTCAGGCTCCGGAAGAGTTTCCTCTTCTGGCGGTACTTCAGGTTGCTCAAGAGGCTCAGGATCGGGCCGGTTATCAGCTTCAGGCCCTTCACCGGGGTTTCGATGAAGGCCTCCCTCAGAGCCTTGAGGCGCTGCAGCAGGAAGTCCTCCAGGGTCACGGGGGGAAAGGTGATCCCCAGCATGGTGTGGAGGTTTGCCCCTCCGAGGTCGGCGTCAAAGAGCACGACCTCCTTGCCCCTCTCGGTCAGGGCCACCCCCATGTTGAGGGCCAAGAAGCTCTTTCCGCTCCCCCCCTTTCCCCCACCGATGGCCAGCAGACGGGCCTCCCTCAAGACTACATCCCCACGCCGTCTATGGAGGCGCCGCAGAAGGTGCAGTGCCCCCCTTCGATCCTCTTCTCCAGGACCTGGAACCCCCACCGCCTGATGATCATCCGGTGGCAGTTCCAGCAGTAGGTGTTCTCCCCTTCGTCCCCGGGGACATTGCCCGAGTAGACGTAACGCAGCCCTTCCTCAAGCCCTATCTCCCTAGCCCGCCTCAAGGTCTCCACAGAGGTGCGGGGCTTATCGAGCATGGTATAGTCGGGGTGGAAGGCCGTGACGTGCCAGGGGATCTCAGGGCCGATGGAGCGGATGAAGCGGGCTATCTGCCTCAGTTCCTCCTCGGAGTCGTTCAAGGTGGGGATCACCAAGGTGGTCACCTCCACCCATATCCCCAAGGCCTTCATCCTCTCGATGTTCTCCAGCACCGGCCGAAGGTGGGCACTGCACACCTCTCGGTAGAAGTCCTCCCTGAAACTCTTGAGGTCCACGTTGGCCGCATCCAAGTAGGGGGAGATCATCTCCAAGGCCTCAGGGGTCATGAACCCGTTGGTGACGAAGGTGTTCTTGAGGCCTTCCCCTTGGGCGATCTCGGCCGTATCGTAGGCGTACTCGAAGAAGATCGTGGGCTCCGTGTAGGTGTAGGAGATGCTGCTGCAGCCGTACTCCACCGCCCTCCTCACGATCTCCTCGGGCTCCACCTCCCTGCCGACGATCCGGCCTTGATCCTTGGGCATCTGAGAGATCTCGTAGTTCTGACAGTGCTGGCAACGGAAGTTACAGCCCACCGTAGCTATAGAGAAGGCCGTACTCCCGGGCAGGAAGTGGAAGAAAGGTTTCTTCTCTATGGGGTCTACGTTGGCGGAGATGAGCCTTCCATACACCAGGCTGTAAAGCTTACCCCCCTTGTTCTCCCTTACCTCACAACGTCCCCTCTTCCCCTCCGCTATCACGCAACGGTGGTTGCAGAGGTTGCAGCGAACCTTCTTATCCTCAAGTTCTTCAAATAGGTAAGCCTCCTTCACCAGGGGGTAACTTATCACATCTTTTTCCCTTTTTCCACCTGAGGACCTGGAGGATATTACTGGGGCATATCTTTTGCTATACAATAAGGGATGCTTCGGTCCCTTCTCGTCTTCGGCTTGATCTTCACGCTCTCCTGCAATGCGGGAGGAGGGTTCTACTACGTGGGCGTCCTCCAATGGACTGAGCGCATAGAGGTGTACCGGGAGGCCTATCGGGGCGTGGTGGACGGGCTGGAGGAAAAGGGGTTCGTGGAGGGAAAGAACCTCCGGATCGAATATGTGAACGTGGAGCAGGATTGGGAGAGGGCCCGAGCTACGGTCGAGGAATGGGTGGTTCGGGGGGTCGAGTTGATCATCACCCTGGGGACCGGCTCAACGCTGGCGGCGATGAGGGCCACCTCCACCGTTCCCATCGTCTACACCATCGTCGGCGACCCCATGGCCACGGGGCTGACCGCGCCCAACGTCACGGGCACCAGCATGAAGATCCCGGTCTACGACCAGCTCAAGATGGCCCTGGCCTTCGTGCCAGGGGTGAAGACCTTGGGGGTCCTCCACTGTGCGGAGATGCCCCAGGCCGTGGTCACAGCCAAGGAGGCCCTTAAGGTGGCCCCCTATCTGGGGCTTGAGGCCGAGGAGATGGTCCTTGACCGTAGCGACCTGGCCTCTCTGGAGGAGATATTGGTGAAGAAGATCCCCCTTATCGACCTCCTGTACATCCCCACCGATCCGGTCATGCACGATCCCGAGGTCTTCAGGCGCATCTACAGGGTGGCCATGGCTTATGAGGTCCCTGTGGTGGGGGTCTCCAAGGATGTGGTGGAGCGGGGGGCCTTGTTGGCCTACCATCCGGACTTCTACGAGATCGGCAGGCAAGCGGCCCATCAGGCCGCTTTGGTGTTGTCCGGGGTCCCCATGGAGAACATACCCTCTGAGGGCCCCATCGTCCGCCTCCTCTCCTTCAACCTCTCCACGGCCCGGAGGCTCTCCCTGCCGGTGGACCGCAACCTGTTGCAGAGGGTGGATAACATCTACTATTGAGGCAGAGGATGAGGTCACCGCTGCACATCTATTCCTTCAGGACGAAGATCTTGGTCCTTGTGCTTTGCGCCTCCCTCTTCCCGATACTGGTCTTCGCCCTACTGGACAGCTACCTCAGGACCCGTTTCGAGGAGGAGTTGGCGAGGAGCTTCCTCCAGATCCAGAAGGAGGAGAGGAGACGGGTGGAGGGGGCCGTGAGGCGGCTCTTCGAGCGCTTCGTCCGCCAGAAGGCCCTGGAGGCCGCCGAGGACGTCGATTCCTACCTGGTGAACGCCCCCGGAAGGACCTTGGAGGAGCTCCGTCGGGATCCGCTCTTTCGCCGCAGGGCGGTACAGCCGGTGGGCCGAGACGGCTACACAGCCCTGTTGGATGCAGACACGGGGGTCATCTACATCCACCGCTATCAGGAGTTGGAAGGCAAAAGCCTCGAGGAGTACTGGGACGAATTTCCGGGCCTTTGGACCGCCTTCTTGGCGCAGCGCTACAGCGTCTACGCCGGTGGTTACTACCGTTGGAGGGACCCCGACGGCAGGCTGAGGGAGAAGTTCCTCTACTTCGCCCCGGTCACGATGAAGACCGCCGATGGGCGTCGGCTGACCGTGGCGGCCACCTCCTACGTGGACGAGTTCTTGGGGCCCCTCAGGGCCTCCCAGGACCTGCTGCACGCCTCCCCCTTCCTGATCGACACCTTTCGGAAGCACCACAGGAGCTTTCGGTGGATCTTGTACTTCATCTCCTCCCTCTTCGCCGCGGCCGTCATCGGCATCTCCCTCCTGCTGGGAAGCAGGGCCAGCGGCTCCATCTCGACCCTGAAGAGGGCCTTCCGGGAGGTGGACAAGGGGAACCTCCGGGTGAGGGTGCCCCAGCCCAAAGCCCCCTTGGATGAGGTGGGCGAACTGCTGGCGGGCTTCAATCGCATGGTGGAGGCCTTGCGCCACTCGACGGTCAGCGTGGAGGAGTGGGAGCGCACCTTCCAGACGGTGCGGGACCCCATGCTGATCGTCGATGAGAAGCACCGGATCGTACGCGCCAACCAGGCAGCCGAAGAGGTCTTCGGTCCCTTAGAGGGCAACAGGTGCTACGAAGCCCTTTGGAAAGAGGAGGCCCCCTGCAACCCTTGTCCCCTCAGGGGTCAAGGAGGGGCTTCCTCTCAAGAGAGGCGACTTCGGGGGCGCGTCTTCCTCTGTTCGTCAAACCCCTCCTTAAGGGGAGAGGGCCTTAAAGGCTCTGTCTGCCTCTTGAAGGACATCACCGAGTTGAAGGAGAAGGAGGAGAAGCTGAGCCTGGAGAAGGCGCGCTTTGAGGCCCTCGTCGCCTATTCCCCCTTCGCCATCGCCTTGGTCTCCAGGGATGGCCGCTACCTCTACGTGAACCCCAAGTTCACGGAGCTCTTTGGGTATACCCTCCAAGACGTTCCCACCGGTAGGGATTGGGTCCATCTGGCTTACCCCGATCCAGACCTGATGCAGGAGGTCATAAGCGCCTGGAAGGAGGACATGGAGAAGGCCTCCCCCCCTACTTCGGTGGAGAGGAGATACCCGGTGAGGTGCAAGGATGGATCGACCAAGGAGATAAGGTCCATCACCCTGGTGTTGCCCGACGGCAACTACCTGGTCATGCACGAGGACATCACCGAGCGCAAGCGCCTTGAGGCCGAGTTGCTCCACGCCCAGAAGATGGAGGCCATAGGGATGCTGGCCGGGGGGGTCGCCCATGAGTTCAACAACTTGCTCACCACCATCAGGGGGTTCACGGAGCTGCTGATGCTGAGGATGCCGGAGGGCGAAGGGGGTCACCAGGAGCTGAAGCACATAGAGAGGGCGGCCCTCAGGGGGGCTGAGCTCACTAAGCAACTGCTCACCTTCAGCAGGAAGATCCCCTCCTCAGTTCCCGTGGAGGTGGACATAAACCAGGAGGTGGAGAAGGTCTGCGAGGTACTGAAGCGGACCTTCCCGAAGAACATAGGGATCGAGTTACACTTGGCCCCTGACCTATGGCCCATGAAGGCCAGCAAGGGGCAACTCGAGCAGGTGCTCTTGAACTTGGCGATGAACGCCCGGGACGCCATGCCCGAGGGTGGCAGCCTCATCATAGAGACGGAGAACGTCCTGCTAAAGAGGAGGAAGGTCCCGGATCTTCCCTTGCCGGTCAAGCCCGGTCCTTATGTACTCCTTAGGATCTCCGACACCGGCTGCGGCATGACCGAGGAGCTGAAGGCGCGGATCTTCGAGCCCTTCTTCACCACCAAGGGGGTTCGGGAGGGGACGGGGCTGGGGCTGTCTATCGTCTACGGGATCGTCAAGGACCACGGCGGCTACATCACCTGTACGAGCAGGCCGGGGGAGGGAACCACCTTCGAGATCTGGTGGCCGGCCCTCTCGAGGGGTGGAGATGGCGGATAAGAAAGGAACGGTGCTCTTGGTGGACGATGAGGCCCCCATAAGGGCCATGGCCGAAGAAGGGCTTCCCCTTTGGGGCTATGAGGTCATCACGGCCTCCACAGGCGAGGAGGCCCTCAAGATCTACCGACAAAGGGCAGAGGAGATAGACCTGGTGGTCCTGGACCTCCTGATGCCGGGGATGGGGGGTAAGAAGTGCCTCGAAGGTATCCTCGCCTTGGACCCCGGGGCCAAGGTCCTGGTGACCAGCGGCCACCTCATCGAGGATGAGATCCTGCAGATGGCCTCCGCACACCTCATGAAGCCCTTCTCCCTCAAGGAGCTGGTCGATGCCATCGGAGGGGTCCTCTCCGCAGGACCCTGAGGCAGGGTCGACCTTGACGCACGCCCTCCTTTTCCCATAAGCTTCAGGTGGTCCCGAGGAGGTGGCCCATGGAGTACGAGGCGGTCATCGGGCTGGAGGTCCATGCGCAGCTTGTGACATCGAGCAAGATCTTCTGCAGCTGTCCCACCACCTTCGGTGCCGAGCCCAATACCCAGACCTGTCCCGTCTGCACCGGGATGCCTGGTTCTCTGCCCGTGCTCAATCGCAAGGCGGTGGAGTTCGCCATGAGGCTCGCCCTGGCCACCCATTCGGAGATCGCCCCCTTTAGCCTCTTCGCCCGCAAGAACTACTTCTACCCTGATCTGCCCAAGGGCTATCAGATCTCCCAGTACGAGCTGCCCATCGCCACAGGTGGTTGGATCGAGATCCCCACCGAAGACGGGGGCAGGAAGCGGATAGGGCTCATCAGGATCCACATGGAGGAGGATGCCGGCAAGCTCCTCCACGACGAGGTCGAGCCCTACAGCTACGTCGACTTCAACCGCACGGGGGTGCCGTTGCTTGAGATAGTGTCAGAGCCTGACATTCGTTCCCCTCGCGAGGCGGTGGAGTACCTCAAGATGTTGCGGGCGATCCTCCAGTACCTCGAGATCTGCGACGGCGACATGGAGAAGGGCAGCTTCCGCTGTGACGCCAACGTCTCCATCCGCCCCAAGGGCTCGGAGGGCTTCGGGACCAGGACCGAAGTGAAGAACATGAACTCCTTCCGCCACGTGGAGAGGGCCCTTAGCTACGAGATCGAGCGGCAGAAGCGGGTCCTCGAGGAGGGGGGAGAGGTAGTGCAGGAGACCAGGCTTTGGGACCCCCAGAAGGGGATCACCGTCCCCATGCGCGGCAAGGAGGAAGCCCATGACTACCGCTACTTCCCCGATCCCGATCTGGTCCCCCTGGTGATATCCGAGGATTGGATCAAGGAGGTCAAGCAGGGGCTTCCGGAGTTGCCCCTTGAGCGGAGGGAGCGCTTCGTCAAGGAGTACGGGATCCCCGAATACGACGCAGGGGTGCTCACCTCCTCGAAGGCCTTGGCCGACTACTATGAGCGCTGCGTGGAACTCTTCCCAGAGCCCAAGCAGGTGAGCAACTGGGTGATGAGTGAGCTTTTGCGGCTGCTGAACGAGGAGGGCAAAGAGCCCGAGGAATGCCCCTTGCCCCCGGAGGGCTTGGCGGAGCTGCTCTCCCTCATAAAGGAGGGGACCATCAGCGGCAAGATCGCCAAGGAGGTCTTCGAGGAGATGTACCGCACCGGAAGGGGTGCCCGTGAGATCGTGAAGGAACGGGGCCTCCAGCAGATAAGCGATGAGGGCCTCTTGAGGAAGGTGGTCCAGGAGGTCCTCAAGGCCCACCCCGAGGAGGTGGCCGAGTACCGCAAGGGGAAGGAAAAGCTCCTCGGATTCTTCGTGGGGCAGGTGATGAAGGCCACCCGAGGGAGGGCCAACCCCCAGTTGGCCAACAGGCTTCTCCGGGAGGCCCTGACAGAGGAGGGGTAAGGAGTGGCGGAGGGGAAGATGGACGTGCTCTGGGCGCCGTGGAGGATGGAGTACATCCTGTCCGAGAAGGAGGATGGCTGTATCTTTTGCAAGAGCCTCGAGGCCGATGAGCGCCAGCGGCTGGTGCTCTACAAGTCCGAGCACTGCTTCGTGATGATGAACCGCTACCCCTACAACAACGGCCACTTGATGATCGCCCCCTACAGGCACACGGGGCTCTTGGAAGACCTCACCTTGGAGGAGGCTCAGGACCTCATGCTCACCCTCCAGAAGGCCCTGGTCGTGCTGAAGGAGGCCTTCAGGCCGGACGGGTTCAACATAGGGGTCAACATCGGCAAGGTGGCAGGAGCTGGGGTGGCCGACCACCTCCACTTCCACATCGTCCCCCGTTGGGAGGGGGACACCAACTACATGCCGGTGATAAGCTCCACCCGTGTGATCCCGGAGCACTTGGAGCGGACCTACGAAAGGCTCCTTCCCCTCTTCCATCAAGGCGACTTGAAAGGGAGGTAGGTATGGGCGTTGTCAAGGCCGTCCTCGCCGTTCTGATCTTCTTTCTGGCCCTCACCTTTTCCCTGCAGAACAACACGGAGGTCCAGATCCAGTACTGGGGGCTGGCGGAGGGGTTGAGGGTACCCCTCTATGTGGCCATCCTGGTCTCCTTCTTCGCGGGGGTCCTGGTCGGGGGGTTTGGAGGGTTCTTGAGCAACCTGCGCCTCAAGTGGGAGTTGCGCAGGGCGCGCAAGGACCTGGAGCGCCTGAAGAAGGAGAAACCCCCCTCTTACCTACCATAGATGGACTTCTACGACCCCGAGGGCGAGCCCATCTTGACCCCTCAGGAGATGGTCAAGGCCCTCTCCTGGGGTAGGTTCCTGGAGCTGCGAGTGCAGAGGTGGGCCCTTGTGGTGGTGACCCCTTATGACCTGAAGGCCTTGGTCCGCAAGCTGAAGGGGAAGCCCCACCGGGCCTGGTGGCCCTACCGCAAGGTCTACCGAGCCCCACTGTCCCATGGGACCATCACCCTGGCCCTCTGTCCCTTCGGGGCTCCCAACGCCGTAGCGCTGGCCGAGGAGCTCTTGGCCTTCGGCATGAGCTCCCTCCTCTTCTTCGGTTACTGCGGCTCCCTGAAGGAGGAGGTTCGAGTAGGAGACCTCCTCATCCCCGAAGGGGCGGTGCGGGAGGAGGGGACCTCCTATCACTATCTCCCCCCAGGGGAGGAGGTCCACGCCGATCCGGAGTTGGTGGTGCTGCTCGAGGGGCTGTTGCGGGAGGAGGGGGTGGACTTCCACCGGGGCAAGGTGTGGACGACCGATGCCCTCTACAGGGAGACCTCTTCCAAGGTGAGGAGGTATGCCGCGGAGGGATGCCTGGGGGTGGAGATGGAGGTGGCGGCCCTCTTCGCTTGGGGACGGTCCAAGGGGGCAAGGGTGGGGGCGCTCTTGGTGGTCTCCGACGGGTTCTCCTCCGGTAGGTGGTCCCCGGGCTTCCGCTCCCCCCGGTTCTTCGCCGCAAGGAGGAGGGCCCTCGGTCTGATGGCCCGGGCGGCCGAGAGGGCCATGGGGTTGCTATAGGGTCTCATCTCATCAGCCTTAGGCGGAGCGCCGATTTATCGGAGGCGGAAATTCACTACGTGCTCTCTTCGCGCGAAGGATTTACCACTGTCCTGCAAAGGCGGGCCCGCGATGGCGACGTGCTGCTTGTCACAGTTGCCGA
>Ga0190361_1000796_pt1 | contig 12317 bp, 10 predicted proteins | sample 48721845_MG_FD_161273 | JGI IMG/M metagenome (GOLD analysis project Ga0190361, IMG submission 161273) | Hydrothermal vent microbial mat bacterial communities from Southern Trench, Guaymas Basin, Mexico - 4872-18-4-5_MG | ecosystem: Environmental > Aquatic > Marine > Hydrothermal vents >...
CCTTTCAGTCGCTCCGCCCTTCGGGGAAATTGCTGTCGCAACTTCTTTTATTCGCAATACGTTAAGCGAAATCGCTCAAAGACGATAACTTAATATATTTCTAATTTAAGATAATACTATGGCACAATTAGGAAAATTAATTGGGACTCTTGTAATGTTACAGGATTTGCAATAACTGGGGTGCTAATGACAATAAACTGGGCATTAGCTGGAATAGCCGCTGGAATTGGATTTTACATAGCTAAACAATTATGTGAATGATTTGCCTTTTCACAACTCGAATTGCTTCGCAATTTACCCTTACGGGTCGCACAACAGATGGTAAAAGACTTCACTTCGTTACGTCCAAATTTTCCTACTGGGAAAATTGAAAATTGTAAATAAAAATAAAGACTTCGTGATTAGTGATAATGCCCATATTGCAGATTCCTTGCTCTCTCGATTTCTCGGTCTTATGTTTTCTAAACCTAAAGATATGATTTTAGTATCTCCAAGAGAGGATGTTGTATGCTCTTCTATTCATATGCTATTTATGAAATTTCCCATTGATGTCCTGTGGTTAGATTCGAGAATGAGGGTTGTTGATATCAAAAAGAAAATTTTGCCGTTAGATATTTTTAAGAGGAAAACTTGGGGGATTTACAAACCTAGGAATCCAGCAAAATATGTTATCGAACTCGGTAATGGAAAAATTGGGAATACGGAGATTGGTGATGAGATTGAATTTATAAATTAGGGATTCACCTGATTGATTTCAGTTTCTCTATTAATTCATCCTTACTTGGAACATCTCCGATAAATGCGAGTTCTCCATTAACAACCAAAGCTGGGGTAGAGGCAACCTGATACTGTAAGGCTTCGATGGTAAAATCTTGGCCACCTATGGCAGCTGGTGTTTCCTTTATATTCTCTGCAGAGTCTGCAATATAGAACTCTTCACCCTCAATTTTCACCTTTGATCCCGGTGTTAGTTTATCCCCATCGATCAATTTTTCTATGAAGTCCTTTCCTTCCTTTAATCCTAATTCTTGAGCCACTTCCCTCAATAATTTCCTGAATTTTGGGCAGTTGGGGCATTTGGTTGCGGTAAAAAGTGTTATTTTCATCTTCAATTTCTCAATTTCAGAAATCAAGATCGCTGTTCCATCCATTTATCCCTTCTTTATTTAGCTTCTTTTTTACTTCAGTAGGTAATTCCCTCGAGATTCCAGTAGTACCGTACCTCCTCCTGTCGCGAAGTTCTGCGAGTTTTCCTTTATTCCAACCAGAAACATTTTGATAGTATCCGGTGATGCGAGACCACCAATCGATTTTTTCTGAACCACAGTTGGGGCATTTATCAACTAATCCCCCGGTGGTGAAGTTACAATCACTACATACAGACATGTCTTTGGTGAATGCATAGTATTGGATTGCCGTCTTTAATGCAATCTTCTTGGTTAATTCATGAATCCCCTCTGGAGATGGGTTTGATTCTCCAAGATAGACGTGACTCATCGCTCCCCCATCAGTTAAAGGATGAAATGCCCCCTCTATGGTAAGTCTTCTCCATAGAGGAACATCTACAGATGGGTTTACATGGAATGAATTTGTGTAATAGGCAGAGTCTCCATCACCATTCACAACCACCCTCTTACCGTATCTCTTCAAATCAATCTGCGCTAAACGATATGCACATGATTCTGCGGGTGTTCTAGCAAGAGCAAAATTCAATCCGGTTTCTTCTCTGAATTCTGCCACTATATCCTTCATCTTTTTCATTATCTTCAAAGCGAATCTCCACGCATTATCGGATTCGTGTAGTTCTTCACCAGTATGTGCCTTAACGGCTTCGTTCATTCCAACTAAGCCAATAATGTAGCTTTGTTTATCCGGTTCCAGGTATCTATCACCTCCGTCGTTAACCTTTTGATTCATAAATGGCAACAGATTATTTTTCAGATTTTTATCAATGATCTCCCTCTTTAGGAGAAGTACATCCTTTGCCTTTTCCATCCTTCCCCTCAGTAATTCAAAGAATCTATCATCATCACCCTTTGCATCATAGGAGATCTGGGGTATATTTATTGTGACAACCTGTAACCCACCACCTCTCAGGGTTCCATCATAGACATCATCCCGAGTGTTTGCATCGTCTAATGGCATAAGGAAGGAACAGCATTGATAGCAGGCAAATTCTGGCATATACGGCTGATTTATGATATAATAGGGGGTTCCAAATTTTGCAGCTAATTCAGAAACCTTTAGAAGTTCGTCCTCATTGGCCCCCTTCTTAATATCTTGAGGATATAGCTGGACCTCAAATTTTGGGAAATTAAATGGTTTACCGATGTAATCTCCATCTAGATAGACATCAACTATGGCATTAAACAACACTTTTACTTCATCCTCAAAATCTGCATAGGTTACAGATTCTTTTATCACACCCCCGGGAAGAACAGCTGGGACATCTTTGAATTGTTTTGGAACCAACATGTCGCAATCTATAGAACTAAAAACCACCTGACCTCCGCGAGCTACGTACATCTGACTTAATTCATAGATAAACATCTGGGCCAACTGCTTTACTTTGTCGTAGCTCATATCACTAACATATGGTGCCAGGAATATGTTAAAATAACTGAAGCCCTGTCCACCGGCACAGTTTGTTTGTGCTGCAGCAAGAACCTTCGCAGCATGAAGAAACGCAACTTCAGGTCTCTTTGCTGGTCCTGCAATTGCGGTATGATTCCCCACACCATCTGCCTTAAAACCATTTTTCAGGAAGAATCTGATATCATGGGAAAAGCAGAAGGGTCTTATGAAATAGTCCAGATCATGTATATGAATCTCTCCTGACATATGTGCATCTGCCAGTTCCAGAGGGAGGAGACTTATAAGGGCGTATTCCTTTGAAACCTCATCGGCGAGAAGCTTGTGAATTGACTCTGGATTATACTGAAGATTTGCATTCTCTTTGGAACCAAACTCAATCAGATTTTTTACATCGTAGACGGGCATTCCCAATCTAGTATATCTTGCCCTTTCCTTTTCCATTCCCCGCTCTAAGAGTTTTACATTTGTGATCTCTCTGATTAGAGGAGCAGTAACATATTCGAGATTTAGCCTCCCCAGTTCTTTTTCAACCTCCAATGAAACATCAGATGCGGTTTCTTCATCAGTCTGTGTTTCCTTAATCAGAGACTCTGTAATCTTTTTTCTGCTGAATCTCTCCAGAACGGTTCTGGATGTTCTTACCTTTACATTAGAGTGATACTCTTTCGTGTCTTTTTTTTCATCCAACATTTTTTACCCACTTATATCTATATTGATTTTTTTACCGTTGATCAGAGCGTCTGTAACAATCCTCCTTCCAGACTTCAGGTCCTTCCAGAGTGTTTTTCTGGATACGCCCATATTTCTGGCGGCATCCTCCTGTTTAAAGCCCTTTAGATCAACAAGATGCATTGCCTCCAACTCACTAATCTTTAGATTAACACTATCCATACTGGTTAAAGGAATACCAGATGGGCTAAATGATGTAGAAACCGGCAGTTTACTGATTATCCTCCTATGACCTTTATTTGACCCCATTATAATAATTATTATGTCATCATAGTATAAAAATGACTCATATGTTACTCAATTGAGTAGTATATAATACACATATGAGTAATTTATGCAATTGATCCCCGATATTTCAAAAATGCTGGATATCCTATTTTTAGCATTATTGGGTTGTATGATAGGGATTATCACTGGTTTAATTCCAGGTTTACATGTAAACACGGTAGCGGTGATCGGTTTTGGTGTATATCTATCTCTGGGCTTAAATCCCATTCAGTTTGTGGTCATTCTCACGGCAATGGCTATAACTCACACATTCTTGAATTTTATTCCAACCATATTCCTCGGTGCTCCCGAAGAGGATACGGCACTCTCTATCCTTCCTGCTCATAGATTATTTATTCAAGGAAAATCATTGGAGGCGGTAAAATTAACCGCCATTGGAAGCCTCTTTGGATTGGGCTCCGCTTTACTGCTCCTAATTCCAGCCTTCTACTTAATTCCATTGATATATTCTATTTCAAGAGGAGTTATCGCCTATATATTAATCATAGCCGTTCTTTTTCTGATTCTTAGAGAAAAAAGATCAAGGAGAAAATTCGCAACAATTACCTTTTTTATCTCCGGTTATCTTGGAATCCTGATACTTGGTCATCAAAAACTTCTTTCACCAACAGAGGTCTTATTCCCGGTTTTTGCCGGATTATTTGGCTTAAGCAATATCATCGCTTCTTTGAGATCAAGGGTAATTTCTGTACCTCAGGATGAATTTATTAAGGTCGGAATAGAACCAAGGTTTCTTGGCTCTGGATTTTTAGGTGGAGTGGGAGGGGCCATAATAGGTGTGCTACCGGCACTAAGTCCCTCACAGATCGGTGTTCTCATCTGTGAAATTGTTAGGTTTGATGTGAGAAATTTTCTCATTATCATTTCTGCAATAAATACATCAGATGCGATCTATTCTCTACTTGCACTATTCACAATTCATAATCCCAGGAGTGGGGTTGCCGTGATAGTTGGCAAGGTTCTGGAAATAAATTTTGATATTATACTTTTTCTCATCGGGGTTGTGGCACTTGCTGCCTTCTTTTCCACCATTTTGCATATAAAAATAGGTGGGTTAATGGCAAGGTATGTTGGAAGAATTAATTACAGAAATCTGTGCATAGCATCTCTTTTACTCATTCTATCCCTGGTTTTTGTCTTCACTGGATTTTTTGGTTTGTGTTTGGCTTTATTGGCCATAGCCATTGGCTTATTACCTATTCTATCCGGTGTTAGTAGAACGCATGTAATGGGGGTCCTGTTACTGCCTACAATCTTGTATTTTCTTGGTATTGGTTAAGATGTGTGAGTAGTTGTAAGAGCAATAGAAATTTCAATTCTTCAAATATGTCCCCATATACCTAAAATTCAACCCAAGGAAATCCCTTATATCTGATAGATGCTTCCATTCCTCACAGAATATTCCTTTTACCTTTAAGCCAGAATCTATCATTCCCTGAATCGCATCCTGCAGTTCATATTCCCCCCTCTCTGATTTCTTAACCCTTAGGTAAGATTTTATCTTTTCATTGAAAACATATAGTGGTGATGATGCCACATCGGTGGTTATTTCGCCGGGGGATGGTTTTTCTATTATCTTGAGTACAGAATCGCCTCTGAGAGAAACTATGCTTGACTTCTCTATCTCTCTTGGAGGAAGTCTTTTTAAACTCAGAGTGGCATCGCATCCCTGCTTTGAATGAAATTTCAAAAGTTCTTTTAGATGCTTCGTGGGGAATATCGAGTCAGAAGCCATGACAAAGAAATCTCCCTTCATAAAATCCGAGCATAGATTTAATGCGTGTGCGGTTCCCAGTTGCTTTTCTTGCTCCACAAACCTTAGATTTATCCCAAGTTCTTCATCCTTGAGATATTTCCTTATCTGCCATCCGAGATGACCAATAACTATGATAGCATCCTTAACACCAATCTCTTCAATATTTTTCAATATCCTCCAGATTATTGGTTTTCCATCAACGGGTAGTAGGGGCTTTGCGATAAAATTTGTTAATGGCATCAGCCTTCTACCTCTACCCGCGGCCAAGATTATGGCCCTCATTTTTTCGTCCTAATCAAAGGCATACTCAAATGCCTCCTCGCTCTTGGAGGCACTTCATAAAATCCAAATTCCAGATCTCTTGGGATTTCTTTAACAACAGCGGCATCTTCACCCAGTTTTTTTCCGCATCTTTTACATTTAAAGCCCTTCCCCTTTCCGGCCGAGGTCATTCTCCTTCCACAACATTCTGGGGGAATCCTCTCATAGGCCCTCTCCAATTTAAGGATCTGAATCTTTTCAAGGTTCAATGTAGTTGGATATTTACCGATTCCTCCATAAACCTCGATATGGTCACCAACTCTCAATTTTCTTATAATATCCCTAAATTCCCCGGTTGGCTCATAGGCTGCACAATCTACCTCACCAGATTTATCAGAAAGTCTAAAGATAACATGACCACCTTCTATGCTCTTTGGATTCGATATTACTTTCCCTACCAGAATTGCGCAGTCATAAGGCTCCAATCCCGAAATTTTCTTTTTCCTTAAATGGGCATCGGTCCCCTGATTTGTTTCAAATATCTGTATTCTCTCTATTTTTTCCAATGGCTTTAAAATCCTCCACGCTTTTTTTACGATTTCAACAGAATTTCCTCGAATTCCGCAAAACACTGGATCATAGCCATGCGGCGTTATAAGAATCTGTCCCGTATCTGGATCGATGTTATCAAATGTCTCGGGATATGTTTTTTCATTCATCTCAAAAACCGAATTCCTGTCGATCTTCTTTTGCTTTCCATAATCTTTCCTTGTTCTATAAGCAATTAATTCATAGGTTTTATCCGAAAGTCTTGCTCCCATGGCTGCCAATGCCCCTATGACACCCCTGCCATTATTGAATTTGTGTATTTCGGCTTTTACAGATTTTGCTATCTCTTCTGCCTCTTCTATTGTCACGATCTCTGAGACGGTTTTCTGATAAAAATCATTCAGAATTTTTTTATTTTTCTGATTTAGATCTTCCATAAAAACAACGCCCGGATTTGTTTTTTTATTTTGAAGATGGGCGTATTTTTTTACAGTTTCTAAGACAGATTCTTTAATTTTTTTTGGATTTCCCTTTGCGTTTAATGCTATGGCTCCGTTGCCACGTGTTTTGTAGGGGATGTTTGGGTTCAGCCTTATCAGTCTTGGGTATCCTGTAGTGCCTAACTTTTCATGTAATAATGCCGCAATATAGGTAGTACACATCCCTTTTTCTGAATCCGTATCGTCGATTCCGATGAACATTTTATTTTTTGAAAAGATGGGGCTTTCATAGATGAAACGCTCACACATCTGATCATTCTGATTTATTATTTAAATTTTGAGGAGAATAAGGTATTATGAGGGTCAAGTTTTTAATGATTATCTTGCTTATCAGTATGATTTTAATGAACGGATGTATAGAAGAGAAAATTGAACAGGAGGTTACAACCACATTCGCCACAACATCCACCACATCCATAACCACAACTACTTCAACTATAGTTACCACAACCTCCCCAATAACTACTACTATCCCGATAACATCAAAACTGGAAAATATTGGCCTCTCGGAGATTAAAATTCCAGCCGTGGATGGAGAGGGTAAAGGGGTTATTATCAACCTTCAGGTAGAAGCAATTCCAGGCCATGGAAGAGCTTTAACCGATATTGAAAATCTACTCTTCTGGGTTGATACTCAGCACTCTATAAGAACGGCAAGAAGGATAGCCTGTAATATATCTCAAGTAAATATATCACAATTGGATCTAATCTATACTATATATGCCAATGCTTCCATAGTTGGAGGGGAATCTGCCGGGGCAGCAATTACTATTGCAACGATAGCTGCTATCAAAAATAAAAATATAAATAAGTCTGTAATAATTACTGGGAGGATAAATCATGATGGAACTATTGGGCCTGTATCTGCAATTATAGAAAAAGCCAAAGCAGCTAAGGAGGCTAATGCAACCCTTTTCTTAGTCCCATTGTTGCAGAGTAGAGAGGTTATCTATGAAACAAAAGAACACTGTGAAAGAATAGGATGGGGTGAGTTCTGCACCAGAGAGCAGATTCCAAAGAAGATCAATGTAGAGGATGAAGTGGGAATAAAGGTTAGAGAGGTGGGGAGTATTAGGGAGGCCATGGGATACTTCTTTCAGTAATCTCCCCAGCATAATTTGTGAGCATCATCTCTTCTACTTTTTCTGGATCTTTGGTATGACCCAATACAAACATCAACTTCACAAAAGCGGTCTCTGGAAGCATATCCTCGCAAGGAATCACTCCAAGATCGAGAAGCACCCTTCCAGTAGAATAGACATTCATATTCACCCTGCCATACAATGTCTGGGAGGTCATGACCATTGTAATCCCCGAATCGATTGCCTCTTTTATGGAATCAAATAAAATTTCAGAGGTATGTCCTAAACCCGTACCTTCAATTACTATTCCTCTATACTCCATATCAATTAATTTTTCAATTATTCCCGGAATTAATCCAGGATGATATTTCAGAAGAAATACTTTTTCCTCCAGTTTTGTATCTAGTTTCAGTTCTCCTCCTCTCGGCTTGGTTTCTCTTTCTGTATATTCAATTTTTTTATTCTCAACTTTACCAATGGGCTTTGAATTTACCGTTTGGAAGGCATCCCTCCTACTGCTGTGTAATTTTCTCACTCTGGTAGCGGGATGTATCAATGAATAAGAATCAGACATTTCTCCGTGCATTACTATGCATATCTCTGAAAAATTTCCATTGGCGGCGGTAAATGCGGAGTTGATGAGGTTCATGGCGGCGTCACTGCTACCACGATCTGAGCTTCTTTGAGCTCCCGTAAGCACCACGGGTACTGGTGTTTTTAGCATAAATGCTAATGCTGCTGACGTATAATGCATGGTATCGGTTCCATGAGTAATTACAACACCATCAACTCCTTTTCTTATCTCCTTTGCAGTTTCTTCTGCAATCTTAATCCAATCCCTGGGTTGGATATTCTCAGAGAATTTATTAAAGATCTGTCTTCCTCGAATATTGGCAATCTCCTCCAATTCTGGCACTGCGGATATAAGTTCTTCTGCCGTGAAGGCGGAATGAACCCCCCCAGTTAGGTAGTCCAGCCTACTGGCAATAGTACCGCCGGTTGCCAGTATACTTATAGTTGGCTTCTCGGGATCTATCTTGTGCTCTTTTAATTTAAATTCTTCCTTCTTTCTTCCTTCTTTAATCTCTTTCATGTTCTTTATCTTCTCTTTTTTAATCCCAATGTTATAGCCACTCCCCAGTTTTATAACGATATGCTTATCGTCCGCTAACTGAGGTCTTTCCATCAAGATCCCTGTGAATTTTTTATCGGTTGTCTCTATTTCTACCTTGCTTCCTGGTTTAATTGTCTCCATTTCATAAACCCATCTCTTTGTTGTTTTTCCCTTAGTTAAGTAGTATTTTGCTTCGACACTTAATAAATTATTCCATATCCCCCAGCCTCCCAAAATAGAATATTCTGTCCCTTTCTACGCCATAAACCTCGAATTCATCGAGATTCCTGCTCATGAAGGGCGAGAGCATAACCCCCTGGGTTATATCGGTTCCCTCTGTGATGAAGTTCAGGGACGGGATCTGTATCAGGATTTTTCCGTTCCAGTTTCCCTTAAGAAAACACTTGATCTTCTCAGACCTTATCTCCTCTCTCAAAGCAAGGGCTGGATGGTCGTGGGCAATTACCAGAACCTTGGAACTCTTGAAGTCCTTGTCCGAGGGGATCTTATGACCATGAGTAATGTAGATCTTTCTTTTCTTGAAGAAGTAATAGGGGAGTACCTTGACGCCCTTTTTACCTGCTATGGGACCAATAATCGTGTCGTGATTTCCCTTTATCAGGACTATCTCTCTGGAATAATCGCTCAGGAAATCGAGAAAATTCAATACTTCATTCCACTCCTGATCTGAGATTCTGCCGAATTCATGCTTCAGGTCGCCATTTATAATTACTCTACTAATACTCAGGGAGGAAAGAATTTCTCTGAGGTATTCAACGATCATCCCGTACTGAAATCTTGGAACCAGAAAGCCATGTGCATTCAACTCCTCTTCATAGCCCAGGTGCAGGTCTGCGAATATTACAGTATTCTCTTCTCTCAGGAAGAGGGTAAGTCCATGTATCTCGATTCCTGGGACCAATTCTTCATGCTGCATTTTTATTGATCCTATCCAAGATTGCTTGATGCATCCTAATTATGAATTCCATGCGATCCTCCATTCTCATGATATCCATATAACCCTGAGAGATCAGATTCAGTGAGAATGGTGAGGGTATATCAGTAGATACTGTCTCGATCTTAATCCCTCCATTCCTTATCAGGTCCATTATCTCCTCTGCATGCTGAATGTCCATCAAATCTTCTAAGACCTCTCTTCTTGCCTCTTTAAGGATTGGAAACTCACCGGGAATTCTCTTTACAAAATTCAGAAGAATCTTTGAGCCGATCTGCTGCATGCCGACCGATTTCCTATGTTCTTTATAGAATCTCAGGATCATCAGGGAGCGGGTTGCACAGTGTCTAAATCTCCTCGCAAGGACCTCTGTATTATCAATAGCCTTTGCCAAAACACCCCTCAGATCCATCCCCTTAAGGTCTTCAAGTGCCCGTAATGCCTGTATCCTTCTCTCTCCGGCCGTGATATAGAAACCATTATCGCTGAGGGAGATCATCACATCCCTTCTCTCCCTCCTTGAGATCACATAGGCAATCGCCCTTGAAAGGGCATCGTTGACCCTCCTCCCGAAGAGCGTGTGAAATACTATATATCTCTTTCTTCCAAACCCCCTGTAGAACTCGACAAGAATTTTCTTATCTGTTGGAATCTTTGCATAGAGATACTGTTCTTTCATATATTCATAGATTGAATTTGCCGAATTTTCATCAACATAGAGGTATTCGTGGATAAAGCTTAGAATTTCCTCCCTTTTCTCATTATTTCTTAATCTCTCCTCAATTAGCCTCCTGAATCTACCGATCTCCATGGCAAGGTCAAAGCTCAATGGTAACTGCTCTGAAAACCACGAGGGAACCGTTGGCGGTCCAGCAGATGGAGCCACCTGAGCAGTCTGTCCTTTTGCATAAAGAAAGCGGTATGTCTTTCCACCGAGAACAAATATATCCCCCTTCCTCAGCCTTTCCAGAAAGCCCTCATCGATCTTGCCTATACTCTGTCTTCCAATCTTTACCTTTATGTATGACTCATCGGGAATTGTTCCAATATTGGTTGAGTATAGAACCCTTGCCAGTTTACCCCTTCTGCCCATCAATCCCCTCTCTCTATCAACCCATATCTTGGCATAGACATTCCTCTGCTCCAGTTCGACATATTTTCCAGAGAGATAGTCCAGAATGGAATCATAGTCTTTTCTTTCTAGATCCCTGAAGCAGTAGCTCCTCTTTATCAGGGAATAGACATTGTCAATGTATTGAGTACCCTCTATTGCAATTCCATAGATCTGCTGTGCCAGGACATCCAGGCAATTCTGAGGGATATGAATCCTGTCGATATTCCCCTCAACTGCGTTTTTAAGCAAGACAGAACACTCAACCAGGTCGTCTCTGTCCATAACGATGATCCTCCCCTTTGCTATATCATGAAGCTTATGCCCGGACCTTCCAACTCGCTGTAATGCTCTTGCAACGGACTTCGGAGAACCAAGGAGGATTACCAAGTCAATATAACCAATATCTATCCCCAGCTCCAGGCTGGTAGAACTGACAACCACTCTGAGCTGACCGTTCTTCAGTCTGTTCTCTATATCCAGTCTGTGATCCCTCGATAGTGATGAGTGGTGCGCCCCTATGTTCTCCTTATAGAATTCCGGAAATCTATCCTTGAGATTGTGAACTACTCTCTCTGTTCCACTTCTCGTATTCGTGAAGATCAGGGTTGTTTTATGTTTCTGAATCAGGTCATGAATTAGTTTATACAGGTTATCTTCCAGTTCCCTCTGTGAGGTCCTCATAAGATTGGGTACTGGGGTAAGAACCTTAAGGTCCAATTCCTTCAGGAACTGCACATCAACGATCTTACAATCTCTCTCCCTCCCATTTTCGTAACCAACCAGAAATCTCGCCACCTCCTCTAACGGGGAGATTGTGGCTGATAGAGCAATCCTCGTGAATCTGCCGGCAAGGTTCTGCAGTCTCTCTAAACTGATGCTCAGATGAACGCCCCTCTTGTTCTCAGCCAGGGAATGAATCTCATCAACGATGACCCACTTTACATCCCTCAGGAATTCCCTGAACCTCGGGGCATTCAGGATTATTGACAGCGTCTCTGGCGTGGTTATCAGAATATGGGGTGGTTTTTTCAGCATTCTGCTCTTGGCAGATGGTGAAGTATCTCCGGTTCTTACCATCACCCTGATCCCCAGATCTCTTCCAGATAACTCTGTCAATTCCCTCAGGGGTTCGTTGAGGTTTTTCTCTATGTCATTATTCAGTGCCTTTAATGGAGAAATATAAAGACAGTAGATCTTGTCCTCAAGGGAATTCCTCTCATATAATTTTATCAATTCATTAAGGATTGAGAGAAATGCGGTAAGGGTTTTTCCACTCCCCGTTGGTGCAGAAACTAAGGTATTCTCTCTATTCTTGATATTTATGATGGCATATCTCTGAGGAATTGAAAACCTCTCAAACCTACTATAAAACCA
>Ga0190361_1000797_pt1 | contig 12312 bp, 8 predicted proteins | sample 48721845_MG_FD_161273 | JGI IMG/M metagenome (GOLD analysis project Ga0190361, IMG submission 161273) | Hydrothermal vent microbial mat bacterial communities from Southern Trench, Guaymas Basin, Mexico - 4872-18-4-5_MG | ecosystem: Environmental > Aquatic > Marine > Hydrothermal vents > Microbial...
TCTTTCGATCGAAGAACTGGATAAATAGAATGAATGGTGAATTTTCCAAAAAATAGCGCACCAGAGGTAACTCAAAATGAATTTCAAAAAACTTATTCCAATAATTATAGTAATACTTATCCTGCTCTTGGGAGGAGGAATATATCTGACAAAATATACAGGAAAGCGGAAAGTATCTGAGAAAATAACAGAAAAAATACCACCCTCACCAGAAAAACAGGTAGAGCAACCCGAAGCAAAACCTGAAACTGAAAAGCTAACCCTTCAAAAAGAAATCAACAATATGCTGAAACTTGCAAAATACTATATGGAAAGAAAAGAGTATGATCTGGCAAGAGGTCAGCTTGAACAGATTTTAATAAGAGATCCTGAAAATAGTGAAGCACTAAAACTCCTTGATGAAGCACTCAAAAAGAAAAAAGAGGAGGAGCTTAAAAAACAGAAAAAAGAAGAACAAAAACTAACCAAGGTTGTAAAAAAGCTAAAAGAAGCGACACCGCCCCCACCTCCTCCTGAAAAGACCACACAAAAACCAGAGGAAAAACAAATCGATCTGGAAAAGGAGAGAAAACTCAGGGAGCAAAAAGCTGAGGAATATTTCAGAATTGGAAAGGAAAACTTTGAAAGGAAAAAATATGATGAGGCAATAAAAAACCTCCAGAAATCTCTAGAATTTAAACCAAATCATGCCAAGGCACTTGCATACCTGGGTGCCAGCTACTACGCACAGAATGAAAATTCCCAGGAAAACATCAGAAATGCAATCGAAGCAAGTAAAAAAGCCATAAATCTCGATTCCACAATGCCTCTTCCCCACTTTACTCTGGCACAGATCTATGATTCGCAACAACTTTATGCAAGTGCTGTTGCTGAATATAAAAAGACCCTTGAACTTGACCCAAATAACGGTATGGCTTATTACAAACTTGGAATAATTCAATACTTACAGCGCAGGTATGAAGAGGCATACATAAGTTTCTCAAAAGCAGCCTCACTCCTTAAAACATTTCCAAAAGCCTATTATAACCTCGGTCTGACGGCGCAGAAATTAGCCAGGGATAATGACGCCGCCAGGGCATATGCCAAAGCAATAGAGCTGGATCCGGCTTATACAAAAGCTATGATTAACCTGGGGGTTCTTTACTTTGAAAATGAATTGTACGATAAAGCCATAGATCTCTATAAAAGGGCAATAAAAGTAAATCCGAATAATGTAAAGGCTCACATAAAGTTGGGTGACGCATACAGAGCGAAAAAAATGTTTGATAAAGCCAAAAAAGAGTACGAAACAGCTATAAATCTGGATTCTAAATCCGATATCACTCACTACAATCTTTCAATTTTATATGAGATGGAAGGCAAATATGAAAAAGCCATTGAAGAACTTCAAAAAGCAATCCAATTAAATGATAAGGATAAACGCTATTATTATAACCTTGGAAACAATTATGCCAAGATAGAAAAATATAATGAAGCAATCACGGCATATGAAAAATCTATCAAACTTGATCCCAATTATATGGAAGCGTACAATAATATCAGTGATATATACATAAAGAGCAACCTTTATGAAAAAGCACTGGCTACACTGAGAAAGGCAATCTCATTGAACCCAAAATCCATTGCAGCGAGAATTAATTATGGCAATGTGCTTCTGAAAAATGAACTTTACCAGGAAGCCGGTGAGCAGTTCAAAAAAGCTCTTGAATTGGACCCACTATCCCCAGAAGCGCATTTTGGCTTGGCATCGGTTTATCTAAAATTGGGCGATGAAAATAGAGCAATTGCCGAATTCCTCAGAGTAATCAAATCTGATAAGAACTTCATCAAAGCGTATGAACCCTTGGGAGATCTTCTTTTAAAGCAGGGTAAGAAAAAGGATGCTCTGACAATCTACAAAACACTTTTAAAGCTTGCACCTGACCATCCGGATAGAAAAAAAATTGAGTCGGTAATCAAACAACTTGAATCTTCCGTTTGATCTAAATAACTTTTAAAATCCAAAATTCAGTATTCAGGGAGAAATGGTATGGGAGAAAAAGACCTGTACCAGCTTCATATGTTTGTATCAGGCAGAGTACAGGGTGTAGGATTTAGGTTTTACACTATAGAAAAAGCGCGCAAATACGGTATAAAAGGCTGGGTAAAAAATCTCTATGACGGAAGAGTTGAGATACTCGCAGAAGGTCCGAAACAAAACCTTTTATTATTCAGGCAGGACATTAAACTCGGTCCTTCAATGGCATATGTTTCCGAAATATCTGAACACTGGGAAGAAATTAAATCCTATACCTTTGATGATTTTTACATTAAATACTATTGAACAAAATTATAAAAGGATCTGAAATTGAAGTCGTTATCGAGCAACCAAAACAGCGACATTCAATCCCCTGAAAAAGAACTCTCTATTTTTGAAATATTTTTTATTACTATAAGACCATTTGCCCTACCCGCCTCTGTAATTCCCGTTATTTTTGGAACTCTCCTAGTGGTAACTATCGGGAAAATGCCTTTAAAACCCTTAAACTTCATACTTGCTCTAGTCGGTATGATGCTCTTACACTCAGGCGCCAATGTGCTAAGTGATATCAATGATTATAAAACAGGCCTCGATAAAACCCCCACCCCAGCAAGTGGTGGAATCGTCAGGGGACTCATTACCACCAGACAGGCATTTTTTATATCCCTTGTACTATTTCTTCTGGGTACAATTTGCGGGATTATACTTGTAATTTTATCAGATATCTTTCTCCTACCTTGCAATATAGCCCTCATTATTGACCTTTCGATGAAAAAGCTGGTCTGATGCCTGAAGATAAAAAAGTAAAAACCAGCCATAAGGCACTATTCTTTATAACTGGTGTTACCCTACTCATGATGTCACCAATCTTCTTTTTCAAACAAATTTGCTTTTATCCTGTTACCATTTCGGTAAATTCAAAATTCAGAATTTCTTACCTGATTTTTCTCAAAATTCTTCATTATTTAATCCACAAATTGGAAATTCGGAGTCATATGACTTATATTTGAGTTATAAAAATACAAAATTGTATTTGCTCTTTTTACCATAAAACAAAAGACATTATAATGGCAAAATTATTGAAGCAGACAACCAGTGACGAAAGATTTCTGAACAATATTTTTCTTCAGAATATAATAGACGCAATTCAGGATGGGGTCACCATACTCGATCCGGACCTAAATATTCTTAAAGTAAATAAACAACAAAACATTATCTATGAAAAATACAAACCGCTCATAGGGAAAAAGTGCTACAAAGTTTTTCACCAGAGAAATACCCCATGCCCTGCATGCCCTACAATTAAGGTCTTAAAAACCGGGAAACAGCAAATAGAGACCATTCATTATGTCAAAGAGAATGGATATACTGGATGGATTGAACTAACCTCTTACCCCGTAAAAAACCAGGAAGGTAAAATAGTCTACATAATAGAACATTCAAAAGATATTACCGAAAGAAAAAAGCTGGAAGAGAAACTCAATCTTCTATACCGAACATTAAATGTAATCAGGTACATTGATCAATTGATAATCAATGCAGCTGATCAGAAAGTATTATTCGAAAATACATGCAACATACTTGTGAAGAATAAAGAATATACATATGCATGCGCACTACTGGTGGATGACAATCTCGACATAAAAGAGGTATATTCAGCTGGGATCGATTTTGATACAGGAGAATTAATAACAAAAATTTCCACCGAAAAAAACTCAGATGGAAGAAATCTCAGAGAAAAATTAAAATCATTTATACATAAAAAATCATTAAAAAAATCCCCCATATTAGTAAAAGAAGACTACGAAGGGATCTGTTTAAAGTATATTGAAGGAAAAGCAGAACCATGCAATCAGATAATAGCAATTCTGGAGTATTCAAAAAAACTGTACGGTATATTAATTATTGGGATCTCACTAGAGCTCCAGCTTGATAAGGATGAGTTAGAAATTATTGGCGAACTGGCAAATGATCTTGCCTTTGCACTGTACAACATAGAATTAAGAAAATCGAAAGAAGATGAAGAAAAGCTACTGAGAAGTATAATAGACCACTCACTGACAGGACTGCTGATCATCGATAATAATTTTCGGTTTACATTTGTTAATAAAAAATGCTGTGATTTTCTCAATACAAGTAGAGAAGATATGATAGGACATGATTTCAGGGAGCTTTTACCGGAAGAAACCAGAGACATGGTTGTGGATAGATATCTCAGGAGACATAGGGGTGAGAATCCACCGGAAAGGTACGAAGCAGGTGTTCTGACAAAGAATGGAGAAATAATCAGAATGGATATTTCAACAAATATAATACATAATTCAAAAGGAGATAAATACAGCGTTTCGCACATTATTGACGTAACAGAAAACCGCCTCAGAGAATGTATTCATAAAATCCTCCACAGTATCACAATGTCGAGTAAATCATTTTCAGAAAAAGGTTTCTTTGAAGATCTCGGATTTGACAAATTATCAGAATTGTTCCTCATAGACAAAATTGAACTTGTTTTTTATGACGAAAAAAAAGAGCGTTTTATGCCTGTTTATAAAAAAAGCAAAAACGATACAATTACAACCAAGACTGAAAATCTGAAACCAGTCTTTGAAAATATCTTAAAAAAAGCTTTTCATGATAAAAAAACAAAACTAATCACCAAGGGCGAAATCATTAAATCCATTTCAAAGAATGACCCCGAATTAGAAAAATTAATCCCTGAGTCATGGCTGTTGATACCTCTTGTTTCAGATAATAGAACAATAGGATTTCTCAATCTTTACAGTAAAAAAAGAAAAATGCATTTTCGGAATTCAATCATAAAAATAATGGAAGAATTCGCAACAGAACTTGCAACCTATATTCTACATAAAAAAATCGAGGATGAGACAAAACGACTGGCAATCGCCATAGAATCCGCAGCAGAATATATTATAGTAACAGACCCCAATGGAAATATTCAGTATGTAAATCCGGCATTTGAAAAGATCACTGGATACAAAAGAGAAGAGGTCATTGGGGAAAACCCAAGGATCCTGAAGAGTGGAAGACACAATCAAAACTTTTACAGAAATCTCTGGAATACAATCAAATCGGGTAGAACATGGAGAGGGGAATTTATAAATCGAAAAAAGGATGGAACTATCTACTATGAGGAAGCAGTGATTTCTCCAGTATTCGATAAAAGTGGAACCATAACCAGTTTTGTTGCGGTAAAACACGACGTTACAGAAAAAAAGAATCTGGAAGACCAGTATATGCAGGCACAAAAAATGGAAGCAATAGGAAGGCTGGCAGGTGGAATAGCACATGACTTCAACAATATGTTAAGCGTAATAATGGGATATTCAGAACTTATTCTCAACAAGTTAGACAAAAACAGTGAAATTTATAGTGAAATAGAAGAGATATATAAAGCAGGTCTTAGATCATCTGAGCTTACAGCCCAGCTTCTGGCATTTGCCAGGAAACAAACGGTTAAACCCAAAATAATTGATTTAAATGATGAGATAAGCACCCATCTTAAGATGTTAAGGAGACTTATTGGAGAAAACATTAAACTCCACTGGATACCAGGAGAACCTCTCTGGAAAGTAAAACTTGATCCAGGGCAACTTTCACAGATTTTGAATAATCTCTGCATAAACGCACGCGATGCAATTAATGATGTTGGAAACATAACCATCGAAACCAAAAATATGACAATTGACAGCTCTTATCATAAACTTCACCCGTTTGTAAAAGAAGGCGAATATGTTATGGTTGCAGTCACTGATGATGGAAAAGGAATGGATGAACATGTAAAGTTCCATATATTCGAACCTTTCTTTACAACGAAAACCATCGGGGAGGGAACAGGTCTTGGACTATCCTCTGTATACGGAGCCGTAAAACAGAACAATGGATTTATCCTTGTCTACAGTGAACCGGGTAAAGGGACAACATTTAAGATATATTTCCCCCGCTATACTGGCACGGATGAGACAGCCGAGAACAATAAACACGCAATTAAAAAAGGAAAGGGGGAAGTTGTCCTCCTTGTGGAAGACGAAACACAGATTCTTGAGATAACAAAGAAAATGATTGAAAACATAGGTTATAAAGTTTTACCGGCAAACAATCCAAATGAAGCATTGGAAATTGTCAAAATTTACAGTGGTAAAATAAATCTCCTGATTACAGATGTGGTCATGCCAGACATGAACGGTCTTCTTCTTGCCAGAAAGATCAAATCAATCTATCCTGATCTAAAAGTTATTTTCATGTCTGGATACACAACAAACGTAATCAATCATGAAGGTGTTATAGATAAGGAGTATTACTATCTGCAGAAACCATTTGATATAGCAACCCTTTCAGAAAAAATCCACCAAGTCCTGGGAAAATAAGTAACTCCTCTTTACTGGATTTGTAAACAATCCTTTCTCATATTATTTTGTTTTTCACATCATGCTCACATCATTTATATGCTCATCGCGTACCGTCACTATTTATGTGGCCAGTCTTATTGCAGCCCTCATATGAGTTTCTCTTGGAGAATATTTTGGAGTTATTCCACATTTTCCATTTCTCACAGGGAATCTATAAGAATAGAAGTATTAAAAAAGACATGGTGTTTTTCTATTTCCAATCTTCATTCCCTTCTTTCTCCACATCTCTATTCGCAAATATCTTTCCAACCTCTCCCCTTTGAGTTCGATACGATGAGAGTTACGAATTATCCTGTCGCAGATAGCATTTGCAATTGTGGGGCCTCCGATTACCTGGTGCCATTTGTTTATTGGAATCTGAGAGACAACGATTGAGGATTTTCTACCAATCCTATCCTCCAGGATTTCTAATAAACCCAAACAATTTGATGCATCAAAAGGTTCCAGCCCCAAATCATCTATTTATTTTGAGCTCAACACAAATAGATGAGCTGGAATACACTCCTCTAAGCCCAGAGGATGCTAATTTATTTTTTCAGCTGGTATCCCGTAAATATGAGAAGACCTCTATCGTTATTACTTCTAATAGGAACTTCAAGTATTGGGGCTCAATATTTAACGATGAAGTAATAGCTGCTGCGATAATTGACATACTGTTCCATCATTCACATTTATTTGTTATAAATGGCCCCAGTTACAGGATTAAGGATAAGGTTGTAAAGGAAAAACTTAATTTACACCCAGGTCTCATCATAGCAAGCGTACCAGGAATCTTTCCCATTAATTTGATCATTTTACCCGTTCCCATGGGCATTGCATCCATAAGTTCTGGAAGCATTAACTTCATTAAATCGGCAAAACCCTGTGGAGTCATAAGAGCGATCATGGCTTTAAATACTGCTTGCTGTTTCGTATCCTCGGGATTCGGATCTAGCATATCATACCTAAGTGCCTTAGCTACATAGTGCGCAAGGTCCTGCACCTCTATATCCAATCTTTTTTGTGCAGAAACCTTCAGATGAAACTCGCAGCACGGGCACAACGCCAGGACTTTTTTTGTACCCACCTCGTGGCCAAACCCATATCATTTTCCACATAACTCGCCGTACATCCTGCAAAATAAACCACGGAAGATTCCGCGTCAGGACCCTATTTCTCGATTAAATCTTCGGGGAACCAATCACTTTTGTTTTTCCTGGATCCAGCCCATATATTACCCTCTTTCCGGGGAGCAGCTGCCATCATCTCAAAGGGCGGGAATGTCATTTTTTTATTTTCATGGATCTCATTAACCTCCGAGTTTCATACAGGAGGATTCAATTGTTCACATTCCTCAACACAGAAACCGTATTGAGAACAACTGTATGCATACCATGCAATATCAGCAGGTATTCCTCTTGTATCCTTTTCAAATCTTTATCCAATCCGGGCACTTACCCTATTCCCAAGAGAACGAAGAAATGGCTCAAACTTTCTCCTGCTATACTTACCGATATTCCAACAACTCCCGAGTTTATCACCTTTCTGGGATTCATAATACCAAACTCATCTTCTGACTTCTTGAAATCGCCCAATTTTTAAATGTTTTTTATTCCAATATGAACTGGATGGATCTTAAGCATATTGGTAGGCTCTTTCGTTGTTACAGGAACACCGCTGACGAGAAGTACCCTCTCACCCTCTTTACATATACCCCTGTTCACAAGAATACTTTCAGCCTCATTAAGAAGCTCCTCTGTTGACGAGACCTCTTTTATATATTCAGACCTTACGCCCCAATATACTGAAAGGCGATGTAAAACTCTTTTATTTGGAGAAAGGGCAATTATCGGCACAGGAGGTCTGTACTTACTGAGAAAGTGGGCTGTTCTACCAGAAAGTGTAAATCCAACTATATAAGAGATTGGTACTATTTCTGTAATTTTCATGGCAGAATAACATATGGATTCTGGTACTATATCAGTACTGCATTTTAACTGCGCTAGAATTCTATCCACTTTCCTGTGAAGAATATCATTTCCATTTCTCTTTATTTCAGCTTCGGCTCTTTGAATAATCTCAGACATGACCTTTACCGTCACAACTGGATAAGCCCCCATTGCCGTCTCGCCCGAGAGCATGACAGCATCCGTACCGTCAAATATCGCATTCGCAACATCGGAAGCCTCAGCTCTGGTTGGCCTTGGATGATGTATCATCGATTCGAGCATCTGGGTTGCCGTAATAACCGGCTTCCCCGCAATATTACATTTCTCAATTATCATCTTCTGGAGTATTGGAACTTCCTGGGGCGATGTTTCAGCCCCAAGATCTCCTCTCGCTACCATTATTCCGTCAGTTACCATGATGATCTCATCAATATTCTTAACTGCTTCCGGCTTTTCAATCTTCGTTATAACGGGAGTATCTGAGCCCTTACCATTAATCAATTCCTTTAATCTTTCCACATCCTGTGCCTTTCTAACAAAAGATAGAGCTACAAAATCCACCCCCTCGGTAATACCAAACTCTAGGTCTCTCATGTCCTTTTCGGTAATTGAAGGAATGCTGAGTGAGGTATCGGGTAAATTGACACCTCTATAACTTCTTATAATTCCACCATTTATAATCCTGCAAACTACCTCTCTTTCCCTTACTTCCAGAACTTTCAATTCTATATTACCATCATCAAGAAGTATCCTGTCACCAGGCTCTGCCTCGGTTACGAGCCCTCTGTAATTAACGCTCAATATATTCCAATCCCCCGGTACATCATCTATCGTTAGAGTCAGGGTATCCCCTTCATTTAATACAACCGTTTCTTTCTTAAGCTTACCCGTTCTTATCTTTGGTCCCTGAAGGTCTATCAATACACCAATGTGCCTGTTGTATTCCTCAGATAGCTCTCTTACCAGTTTAATGGTTTTCCTATGAAATTCGTAGTCTCCATGCGACATGTTCATTCTGGCCACATCCATGCCATTTTCTATCATTCTTGCCAGTACTTTCCTATCCTGACTGCTGGGACCTATTGTACATATTATCTTGGTGGATTTCATATTCACAAACCTTCTATGAATTCGTAAACCACATGTTTATAATAATTCATTTAATAGAAATGAATTAATACATTATCTCACTGCCATATTCGTCTGCGTAAGCGGATCTATTACCCTGCTTTTATGCCAGACCTCAAAATGTAGATGTGGTCCTGTAGAACGCCCTGAATTACCAGAAAAACCTATTATCTGAGCTCTTCTCACCCTTTGACCCCTAGATACTCTTATTCCTGAAAGATGAGCATACACAGTTTTATAACCGAACCTGTGTTGAAGAATAATAACCCTCCCGTAACCTATCCTGTAACCCGCATACAGCACCACACCATCCTGGGCAGCATAAACAGGACTGCCACAACGACAGGCAATATCGATTCCCGTGTGAAAGGAATGCTTTCCCGAAAATGGATCCCGTCTATAGCCAAACCTGGAAGTTATCCACCCTCTTACGGGTTTATCAAAGGCCTCCCCAAGCACATAGGCTCTTTCGATGTTATTGTACCTGACACCTGGAAGGAATATCTTCATACCAGGTGTAAGTTCGTTGGTTTCAAGCTCATTAACCTCCATAATCAGGTCAGTGGGAACCTTATACTTGGAGGTATATTTAAATATTGTATCACCTTCCTGAACATTGATAAATATGCCTCTCATATTTGGAAGATATATAACATCACCCTCATGAATCATATGAACATTTGAAAAAGTATTACAGCTTATAATACTATCAGGATCTATATCGAACTTTCTTGCAATACTCCAGAGGGTATCACCCCTTTTAACCCTGTATTCAATCAACCTGAGTTTGGGTATGTAATTTTCAAGACCTCCACGAGCTTCACCCGATTCTCCGGGAGAAAGCCTTATGCTTATGGGACTATTCCACGAAAAATCACCATAGAATGGAAGCTCTTCTTTAAAAAATGAGAAAGGGCTGGGAACCAAGAATAGTATAAAATCCAGAACCAATACTAAAATTGTGAGTTTTATGTAATGGACAATTCTGTACCTGCTTATAAATCTTTTACCAGCAAAAATTAAATATCGAACTCTTCTCACAGCTCGCCAGTAAAAATCCGATATAAATTGTCCTACCAACAATCCTGTAAAAGATAGGCTCTTTTTTAGCCTGATTAATAAACCATTCAGTTTAGAATCATTTGATATGATCTTCGATGGCATTTAATACCTTAACCCGTTGCGTATCTATAATTTTTGATTATAAATAAATGAAATTATATTTCAACCCCATTTTCCTAATTTAAACTGTTATAAGATTTATTCAGTCTCTTTTAAATCAATTAAAATCGAAGAGGTAGCAATATATTCCCTTGAGATCAGGATTGGTTAATACGACTAAAACCATAATTTTACCGAAGTTTTGTAAGTTTCAATGGATTGATTATCTTTCTTCCATGATGTACTTCAAAATGCAGATGAGGCCCGGTTGACCTTCCCGTATTTCCCATCAACGCTATTTTCTGGCCCTGAGTAACATATCTTCCACGTTTTGTATATATCTTATAGAGATGTGCATAAAGGGTCTTATATCCGTTTGGATGCTGGATAATCACCGTCCTACCATAACTTCCGTAATAACCTGCGTATATTACCTTTCCACTCTGTGCAGCATAGACTGGGGTCCCCTGGGCATTTGCTATATCAATCCCAGCATGGAATGCAATTTTGCCCGTAAATGGATCTTTCCTGAAACCAAAAGTTGATGTTAATCTTCCATAAGCAGGCCTTCTAAAAACCTCCCCAAGAGCAACAGCCCTGTCCCAATCAGAGAGTTTCCCTCCGGGGATAAAAATCTTTTGCCCAACAACAATCTTCGAAGATGATAAATCATTGATATCAGCTATCCTGGTTATACTGACCCCGTACTTTTTTGAGATTGAATATAAACTGTCTCCCCTCTTGACTGTATAAAAAATCCCGCTAATATTAGGTATTCTTAATGTTTTGCCAACCTTAAGTGAGGCTCCATTTTTTATTTCATTTGCTGTTATTATTGTATCAACAGTAATTCTGAATGACCTTGCAATTCTGTAGAGAGAATCTCCTTTTTTAACTGTATAATTTATGACTTTCAAAAGGGGAAGATTGGTATAATCCCCTCCTGTATCATTTACCCCGCTCTCAATACTTTTAATCAGCTTTTGCTTATAATAAGCCTCTGTTAATGGATCCTCTTCATAGAAGAACTTTCTATTCTTCTCCCAGGAAATGGTTGAAATGTTTATATAAAATGGAATAAAAGAGAAAAATGCCACCATAAAAATTACAACAAGCAGAACAATTCGCTTGAGAGGAAAAACCTGCTTTACCAGAAATAAAAAAGGCCTGTTATCCAGCGGTGAAAATCCACCAATTTTCTTTGACCTCTCCTGAGAGTGCTTAATGCACCTTTTTTTAACTATCTCCTGGTTTTCAAGAACTCTTCTTTTGATATCATTTTTGTTTTGAAGCCTGGCTACTTCTCTAGATTTTTCTATAAAGATCTCTGTAACTGGCATTCCATCTTCCCCTGTACAACCTATTTTTCGACAAAAATAGCTTTTATTTGAGAAATAAAGATTATAACTTAATAGAACAATTCGTTTAACTTCTGGACCAAAACTATTTACTCTTAAATAAAAACAGACCGGTCAGGGAATATATTTATTTATTTAGTAGTAATAATAAACAAAGGCATACGAAAAGATAAATATTGATATTATTAAAAATTGGAGACTTAAAATGATGAGAAAAAAGAGCTTTGCCAGTGACAATAACTCTGGTATACACCCTTCAGTCCTGGATGCAATAATCAGAGCAAATGAGG
>Ga0190361_1000798_pt1 | contig 12309 bp, 10 predicted proteins | sample 48721845_MG_FD_161273 | JGI IMG/M metagenome (GOLD analysis project Ga0190361, IMG submission 161273) | Hydrothermal vent microbial mat bacterial communities from Southern Trench, Guaymas Basin, Mexico - 4872-18-4-5_MG | ecosystem: Environmental > Aquatic > Marine > Hydrothermal vents >...
TCACCTACACACCACTTGGTCAACTGAAAACAGCAGAGGACAACGACACAAGGGTTGAGTTCCGCTACGACTCTTTCGGCAATCAGTGGCAGGAGATACAGACAGTTGGTGCAGCAAGAACAGACCCTGCAGAGTGCATTCCCAATGCAGAAAGTCGCACCATCACCTCCTGCATAGACGCCTTCGGCTTCAGACATGCTCTGACATATCCTGACGGCACGACACAGATTAAATACATTCCGGATGTTCTTGACCGACCTGCGAAGTTGATAAAGAATCCGATAATTGCGCCACTGGTGGAGTATACATATATAGGTTCAGGCTACAGGCTGCTCAAGAAGCGACTCGGCAATGGTGTTTATTTGACAGTGTCTTATGACGAAATAGGTCGCCCCGTCTCCTGGCACTGGCACAAGTCTGATGGTTCAACTATAATTGAATTCCGCTATGCGCATGATAGGGAAGGAAACAGATGGTATAAGCGTATAATAAGTCCAGCGATAGGTGGCGATTACGGCACAGATAGTGTGGAACTGTACAGGTACGATGGAGTGTATAGGGTGACAGGTGTCAAATACGGTGTTGAACCGAGCCAGATTGCAGATATTCAGAACAACACGCATCAACTGCCACATCCTTGGGACTATTATGTCGGCACATCGCAGACAGATTACGAGTTAGACGGTGTTGGCAACAGAAAGACGGTGATAAGAGACGGACAGACCGAAACTTATGTCACCAACTCCGTCAACGAATATGTCTATGTCAACAATAAGCGTCTGATGTATGACGCAAACGGCAACCTGACGAGTTGGAACAACAAAACACTGCATTACAACCACAATAATCAGTTGGTTGAGGTGAAATACGCGGAAGGTGGTTTTGACTGGGACTGGTGGTTCAGGTATGGCGTGTTAGGACGGAGAATGACGGAGTCGTATACGAATGGTCTGGTGTATCATCGTGACTTCTGGTACGACGGTCAGATGGTGATTTACGAGGAAGCAGACGGTGTTAAATATCGCTATTACAACGGCAACCTGATAGACGAGGTGCTGTGTCGTGAGGATAACTTCGGTTCTCAAATCTGGTACCTGACCGATGCTCTCGGCAGTGTCTATGTTCTGACCGACAACGCCAGCAACATCGTGGAGGCATATCATTACAGCATTTACGGCTCACCGAAGGTTTACGCATCTGACGGCACTTCACGCAACCTGACCAATTATGAGAATCGCCTCCTCTTCACGTCCCGCGAATACATCTGGCAATTAGGCTTATACTACTACCGCTTCCGCTGGTATATTCCTGCATTGGAACGTTTTTCTAGTCTCGATGCGCTTGATTGGGAAATATCGTACGGCTATTGCTTGGACAGGCCTACTGTGCTGGTAGACACCTACGGGCTACAACCTACGCTTCCTGCGGTTAGGGGGTTGAGACGGGCAATAAAGGAGATAGAGGACGAGATAAGAAAAGGTAAATACCCTGATATCAACAAAATGTGTAATCTCGTTATTTACACATATGCACTCCGACGGGCGGAGGCTATTCTGCAAGAAGAGAAAACCTTATCCAGCGCTATATCGCGTATTGACCTGCTAATTAAGCAAATTCAGAAACGGTTGGATCTTTCCAGCAAGGTAGATAGGGAGAGGATTTATTTGGAATCTTATTGGAAATTGGCAGATCCGCCTGGTTTGAGACCTATAACTTGGGTTGAAGCTATAGCAGGACGTGATGCGGTTACCGACAAGTGGACCGTCATTGCGGTTGGGGGGCAGCCACGCACCTGGATTTCGGCAACGAAGTTCAAAGATATCCGCGTCTACACAACCGCTGCAACCCGTAGGGATTTAGAAAGAGCCGCGGGAAAAGGCAGAAATATGAAGGCAGGACTTCTAACATTCCGCATTTATGATGGGAAACGAACAGGAGTTGAGGTTAGAGAAAATCCGTGGGGATTGGGAAACTTTCCTAAGCATATACCACGCCCTGAATACGTGAGGGCTGATGTTGTTGGATTAGAAAGAGCTTACGATATCATGAACAAGATGTATTATATATTGGGAGACGTTGACTTTCGTTGCATAACTAAGATTCGTGTGGAATATAAGACTAGGAGTCGTGACTTCGCTACTGAGATAAAACTGCCCCCAACTGATATATTTATTCAGCATAAGTGAGCATCCACAGGAGATTAGGAGATAAAGAATGTTAGGCTGGAAGCCGTTCTTTTTGGGTGTATTGGTAGCAGTATTTCTCGCAGGTTTCTGGGCAGGGTCTAGAACTAAAGCGATCAATGATACAAGATATCAGATGCGGGAAGATTTTTTTAAGGGCATTGGAATGCTGCTGGCTGAGGTGGGTGACAGAGAAGACGGGTTCTGTTCAGGTCCCGTTCTTCTTTTTTCCAGCCCCAAAGGGCTGAGATGGACACGCTATCTTGTCGCACGGTTCATAAAAAAGGGTGTTCTTGACATCTCCCTTTTTCTCAATATCTACTCCCATCTATACCACAACGCCATGGTTGTGATGAGGCGTCCTCAAGACCGCCCTTACATTTTTGGGGAAGACCACTCTCTACCTTACCGGAGCATCTGGCAGGCGGTGGCAGACAGTGATGAGGATACAAGGACAGCAGTACTTGGCTTCAGCTGCGCAACTTTGCGGTGGTTTCGTGTTGCCAGATACCTGTCGGGTCTTGCTGACAGACCCCCGGAAGCGGCGAAAATGACGCCTGATAAAGCAAAGGATGTTGTTGCGTGGATGCTTGATGAAGCAAACGGTCTTGACTGGAGGAGCGGTCGCATAGCCGCGCGAGTCGCGGCAGCCACTGCCTCGTTGCTCGGTGTCTACAAAGACGGACTTATGCACAGCCTCAGGTTGAAACCTTACATTTTCGGCGCCTACATAAGCGAAGGGGCAAGAAACGGGCAAAGAACGGCGCTACTCGCGTTCCTCGCTTGGCTAGATGTGCGCACAAACTTCATCGCAGGAGCCTCCCTGCCGTGGCTCGGTCTTGGTTGCGATCCAGACGGAGACGATTTCCTGCTCTCCTTTCTCCCACTTGTTCCTTTCATTCCCAAATTTAAACAGACCTTAAAAGACAGTACCCTTTTTACTGAAGCCGCACGCCTTCTCGCAGACTTGACCAACCAAGTCCACAAATTCCTTAAAACCAATTTCACACGGCTGAGGTGGAATGGTTTCCGCTGGACCTTGGCTGACGAAAAGACCTCGTTCCCTCAGCAGTTGTTCTCTCGCCTGAAACAGGCGCTCCGAAATGCTCTCTCAAGATGGGGATTTCATGGTTGCGTGTCCTTGGGATTGGGGTACTGGCGAAAGCTCGCCTCAACTTTAGAATGAAACTGGAGCAACGCAACTGACATCCCGTTTGAACAACTGGCGGGACAGAGAAGGTGGAGTATAATATGGATGGAGTTGGTAACAGGACGAGCGTTGTGGACGACGGCAAAGTGACAACATACACAACAAATAGCCTTAATGAGTATGTTTATGGGAACAATCAACGGCTGCTGTATGATTTGAACGGTAACATGACATCAGATCGTAACTTACAGATGTTTTATGACCATAACAACATGTTGGTAGAGATTAGAACGCGGCAGTATGTCTTTCATCAACGCTTTGACGCCATTGGACGCCGTTTAATGGTACAATTCAGCGATGGTCTGACCGAAACACGCTATTTCTGGTATGACGGACAGCAGGTGATTTACGAAGAGGTTTCGGGTTTGACAGAACCCTACAAATATGTATGGGGCAACGGCATAGATGAGGCGTTATTGCGGTTTGGTAATGGGGATATTTGGTATTTGGACAATCAATTAGGCAGCGTTATGGCATTGACGGACGATACAGGTCAGATAATCGAATCGTACCGTTATGATGTCTACGGTGCTGTCACAGTTTACGACGCCGCGGGTCAGCAGATAAACATGACCAATTACGACAACCGTTATCTCTTCACGGGTCGTGAGTATAACTGGCATACGGGGCTTTATCATTATCGTGCCCGCACATATCATCCGTATCTTGGCCGCTTCACCTCCCGCGACCATCTTTATGAACGAGAAGTAGATCCCACACTTTACTCCTACTGCCAACACAACCCGATACTTCTGACAGACCCGTTTGGTTTCTCTCCCGAGATTAGGGAATACGTGGATTGCGAAGAACTATTCAAGGAGCATCCCGAATATAAAAAGAAATTGGACCTGGCAGCACAAGAAGCAGCACTAAGAGTCCTCAGGACCTATCTGATTTTCGAACTGGGTTTGGTCTGGTATTACTCAGTCACTTCTTCAAAAGTGTCCCTTCCGCAGTCTATCAAGAAAATCCTTGTGCCTCCAGACGAGGAGCAGCGCCTTCGTATCTACTTCAACTATGTGCGTGCCGTGCGATTTATGGACAGGTGCCTTGGTGTGCGTGGCATAGATATAGAATGCGAGGCCTGTTGTAAAGCTGGGACTCCGGCCTATGTTTGGAATGCGGCAAAGATGACTTGTGACTGTGATTGGAACATTCATATTTGTCCTGAATTTTGGGCAGACCGTCACGACGAGAAGGTGGATACCATTATCCACGAACTAGCTCATATCTCTATATCCGGCTATCGGGAAGACGAGATTCCCTACGGTGCAGTGCAGGTTGCTTCGGTCATCTACGATCTAGGTGATATATCATACCTCAAAATTTATTTACGCGCTCACAGAAGGCATCGTTTACGCCCGAAGGGGCTGCGTTGGTCAAGAGCATTTGCTGGTCGTCTACTAGCATTGTTTCTTAAGGATGTTGCAAGGGCTTTGGGACTTGAGGAATGAGGAAACGAGGTTGCCTGATATTAATACTCGCTGCGGTGGGTTCAGTTGTGTTAGTGGAGGTTAGCGCAAGAATTCTGCGCACACTTGAATGGCACTTCCTCTATTTTGAGCCCAATCTTGCGCTTGTGAAGACCGTCACTTTTTCAATATGGGGTAGTGTAAAACGAGTCAGTGAATCAGAGACTTTCATGACAGGGTATATGAGGCAGGCGGGTTTGAAGCCAGGACGATGGTTCCTGGTTTGGAAATACCGTCAACCTTTCTTTAGGACAGTTTGTCTATCGGTAAGAATAGAGTTCTCATGCTTATCGGTCAGGGCGAGTAAATATGCACGACGCTTGGAGGGGATGTGGTTGAATCTCTTCTGCCATGGGTGTGCGCAGATTTTCGGTGATTATTGCGCTGGACGAGAAGCGATTTTGTATTCTGGAGGCGGGGAAAAGGAAAAACTTTCCATCCGTGATAAAGCGTACTTACGTGTAGACGCATTGTATGTAGAGATTCTTCTCCTTCGCGCTTTCTCTATCATGATGTGAAACGAGCACGCTGTTGGTGTGAAGAAATATATATGAAGCTGCGTTGCCCCTATTATGGTTAAAATAGGTTCCGTTACATATGATCAGGTTACGGGCGACTGTGTAAGGACTTGGGTATAGGCAATGGGCGTTCATCGAGCGATTTCTTACAGCGAAATAGGTCGTCCTGTTTCCTGGCACTGGCGTAAGTCTGGTGGCACGACTATAATTGAGTTCCGCTATGCACACGACAGGGAAGGGAACAGATGGTATAAGCGTATAATAAGTCCGGCGATAGGCGGTGAGTATGGGACAGACAGCGTGGAACTCTACAGGTATGATGGAGTATACAGGGTGACAGGCGTGAAATATGGCGTGAATCCAACGTGTACTGGCACCGGGTTTTGCAACATTCTATCGTGTGAAAATCCAGCCTGTCAAGCAGCATTCTGTAACAGCCTCCACTCCCGCTTCATATCGTTCGGACTCGCATACCCCAACGCGCTGTGCGGATACTCACCGTTGTAAAACGCAACAAACTCACTCACCGCAGCCCTCACCTCATCCAAATCCCTAAACTCCCTCACCCACATCACTTCCTCCTTCAGCGTCCTTATCAGCCGCTCCACATGTCCGTTCTCCCGTGGACTGCTATAACCTGTATACTGAAGCCTCACACCGCATTCTGCCGCATACCTCACAAAATACCGCGAGGTCGGCTGACAGCCATTATCCACCCGCAGCACAAGCCCCATACCCCTGCTGCCCCGCGGAAACTCCCTCCTCAACGCAGCATCAAGCACATCCACCCATTCTGCCGCCCTGCATCTTGCAAACACACCAGCACCCACTATCCGACGACTGTAGACATCCTCTATCACAATAGCGTAGAACCGCTCTCCTTGCTCTGTCACGCCAACCGTCATATCCATCTCCCAGAGTTGGTTGGGCGCTGTGGGCGCAGGCGGCGGCAGATGACACCGTCTTGCGCGCTTCGGTCTGATACGCGGCGCACCCAAGCCGTGCGCCTTCATCAGGCGATTAACGCGCCGCCGGCTCAACCCACTCAACTTATGCTTCCGCATCAGATATGCTCTGATGCGTCTTGCTCCCCAGTATGGATGCTCCGCCTTGAGACGCTTTATCCACTCAAGCAGTGTCGCGTCGTCAGGATGCAGCATCCTGCGGCGTCTGTGAATGCGCTTCTTTGTCTTTGTCCTGCGGCTGCGCCGCCACAGCGTTGTGCGTGCAACCCGCAGCGCCTCCGCAACCCTGCCTGCGCTAATACCCTGTTGCAACATCGCCTCCATCACCTCCTTTCTCCATTGCGACTCTGGAGTTTTTTAAAAAGGCTGATGGCGAGCGCCTGATCAGCAACGAGTTGTTTGAGGCGGGCGTTTTCGCGCTCAAGGCGTGCGATTTGGGAGTCGCGCCCGCCAAGGCCGCGCTGCAAGGCGTCCAATGCTTCCTGTTTGATTTTGTAGACTGTGTTTTGGTGGACGCCGAATTGAGCGCAGATTTTTGCGACATCTTCGCCGCGCAGGACGGCGAGGGCGATTTCAAGGCGTTTTTGGTGGTTGAGTCTTGGCATAGTCAGGTCCTCCAGAGCGTTGGGTAAGGCGGAACATCGCTTCGTCTACGACTACGCGATGTTCCGCCTGATTTCCACAGAAATTTGTGTTTCACCTTTAGGGGTGCCAAGACAAAAACCCCACAAACCATATCAAAACAAAAAACGCTAATACAAGTTCCGCAAAGGAGCATCAGGACTCACCCCTGTCGGTTCGGGAGCAGATGTCCAAGCCAGTTGTGGAGTTGCTGAAAGAGCAGGGAGATAAGGTGCTTGTAAAATACAAAGGAGCGACACTCACTCTGTCCGAGGCGGCTGACCTGATGTATGACTTCCTTACCCAAAACGGAGAGGATGTGGGTATAAAGAAAATCGGCATAACCAAAGAAAAGTTTCTTGCAAAAACGGAACTGACGGGCACCGCCGCGGGTTGCTATTGGTTCTTCTTCGACAACACCTACAGCCTTTGGGTCTGCGCTGCTGACGGAACAATTCGTCTTTACCGCTTCCCTGTATGGGCACATATTGATTACGGTGACGAACCCAATCAGGCAAAAAGCAAAGAAGAAGCGTTAAAGGTGCTTAAGAGAATCGCAAAAATCAGCCTTGAGGAAGGCAAACAAATAGCACTTGCTTTTATTAGACGCAATTATCCGAACTTCAAAGAGGAGGAGTTTGACCTCGTCGTCTGCAGGGTGGCAATGTATGAGAACGCGGGTTGGGACTGCTATTATGAGTATGAGTGGCGGCGGAAGAAGAAGTTACCCGGCTACGCATTAGTCTACCCAACCGAGATAGCAATCCAGATTGACCCCAAATCGGGACTGATACACTTCTATATAACCGGGATGCAGGACTGGAAGGTTCGTGAACCGCCAAAAATCAGTAAAGAAGAAGCAATAAAAATAGCAAAACGGGTCGTGCAAATGTCAGGTTTTGACAAACTCGACCTTGATAATCCCGAAGTTTCACTTGAGTTTACAGGTAGTTACGCCAATCCACCTACCCGTCCTGCAAGGCTGTTCTGGTATATATTTTTCAGAACGAGCAAGGAGTTCCGCAAGGAGCAGTATGCCAAATGCAATTACGATATCCCTCACGGTCGTGAGATTCTGATAGACGCCTATACGGGAGAGGTTCTGGACGACACCACCCGCTGGTAAAATGATAGTTGCTTCAGGAAACAGGTGATGAGGCTGGGGCTAACCGTTGTTGCTGTGAGTGTGGTTGTTGCCGCAATGCTGCTTCTAAGACCACATACAACTTCGCAAAAAGCAGCCAACAAGGTGGCAGAGAAGCCTCCTCCGCCCTTTATCATCCGCCATTTTGGGACACGCTTTAATCCAAAACCATCCCATAAACCACCCCGCAAACCACCCAAACCCACACCAAAAAGCAAAAAATACCTCCGAAGACAGCGATACCTGCAGGATGAGTGTGGAGAAGAACCAGACTACAAATCGGTTCTGGAGGTGCTTTCAGACCCCAACGCCCCCAGACCAACCCATCCTGAAGCCGTGATAACACTCCGTCAGGCGGTTGATATCGCCTGGGACTTCTTTCTGAAGAATGGACCCGAAACAGGAGTCTATACCACCCCGTTCAAGTCCATAACGAAAGACGAGTTCATAAAACATTTGCTCGTTGAGTGTGCTGATGAACCTCCGCCCTGTGGGACCGACTACTGGTTCCGCTACGAGAATTATCATAAAGACATAGGCGAGTGGGTTATTTACCGACTTAAGGTTTCTGCGATAGATGGCACCGTCACCAGTTTGAACTACGGTGCGTGGGAGCACATAGGCTACGGGGACGGACCCAACCAGGCAAAAAGCAAAGAAGAAGCGTTAAAGGTGCTCAAGAGAATCGCAAAAATCAGCCTTGAGGAAGGCAAACAAATAGCACTTGCTTTTATTAGACGCAACTATCCCAACTTCAAAGAGGAGGAGTTTGACCTTGTCGTCTGCAAGGTGGCGCTGTATGGTGATGCAGGTTGGGACTGCTTTTATGAGTATGAGTGGCGACGGAAAGAGAAGTTGCCCGGATACGCTGTAGTCTATCCGACGATGATAGGGGTCTGCATGGATCCCGGCTCGGGTTTGATTGAGCACTACTGCACATGGCCTTTTGACTGGAAGGTTCGCGAACCGCCGAAGGTTAGCAAAGAAGAGGCAGTAAAAATGGCGAGGCTGCGTGTTCGCCTTCAAGGTCGCAGCGATTACGATTTGACAAAGCCGGATGTGGTTCTCACTTTGGAGGGGAGTTTTGCCAATCCGCCGCGTTTCCCCACACGCCTGATTTGGTATATTCAATTTTCTGACCCCAACTGCGAAGGGTGCTGCAGACGAATTAAGATAGACGCCCACACAGGCGAGATTCTGGAGGATATCGTTGTTCCCTAATGGGGATACCGTTCTGGACGCTACAATGCGTTGGTGAAGGGGTTCTGGAGTATACTTTTGAACCCGCGAGACGGCATCGCTGCCACATTGGCAGGTTTTTCTGCTGACAAGACCGCTTCTTGCCTTCCACACACTATGCATTGATTTCTGGCATTAACTTTGCATAATAGACGAACCGTGATGCTCTGTTTGGGAGGATTGAGATATGGCGAAGAAGGTGAGACCTATTTTGGACAAGGTGTTGCTGAAGCGGATGGAGGCGAAGGAGGTGAGTAAGGGTGGTATAGTGTTGCCTGATACGGCGAAGGAGAAGCCGAAGGAGGGTAAGGTGATAGCGGTTGGAGAGGGAAGGCGGCTTGAGGATGGCACGGTAGTGCCGTTTCAGGTGAAGGAAGGTGACAGGGTGATATTCCTCTCCTATGCGGGGAATGAGGTTAAGATTGATGGGGAAGAGTATTTGATACTGGAGGAGGATGACATAATAGCGGTTGTGGAGGAGGGATAGATGCCCGCGAAGAGGGTTTTGTTATATGAGGATTCGCGGAGGCGGATATATGAGGGTGTGAGGCTATTTGCGAAGGCGCTTGCGGCGACATATGGACCCAGTGGCGGGAAGGTTTTGATAGAGCGGGCGTGGGGACCGCCACGGGTCACGCGGGACGGATTCTCCGTCGCTAAGGAGATTGAGTTAGAGGACGCAGAACCCAATCTGGGTGTTGAGATACTGAAAGATGCGGTGAAGAAGACGCACGAGGAGGTTGGAGATGGGACGACGACGACCTGTTTGATAGCGTCGTCGTTGATGGAACAGGGGATGCGGCTTGTGATGGTGGGGTATGACCCGATGGGTGTGGCAAGGGGTATACAGAAAGCGGCGGAGGCTGTGGAGGGCGAGTTGAGCAAGTTGGCGAAGGCGGTGAGGGGGAGGCGGCAAACGGCATATGTCGCCACAGTTGCCTGCGCTGGTGACGAAGAACTCGGCGAAATCATCGCGAAAGCCATAGAAGAAGCGGGGGATGGAGGTATGGTCGTCGTTGAGGAGGGCAAATCCACCAAAACGAGCCTCAAAAAAGTTGAAGGATTGATGTTTGACCGCGGCTATTTATCGCCATACTTCGTCACCGACCGCCAAAATATGGAATGTGTCCTTGAAGATGTGCTTATTCTGCTTTATGAGAAGAAGATAAGCAATGTGGAAGAGTTTCTGCCGCTGCTTGAGAAGGTGGCGAAAAGCGGTAAATCGTTCCTTGTGATAAGCGAGGATGTGGAGGGGGAGGCGTTAGCGACGCTTGTTGTGAACAAACTGAAGGGCAACATAAAATGCTGCGCGGTGAAAGCGCCCGGGTATGGCGAGCGGCGGAAACGCAACCTTGAGGACATAGCGATAGTGACAGGTGGACGCGCTTTTCTTGAGGAGATGGGCATAAAACTGCAGGACATAGGGATAAGCGATTTGGGTTATGCGAGCAAGGTGGTGGTGGGTCGTGAGGAGACGACGATAATAGGCGGTTCAGGGGATAGAGTGGCGATAGAGTCGCGGATGGAGCAGATACGGGAGGAGTTGCTGGAGACGGATTCTGACTACGACAAGGAGCAGTTGTTGAAGCGGCTGGCGCGTCTGGCGGGCGGGGTGAGTCTGATAGAGGTGGGCGGTGCAACAGAAGTTGAGGTGAAGTATAAGAAGACGGTGGTGGAGGGCGCGGTGTCTGCGGTGCGTGCGGCGCAGATGGAAGGCATTGTCGCAGGCGGTGGTGTTGCGTTCATCAGGGCAGCATCCCGCGCCCGCTTCAAAACCGACGATGAGGCAGAGCAGGTAGGCGCTGAAGCGCTCCTTAAGGCGCTTGAGCAACCCGCACGACAACTCATCGCAAACGCCGGCGAAGACCCCACCGCCATCATCACAAAAATCAAAGAAGGTAAAGGCAACTACGGCTTTGAGGCAAAATCCCGCACTCTCTGCGACCTCTTCAAAGCCGGCGTAATAGACCCCGTTATGGTGCTCAAAACGGCGCTGCGCAACGGTGTATCTGCCGCAACAATGCTGCTCACCACAGAAGCGTCCGTCACAGAACTGCCTGAAGAGAAAAAAGAATCAGAAACGATGCCCAATCTTGACGATATAGACCAGTTCTGATCAAGAGCACAAAGGGTTGTGAAACCAAATGCAGGGCGTTGTTGCGACTACAGAAGGCTGCGACCTTTTTCCACTCGCGCGCTCTGCGGGGAACGTTCGCTTGGAACCGCCCTCGCTTTTGGGGGAACCACCTCCTGCAGACGAGAAGGCGTCCTCTTAACAAAAAACCTATAATTGGCTTGAATATGCGCCACCAACCTTCGTTACTATTAAACTGTTTAAGAGTTTAGACAGTTCCATCCTGCTGCGGTGCTTTGGTAGTGTAGGTTGGGGTGGTTGGAGGATTTGTTATGCTGCGGTTAGTGGTTGCGGCAGTTGGTTTGGGGATGGCTCTGACGGTTGTTTCTGGCTGTAGTCGTGGCGGTGGAGGCGGAGGAGGTATGGGAACAGCCCCCAGAACAAGTGCTGTGAAGACCATAACGCGGTATGACTTGAGCGGCAGCACATGGGAACCCTCCTCCAAAATGGAGTACACCTACGACACGCAAAATCGGTGCTCCACGGAGACTGAGTATGAATGGAACAACTCCGCGTGGCTGGAAAAGACGAAGTTAGAATACACCTACGATACCAACAATAGACTTCAGGAGAAGGTAGAATACAACTGGAACGGAGCGTCATGGGTGAACTCCTCACGCACCTTGTACACACGAGACGCGCATGGCGTGCTGACTCAGGCGGACACCTACACATGGAGCGGCAGTGCGTGGGATCCCGAATCCAGAACATTCTATCAGTATGATGCAAACGGCAAACTGACACAGGAGACGAAACAGGAATACTCAGGCGGAACGTGGCAGGACTCTGAGAAGGTGGAGTACACCTACGATGCGGACGGTCG
>Ga0190361_1000799_pt1 | contig 12299 bp, 9 predicted proteins | sample 48721845_MG_FD_161273 | JGI IMG/M metagenome (GOLD analysis project Ga0190361, IMG submission 161273) | Hydrothermal vent microbial mat bacterial communities from Southern Trench, Guaymas Basin, Mexico - 4872-18-4-5_MG | ecosystem: Environmental > Aquatic > Marine > Hydrothermal vents > Microbial...
CTTCCAAAACATCACCCAAAAATGGCGGACTCCTATCGGCAAAGCCCACATAAACAAAGATGTCTGCTTCGCCCATAACGGCAGCGGTCCCTGTATGGGCTGTCAGGAGGTCTGCCCTGCTGAGCCTGAAAACGCCATTAAAGGGGTGAGGACAAAGTTCGGTTGGGAGGCGCCTGAGGTTGTGGCGGAACGGTGCGTAGGTTGCGGCACTTGTGTGTTCAACTGTCCTGCGGGTGCGGTGAAGGTCCTACCCTGACATTCCCAGTTGACAATTTTTTGACAACTTTGTGTTGACATTTTGGCAATTTATGGGTATAATCTATCGGAAACGATATTCTGGAGGTCTTCGCTATGCGCTCCTTCATTCTCTTTCTCCTTCTCGTTGCGGGATTTTTCGCGTGGTTATTTTCCGGTGTTGGAGTCGGCATCAACTTCAAAGAAGAGCGGCAAGGAGATGGCGTCTATCCACTTGCTGTGGTTGCGGCTGTTCCGCGCTGTGTGGACTGCCATCTCAGCAGATTTTACGCCGTTGTTTATGACAGGTTTTTGAAGCCTGTTTCGGGTGCAGAGGTTTTCGTCAACGGCAAATCTGTCGGCAGCACGAACAGAAGGGGGGTTATTGTCTGCGATTTGGGGAAAGGTTTTTTGCCTGTGAAGCGTGTTGAGGCACATCTGGAGCGGCGTGGTGTTAAGTATCGTGGCACACTTGTTTTTCCGTCCTTGACAAAGACGCCTTCGGGGGAGACGGTGGAGATTTTTGCCTACACCGACAGAGGCATTTATCGTCCTGGGGAGATAGTGCGTGTGAGGGTGCTGGGATGGCGTGTTGGTAGGCAGATAAAGGCGCTTGCGGCAGCCAAGATAAGGGTGGTGTTAAAGGACAGAAGCGGTCGGGAGTTGTGGGGACAGGTAATAAGGACGGACGACTATGGGGTGGCTTTCTGCGATTTGCCACTTGTTAAGAACATGCCCAGAGGGGATTATCTGCTTGAGGTGGGGCATAAAGGTGTTGCGTCGCTTGCGTGGATAAAGGTGGAGCGTTTCAGGGCGCCTGTGATAAAGGTGGATACGGATGTTTGCGAGTGGATAACGCCGCAGGCGAAGGAGTTTGAGATAAAGGTGCGCGCGGGGTATTACAGTTGTATGCCGCTTGAGGGTGCGCAGGCAACCATTGAAATTCTCGGACCCAGACAGGTGCGCTACAGGTGGAAGGGGGCAATTGATGAGAGAAGACCCTTGCGTCTGCGCATCAGTGGCAGCGACTTGCGGAGGTTGCTTGCGGGTCTGCGTCCCGATATGGATGCGCTTACTGTGCGCATCAGCGTTTTTGATAGGTTCGGGCGCAAGGATACCGTTGAGCGCCTTGTTCAATTCACAACCAACCCCTACATCCTTGATGTCAGAGTGCCGAAACGCTTCTTCAGAGTAGGGGAAGATTTCCGACTGAAGATATTTGTGCGCGACAAACTGAAGCGTCCCGTCCCCTTCAAATCGGTCTTTGTCCGCGTAAACGGCAGAGAGGTTGTTGGGGTGACGGATGAGAACGGGCTTGCGAGTGTGCGTATCAGACAGGGGAGGCAACATCAGACGGCGGAGATTTTTGTGGAGGGTGTTGAGGGAATGGTTGCGGCGGTAACGACGCATGCTTCAGAAGGGGGGCATCCCATAAGCGCCGAGACGGTGGTGAAAGCGGAGGACGGGGAGCCTGCTGTGGTGCTTGTGAGGGTGGGCAGTCGTTTTCTGCCGCTTGAGAGGCGCATCCATTTTGTCGTAGTGGGACCAGACGGGGTGATAGAGGAAGGTGGTGATGTGGATTTGGATGGGATGGCGGATGGTTGGCGTGCCGAGATTGTGGTGAAGCCGAAGTTCTGGGGATGCGGCAGTGTTGTATCGTGGTGCTGTGCGGAGGATATGCGGAACGGGCAAAAAGGGCTGCTTGTGGCGGGCGAGTTTCTGGATGTTGACAAGCGTGGCAAATTGACGCTTCTTTTGAGCAATGTTCCGAAGGTGGCTCGTCCAGGAGAGGCGCTGGATATGTCGGTGCGTGTTGTTGATGAGCACGGTAACGGCGCGGATGTGGCGCTGGGAGCATCTGTCGTGGACTCCGCCGCGCTGGCGCTCCTTGACCCCTTCAGAGCAAAGCCAGAAGAAGTCCTCTATGGAACGGCAAAGGCAATGCGGGAGGCGGTCTGGCCACTCCTTCAGTGCAACTGGAGCAGAGATGTTCTGTCCAACCTTGCCCTGCCACCATTTGGTTGGCATCCCACAGGCTTACGCATCACGCCCTTTAAGAGACCCTACAGGGTTGTGCGTCCGGCAGTTGTGGCGCTGGATACAGAAAGCCCCCGTCGCGCCAGAGACTTCCCCCGCGGCACCCAGTTTGACAATTTCTCCAACAGGAATCTGAACGCGGTGGGTTATGTGGATGATTGGGGTGTGGGGAACGAGGTGATGCCGCGTCCGACGGTGAAGATACACATAAGGACGAACTTTGCGGAGACGGCGCTCTGGGCGCCCCATCTGAACTCAAAAAACGGGCAGTTTGACATCCGCTTCCGTCTGCCCGATTCTGTCTCCCAGAACCGCCTGACGCTTGTGGCAAGCGACAGAGAGGGGCGCGTCAAAACAGTTTCGCTTAACATCCGCACGAGTTTGGACTTCTTCATCCGCAGCGATATGCCTCCTGTGCTTGTGATGGGCGACGAGGTTGAGTTTGGGGTTGTGGTTTCCAACAGGACAGGGCGCGATGTGTGTGCACGGATAGATTTGAGCGCCGACGAACTTGATGTCATCGGACACAGCAGGAAGAGGGTGCTTGTGCCGGCGGACGGTATGGCGGCGGTGCGTTTCAGGGTCAGGGCAAAACGCGTGGGCAGGTTTTACTACTGCTTGAGGGCAGTGGCGCCGGGGCTTTCTGATGGTATCAGACGCTATGTTGATGTTTTGCCGCCCGGGCAACCTGATGTTACGAGATTCAGCCGCGTTGTCAGAGACGGACGCTGCAAAATCCTCTTCAACCTGCCTTTAGGCGACATAAAGCGGGTCTGTCTTGTCTCCATCACATATCCTGGTTTCCAGACGGTGCTGCAGTCGGTGGAAGCGATGGCGTGCTACCCTCACGGGTGAGTGGAGCAGGTGACGAGCGGTGCGCTCGTGACCGCAGCCGCTTATCGCTACCTCCTGGCGACCAAGCGCTTCACCCCAGAACTGAAGAAACGCCTCCGTAAATATCTCCTCGCAGGTGTGGCGAAACTTGTCTCCACGCAGAACGGCGACGGCGGCTGGGGATGGTTCCGCGGCGACGCAACCGACCCATTCTTCACCGCCTATGTGCTGAATTTCCTGACATCCGCATCGGAGTTCGGCATAATGGTCTCCCCAAAAAGCATAAAACGCGCGGTCAACTGCCTCACCAAATGCCTGCAGGCAAAAAGCACATCCGACTTTGTCTGCCGTGATGGGACACCATATGAGGCGTTCTGCGCGTATCTTTTTGGCTACATAGCAAATGCGGCGGCGGCAAGCAAGGACAGCACCCTGCTGAAGGCGGCTGACAGCCTGCGCGGGGTTGTGGAAGAGTATCTGCGCAGAGGGGAGGATGCGCTGGCGCTGGCGTCGGGGTTGCTTGGGCTTGCGCGTTTGGGTGGGGGACGGGAGGAGTTGCTATGCGCAGCAAGGCGTCTGGCACGGCTCGCCAGCAACGCCGTCTGGACACCGCTCCACATATCCCCCCGCGGCGGAGCACAGGAAACCACCGCGCTTGCCCTCAAAGCCCTCATCACCGCCTCCCCTTCCCTCTTTTCCGACCAGATAAAAGAAGGACTCAGACGGTTGCAAAAGTGGGTGGGCGGCGGTTGCTGGCAAAACACGACCGCTGCTGCCGCCGCCATAGAAACAATCGCTCTGTCCCGCAACATCCCCGTATTTACCCCAGGCACCGTCAGAGTGCTCGTCAACGGTAGGCAGGTTAGCACCGTTAAGATGACAAAAGAAGATGGGCAGACAGAGGCGCTCAAATTGCGCCTTATTGACGCCACACCGTTCCTCCTTGACGGTAAAAACGAGATTGTCGTGGAAGCCCCAGGCAGCCCCGCTGTCAGCGTCCGACTTGAGCGATGGGGCAAAAATCCGCGCCGTAATATCTCCATAACCCGCCGCTACAGCAAAAACATCGCCACAATCGCCGACCATATCAGCGTGGAGTTGACAATCCGCACAAAACAACCACTTCAATGGACCGTGCTTGAGGAGCCGATTCCGGCAAACTGCATACCAGATGATGCATCGCTTCAGTTCCTGAAAGAGCGTGGTCAGATTGCCGACTACGCGGTGATGGGAGGAAAGTTGTTCCTTTATCTGCGACGCGTGGATGGTCTGCTGAAGTTGTCATACAGTCTGCTGGCGCAAAGAAGCGGGGTGGTGACGCAGGCAGCCCCACGCCTCACCGATATGTACGATGATGACCATTATGTCCTCGGTGCCCCGACAAAACTTACCATAAGCCGCTGATGCAGATACCCCGTTTGCTGTTGTTGCCGCAATGGTGCGGGGCAGACCGCGCCGTTGCGCTGGTTGCGCCCCCTTCCCCACTCAGTTGGATGAGAGGTTCTTGGGTGGAGGCGGACAGTTCCTCTCATTGCTTACATTCCTGTGACCCGTATAGCAGTGACGAGTGGAAACATATAGGTGGCTTTGGGGGGAGTGGCGATGCGTTGGTTGTGTGCGGTGCTCGCGGTTGCTGTCATCTGTTGCAGTTGTTCACGGTCAAGCAAGAAGAGAAAAGGAGGAGGCAACAACGCACCGACGGCGGCGTTCACCGCGAACCCCACCAGCGGAACCGCTCCTCTTACTGTTTCCTTTACCGACAACTCTACAGGTAACATCACTTCCTGGCAGTGGAGTTTCGGTGATGGCGGCACATCCACGACTCAAAGCCCCACGCATACTTACAACAACCCAGGCACATACACCGTCACACTCACTGTCAGCGGTCCTGGAGGCAGCGATTCCGCTTCAAAGACCATCACAGTTAACCAGTCTACATCACTGCCATCTTATGTGGTGGAGTTTGACAACATAAATGTGGCTGTGGAAGACGATGCCACACAATCACGGCTTGAAGAGTTGGGAGAGCATCTTAAGGACTGGGCTCACTATTTATGGGAACTCACGGGTGGTCAGATGTGCGTTAGGAAATTCACAATCAGCGATCAAACTACGCCTCAATATGTGGGAGACTACTTGATTTACATACCCCGGGGGTTACTTGATGAGTATGCTATTGGCGGGGGTGCCTATGGGATGTATTCGCCCACTTATGACCTGATTTATGTTGCGGGGAAGTTTCCGATAATGACGCTTCTGCACGAGTTTTGCCACGCGAGGTTGCAGCACACCCCCTACGAGGAGTACGCCTACAACGGTTCCTGTAAATGTATTATGGGACCCTCATACTACATGCGCTGGTGCGATGACTCCAACCACACCAACTCCTGTCCGATTTCCTGCTGGGCATCCTTTTTGCAAAGGTATTCTGACTGGGTGCCGCCGCACGATTCCAGCGGGAATACCCCGCCAGAATGGGGGTCGCGCAGCAGTAAGCCCTGCCCGTCCGTCACCTACGAGATTCACAACAATTAAGGCGTAAGGTAATGCGCTCACTTTTGACGGCGTTCGTCTGCATTGCTTTGTTGCTGGTTCTCTTTGTCAAACCGCACAGCAGAACCATACCCCGACACCGCAAACGCCGCCATCATCACCACGCAGGACGGCTTCTCACTGTCTCTGACAAAAGTAGTGTTAAACTGCCGCGGAAAAGAAGTTCGTTCGTTGTTGAGGGGCGCGTTGTGTTGGCGGATGGTAAACCCGCGCCATTCGCGCGCCTGACCGTTACCACCGCCGACTCCAACTCCTTCTCTCTCTCCTGCGATATGAACGGAAACTTTAAGTTCATCCTGCCCAAGCCTCAATGCGCCACCATATCGGCGCATTTCCCAAACCATATCACCGCGCACGCATCTGTGAGACCCCACCAGACACACATCGTGATAACTATCCCGCACTACTCCTGTGTCACCGTCTCGGTTAAGGACTCTCTGAGTAAAACCGCCATATCGGGCGCTGATGTGATGCTGGTTACCCGCGTTGCGGAGAAGGTCATTGCTCGTGCTACCGAAACATCGGTTCCAGGTGTGTATCTTTTCCCGAAGGTTGACTTCGGGCTTTATGGGTTGCGCGTTGATAAGAACGGCTACTGGACAGGACGAACTTTGGTCAGAGTTGATGAGCCGCAGGAGCATATTGATGTCGCGCTTTCGGCTGGAGCGTGGGTGCGAGGACAGGTTGTGGATGACACTGGCGGGGCGGTGGGAGATGTGCTGGTTGTGGCGGGCAGAACAGGTAAGGAAACCGTGGCAGAAAAGCCAGAAGCAACAACGCGCACAAACCCGAACGGGCACTTCTCGCTGTTCCTCCCTGCAGGGGAAATATACATCTGGGCGGAGAAGAAAGGTTATGCACCCGCGGCATTGGAAGGGCTCCGCCTAACGCAAGGAGAAAGCATCTCCGGTCTGAGACTGCTGCTCCATCGTGGACTCACTCTATGTGGAACCGTTCTTGATGAGACCGCTCGTCCTGTTGCCGACGCTTCTGTGACTCTCACCGCCAGGATTTTCCACAGCCTCCACCCATTCCTGAAACGCTCAACAAGAACCGATAAAAAAGGACACTTCCGTTTCACCAATCTCCCCGACGCTGACTACTGGTTGGAGGTTCATCATCCAAATTTCCTGCTCTACAAGCATCCTCATCTGCTGCGGCTTGAGGCACGACAGAATCTGAAAGATGTCGTTGTCAAACTGTCCAGAGGCGTCTCCGTTTCAGGGGTTGTGCTGGATACGGCGGGGAACCCCGTTGGAGGCGCTCTGGTGTGTCTGCGGCGCATCGCCAAAAGAGGACAACCGCTTCAGACAGAACGCACAACCCGCACCAACGAAGAAGGACACTTCACAATAAGAGGTCTTGCCGAGGAAGAGTATAAACTGACGGTGCGCACAAGCCGATATGGTCTGGTCAGCATCCGCATCGCCGCACCTCAAGAAAACCTCGTCGTGCGTCTCAAGCAGCGCGGAGACATCATAGGTTGGGTTTTGCGGGAAGGGCGCCCTGTAAGCGGCGTAGAAGTGGTCGCAAAAAACGCCAACCTCCTTGTCGTTACAAAAACCGATGAGAACGGTTTCTTCCGCCTAAAAGACCTCACCGCCAGTAAATGGCTTGTAGGCGTGCGCATCGCCGAACGCATCGTCGTGGAAAAAGATGTTGACCTTCTGCCACCACAAGTCCAACTAACCCTGTCCATCCCCCCCTAACTACACCCCTTAAATCACAATCACGGCGCTTTTTAACGACTCGCGGCGTTTGCTTTCCCTCCTTCTCTTTTTACTTTGCCAACTTAAAACATTTTCTTGTCACGACCCAGTGGAAAGGTGCGCCGTCTGCGTGGTGGTGGGTGAGGGAGTGTAGTTGGCGGATTGATGTAATGAGGACGCATAACTTCATAAAAGTGGGAATACCTCAGACAAAAGGTGGCTTGAAACCCCTTCTTCTGCCCGTTATCCTTTTATGCTTGTGCTGTCATAGGGGGACAGGGAGTTGGCACGCTCATTTCTGACGGTCACCGATGTGGGCAGAGACGGTTTTCTGTCGCTTCTTTCAGAGGCGGATGCGCTGAAGCGTCGTTCGCGTCTGACGGTGAGACGGGATTCGCCGCTTGAGGGACGCCTTCTGGGGCTCATTTTCCAGAAGCCTTCCACCCGCACAAGAGTCAGTTTTGAGGCGGCGATGGAGCGTCTGGGTGGCAGGGCGCTCTATCTGGGATGGTCTGACCTGCAGTTGGGACGGGGGGAGACGGTTGCTGACACAGCGCGTGTTCTCTCACGGTATCTTGACGCGATTGCCGCGCGCGTCTTCGCGCACTCCACACTTGAGGAACTCTCTCGCAACGCGTCCGTCCCCGTTATAAATGCGCTCTCGGATTCATTCCACCCCTGCCAGGCGCTTGCGGATATGCTCACAATAAAGACGCGCAAAGGCGCATTGGATGGGGTTAAGTTGGCGTGGGTGGGGGATGGCAACAATGTTTGCCATTCTCTGATGCTGTCGGCAGGGCTTCTGGGGCTGAAGATGCGCATTGCGACGCCAAAAGGTTATGAACCTGACGGGGCGGTGGTGGAGCGAGCGCGGATGCTGTGCGCGGAATCCGGCGGGGAGATTAGTTTGACGACTGATCCGCAGGAAGCGGTGGCGGATGCCGATGTGGTCTACACCGATGTCTGGGCGTCAATGGGGCAGGAGGATGAGGCGGAAAAGAGGCGGCAGATTTTTGCACCCTATCAGGTGAACGCCGCGCTTATGGAGTTGGCGGACAAGGACGCAATTTTTATGCACTGTCTGCCGGCACACCGAGGTGATGAGGTGACAGGAGAGGTGATTGACGGGCGCTGGTCGGTTGTGTGGGAACAGGCGGAGAACAGGATGTGGGTGCAGATGGCACTTCTGCTTGCGCTCTTGAGGGAGGGCGGTAAGGAGTGAAGGACGAGGAACTGGTGGAGAGAGCGGCGGGTGGGGATGAGGAGGCGTTCAAGGAGTTGTTCAAGCGGTATGCCAATCTTGCGGGCGCGGTTGCCTTCGGGGTTTTGGGCGAATATGCCGCGGCTCAAGACGCGGTTCAGGAGACTTTTTTTCGCCTATGGCGGCTTCTGCCCCGCCTGCGTGAGCCGCGCAAGGTGAAGCAACTGGTGGTAAAGACGGCGCGGAGCGTTTGTTTTGATGTGCTGCGCCGTCGCTCCGCCGCCAAACGCACACCAACCATCCCCTTCTCATCCCTTGAAACGGACGAGGAACGACCCATACAAGTTCCCACCGAAGCGCCACCATCTGACGCGCTTCTCCGAAAAGAGATTGTGGACGCCTTAATGCGGGAGGTGGACATCCTCCCTGAAGCGTATCGGGAGGTGGTGGCGCTGCGTTACATAACAGAACTCTCCTGTCAGGAGATAGCGGAGTTGCTGGAGACGACGGTTTCGGCGGTGGAGGCGCGGCTGCATCGCGCAAGGGAGCACCTGCGACGCCGACTTGAACGCATCATCGGAGGTTCGTCGTGAAAAAGATGTCCTTGTGGGACCATCTGGATGAGTTACGGAGCCGCCTTATTCTGTGCGCACTCTTTTTCGGCGTCTGCCTCGCCGCCGCCCTCACCTTCCAGAACCATCTTATGCGCATTGTTCTGCTGCCCCACACGGCTGTTGCCTCAAAAGTGAAAAGCCCGCTTCAGGACGCGCTCCTCAAAGCCGCAAAAGAGCAGCAAAAGCAGAACCCCGCTCTTGCCGAAGCCCTCAAAAGCCTTGCCGAAAACTTCAAACCCACAAAACTGATTGCCATAAAATATCCTGAATCGTTCCTCGCCTATTTCCGTGTCTGCTTGATAGCAGCGCTTATCGCCACTATTCCTTTTTTGGTCTTTCAGTTGTGGCGTTTTGTTGCGGCAGGTCTATATCAGCACGAAAGGCGCGTCGCTCGTTTCTTTGTTCCGTTAGGGTTGATTTTGTTCTTCGCAGGGCTTGCTTTCGGATACTTTCTTTTGGTTCCTGTGGCGTTAAGATTTTTGCTGACATACGGTTCACCTGATGTGGTTGTTGCCCGCATCAGCATCGGCGCCTACCTTGACTTTTTCAACACCATAATGCTGGCGCTGGGGTTGTGTTTTCAGTTGCCACTTGGGATGATGCTGGTGGCAGCAGCAGGGATAGCGCAGGCTTCAGAAATGGCGCACTACCGCCGTCATATAGTCGTCGCCGTCTTCGTAGTCGCCGCCGCCCTCACGCCACCTGATGTCATCACCCAATTTCTCCTTGCCATTCCGCTTATCGGACTGTATGAGTTTGGTCTGGTGCTGGCGCGTTTTATGGGGAGGAAAGATGAAAGCGATACTGACAGGTCCGCCGCAGGCGGGCAAGACGACACTGTTTGAGGGAGTCTGCGCCCATATAGGTGCGCGTTCCGCAGCCGCCTCAACACACCACATCCTCAACATCACCCTCTCATCAGATGAGCGTCTGGCGCGTCTGAAGGAGATAACCGCCCGTCCAAACGCTGTTCCTGCACGCTTTACCCTTTCTGACCCAACACCCGCCGCATCAGAAGGGCAAAAAACCGCGCTCATGCGCCAATCCGATGTGCTCGTTTTTGTTCTGCCGCTCTTTGCGGGAGTAGACCCGCAAAAGCAGCGTGATGAGTTCATAAACTGGCGGATTCAGCAGGACTTGGAGGTTGTGGAGGGGAGGCTTGAGCGGGTGGAGGCGGCGATTAGGAAAGGCGGCGCGGCGAAAAAGGAAGCAGAAAAAGAGCATCCGGTTCTTGTTGAGGTAGCGAAGCGTCTGCGGGCGCGGCAGGAACTTGCTGACATCACATCCGACCCCGAAAAACGCAGGTTGCTCGCCCATTTCGGACTCCTTTGCGCAAAACCGATTGTCTGGGTGGCAAACACCCCAGAGGATGCCGCATTAGACGGACCCGAATGGGCTTTTTGTATCTGTGCGAAGTTGGAGAAGGAGTTGGCGGAGATGGAGGAGACAGAACGGGCGGAGTTTCTGGCGATGTTTGGCTTGGAAAGGCTGCATTGGGACGAGTTGATAAAGCGAATATATTTTGGCGGCGGGTGGGGTCTGTTCTACACGGTAGGAGAAGAGGAGGTGCGGGCGTGGGAGATGAGTTGCGGGATGACGGCGCGCGAGGCGGCGGCGAAGGTTCATACCGACTTCGCCAAACATTTTGTGAAAGCAGAAATTGTGCGTTATGAGGATATGGTGGAGTGCGGCGGTTGGGACGCAGCGGTTGCGGCGGGCAAAATGCGCAGTGTCCCAGCCGACCATACGCTCAACGACGGAGATGTGGTCTATATAAAGGCGGCGGTGCGATGATAAGACAGGCGGTTTGCTATCTTCTTGCTGGAGTTGGAGAACCTTCGGCGTGGCAGCGCCACAGCCTCGCAACCGCTTTCCTTGCATCGCGCATCGCAAAAGCGCTCCCCAAATGCGACATAAAACTCGCCGTTACAGGTGCCCTCCTTCACGATGTCGGAAGACAAATCTCCTGCGGTCTCTTCCACGGACTATACGGATACTTCCTGCTCAAAGGACACAGGCTCTTCTCACAATGCGCCCGCTTCTGCGTCACCCACTGGCTTAAGGGCAGAACAGAAGAGGAGATACTGCGGGAAGGAGACCTGCCGGCAGGCTGTGTAAAGGCGCTGCTTGCGCTTGAGGATTTTGTCAGCCTGGGTGTTGAGGATTTGGTGGTGAATGTGGCGGACTCTGTGGCGCGGCGTGATGTGGTCGTCAGCATCCATACCCGCTATGAAGACGCCGCACGCCGATACGGCGCCTCACCCTGGCTTGCCGGCAACAAGCAGCGAACTCTCCGCTTCAAAGCCCAACTTGACCGCCTCGCAAAGCGCGACATTTACACACTTTTCCCGCCTTTTGGCACACGCATAACCCCCGATATGGCGTTTAAGGAGTTAGGACTGTAGGAGGACTGGTCTTGGGCATTGACCGCAGGGAGTTTCTGAAGCGAATGGCTGCGGGCGCTGCGGCATTGACACTCGGCTCACTCCTTGACGCACAGGACAAAGAAGAACCGAAGGGCAAGCCGCCGAGGAAGTTCGCGGATGCCGAAGTCTGGGTTGCGGAAGGCTTCAAAACGCCTCAAGATGCGGTGAACGCCGCCGTTGACGCCGCAGGCTTCCTCAAAACCCTGCCTGTTAAGGGCAAACGCGTGGTCTTAAAACCCAACATTGCGTTCAACCGCCGCCCCGAGGAGGGTGCTTGCACCCACCCTGATGTGGTCGCCGCCACGGTGCGCATCTTCAAAAAAGCCGGCGCCAAAGAGGTGCTGGTGCTTGACCGCGCCGTCGCCAACCCGCACCACACCTACAAAACAAGCGGCATAAAAGAAGCAGTAGAGCGCGCAGGTGGGAAACTCCTCTTCCCTGACTGGAAAGGCGAACTATTCTTCCTTGAACGGCGAATACCCAACGCCGTAGCACTCAAGAAATGGACATTTCTAAAGGAAGTGCTTGAGGCAGATGTTCTGGTGAATCTGCCCGTGGCGAAGCATCACGGACTTGCTGTTCTGACCTGCGCGGTGAAAAACTGGCTCGGCGTTGTGGGTGGGCGGCGAGGAAGACTGCATCTTCAGATACACCAAAACCTTGTTGATATAGCACGGCTGATAAAACCAGC
>Ga0190361_1000801_pt1 | contig 12281 bp, 15 predicted proteins | sample 48721845_MG_FD_161273 | JGI IMG/M metagenome (GOLD analysis project Ga0190361, IMG submission 161273) | Hydrothermal vent microbial mat bacterial communities from Southern Trench, Guaymas Basin, Mexico - 4872-18-4-5_MG | ecosystem: Environmental > Aquatic > Marine > Hydrothermal vents >...
TAACCCCCTCCATCAACCATTCACAAACGATCATTATATCACTCTCCAATCTATTAAAAGTGAAGCTATAACGATGCTGAAGGTCGTGATACTCGCAATGTGCTTTGAAGGAGATATAACCTTCGTAATAAGCGAATTAAAGGCTAAAGCATCGTTAAGGGAGTTTACAGACTTTTAAGCAGGTTTACAGTCGATCAGTTTGTGGATATGGTGTTGAGAATCGTAAACGCCGTTTGTGGAAAGCGAAAGATCGTAAAAACGATAATAATTGGAGATACCACCAATTTGACGGTGGATATTAACTGGTTCAGAAAGAAGTACAAGAGGGAATATTTAAAATATAAGGACTATAAATGGGCTTATTCCAGGTCCAAAGGCTATTATATCGGTATGAAAACTTGTTTTAGCCATAGAATACCACTCTTTAAAGCCGTTGGCTTTTAGATTTACTCTGTCCTCTGTGATAGAGATCACTTCTCCTAGTGCCGTTTTGATTGGCATTGCCATTTCTTTGGGTTTCAGGGATAAAGGAAGCTTACAAAGGCTTGCTGAATGTTGACATTTTGGTGGGGGTTACAATATCTATCTCAATAACTTCATAAACAATACAGATAATATTCATCTTATGGTTGATTCACCCAACATCTGGAACTCAACAGAAAAAATAGCTTATACCTACAATGACAGCATTTACACAAACTACCTTGGCAACTATTGGGACGATTACAAAGAAAAATATCCAGAAGCTGAAGAGACAAAAGATTGCGAAATTTGGAATACGCCTTACAGCATAGATTCCGATGCGGATAGCTATCCACAATTGAAGCTTTGGGGGAATTATTTTGAACCATCAGAAAATATTTTTGACACTGGAAAGCCAGTCAATCCATACCCAAGCATAAGGGGAATATACAATGGAATAATAAAGCCAAATGTAACAATCGAGGTATCTAAACTTTACACTTATCCATGCGCAGACACAGGCGGACATACTGAATATGCAAGAATATGGAATGATACATGGGCATGGAAAGAAGCTCATTGGGAGGATTACAAAGGCGATTGGCACAACATAACCTTTGATGAACCTTTCACGCTATTCGCCGAAAGAACATACTACTATGAAATAAGAACAGGCTCTTATCCGCAGATTCACCATACACCTAAATTGCCAACTGTAAGCGGATGGATAAACTGCTCTGAGTTCGTAGATGCGAATGGCAGGATTTATAAAGGTTGGATTCCTGCGATAAGATTGTGGCGAGAATAAAGGGGGGAATAAGAAATGGAAATGGAACCAAAGGAATTTTGGGAGGACATGAATTGGGGGAAAGAGAACTATATAAAAATTTTAGATGCTGGGAATACTGGGAGAAAGAACTGGAAGAATGGAAGATGAGATTAGAAGTTTTAGGAGTTATTAGATAGAAACGTTTAAATCATTAAAGGAGCATGAAAATGATTTTTTTCGAGTTCGCGAAGAGGAACCTTGCAAGGCATAAGTTCAGGTCCGTGCTCGCTGTTATCGGGATTGTAATAGGCGTGTTGGCAATAACAGCGCTTGGGATTCTCGGTAACAGCGTTCGGCTCTCTGCTTCAGAACAGTTGTGCATGATAGGAAACGAGTTAGTGGTCTTTCCGTATGGCGAAGAAACAATTTCAGACGCTAACTTTGAGAAGATAGAGAAAGTGGCAGATGCAATCCCTGTAAGGTCGAGCGTGGATAAGGTGATTCTAAACGGTGAGTCAACGCCGGTGATGATATATGGAATGCGCAGCGAGGACATACCGAAACTTCTAGAGAAGGAGGATGGACAGTTTCTTAAACACGGTTCTTTAAACTGTTTGGTCGGGTCAAGACTCGCAGACGAATATGAGTTGAGAGTAGGAGAAAGGGCACTAATAAAAAGTCAGAAGCCAAGAATCGTGGGTATCCTGAAGGAACGGGGAGTAGGATTCGACATAAATCCTGATAACGCTATAATTGTCTCTGATAAGATGTTTTCCTCGTTATACAACTCCTCAGGCTACAACTCTGTGATTGTGAAGGTGGATAATATAGAGGATGTGAAAGAAGTAAGGGAAGAGATTGAAGACCGATTGAACAAGCGCGAAGAAGTTGTAAGGGTGATGGAGCTGAAGATGATAGTGGAAGGTATAAAGAGCCTGTTCAGGACAATTTCCGTATTCCTGCTTGGAATAGGAGCTATTTCGCTCTTAGTTGCGGGCGTAAGCATCCTTAACGTGATGATGATGTCAACGGTAGAGAGAACGAAGGAGATAGGTGTAATGCGAGCAATAGGCACGTCTAAGAGTGGGATACTTCGTATGTTCCTGTTTGAGTCATTGATTCTTGGAGCTATTGGAGGAGTGATAGGAGCGATTTTGGGCTTCGGTGCTGGTTTCCTGGTGGACGTTTTGATGTTAAAGGAAGCGTCATATCTGTTTGCACCTTCAAGTATCCTGTACATATTCCTTGGGATTGCTTTCGGGGTCGGAACGAGTGTAATAAGCGGGCTTTATCCTGCATGGCGAGCTTCGAGGTTGAAACCGATAGAAGCGCTGAGGTACGAATGAACAAACCTTTCTTTCAAAAAGAAAGATTTACAACACTAACAATATAACGAAGGGGGATTTTACTATATCATGGTTATGGTCATGGTCAGGGGTTGGGGTGTTGCTGGTCATTGCGGCGCTTTTACTGGCATTCATTATGTACAATAATAAAAATGAACAGGATATATTTTTTGATAATAGCTGTAGCGGTTATTGCGGGGGTTGGATGCTCGTTCCTTTTCATGGATTTCGGAGCATCGAGAAGTGAAACATCAGTAAACTCAAGGGCGGCGAAGTTTGCTTGCGGGGAAGAGGTGGCTAAAGTTTCAGGTGATATCTATCTCTATGTGGATGGCGGAGAGGAGTTTGATAGCGTGCTGGGAGATGAGCTGGAGAGGGAGCTGGAGGGTATCGCTTCGAGACTTATAGAAGTTGCAAAGCTTAAGGATGAGTTCGATGGGCAGCTTGTTGCAGTTACTGTAATTTGGGAGGATATAGATTATACGCCTTTATATTCACGGGCAGAGATGAATATTTTATATTTCTTTTCATCTTCCGGTGAAAGTGAGTATTTCAAGAAGTTCAAAAGAGAGAAGTCCGGGGGGAAGGATGTTATTGTGAGGTTCAACTGCAGCAAAGGACCTCAGGTTATAAAGAAGGGAGAGATAAGTTTTAGAGATACAAGCTATGGTATTTTCTCTCTTAAGTATTACAATAGGCATCTTGCGGATAGGCTTGCGAGTGAGATACGAGCTGAGCTGAAGTAGAAGCTAAAAAAGGAGCAAGAACGGGATTGGCGCCAAAGGTAGAACAATCCGGGGAACATGTAGAATAATCATTCACTCACTATTTTCAATTTTCGCTAAATCGTCATAAAACCGTATCAATAACTTTGTCACTTCATTATCCTCGTTCAATGTGAAGGTTCTTATTTGTTTGCCCACTTTGCCTTCTTTCACAATGTTCATTTCCAGAAGCGGCTCGATTACTCGTGCAACGCTGGAGTGAGAAAGTCCGGTCTCCTCCGCGATACCTGAGAGGTAGGTTGTCGTGCCACGATTTCTTATTAAATAATCGAGGACGATGAGTTGTGCATTCCTACCGAATATCTTCTCAAGTTCAACCATAAATACCAACCAGCATTAAAGGAGAAAGAGCTATTTCAGCTTCACTGCAGACCCATAAACGAGTATCTCTGCTGCACCCCTCATCACCATGGAAGTCATGAACCTCACATTCACGACTGCATCAGCGCCGGTTTCCTCAGCCTTCTCTATCATCCTCCTCAATGCTATCTCCCTCGCCTCACTAAGCATCTCGGTGTATTCTTTTATTTCACCACCAACGAGTTGTCTAAACCCAGCCACTATATCCTTGCCTATGTGTTTTGCCAGAATGATGTTACCCCTCGCGAGCCCTAAAACTTCCACTATCTCTCTTCCTGGTACAAAATCTGTATTCACTACTATCATGGTCTCAACTCCTCCTCTCCTATCTCCTCCTTCATTTTCTTCCATTCCCTGTATCTTTCAAAAGACAGTGTTGTTATTAAAATAACACCACCAATAGCCATCATCACGATACCGATTCTTATCCCAAGCAGTATAGCCTCTGTATTCTCCGGGTTAAAGACGGGATATATGCCATATACTCCCTCAATTATCACACCGACAAGAAACATCACGACTCCAATCCATTTCATCCCATTTATCACACTCATCCCCTCCTTATGTCCTCTCTTAAATTTTTGAAGTTTGACAATATTTAGTACCACCTTCCTTTATATTTTTCGGTTTTTCAACAAATCGAAAAACTTAAAATAGGCTCACCTTGGTTATTGATATTTTTAAAATAAAAGCGATAACAAAAATAAAAAACGGTGAGAATGAAAAAGGGAGGGAAACTGCGGGAGGGAAAAAGATGAGGTTAGACGATAATGATAAGAAAATTGTTGAAATGCTACAAAAAGACGATACGCTCTCGTATGGCGTGATAGCAGAGCGATTGGGCATTACAGAAAGAGAAGTGGTGGAGAGGATTAGAAGACTTTCCGACACCAGAACCAAGATTTTAATAGTAGATGACGAACTGGATACTTTGTTACCGCTAAAGAGAGCATTGGAAATGGAAGATTTCAATGTCATCGAAGCTCAAGACGGCGTAGAGGCACTGGAGAAGGTAAGGGCTGAGATCCCTGACCTCGTGCTTCTCGATTTGATGCTGCCCAAGATAAATGGATTTGAGGTCTGCCAACAGTTGAAGCAGGACGAAGCAACAAGTGCTATTCCGATAATTATGCTCACAGCAAAGGGCGAGACTTCTGACAAGGTCGAAGGTATTGAAATCGGTGCAGATGACTATGTTACAAAACCATTTGATCTGGCTGAATTAAAAGCGCGGATAAAGGCAGTTCTGCGTAGAACCGCTCCGTGAGTGTAAAAGAATAAGAATAGAATAAGAATAAGGAAAGAGCAATTACGAATATGAAGGATAAGAGCAACAATAAAGTGATCATTCTTGTAGTCTGCCTCATCCTTATTTGTATTGTGGCTTTTTTGGGTTTCAAGACCCACAGAGAAGTGGAAGAGATAGTGCAAGAACAATATAGTAAACAGCAACTGTTGCTGGCGAGACAGGCAGCTTTGGGCATCGAAGCATTTGCAGATGAGCGTGTAACCATTATAGAAATACTTGCCAGAGATAGGTCTGCTGATTCCATCACCAACATAACCAGATGTTTCAAAACAATCTATGAGGAAACCAGCGGTTTTTACAGTATTGAATTTATAAATGCGAGCGGAGTGGTAGTGTATGGCTACCCGGAGCATCGCGCTCCGATTGGGTATGACCTGTATGCAGCGAATAGAAGCAATGCCTTTGATTCGGCGAGAGATTTAAGAAAAACAGAAATTTCCAGTCCTATACCACTGTTCGAGGGAGGTCTGGGCTCCTTCATCTGGGTTCCAGTATATGAAGATGAAGGGGATGAAGGCGAGAATTTCAGGGGCGTCATCCTCGCCATTATACAAATGTCCACCATCACAGACCGATTCCTCGAACCAATCATGCAGGATAAAACTGGATACGTGTATATGATAGATCATAAGGGGAAATCGCTTTATGATGGAGCGAGAAGCGAAGTAATCGGTAAAAACTACATCAAGATGCTTGGTGAAAATCAAAGTGAATGGCGAGATATAATCGAGAAACAGATGAACGGCTCAGAAGGGACTGCTGTTTACCACAAAGAAGGAGATGAATCAGGATCAGGATCAGAATCGGAACAGATCGTGGCGTATGCGCCAGTACGATGGCGTGACCAATTATGGTCAGTTGCTATATCTGTACCTGCAAGCGAAGTTGACCAGTTGATACAATCGGTTTATACCAAGCAGATGGCTTTTTCAGGCATTGTCATCGCACTCATCCTGGGCGGAAGCCTTGGATTAATCGTGATGTTCTCCCGGTGGAACAAAACGCTGGAAGCGGAGGTGGAATCGAAGACAGGCGAACTGATACAATCGAATAAAGAACTCGCACTGGCAAACGAACGGCTCAAAGAACTGGATAAATTAAAATCTGACTTTGTTTCCATGGTATCGCATGAACTCAGGACACCCCTTGCTGCCATGAGAACATCAGCGCAAGTACTTGAAGTAGCAGACATAGATACAGAGACGAAGAAAGAAATGCTGGACATTATTCTCAGGAACATAGACCGTCTGACGAACCTTGTTAACGACCTGCTGGACCTGTCCCGAATAGAATCAGGCAGAATGGAACTCAAATTCGAGAGAGTGTCATTGGATTCAGTAATTGCGGATTCTATCGAAAGTGTGAGGCAAACAGCCATTGAAAAGGGCATAGCACTGAACATTGAACTGCCGAAAGACCTTGCACCGGTTAAGGCGGATCGAGAAAAGCTTACACAGGTAATCATAAACCTCCTTAATAACGCTGTTAAATTCACGCCGAGGGGCGGAGAAATCAGTATAAAAGCCAGCGAGTTGAACGGGCAGGTAGAAGTCAGGGTCAGCGACACAGGGATTGGTATCCCTCCAGAAGACCTGAATAGGGTGTTCGACAGGTTTTACCAGGTTGACAGCACGCTGACCAGGGAAGCGGGTGGAACCGGTCTCGGACTGGCGATATGTAAGGGTATAATAGAAGCCCACAACGGGGAGATATGGGCGGAGAGCGAACCTGGTAAGGGAAGTACTTTTATCTTCACGCTGGAGAAATGGAGTGATTAAGTAGCCCCGTAAATTCTGCCTTGAGTTTTTGTAAAGTTTGACGATAAATAGTCAAAATGTATAATATTAGGCATTACCTAATTTTATGTTTTTCGGTTTTACGAAAAATCGAAAAGCTTAAATAGGGACACTTGTATATTTATGAACAGGTTCGTTGAAAAAGAGGCGAACCGCGAGATAAAAAGAAGGAAGTGAAAAGAAAAAGATGAAGGAAGAAGAAGCAAAAAAGAAAGCAAAGGCAGCGGTTGTGTTAGGAGTGTTTCTCCTGAGCGTTTTTTCGGTCGCCGCTGTCGCAGGTCAGGCAGCACCGCCGCAACCAATACTTAACCTCGGTGCTGTCGTAATAGGGTTAGAAGCAGGTGCAGCAGGTCAGGCATCATTGCCACAACCTGCGCTGGTAAAGACATCCAAGCAAAGCGAAGAAGAGCAGCACGGGCAAGTGGATTACAAAATATTGCAAATCTCGCCGAAGCACGAGTGGTTCGAGCTGAAACCCGGCGGTGAAAAAGAGTTTACAGTGAAGGTAAAAAACAAGAACGAAGAGGTAGTATTCACAAGCCCACGCATTGAAACCCAACCGTTTGGAGAATATTTTGTGGAAGAGGACTGGATAACAGTTGAACCGGGTAGCGCAGAGCTAAAGGCAGGCGGTGAGCAAGAATATACCGTTACGGTAAAAATACCGGAAGATGCGGAAATCGGTCATTACAGCGCGCAGATCGTATTCACAAATGATACGATTCCAACACCTTATCCAGCACCGTTCCCGGTGTATGTGAACTCGCTAAGCCTGACAATACGAGTTTGGGAACCGCCGAAGATAGTGGTACAGCCACAACACATACATGACAGGGTAGAAGCGGGACAGAGCCAGGAGTATGAGATACAAATCGAGAACAAAGGCGACAAAACGATTGCAATAAGCCCGGAAATTGGTGGAGAAGCACGAAGGTATGGACCTTTCGAGAACACGATTCCCGAGGACTGGCTGACGATAGATGCACCTGCGAAGGTGGAAGCGAACTCGAAGGCGACGGTAAAGGTAGCAGTGAATGTGCCAGAGGATGCAAAAGGAAGGTATGAGGGCGGCATCAACCTGAACATAGACGACCCTTCGATAGAGCGGTGGAACCATGAAGTACATTTGAGCTTAGAAGTATGGAAACAACCCACAACACCGTTCAGGGAAGATTTCACGGTGAAACAGGGCGAGAAGGTCAGTGTTGTAGTTACTGCCAGACAGTATGCATACGATAAATATGGAGGAGCAGAAGAAAAAGAAGAACCTTCTTTCGATGTTGCACTTATGCTGGCAACTCTTGAAGGTGGGAAATTGACACCAGAGCCATCAAAAACGGTGAAAACAGCGCACATAAGCCTGGGTATGGATTATTTACCGCCATGGGAAGCATCAAGTGAAGGGATGTATCACGTGACTAGCACGGAGTACAGCGAAACATACGAGATAACTAACGCACCGGGTGGCGTCTGGACGCTGGAGATACTGCCGAAGAATGCAAAGAGCTTTGATTACACAATAGAGATGGGGGATGAGTAAAAAACTCATTCCTTTTTTTATTTTTTCCGGGAGGATAAGGAGGTGATAAAAAAGAAATGGTAGGTGAAAAGAAAATCGTAATGGTAGTGGCAATTGCAGCAGTTGTAGTAGTGGTTGCTGCCGTTGGTACTTATTTTGGGCTGACGGTGCCAGAGAACGGGCTTAGTCCTGCACCCGATTCAGGGTTAGACCTGCCCACGAATGTGGAATTTTCAGGCACGGAACTCAACGAAGAAACGAAAACGGAGATTGTATCGAAGGTCTTAGCTGAGATAACGCCTTATAAAGGCGTGAGGTATGATAAGGTGAACATCACAGCCATGAAGAATGGTGAAGACCATGACCTCAGGGTTATCTGCTTTTCAGATGCGTGTGAATACCCAGATGTCTATGATTTTACGTATTATAGTGCGCGTAAACAGTTAGTTCAGAACAGATACGCGCTGGAAGCGATACCGCCGAGCGAGAGAGCAAAGGCAATCTCAGTCGCACTTCAGAATGAAGAAGCTGCGAATCTGTTGAAGGAAAACAGTTTGGAAAGTGTGACGCCGACCGTCAGGAGGGTGCTTCCGGAAACTGCAGAGAAGTTCTACTTACCAAAGACACTACTCAGCGTTTCGTGGACGCGGTTTGGAGCGAACCCTGTGGTTGTTTCTGTTCTGGTTGACCCTGATGAGGGGAAGGCTGTGGAAGTGTGGACTAATTTAGGAGTGGAAAACAAAGAAGGAGAAAAGAAATGATAAGTGCAAATGAGATTATTACTACAGGTTTTACTGTGGCGGCTCTGGTGCTGCTTGCAACAGTCGCTGTTGTATCAGCCGCAGAAGGACCTTCCGTTATGGTTACGGACTACAAAGTGGAACCGGCAGTTTTGATGCCCGGTGACACCGGCATCATTACCGTAACAGTACAAAACATGGACACACAATCATCGGAGACCGAGACAACTACCACGGGTAAATATTCACCATCTGAGACCACGAAGATTTCAAAGCGAAGTATAAGTGCAGAAATAGAAAGCATAAGGCTGAGTGGTAGCGATAAAAATATACAATGGGCGCGAGAAGGCGTACAGCGCTCTGAGTATTACAACATAGGAGCTTTAGGACCCGGTGAGAGCATAACAGTCGCAATACCGATAAAAGCTGCTACGTATACCAGCGATGGCACTTACTTCCCCGAAGTATGCATAGAAGTGGATAATGGCGACAACGTCCGATTTCCAGTACCTGTGAAGGTGGAGAGCAGCAGCGTGGAGATACTTGAGAAAGACGTTCCGTCCGAGATTTCGCTCAGTGAATCAAAGGAGATAACGGTGGTGGTGGCGAATAACAGACCAAATTTAGTTAGCGGTGTAAATGTGGAGGTGAAAGAGAAAGAGAGTCCGGAAAATGATGAGTTAGAATTCACGCCTGAGCGAATCTTCATAGGCAACCTGGCGCCGTACGAGAAAAGGTGTGTGAATTTCTCGTTTACTCCTCTTGGTGTTTCCGAGGGGAACAAAGACATCCAGTTCGTAGTGGAATACAAAAATGGCATCAATTCGCATCGAAATACACTGGATTCTACGGTATTCGTGAGGAGTAGCGCAGACTTAAGGCTCATCCTGGTAGATGCGCCTAAGTCGGTTTTGAAAGGAGAAGTAGCGAAGATAGACTTTGACGTGGCTAATGGACTGCCAAAAGACGTTAAAGCGGTATCCGTAGTGCCTGTAAGTAACGGAGTGGAAAGAGTGAGGATACTGCCTTCAGAAAATTTTATTGGCGACATGGAAGCCGGAGACGTATTTTCCGCTTCTTTTGACGTTGATACAAGCGATTTGAACGCAGGAGAAAACAGATTTGCATTCAAACTGGTGTTCAGGGATGTAAACACCGATAAAACTTATGAAACTGCAGGTTACGAAGTGCGAATAGAAGTAAAAGAGCCGCAGAAGGATGCGTTACCACCTATGTCATTCGTTGCACTGCCTGTAATCCTGTTAGCGGTGATTGCAGTCGTGTGGGTGAGGGTGAAAGTGAAGCAAAGGAGGAACTGCGTAGAATGATCCGAGCAGAGCATCTAAGCAAGGTTTACCGGATGGGGAAGATAGAGGTGCCGGCGCTGCGAGATGTGAGTTTAGAAATAGAAGAAGGAGAGTTCCTCGCGATCGTGGGACCTTCCGGCTCGGGCAAATCTACGCTGCTCAATATGCTCGGCTGCCTGGATAAACCAACGAGCGGTGCGGTATTCATCGGTGGTGTGAATACCGCCTCGCTCAGCGAGAACGAGCTTGCGGAGATAAGACGTAAAAAGATAGGATTCATATTCCAGCAGTTTAATCTCATCCATTCGCTAACTGCGCTGGAAAATGTCGCGCTTCCCATGTTCTTCGCAGGTGTGAAGAGTGATGCGCGTATTAAGAGGGCTGCAGAACTGCTTGCAAAGGTCGGGCTTCGCGAGCGTATGCATCACAAACCCTCGGAGCTGAGTGGCGGGCAGCAACAGCGAGTGGCTATTGCACGCGCACTTTCTAATAACCCCGCAGTTATCATCGGTGACGAACCCACGGGTAACGTGGATAGCGAGACAGGAGATGCGATAATGGGCATCTTAGAGGGTTTGAACCGCAACGAAGGAAGGACGATAATCGTGGTGACGCACGATACTGAGATTGCAGCTCACGCGCCGCGAGTAATAAGGATGAAAGACGGGAGGTTGCTCGAAGAATGAAGGATATATTTCTGTTAGCATATCGGGATATAAAGGAGCGGAAAGCACGTACGAGTCTCACACTCATGGGCATTGCAGTAGGGATAGCGGCGGTAATCGCTTTAATGTCCGTGGGCTATGGCTTTGAGCAATCAGTAACAGGGGAATTGGTGGAGATGGCAGATTTAATCTTTGTAATGCCGGGTAAGGCGAATTTCGGGAACTATATGGAACTTGGCAGTTTTAACGAGCGAGATTTGAAAGATGTGGAGCGGATAGGGGGAGTGAAGGAAGCTGCGGCAATGATAAGCGGGATGGAAGAGGTGGAATACCGGGGAGAAAAGACAGTTATGAGAGTGATAGGTATTGACACACGAGATATCAGTGCGATATTTGGGGAAGTAGTGAAGACAGGAGATGGTAGGGATTTACGCGATAATGACCACAAAGCATGCCTGATTGGGCATAGCATTGCGAATGACTATTTTGATGAAGAGATAGGGGTCAACGACAGGATAAATATAGGCGGAAGCAAATTCAGGGTGGTTGGCGTGCTGGAGAAGCAGGGTGGATTCAGGTCGGACGTGGATTCCTCGATATATATCACGGAAAGAGATGCAAAGAGTATACTGGGCAATGATGAAATTGCGCAGATAACGGTGAGGGTGCGAGACATAGGGGAAGCGGAATTAATCGCGGAAGAGATAGAGGAGCGAATAGATGAGAACCATAAGCTTGATGATTTTACGAGCGCAATGACGATGGGTAGCGCTATCGTGCAGTTAAAAACCATTTTCACACTACTGCAAGCTGTGTTAGTTGCTATCGCTTCTATTTCGCTTATCGTTGCTTCTATTGGCATAATGAACACGATGCTGATGTCCGTGATGGAACGAACGCATGAGATAGGCATAATGAAAGCGATAGGAGCAAAAAACAGGAATGTTCTTTCTCTTTTCTTGCTTGAGTCGGGCATGGTGAGCGTAGCGGGTGGTGTCTGTGGCTGTGTGCTGGGTATCATCGGTGCAAACGTCATAAGCATTGGGATAGGTGCGGCATTCGGAGAAGAGATACCGGCGATTTTGCGACCAGAGGTTCTGCTCGGCGGGATTGTGGTTGCAGTGATTGTAGGAGTGATGTCGGGGTTGTATCCAGCAAGGAAGGCGTCAAAGATGAGTCCGGTCGAGGCGGTGAGGTATGAATGAGAAAAATTGGAGGTGTGA
>Ga0190361_1000802_pt1 | contig 12280 bp, 9 predicted proteins | sample 48721845_MG_FD_161273 | JGI IMG/M metagenome (GOLD analysis project Ga0190361, IMG submission 161273) | Hydrothermal vent microbial mat bacterial communities from Southern Trench, Guaymas Basin, Mexico - 4872-18-4-5_MG | ecosystem: Environmental > Aquatic > Marine > Hydrothermal vents > Microbial...
GTATGGCAGCAGTGCTGTGGGGTTACTTCACACAGGAAGGATGTGTCATAAAGGGCACTGATGATAACAACCAGGAAGTAATGAGTCTCTGTTACAGTGGTGGAAGCTGGACCTTCACGTTCAAACATCCTGACGGGAATACTTACAGCGTCTCAGCTCCCGCACCGCTGAGAAAGTTTCAGCATGTGGGCTTCTCGGTAAATACAAACTTTATAGGAATAGTAACCAAAGTCTGGGGAAAAGCACAGACACACACCCAGAGGCATGATTTTCCCTACAACCCGTTGAATATGGGTGTAGCAGGCCAGCTTTACACAATTCATGTCTCCACCGCAAGGGGCATATCGGATAGAGCCATCGGTGCATACGAAGGATATTTTCTACCATCAACAAAATTTGAACCCTTCTGCAGTGATGCCATTGCTGAGTGTCCCTATAACATTGTCGTCAGCTGGGCAAGCCCCTACTGGATTGATTCTAACAGGATGAATTTTGGCGTATTTGTTCAGACCAGTGCGGGACCTGATACGGCAAGGGGTATGTGTACATATACTGAGTTTTCCAATCCAGCACAGTATACCTGCAACAATAACAGAGGAGATTTGTTTACAAACTCAAGTAACAGGACTGAAGATGGCTCCATAGGCGTGTGGTTTACCCAGAATTACCTTGAGGGAATTGACCCCTATATATGTGATATGACTGGTGAGCAGTATGGTAATCTGCTCAGCTGTGAGGATAACTGTTATAAACCAGGTACCTGCTCCATTGATCCGGAGCATGCCACCTGTCCCCTTGGTTCGCAATATCCATGTAACCCAAACGGGCAGTGTGAAAGAAGTGGCTACTGTCAGGAAACAACAAAGACAGAACTCAAATATATATGTCCGGCCTATCAACACCCTGATAAATATGATGACAAAGAAGAATGCGACGATAACTGCTTTATCGAGACAGAGTGCCAGGAGCAGACTGCCTATCAATGCCCGCTTGACCCAACCCTGCCCTGTGATGAGGAAACACATGCATGTATAAAAACAGGAACATGCACCTATACAAATCATCCCACTTATACCTATTACTGTCCAATAAACGGCCAGGAGTATGATAATCAGCAGGCCTGTAACGATGTCTGTATTGAACAGGGAGAGTGCCAGGACAGCGGATATTATACCTGTCCTTTGGGAGACCAGTACCCATGTAATAACCAGCACCAGTGCACAAAGACAGGAAGCTGCTCTGAAATAGAGGAGGGGTATAACGCATGGGTATGCTCACTTGATGACAGTGAATACGAAACTCAATCGGCCTGTGTGAGCGGATGTGTTCAAACGGGCACCTGCACTCCACAAACAGAACCTCAATGTAGCAGCTGGTGGTGCCCTGACCCCTGTCCTGATTCCTGTCCAGTCATTGGAAGTGTGGGCGGACATACCTTTTTCATACACACTTATGACTCTTCTCATGTGTGTATTGGGTATCTGAGCAGTCCCTGTGGCTGCTGTGGAACATGTATTAGTCATAACCATGACCCACAGTACATCTGGACAAACTATCTTGGAAATAAATATCTTGCCTGGGCAACCTGTAACGCAGATAAAACTCACTGTACCGTTTATGTAAAGTATACACCCAATGGAAGCACTGTCTCCAGGACATTTGCACCCTGTGTAAATGTCACAAAATATAAATGCTCACTTAACAACCAGCTTTATAACACACAGACACAGTGCCTGAATGCCTGCCAGACAACAGGCTCATGTACCCAGGAGACCAGGACTCGCACCCGTTATAAGTGTTCTTTAAACGGGCTAAAATACGACACCCTATCAGCCTGTGAGAGTGCCTGCCAGCAGAGTGCCCAGTGCACCTATCATGCTCAGTGGACATGTTCCCTGAATGGCCAGAACTATACAGATATCACCACCTGTAATCAGCAATGCAAGCAGGGAGAGAAGTGTGAGACACACCAGCATGATCATTACAGCTGGGACTGCTCACTTGATGGCCAGGGTTATAGCACTGAAGCAGATTGTGAACAAAACTGCATACAGGAGGCAGATTGTAATTCATATCTTGAGTATTTCTGTCCAATTAATGAGCAGAGCTATCCTGATAGTGAATCGTGTGAAAACGCATGTAAACAACCACAGGAATGTATAGCGGTAAACGTCCCTGTGACAGGCTTTGTTTGCAGTCTGGATGGAGAATTCTATTACACCGAAGGGGAGTGTTCACAGAACTGCAAGGCTACCGCTAACTGCAAGGGGGCATACAGGTGTGACATAAACAATGGGGTCTTTTTTGACGAGGATGAGTGTAAGGAAAACTGCCGTATAAACGGTAACTGCCTCTCAATCGATGAGCATGTCAGGGGAGGTGTAATCCAGAATCACTCCCAGGGAGAATATTCTGAAGATTATGCCATGGAACTTAACTCGGTGCCTCTTAAAATGACCTTTGAAAAAATTGGATTTTTTAGAGATATTCACTTTAAACTTGGCTATGAGAGCCATAGGCACCCTGACTGGCTTGAAGGAAATTATAACTGTATCTGGAAAGACACAGGTATTATTCCCAATTTCTGCACCGAAGGCCAGGTGGAAACAGATGATGGCTGTTTCAGGCAGATTGCCCATCTCTGCCCTGATGATCACTATGAAATTCCCGATGCAACCATTCAGGGCACATCTAACGATAAACAGTGGTGGTGCTACCGCTTTGTGGAAGACGCCTCATGCTGGGATGATGAAACACAGTTTGGTAATGGATGTTATATCCTTGCCAGCCCGGCACATCCCACAATATGCCCATCAGGTTCAACCCTTATACCATGGCCGGAGCAAAACTATATGTGTCTCTTCCAGCAAGACCCCTCTACAGACCCTTACTGTCCTCCAGGCCAGCAGGCTTATGAAGGAAACTGCTACTATACAGCTACCCCTACCTGTCCTTCAGGCTGGACAAGAAACGGGGGAATCTGCGAAAAAACAGAAGATGCCTGTCCACAGGGCTATGACTATACCCTGTTTAATGTGATATGTCAGTCTGGAAATACCTTTGCTGACCCATCTGACGGCACCTGTAACAGTTGTCCTGCCGGGTATAGCTGCCTCACAAATTATGAGGTCTGTTACCAGCAAACTGCCTCATTACCCCCATGTCCCTCTGGACAATATGAATATTACGGCCTTTGCTTTTATACATCAGCTCCTTCCTGTAGTTCTGGCTGCAGCAGAGATGGAGGTACCTGTAACTGCACCCAGAGTGCATGTCCCGCTGGTTATGACTACTTTGCAGATATGGATATTTGTTATCAGTGGACACAGGTTGCCTGTCTGCCCGGTTACACCTGGAACGGTTCAAGTAGTCTCTGCGAAAAATACGAGGAGGCACAATGTGCCAGCGGTGAAAGAAAGAATGACCCCGAAACCGGAGAGGCAGGATGCTATATCTTTAAGAGACATATTTATTGTCGAACTCAGAATCCTGATGACCCCTGCACGTATGGAAACCTGGTATTCTACCAGGATGATTGTTATTGTAGGTCAGAGCCAAATTGTGATAATCTGAATGAAGATGTCATTATAGGCACCACACATAAAAATCCTGATACCTGCTGGGCACTGGACCATAAGGTATGCCCGGCGAATAACCAGTTTAAAGACAGAGGAGAACTGAAGAGTGAAGATAGATGCCTGGAAAAGGTGCTCTGTCCTGAAGAAGTCAACAAACCTGCTTCGGCAGGGGATACCACCTGGACACTGGCAAGGGTGGCTGCCTACCAGAACTTTGGCAGCACTGAGTCCATTGGTCTAAGAGGGGAATATACAGATACTGAAACAGGCATTACCTACGGCATATCTCTGCCCACAGGACAGACTGTAGGAGAATCAGGATTTGCCTCATGTCCCCTTGGAAATGGCAGTAAATGCCAGGAAATCATTCCTTTTTACTGGGCATGCGGGTCGGAACACCAGTGCGATGCCTGTTTTGCCCCACCACTCAATCCCTATTATTCCATCACCAGGGTAAAGGCTGTTAATCCTACGGCAGGACCATATTATGGAATTACACTGGATACATACACTTACAATCAGGCACAAACCCTGGCCTCGGAATACAATGGATTCTTACCCGATGACTCAGATGCTGCAAATCTTGCTTCACTCTTTAGTGGAGTTTCTTACTGGAAACAAGGCCAGCCCTCAGAGGACGAAACAGAGCACAGGGCGGTGATTATAAAATGGAACAACCTGGGTGCAGTGGGATTCTATGCCCGCTGCGTCTATGACGATAACAAAGACCCTCTCTGTCCGGGATTTCTGGTTGAATGCCAGAATGGAAAGTGCCCGTTCACTGATGACCAGGGAAATCCACTTCCCTGTCAGCCTTATGAGGGAAAGCAATACTGCAGTCCGTTTAAATGCAACAGTCTGGTTGACCCTGCCAATATACCCGAACCTGATGAAGGAGAAGAAAACGATAAAAAGGATGATGGCACCATTGATGAGTATGGAAACTGTCTTGGCACCATCTATATATTCAACGGGCAGACCATATTCTGCCGTGATAACGGAATTAAAACCCTTGGTGTGGACTGCTGTGCAGACCCGGGTGGGAATTTTCTCTTTTTCAAGATGAAGTGCAACGAGCAGGAAGTACAGCTGGTTGAGGCCAGAAGGCATGGTATGGCCCATAAGGTGGGAGAGTTCTGTGCTCTGAAGATTTTTGGCATCTGCTTCCAGCCAAAACAGTCCTGGTGCGTATTTAAGTCCATGCTGGGAAGAATTATTGCAGAACAGGGAAGACCACAGATAGGTAACGGTTTGCATGGTGAGGGTTTTGGCCCATCGTGCAGCCCATCCAACCCGGATGCCTGCTGGGGAAGTGCGAAATCTCCTGACTGCCGTGGATTTACACCGGAGGAGTTCCAGAGACTGGACTTCTCAAAGATAGACCTCACAGAATTTTACGAGCATATCAAGACCAGGGCTGAATCTGACATTCAACAAAAAACACAAGAAAAAGCCATGGAACAGTTACAGCATTACTACTAGGGGAGGATATTATGAAAAAACTCACAATTACCATTCTGGTTATTGCTATGTTCGCATCCACCGGATTTGCAGCCTGTATTACATGGGGCTACAGCGGCTACCGCCCAAACTGGACACCCCACGAGAGACTCAGGATGCGGGAGTGGGTGATAAAGAAAAATATAACCATATCAACACTGAAAGAACTGAAACAATCTGTAAAACAGGAATGGCACGGTAAAATCCGGGTCCGCCTCAGGCATCCTGAGTTCAGACGCCACCCCGTGGGAGGAAAAAAGTGAAGAAATATCCATCTGTACTGAAAACCCTGTTTATTCTGGCATTAACCATTATTATCGGCGTAATCCTCTTTATGGCCATTCCCTTCCTGGTTTATGGGAAAGGAAATACAGAGGCAGTAAAGAAGGCACAGAGACAGGTAGAGGAACTCCAGAAGCAGCTACAGGTTAATCCGGAACTGAACCGTTATTATCAACAGGCACAGAAGCAGGCACTCAGGCAGGTCAGGGAATTCCGCAAAAAAAGAGCACAGGAAATACAGGCTTATAACCGGCTGTTACAGAAACAATACGGTATAAACACGGAGTTATCAGGGAAGGCTTCGGGTATTTCCACAGACATGAATCACTATCTCATGCCTGACGAAAGAATCTATATATTCATGAGCAGCAGTGTACCCATGGTTACCTGGAATAACTATGCAGAAGATATTGATAAAATCAGGGACCCAAATATTGTCATGGTGCTCAGGGGTTGCATCGGTGGATGTGAACGCATAAAGCCAACCCTTGAGTTCATCCAGAAAATCATAGTTCCCAAAGGGTTTTCTTCAGTGGATACCTCCCGGGAAGGATGGGAGGAAGAACTGAAGAAGAAGGCCAGAAGGGTTCAGATATGGATAGACCCCCTGTTATTCAGGTATTACAGGATTACTGAGGTACCCTGTATTGTATACGCAAAAGACGTTCATCCCATGGACGACCTCAGTGAGGGACTTAAGGAAAACCTGGAGGGGAAACCACATTACTGGAAGGTATATGGTGACTGGAAACTCTCCTATATGCTTGAAAAACTGTATGAACAGAGCAACGCCCGGAATGTAAAGAAAATCATTGAGGCACTTAACAGAAGCTGGTATTCCTCGGGAGGGGAACAGCAAGAAAAGACCAGAGGAAGCTCGCAATCAAAAAGGTAAGTGACTTATTTTTAGTACAAAACGATAAGGATACATATTCTGTTCAGAAACTACTTAATTTCCTGCTTACTGTGCCAGACGCGGAGGATGTGAATCTCTGAACTAACTATACGATAGACAACTCGATACGGAGGAACAATGACTTCTCTCAGGGCTGGACTTTGAAATTCTGGAACCACTCGTCCAGATGTGGGAAAATCTTTGAGGCGTTCTACCTTGCTTCTGATGGTCTTGATCATGTTTTCAGCGGCAGATGGATTATCATCAGATATTGTTCTTTTGATATTGTTCATGTCCTTTATGGCAAGGTGTGTCCATTTCAGCTTTTTCTTTGGCACTGTATCAAAGCCCCAGTTTTTTCATTGCTTCAGCGTGTGAAATCAATTCCCCTTTTTCAGCAGCTTCCATCCCTTTTACTATGGCTTCCATAAAGGCAATTTTTTCCTGTTGCTTCTCAAACTCGGATACCTCCAGAAGCACAGCCACGCCACGGCCTCTTTGAGTAATCAGAATGGGTCTTTTAGTTGTCTTGACTTGATTGATAATCTCCGCCCCTTTTGCTCTTAGGTCAGATATGGGTTTTATATCTTCACTAAACTTTATTCTTTGCATTTAAGCCTCCAACTAATTGTAGTTTTAATGGTATAATTAAAATATCATTAGAGAATACCCTTTGTCAAGGCGAGTAAGCCAGATAAAATTTCTGGTAGCCTTTATAGAATTGCCGCCCCAAACTTCCCTATTTTGACTTCTCCTACAGCTAAAGCCGCAGGATTCTGAAGGTCGAGTTGCTTTCACAACCTCGTCTTTAATATAGGCGAGGGATTCGGTGCGCGGCCTCTATTAAGTGTTTATTCCACTCATGAGAAACTCCCACCAGGCCAGTTGGGGGAAAGAATCAAGCAATATTTTTTTCTTCACGCCTTTTATCCTCATTTCGTTCTCTCAGTAATGCTCTTGTTAGTGAAGTTCCCTTTTTGAAAATCCTGCAGAAATACTCAACAGGGCCCTCTGGAAGTGGTTCTATTACAATATGGCCTTTTACCACCTTTAAAAGTAACTTCTGTTTTGGCTTTATGCCAAGGGCATTTCTTACCTCTTTTGGTATTACTAACTGTCCTTTTGATGATAGAGTAGATATTGGCATTTCTTACCTCTATTTATTAGTCTTACCTTTTATTAAGTACAACTATTTTGCACTGTTTGTCAAACTGTCAAATCTTTTATTTCCTCCCAGTTTCCATAAAATACATAGACAGTTACAGTTATTATAGCATCACCTTCCATGATATAAAATACCTCAACCCTTTTTGTTCATAGTACCTGCCATCTCGTTTCTGTCTAAAATCATATATCTTGGTCTTACCAAGACGCCCATATTTTGCTGGGATGGCAAAACCAGTTTGAATGACATCAATAATTTCTTTTTCATTAGTGCCTCTTTCTTCTGCTCGCTCTAATGTATGAGAATCAACTTGAATCTTCATATTTTACTTTGGTAACAGCACGCCCACCTTATTGATAAAATCCCACTGTCTCTTTTGTATAATCAACGAGCATGCCGCACAATTTATTTTTAACAGAAAAGAGAAGAAAAACGAGGGGAAGCAGATTTTTAATTATTAAACTGGCTCCTGTTTTTGGGATTATAAAAGGAAGAATGGGGTGCAATATAATCATGTATATCTTCTAAATCCAATATGGCCTCTTCACTCCATATTATTTCTGCCATTTTTTGATAGCCTTTGCACTGCATCTTTGTGTGAAAGAATTCGTTCTTCTTTAATTGCTGCCTCTTTTAAACGCCTCTACCAGCTTTTTTGCGTTTGTTTTCGGGTGTAACAAATAACAAGGAAGATGTGGCAAATGGGAAGGAATAACTTCAAAATTTATCTTTTTAAAATTTCAATAAACTCCTCTCTGCTTAAACCAGCTTGTTCTAAAATAGCCATTAATGTTCCTTTTGGGATGCTTTTTCTTTCAGGCACAATTACCAAACGTTTTTTACCTGATTCTTCTTTATAAAAAGCCTTATGACTTCCCCTTCCTCTTTTGGGTGCATACTTAAAACCTGTTTTCTTTAAAACTCTTTCTACATCCGCAGATGACACGACAGGCAGCTTCATGCCACAGCTACCTCTAAAAGCGATGTAAATCTCTCAGCCGTCCCAATTTCATCAATTTCTTCAAGCATCCCCAATTCCTTTGCATTTTCTAAGTAAAGCTCCACAGCCTCCTTTAAATTTTTTAAAGCCTCTTCTACAGTATCACCAGCACTCGCTACGCCTAATTCAGGACATTTGGAGACATAGCCCTCTTTTTCTTTCCAAATGACACTAGTAAACTTATAAGTCTTCATTTTTTAACCTCATTTTATTTCATTCACCCAATCATAATATATTTTTTAAAACTCCTCTACCAGTTTTTTCCTTTTGCTTAGTATATTTTTTCTCTCAGTAACTGAGAATAATCAAGCTTAATAGAATGGGCATAATTTTATATACTGTTTTGGAAAGAGATAATCAATTTATTCTTGGTATTTTTTATAAATATCTCTGAGAAATTCATAGCCTCTGGAGCCATAGATATTGCATATTCTGTCAGATGTCACCTAACAAATCTTCTCTGTTTAAATTGATAAATTCTATATCATTGTGCTCTTCCTGAATCTCATTGATGAATTTTGCCAGATCGTTATTGGCTTCATCGGGCCTTTGTTTATCGAGTGTTGAGAACACTACGATATCTGGTTGGATAATTTCCAATATTTCTGAAAACCTTTTTTTCTTTCCTAAAAATTCGTCCCAGTTTTCATTTGTTTTTTTACATTCTCCAATGATAATTTTCCCATCCCGAATGGAGGCAATATCTATTTCTAAATATTCTTGATTGTTTTTATAAATCTTAAATTCTGGTGAAAACATGAATGTTTCTTTAGCTCTTTTTCTAAAATAATCTAAAGTCAAAATAGGAAGATCACCATTATTTAAAAAACATTGAAAAACAATTTCATTTAAATCATAAACAACCTTAGGCTCATTCCCTTTGGACAAAGTTTCAGGTATGATTTTTTGCTTATTCCCACAACGTTTGCAATAAAAACTATCAGAAATTTCTGAAAGACTGTAAAAATCTTTATTATCACAATATTTGCATTTTAATAAAAAACCATAACGTAAAATTTCTCTTTCTATACAAGTTTGCACTAAATCTCTAATGTCGCCATTTAAAATTTTTTGAAGGTCTTCCAAGGTAAAATAAGCCCTTTTGTTAGAAGTTATTATTAGTCCATACTTAAGCTTTTTTTCTCTTTCATTGTATTTACCATTTTTTTGTAAATTTTTTATTATTTCTTCCATCTTTTTATGCCATTTTATTATGTCAAGCGTTTTTACCTTTTTCTCTTTTCCACTAACAAGGCGGGTCACATTGTTATGGAGTTTTAATAAATACATACCTATCAACACATACTTCTCTGACCGTACAAACTCAGCCAAATTTTTTAATTTTTCTATTTCAGTAATACCTTCAAATTTGTTTAGCGTTTCTTTGAGATATTTACCTTTATCGGAAAGCTCACAAGAAAAATTTCCTTCTTTAAGAAGCAAAGAAAAAATGTCAGAAGCGTTTAATATTTTCATATTTATTGGCTCCACTTTTTTTTGAAATTCTGAATATATAGTTATTCCTGAATGGGAAATACGGTAGTTAATATAGGAAGGAGATACAATTTGGATTTGATTTAACAACTTTTTGGGGGGATATTTGATTTGTTTAGGTTTTAAGTCAACCATAAAATTCAAGCACTCTAATGGATATTTCAATTTTCTCTTTAAATCTAAAGTTAGCTTATCCCCATCAAAAAAACCTATAATTTGGTCAGAACTATAATAAATCTGAACAGGGTCACTTTTGGAAATCTCAGATATTAATTTTTTTACTGGTATAAAGGAGAATTTTAATTCTCGGGGATCCCTTCCTATAGTTTGTTCTATGTTGTATTCCCCTGAGTAAACACGTTTTATTTTTTCCCAAATTTCAGGTATAATGCTTTCCGGTTCAGACAAAGAAACAAGCTTTATTTTCTCATCCGAATAATAAGCAAAAATATAGAAAATATAGTCCCAAATTGTGTTAATGATATTATCCTTCTCTAAATTGCTTTGGCCTTGTTTATTTTGTTTATTAAAATCAATAAACTTATCTAATAAATCTGTGGGTATAAAAACACAACGAAAATTCAGTCTCAATAGATCATAGTAAAGAAGAAAGTCAGACAAGGAATTCCCTACTATTATTATGGAAGGATACAATTCAGGTTTAAAAGAAGGTCCCTGAAGTGGATGTAATTTTAAATGTGTTAAAGAACCACCAAAAGGAGATGATTGGAATGGAGAGGAACGAAAAAAATTAAAGAATAATTCTTTAGCCAAATCTTGGGTAATATCCTTAATTTCTACCCGATGCTCCTTAAATTTTTCTTTAGAAGAAGATTTATATTTCCCAAGCACAGAATAGCCTACGAGTTGGAGATAGTTATCGTCAAATGGGATTTGCACAAAGGAACATTTTTCTTCCAAATACTTCAAAGGTAAAGTAACATCGGGAATCCTCCGAAAAACTCTTCCATAAACTTCACTTTCAAAGGGATTGATATATCTGTCAATTAAAGTAGTTAAACGTTCTGTGTCTAATTGGGGATTTGGCCATAAAAAATCAGGGTCATATTTTTTCAAAATGGCTTTGAATACCTGGTCGATAGATAAAACATCGTCTCTGATCTCATACGGCACAATAATATCATACGCTCCGCCCCAGATTTTGCTGTAAGTTTCAATAATCCGTAAGATATCTTGCCAATGTAGGTCTTTTGCTTTAACAAAGGTAGCAATACGTGGTGCGCGGATGGTTGCTTCAACTAATCTTGTTTCCATCTTTAATTTACTCCTATATTTTTCCCGATTTTACCTTTAGGCATAATTACTTTTGTAAGTCTGTCAGCAATTTTTATCTTTTAAAATATCATATAACAATTGTTCTTTTCTGCCTTGCGGTGTTAGGATCGAAATCGAATCAAAAATCTTCTTAAAGTTTCTCAAAACATCACAGAGTTTTTTTCTAAGCATTGGCAATGCTTCCTCAATTCTCACTGGTAGTGTCAAATCGTTATTGTCATAAATTAGAAGCTCATATCTATTGGCACTCTTAAAATGGGACTGGTTTAATTTTTCTAGCTTCTCTTTAATTCTCATTACTATAATCTCCGTCCATTTACATTCTGGCGCACCATCTACCCAAGAACCAATAAATTCATATCCTATACCATTTTTTTTTAAATCTTTTTTCAAATTCTTTTATTTTGCGCTGATATTCTGGAGTAGTGCCTTCAGTAACCTCAAGACCTATTTTGACTCCGTTGTCCATAGTAATCAGAAAATCAGGAGATTCCTCCTTTTTAACTCTTAGTGGGAAGGTTAACTTTTCTTTCTTAGCAAGCTCTTCTAGATAATACTTTAAACAATATCTCTCCCTATGGTCTGTAGTTCTACCTTTGGTTGCTTCCGGAACACTGCAATTTATTTCTGAAAATTTTATTCTCAAATCTTTGGCATTTCCAAATTCTATTTCATCTCCATACTTTTGAAAGAAAGATGCCATAACTCTTTCCCCCATAAAGCTTGTAGACAATCTGGTCTATGAGCCAGTCGGTCTTGCGGAGCTTTTCTTCCCATGAATTTGTCAATCTCTGTTAGGGAAATCGGCATTATGCTTTTCCCAGAATTCAGAGTCAGGCTTGTGTTTTTTTTGAAGGCGTTCGTCAATGGAGTTGAGGATGGTTTGGATGTCTGCCATTCAGTGCCCCTGGTTTTATTTATTATTTTTTAATGCTCTAAACATCTGAAATTAATTGCTTGGATATATTTTAATTGCACTGCAATAAAAATTTAATTGCGTTGCAATAAAATAATTGCATTCTAATTAGCCTAGTATATACCTTGCATCCTTCTTACCTCTACCAATTCTT